>Ga0153921_1000065_pt1 | contig 104237 bp, 98 predicted proteins | sample TSNJ005MetaG_FD_104691 | JGI IMG/M metagenome (GOLD analysis project Ga0153921, IMG submission 104691) | Attine ant fungus gardens microbial communities from New Jersey, USA - TSNJ005 MetaG | ecosystem: Host-associated > Fungi > Mycelium > Unclassified | place: USA: New Jersey, Brendon T. Byrne... | reverse complement strand
TCGGCCAACAGCGTGCAAATGCAGACCCTGTTCCAGTCCGGCTGGTTCATCGAGGGGCTGCTCTCGCAAACCCTGGTGGTGCACATGCTGCGCACCCGCAAGATCCCGTTCTTCCAGAGCAACGCCGCATGGCCGGTGATGATGATGACCTGCATCGTGATCGGGCTGGGCATCTACGTACCGTTCTCGCCACTGGGCGCGATGGTTGGCCTGGAGCCGCTGCCACTGGCGTACTTCCCATGGCTGGTGGGCACCCTGGTCGCCTACTGCTGCGTGGCACAACTGATGAAAACCCTCTACATCCGCCGCTTCAAGCAGTGGTACTGATCAACCGCCCCTGAAAGCGCTGGCTATCGGTAGATAGCCAGTGCACGCGGAGACAGACAATGAACACACTTATGAGCTACCTCGACAACGCTGCTCGCGCGCTGCTGGTGTTCGGCCTCGCCCAGGCGGCCAAGGCGGTGATGGTGCTGGGCGTACGGCTGTACGCGCGCAACGTGCTCAGCGCCGTGGAAATGCGCTTCATGCTGGGTTTTTCCAGCACCTTGAACAGTACGTGCATCCGCTTGCTGCGCCCGCGTCGATAAATGGCAATACGCACTACAAGGAAAGATCACCATGCGCGTCTTGATCTGTGCAGGTCGTCATTACGCCGATACAAAAATGTCCCGCCAGGTGCTGGACGCCTACCACCGCCTGCGCCCGGTGCAGGTGTTGATCCACGGTGGCAGCCAGTTCCTGGGCAGCGACGTGGAAGACTGGGCCCGGGAAACCGGAGTGAATGTGGTGCGTTACCCACCCAACTGGCAACGCCATGGCAAGCAGGCCGAACGCCATCGCAACCAGTTCATGCTCACCGACAGCCGGCCCGACGTGATCATCGCGCTGCCCGGTGGCGACGACACCTCGGAACTGGTGAGCCAGGCCAGGGCCAGTGGCATCCATGTGCTGACTGTAGACAGCTGAATCAACCCTTATTGGAGTATCCAGGCATGAACGAAGAACCCCGTTGTAGCGGTACCCCGTTGCACACTTTTTTCTATTTGAAACACGGCGCGTCCCTGCCAAGTCCGGTCGGGGCGCGCCACCGGCTGTTGATCGAGGTTCACCATGTACAAGAAACACACCCCTGACGGTTTCGCCAAATACCGCAACCGCACCACCCACGTTACCTTCCATCCCCTGCCCGCCTCCAAGCTTCGGGCAGTGCGGCGCAACCTGATTTTCGTCGGCGTGACCGCGGGCATCATGCTGGTGCTCAGCCTGATGTCGAATGCCCATGCGGCAGGCGGCTCCTACGTGGTCGACGACGGCGCAATCAACGCCCCGGGCGAATGCAATGTCGACGCCTGGTTCACCGCCAACCGGCACGCGGGCTCAACCCACAGTGAAACCCTGGCGCCGGCCTGCACCTCCGCTGCCATTCCTTGGTTGCAGTGGACTGCCGCCGTGTCCCGGGCCAACCATGATGGCGACGGCGAAACCCAAGTGAATCCGCAGCTCAAGGCGCAGTTGTGGGCCCGGGAAGACCTGGGCCTGGAACTGGCCGCGTCTGCTGGCGTGCATTACGCGCTGAACCGCCAGCACTCGTTTGATGGCGCGGACTTGAATGTGCCGTTTACCTGGCAGCCCGTGGAGGCCCTGCGGCTTAACTTCAACGCCGGCTGGAGCCACGCCTATAACGACGGCGACCAGACCCATCGGCCGACCTGGGGCACCGGGTTTGAATACAGCCTGATGGACTCACTGACACTGATCGCCGAACGCTACGGCCAGCAAGGCGGCGACCAGGCGTGGCAAGCCGGGCCGAGGATGCATATCGGCAAGAATGTGGACGTGGACCTGGTGGTAGGACGCAGTTTGATCGGGGATCAGCATCAATGGCTCACGACGGGGGCCACACTGCGGTTCTAACCCGCAGACGATGCCCCCTGTGGCGAGGGAGCTTGCTGTGGCGAGGGAGCTTGCTCCCGCTGGAGTGCGAAGCGCTCCCAAAATTTCCGGGGCCGCTACGCAGCCCAGCGGGAGCAAGCTCCCTCGCCACAGGCTTGGTATGACCGTAAATAGCGATTTAAACCTGCCCCTTGGCCTGCTGCTCCAGATGCACCTGCAACGCAGGATCAATCTTCAACTGCGCCGCCAGCTCATCCAGATAATTGCGCTCCGCGTCCCGCTGGTCATCCACCAGCAGCACACTGATCAGGTACACCTCCGACGCCACCGCCGGGTCGCCGGCAAACTCGGCAAAATCCGCCGCATTCAGCGGTTTGGCCACCTCGGCATCCAGCCACGCCTGCAATTGCGGATCATCGGTGTGCTTGCCGATCTCGGCCAAGATCATCTGTTGCTCCCGCTCATCAATCTCGCCATCCGCCTTGGCTGCCGCGATCAATGCACGCAGCACGGCGTGGCTGTGTTCTTCGACCTGCGCGCCAGACAACTGGTCAACCGTCTGCAACGCCTGCTGCGGCGCCGACGCCTGTTGCCGCTGCCAGGCCTGATACGCCTGGAACGCCATCATCCCCAACGACGCCAGCGCCGCGTAGTTGGTGCCGCCGGTGCGCCCCTGAGGCGCCGCACGGGTTCCGCCAAGCATGCCGCCCAGGCCACCGAGCAAGCCACCAAGGCCGCCACCGCCTGAAGCCGAAGCAGCGCTGCCGCCCAGCAAACCGCCAAGCAAGCCGCCCAAACCACCGAGCCCGCCCTGAGACCCGGGTGCAGCGCCGCCCTGCTGGCTGGACGAGGCCTGGCCCGCCCGCAGCAATTGTTCCAGTAGATCGCCGGTATTCATGATGTCACCCTCCCAGGGCGCAGAGTTCCAGATCAACAACAATAGCTGCGCTGCGCGAGAACACCATGACCGCCCGGCAGGCTCGCATTATCATGGCGACGCCCCCCCATCGAGGAACCTCACGTGACCCGTACCGAGCAGATTGCCTTGATGGCGACCTATAACCAGTGGATGAACCGCAAGGTGTATGAAGCGGCCCACGGCCTGAGCGACGAAGACTTGATTGCCGACCGTGGCGCGTTCTTCGGATCGATCCTTGGCACGCTGAACCACCTCGCCCTGGGTGATCGCGTCTGGCTCAAGCGTTTCGCCGAGCATCCGGCAGGCTTTGCCGCGCTGGTACCGTTAGACGCGTTGGGGTTGCCGCCACGTCTGAATCAACTGGCCTTCGCCGATATCCGTGAACTGTCGGCCCATCGCGCCTGGCTCGACCAGCTCATCATCGACTGGGTGCAATCCATCAGCGAGCCGGACCTGGATCAGCCCCTGCAGTACCACAACATGGCGGGCACGCCCATGAACAAGAATTTTCATGCACTGCTCGTGCACTTCTTCAATCACCAGACCCACCACCGGGGCCAGGTGACAACGCTGCTGACCCAGGCCGGGCGCGACGTGGGCGACACCGACCTGCTGGCACTGATGGACTAGTTCAACCGCCGCTGTACTCGGCGTACGCCTGTATCAGCGCGGGGAAATTCTCCCTCTCCGGGAGCTGCGCAAAGCTGTGCTGCGCCGGGGTAGTCGCCCACGGCAGCTTTTCACTGGTCCAGGTCTCTATGAATGGCACATAGCCGCTGGCGTCATCCAGCATGGTGGGACGCAGGTTGATCAGATCTTCCACGCCATTGGGGCGGGAAAACATCCAACTCATGCAGTGGGGGCAGCAGTAGTGGCGGTCTACGCCATGCAACCCGCCGATCACCGGGTTGCCCTGGGTGATGGTGAATCCGTGGCTGGGGATCAGCGCGCTCAGCGAGAACGCGCTGGATGACATCTTCTGGCACCCGGTGCAGTGGCACGCCATGGTGATCAATGGTTTTTCGGTCACGGTAAAACGCACCCGGTCACAACGGCAGCCGCCTTCCTGGGACTCTTGATTGCTCATCTTCCACTCCAGTCACATTGTGTGTGTGACCGGAGGATAAACGAGCGGGTGCGTCGCGAACAGCGATGCCGGTTTCGTTACGGCACAAAGAAGTCCGTCGAAAATGCCAGGTCCTTTTGCGCTTCCAGTGCTGCCAGACGGTCGCTGAGCTGCTTGTGCATCACGGTGTAGGCGTCTGGCCCCAAGGCAATGCGCTTGGGCGCAGGGTGCTGGGCGACGCTGGCAAGCATGATCGCAACCATCTTGGCCGGGTCACCCGACGACACCGTCGTGCCGCCTTCGATCATCCGCCGTGCGTGGCTGGAAGGAGAACGGTCGTAGTCTTCCAGGCGTGGCGCCAGTTGCGCGCTGCGGTAGCGAAAACCGGTGCGGGCGCTACCGGGTTCGATGAGGGTGCAGCCGATGTTGAAACAAGCCACTTCCTCGCCCAAGGCGTCGACAAAGCCTTCAATTCCCCACTTGCTCGCATGGTACAGCGAACCACCCGGGAAAACGGCCTGCCCGCCCATGGTGGACAGTTGCAGGATCCGCCCGCCACCCTGGGCCCTGAGGTGGGGCAGCGCGGCGCGCAACAATTGAATGGAACCCAGCAGGTTGGTACCCAATTGATGCTCGATCTGCTGATCGGTCATCTCTTCTGCGGCGCCGAAAAGGCCGTAGCCTGCGTTACTGACCACCACCTCAATGGACCCCAGCGCCTTGAATGCCTGATCGACCACCCGGCGAATCGCCGGGGTATCAGTCAGATCCAACTCGGCCAGCCACAGCCTTTCGCCATGAAGCGCTCGCAGGTCCGCCATGCTCGCCAAATCCCGGACCGTGCCCGCAACGCGCTCCCCCCGTGCCAATAATTGCTCGGTCATCTCGCGTCCAAAGCCACTGTTGGCTCCGGTGATCAACCAAGTGCGTGATGTCATGATCAAACCCTCTGTAGTGACGTTGGAGACCCCAGCATATCCATCCGACCTAGACGATGAATGCGCTAGACTCCAGTTTTTATAAGCAATCGTCTAAATCATGACTGATCCATTTTCCGAGTTGCTCACCTTCATGCAAGCCCGCTCCGTGATGTCCGGCGGCCTGGTGGCGGGCGGACGCTGGGCGATCGCCTTTCCACCGGCTACCCAATTGAAGTTCTGGGGCGTGTTGCGAGGGACGTGCTGGCTGAAGATCAAAGGCGAAAGCACGCCCATTGCGGTAAACGAAGGCGATGTGTTTCTACTGTCGGCCGAAAGGCCCCATGTCATGGCCAGTGACCTGAGTGCAACACCGGTGAATTTGCAACAGATCCTCGACAAGCGAGTGGGTGCCATGGCGTATCACGGCGATGGGGATGAGTTCTTCATGATTGGCGGCAAGGTAGAACTCAGCCCTGACTCCGAACACCTGCTACGTGCAGCACTGGCGCCCTTCATCCATTTGAATGCCAGGACCCATGCGCTCGAAACACTGCATTGGTTGCTCAATCAACTGGTGCGTGAACGGGAGCATGATCGTCCGGGTGCAGCAGTGGCCTCATCGCAACTGGCGCACCTGATGTTCATCGAAATTCTGCGTTTGCATTTCGAAACCGCACCGCCGCTGTCCGGCAGTTGGCTGCGCGCCATGACCGACAAACGCCTGGCGCCGGCGCTGCGCCTTATCCATGGCGAGCCGGGCGAAACCAGGCCGTTGGAGGTACTGGCCAAGGCGTGTGCAATGTCGCGAGCCAGCTTTGCGGCCTACTTCAAGGACGTCGCCGGGGTCTCGCCGATGGCCTACCTCACCCAGTGGCGCATGCGTCTGGCAGCGCGGGCGCTGGCTGAGGGCAAACGCTCGTTGATCGAGCTCGCGCTCTCGCTGGGCTACAACTCCCAGAGCGCATTCAGCCATGCCTTCAAACGTGAGATCGGCCGCTCGCCGTTGCATTACCAGCAGGCGCTACGGGTGTCGACGGAGGCGCAATACCCTCAAACGAACGCATGGAGCAGCGAACTGTCATAAAAGACAGAGCGGTGAACATCAGCCAATGGCTGCCCCGCCCTGCCCGCGCGCATCAGCAGATTACCGATGCGACGCATCCCCCAAGAAGGAGACGCTTACATGGTCATTCACTTCAAGGTCGCCGGGCATCTTGCCTGCGGTCATCACGGCAACAACCTCCCTTCCAGCACCGAGCTGAATCGGGTCAAGTGCCGTACCTGCCGTAACACCGAAGTCTTCAAGGAAGCCCGCCGCACCCAACGCAACGCCGCTCGGCGTGCCGCGCGCAAGTCCAAAATCGCCCATGCCGCCGGTGACTGGCGCAGCGCCTGGACCCAGCGCCTGACCGACCTGCCAGGCCGTCAGCGCCTGCCACGCGGGTTCCACGGCCAGCCATTCGTTTAAGTTACGCAGCCGGGGCACGACGGTAAGCGGCCAACAGCACGCCCATCGTCATCAACAACCCACCCGCCCCACGGTTGAAATGCTGCAAATGTGCGGGCCGCAGGCGACTGAGCAAGCGTGCCCCGCATACCGCGTAGAACATCATGATGCTGACATTGAGCACGCACAGCGCCAGCAACAGGCACGCGTACTGCGGCAGTTGCGCCTGGGTGCTGTCGACAAATTGCGGCAGGAATGCCGACATGAACAACAATGCCTTGGGATTGGAAATCGCCACCAGGAAACTGCGGGTGAAAATACTCGCCGAGCGGGTGCCGCCGTCCTCACCTTCGCCCACCGATGGCAACGCCGCCTGGGGTGATCGCAACATCTGCCAGCCGATCCAGATGAGGTACGCCGAACCGATCCATTTCAGCGCCTGAAACAACCCTTCGCTGGCCGCGAGCAGCAATCCCAGGCCACACGCCACCGCCGTCACCAGCAACGCGTCGGCCAACACCGCCCCGGCCATGCCCCAGAACGCCGCCTGCAAACCATGGCGCGAACCATTTTGCAGGGCCAACAGAACCGTCGGGCCAGGTATCGCGATAATCGCGGCGCTCATCATGACGAACAGAAATAAGGTTGCCAGGGACATGACAGGTTCCTACGGGCTGATCAGCTGCGAATCATCCCAAAATAACCTCTGTGTGGCGAGGGAGCTTGCTCCCGTTGGGCTGCGCAGCGGCCCCAAAATCCTGGGAGCGCTTCGCACTCCAGCGGGAGCAAGCTCCCTCGCCACCGGTCATGTATTGCTCAATTGGGTGCCAATAAAAAGCCCCGGATTGACCGAGGCTGTTGAGGGCTCATGCATCATTGGCGACCGGCCTCGACCGTGCCTTGTAACCCGGTAGCGCCGCGGCATACGCCAGCGCCTGCTCACGGGAACCGAAGGATGCCAGGCGATCAGCCTTGGTACAGACGCGCCACGGGCCGCTGTTGACCTGCACGATGTCATAACCGTTGAGATGCAGCTTGTTCAGCATGGGAGTGCTCATAGTCACCTCTCTCTCCAGAGATAATCCAGGTGTTTGCCCGGTCTACCATACACCCGCTGACGACGAGGCAGCCTACCGGACGTCGAGTCAGCGGTAGGCTGGCAACCCCCATCGCGCGAGGTCAAACGCCTCCAGGCTCAGCAGTCTTCCATCCGCATGCAGGAACTTCTCCTGCGGCATCGCCGGGTCCGGGATGGCCACGGCGTACATGCCGGCCGCCTTGGCCGCAGTGATACCGAATGGGGAATCCTCGAACACCAGGCATTCAGCGGGCGTCACTCCCAGTCGCTGGGCGGCCACCAGGAAGATATCCGGCGCCGGCTTGGCAGCGCCTACCTGAGGGTCATCGGCGGTGACGATGGCATCGAACAAGTCGAACCAGTCGCGGTGCAAGGTGGTTTTCAGTTCGAAATAGTGCCGCGACGAACTGGTACCCACCGCAATCGGCACACCGTGGGCCGACAAATGCCGCACCAGCGCCTGGGCCCCGGCCATGGCCGCCGCCTGGGGAAACCGCGCATTCATCAATGGTGTGCGTTCCTGCAAGAACGCCTCGGGGCTCATCGGCAAGCCCACGGCCTGCACGATATAGCTGGCCAGTTCATAAGCCCCCAGGCCGATGGTGTTCTGCTTCATGCTCCAGTCAAAGGTGCGGCCGTAGCGGTCGGCAATCAGTTGGGTGACTTCGGTGTAGATGCCTTCGGTGTCGAGCAGCAGGCCGTCCATGTCGAAGATCACGGCCTTGATCGGCGCGGGTAGCGGTGCATTCATCACGGTGTCCTCAGGTGCGCCCGGCGTAATGGTCGATCAAGCGGTTGAGCAAAATCGCCAGCACGATGATCACCCCGGTGATCGCCATCTGGTAGAACGAGCCCAGCCCCAGCAGGTTGAAGATATTGCGCAACACCTGCAGCAGCATCACCGCCACCGCCGTGCCTACCACGCTGCCGCGCCCGCCGAACAGGCTGGTGCCACCCAGCACCACGGCGGCAATTGCATCCAGTTCCAGGCCCTGGGCAGCGGTCGGTTGGCCGACGTGCAGGCGTGAGGTCATCAACAAGCCGGCGAATGCTGCCAGGCCGCCGCAGATGGCGAACACCGCAATCGTCACCGCCCGCACCGGCACGCCGGATAGCCGCGCAGCCTCCAGGTTGCCGCCGGTGGCCAGCACGTATTCGCCAAACACCGTGTAGCGCAGCACCAGCCAGGCGATGACGGTGATCAGGATAAAGATCAGCCCCAGCACCGGAAACGCAATGCCAGCGCTGGGCCAGATGTCGATCATGGCCGAGCCGAACGAGGTGAAGCTGGCCGGCAATCCGCCAATCGGCGCACCGTCGGATGCCAGGAAGGTGGCCCCGCGCAGCGACACCAGCCCGGCCAGGGTGATGATAAAACTCGGCACCTTGCCAAACACCGTGAGGCTGCCCATCAAGGTGCCGATGGCCAGTCCCACCAGCAACGTGGCCGGCACCGCCAGCCAGCCGCTGACCTGCTGCTGCAGGAGCACCGCCACCAGAATCCCGCCGAAGGCACACAGGCTGCCCACCGACAGGTCGATATTGGCCGTAAGGATAACGAAGGTCATGCCGATGGCGATGATCCCGACAATCGCCCCCTGCTGGAACAGGTTAGCGATGTTGCCGAAGGTCAGGAAGTCGTCCGACAGGAACGTCGCCACCACCACCGCAAACAGGAAAATGAACACAAAGTTGTAGCGCATCACCCACTCCAGCACCGCACTGCGACGGCGGCTGGTGAGGGTGACGGGCTTATCGAAAACCGGGCTTGGGTTGCTTGCAATAGTCATGGTTCTACACTCGTTCTACCGATAAGGATGGCCTGGTCGATCTGGTCGCGACTGGCAGTCAAGGGGTCGAAACACAGCGCGTTGCGCCCCTCATGCATCACCCAGATGCGGTCGCAATTGACGTACAACTCGTCCAGCTCGCTGCTGGCGACCAGCACCGCCGCCCCTTCCTGCGCCAGCCTGCGGGCCAGGGCATAGAGGTCGGCCTTGGCGCCGACATCCAGGCCACGACTGGGCTCGTCCAGCAGCAACAGGCGCGCGCCGTCGATCACCCACTTGGCCATGACCACCTTCTGTTGATTGCCGCCGGAGAGCTGGCGTACCGGTTGCTCAAGGTTGTCGAGCTTGGTCTGCAAGCGCTGCAGCACCGGGCCGGCGCGGTCCTTGGCCTGGCGATGGGAAAACCAGTTCAAGTGCCGGGTGTGCACCAGGCAGGCATTGCGGTAGATGGGCGCATCCAGCAGCAGGCCTTCGGTCTTGCGGTTTTCCGGCACCAACCCGACGCCCTGGCGGATCGCCTGGCGCGAGGTTTGCGGCTGATAAGGCTGGCCAAACAGTTCAACATCGCTGTCGTTGCGCCCCACGCCAAACAAGGCTTTGAGCAACGTGCTGCGCCCTGCCCCGTTAAGCCCGGCAAGCCCGACAATTTCGCCCTGGCGCACTTCCAGCCCCTGCACGTCCAGGCCCTGCTCGCCTTGCAGCCGGCGAATATTCAGCGCCAGGTTGTCCCGCGGCGCCTGACGCGGGCTGCGTTCCAGCAGGTCGCGGTGCTCGCCGACCACGGCGGCGATCAGCGCCTGGTCGTCGATCTGCGCCAGCTCGTGGGTTTGCAGGGTTCGCCCGGCACGCAGCACCGTGACCCGGTCGCCGATCTCGCGAATTTCATTCAAGCGGTGGCTGACATACAGCACCGCCACACCCGCCGCAGTGATCTCGCGAATCACCTGGAACACCCGCTTGAGTTCGGTCTCGTTCAGCGCCGCCGAAGGCTCATCCATCACCACCAGCCGGGCCTCACAGGTCAGTGCCCGGGCGATGGCCGCCAATTGCTGGTTGGCAATCGACAGGCTGCCCACCCGGTCGGAACTCGAGAAGTTGGCCCCGACCCGCAACAGTGCGGCCTTGGCCAACGCACTGCGCTTGCCCCGGGAAATAATCCCGAAGCGCTGGGGCGCATAGCCGAGCATCAGGTTCTCTTCGACGGTCATCTGCGGGATCAGGTCGAGCTCCTGATAGATCATCGCGATCCCGGCCTGGCGCGCCTGTTGCGGATTCTTCAGTTCCACCCGCCGGCCCGCCACCGACATCTCGCCGCCATCCGGGCGATGGGCGCCGGCGACGATTTTCAACAGGGTACTTTTGCCCGCGCCATTGGCACCCAGCAGGCAATGCACCTCACCGGGCCGAACGTCGAGGGAGGCATCGGTCAGCGCCACCACATTGGGCGGAAAACGCTTGCTGACATGACGGATATCCAGGGCCAACTCACTCATGATCCTGCTCCAGCAAATAGCGGGCGGTGGCCGCGTCGGTGGCCAGCACATTGACATAGCCGGCCTTGACGCTGGCGTGGACGATGCGGTGCTTCTGCGCGCCGACGCACACGGCAATGGACCAGGCCTTGTCGCGCAAGGCGGCCAACGGCAGGCCCAGGGTGCGGGCGTCGAGTTCGGGCATCACCGGTTCACCGTCCATGCCGATAAAGCGGCCCATGATGTCGCCGACGGCGCCCAGGCGTTCCAGCTCTTCGAGCAATGGCCGGTCGATGTAACCCGACTCCATCAACACCGAATGATCAGACAACTCCCCCAGGCTGAAACACGCCACCGGCGCCTGTTGCCCGAGGCGCAATACCTGGGCGATCACCGGGTCCTGCTCCAGCGCCTCGCGGGTATGCGCATGCCCGAGAATCGCCGGCACCGGCAGCAACGTGGCCTGGCCACGGGCAGCCTGGGCGAAGCGCTCGGCGACGTTATGGCTGGACTCGCCCATCGAACGGGTATTGATCGCGCCGTTCAGCAGCACCACGTTGACCCCCTCGTTCCAGCGCGGCACCAGCCACTGGGCCATTTTGGTCAGGGTGCGGCCCCACGACACGCCGATCAGCGCCGGCATCGGCTGCAAGTTGCACAGGTAACGGGCGGCGGCCTGGGTCACCACGTTCAGCGCGGTGTCGGCATCCTCCACATCCAGCACCAACGCTTCACGCAGGCCGAAGCGCCGTTGCAAAGCCACTTCCAGCTGCGGCAAGCGCGCCGAGCGAGCGACGATATCGATGCGCACCACCCCGCAATCCCGCGCCTCGCGCAGCAAGCGGCTGACTTGCCAGCGGGTCAGGCCGGTCTCCCGGGAGATATCGCTTTGGGTCTTTTCCAGGTCGTAATACAGCTTGGCCACCTGGACCATCAAGTCATCGCGCTGGGAATCGGCCGACAACCGCGTGGCAAACGTTTCTTCAGGATGGGCGCTCATGCTGCCGGCCTTACGCCGAGCGTGCGGTTCGCCGGTGGCTTGCAACTGATGGGCGCGACGCTGTCGGTGGCGGCGCGGTAGCGGCCCAACAGCTCGATGTATTGCTCGTGGGCGTAAGGGTCGGGCTCGATCAGCCGGCCGATGGTGGTGAAGTCGGTAGCGGCTTCCTGCAAGGTGCCGAACTCGCCGAGGGCGCAGGCGGCAGCGGCGGCGGTGCCGATCAGGGTGAGGTTGTCGTGGGGCACCATTTCGAACGGCACACCGGTGGCATCCACCGTGGCCTGCAACCACAACGGGTTCTTCTGGAAACCACCGGCGGCGACCACCCGGGTGATCTCGATGCCCTCGGAGCGCCAGGTGTGAAAGATGTTCGCCGAGCCCAGGGCAATCGCTTCCACCGAGGCGCGGTACAGGTCATGCCGGTCATGGTTCAGCGACAGGCCCATGATCGCACCGCGCATGTCCGGTGAGCGGTACGGTGTACGGTTGCCCATCCAGTAATCGAGCACCAGCAAGCCGGTGGAGCCGGGCTGCAGTTCTGCGGCCTGGCGGATCAGGCGCTGGTGCCCGGCATCGTCGAGGCCGAACATCTTTTGCGCCAGCCAGTTGAGGATCGAACCGGCGGAGACTTGCCCGCCTTCCATCAACCATTGGCCGTCGAGCAAGGCGCCGGGGTATGGGCCCCAGATGCCCGGTACGTCGATGCGTTGCGGGGTGTGCATCAGTTGCACCACCGAGGTACCGCCGATAAACAACAGCTCGCCGGCGCCAGTGGTGCCGGCACTGAGCATTGCCATGTGGGCGTCGATTCCGCCCTGGGCCACCAGCGTGTCGCGGCTCAGGCCCAGATGATTGGCGGCATCGGCGCTCAATGGGCCGATCCGGCCACCGACCTTGATCACTTCCTGAGGGAGTTTTTGCGCCAGTTCAGGCACGCCCAGTTCGGCGTACAATTCCACCGGAAAACGCTGCTGCAGGGTGTCGTAATTCCACTTGCAACTGGCATTCAATTGGGAGGCGACCCAGCGCCCGGTCAACTGAAAGTTGATCCAGTCCACGGCCTCGCAAATACGCTCGGCGCGCTGGTAAACCTGAGGCTCGTGCTCGGCCAGCCACATGGCCTTGGGCACCAGCCATTCCACCGCGTCACCGCCCTGGTTCATCATCGGGTGGCTGACGTGGGCGGTGCGCGCCGACTCGGCAGCGGCGCGGCAATCCATCCATAACAACGCCGGGGCCAGGGGTTGGCCGTCCGCCTGGGCAACCACCACGGTGGAGGCTGTGGTGGCGACGCACACCGCCGCCACCTGCGGGTGCCCGGCCTGGGCCATCAACTGCCGGCAGGCCTTGCCCAGCGCCGACCACCAGTCCGCCGGCGCCTGCTCGGCCCAACCCAACTGCGGGTATTGCGTGGCATACGGCGCCTCGGCGACGTGTACCAGTTTGTAGCTGTGCAGGTCATACAAACCAGCCCGCACCCCACCTGTTCCGAAATCCAGTCCCAACAACAAGGTCATCGGTAGTTCTCCTGCGTCTTGTAACAACGCTTTTTGTTTTAAGCCCGGCAACGCACAGCGTCGTCGGGCTTGGCGACACACAGCTGACGCGGCTCAGGGACGGAAAATTACCTTGGCCGCGACTTCGCTGCGATCGGCATAGCGCTTGAACATCGCCGGCAATTCATCCAGCGGCAAGTCGTGGGTAATCATGAACTGCCACTGCAATTCACCGGAAGCCAGCTTGTCGATGGAGGCCGTCCACTCATCGCCCGGGAACGGTGCCGAGAACGAGTTCCAGGCGCCGTGCAGGGAGATTTCCTGGCGCAGGAAGTGCGAGAACGTCGCAGTGCTGAGGGCCACGTCACTGGTGGGAATGCCGATAAACACCACATGCCCGCCAGCCTTGGTCAGTTGCACGGCCTGGTTGATCGAGCTGGGATGGCCTGCCGCTTCAATCACCAGTTGGCAACGGGGCAACTCGGCATCCGCCGCGCCGCTGAGCAGGGTGTGGGTGGCGCCGGCTTCGCGGGCCATGGCGAGTTTCTCTTCGGCGATGTCGATGGCGACGATGTCCTTGGCCCCCATGATCCGCAGCCACTGGATCGCAAACAGGCCGATCGGCCCGCAACCTACCACCGCCCCGCTCTGCCCGGCCTTGAAGTCGGCTTTCCAGATCGCATGCAGGGCAATCGCCGCCGGGTCCACCAGGGACGCGGCAATCGGGTTCATGCCTTGGGGCACCTTGATCAGGTTGCTCAGGGGCACATTGACGTACTCGGCATACGCGCCGTCGCGGCGGCTGCCGAAGTAATCGTAGCGCTCCGAGCGGGACGGAAAGCCTCGGGCATATTGGTCGCTGCTGACGTCCGGGATCATCGGCGGCACTGTCACCAATTCGCCGATGGCATAGCCTTCGACACCGCTGCCGATCTCTTCGATAAAGCCTGCGAATTCATGGCCGCAAATCAGCGGCATCACATGGGCGCCCTTGCTCAGCATGCGCGGGATATCCGAGCCGCACACGCCGCAGGCGGCGACCCGAACCAGCGCGTGGCCGGCCTTGACCGCAGGTTTTGGAACATCTTCGATCCGGATATCGCCCGGTTGGTACATGACGGCAGCTTTCACAGTGAATTCCTCTGTTGAGTGACGAGTGCGTTCGAACAGGCACCTCCCGCAAGAGGTGCCCGCAAAAATCCATAGCGTGGCGGCGCAGATCCGTCAGAGCGCGCCGGGGCGGTATTCGCCGAAGGTAGAGTCATGCTTGACCTCGGCCACGTTGGCCTTGGTCACCACCTGGGTGCCGGCGTCGACAAAGTTCGGCACCGACTTGCCGGCCGCCAGGGCCCGCGCCGCCTCGATGGCGACCTCGCCCAGGTAGCGTGGGTCGTTGAGGGCGGTGGCCACGTATTGATCGCCGCTCTGGATGGCATTCAAGGCCTCGGACAAGCCGTCGATCCCGGCCACGAGGACGTCTTTCTTGCCGCTTTCGGTGAGCACTTGCAGCGCGCCCATGGCCATGTCGTCGTTATGCGCGATCACCGCCTTGAGGTCCGGGTGCGCTTGCAGCAAATCCTGCATTGCCGTGACTGCGTTGGCGCGCATGTACTCGCTGTAGGGGCCGTCGATGATCTTGAAGTCGGTGCCGGCCAAAGCGGTGTGGAAGCCCTTGCGGCGTTCTTTCATTACCGTACCGCCGGCGTCGCCCTGGATCTCGATGATCTTGCCCTTGGTCACGCCGCGCTGCTTGAGCGCGGCGAGCAGCGCCTTGCCGGACAGCTCGCCCATCTCGGCATTGTTACGGCCAATGGTGGTGGCGACCGGGGCATTGATTGCGCGGTCGACGGCAATCACCGGCACCTTGGCGCGTTTGGCGGCGTCGAGGGCCGCGCCCACGGCGTCGGGGTTCACGGCATTGATGATGAGGATGTCGACCTTACGGGTCAGCAGGTCCTGGATATCGTTGTTCTGCTTGCTGATATCGCCGTTGGCGTCGAGGAAGATCAGCTCGTCGCCGCCCTTGGCCGCTGCAGCCTTGGCGCCGTCGCGCAGTTGCACGTAGAAGGGAGATTGCAGGGTGACCTGGCTGAAACCGATCTTCAGATCCTTGGCCTGGGCGTTCAGCGCCAGCGCCGAGGCCGCGACAGCCAGTGCAAGGGCCAGCACATGAACAGGTTTACGGGCTATCTGGAGCATGGTGATTCCTATTTTTATTGTTGTCAGGATTCGGGCACGGCCTTCAGGGAGGTCGTGCTCACAAATGTGAACCGCGATCACATTTGAAAAACTATGCCTTGCTCCCGAGAGTGTCAAGGCCAATTTGTTAAATTCCGAACAAATGAAATAAAAATCACAATGCTGTTTGAGTCAGATCAGCAGGATCGCCCCGCTGTCCCTGATCACCTGCTGCTGTGCCGCCTCGAGCCCGGGGTCGCTGATCACCCGCTGGAAGTCCGACAGCTCGGCAAAGTGTGCCGCACGTACTTCGTCGAACTTGCTGTGGTCGGCCACCAGCACGCAGGTCTGCGCCCGCGCCATGACCCGGCGCTTGACCTCCACTTCGTTGAGGTTGTAGCAGGTCACACCGTGGGCGGCGCTGACGCCGGCCGCGGAAATGAACGCCCACGCCACACGGATGCCATCCAGGATGCCCGCCTCGGCATGGCTCTCGAAGACCATGTTGCGCCGGTGAAAAGTGCCACCGCAGAGAATGATGGTGCAGTGGGGCTTTTGCTGGAGCTTGAGCAATACGTTGAGGGAATTGCACAGCGCGGTGAACTCCAGGTCATCCGGCAACGCCTCGATAATGAACGGCGTGGTGGTGCCGCAATCGATGAACACCGTGTCGCCGGGGCGCACCAGGCTGGCGGCCAGCACGCCGATCTGACGCTTCTCGGCGACGTGGCGCTGGTCCTGTTCGGCGACCTGGTAATCGGGCTCCGGCGGCCCGCTGCGGGTTACGTGCCCGCCCAACAGGCGCAGGCCCTGGGGGCTGTCTGCCAGGTCGCGGCGCAGGGTCATTTCCGATACGCCCAGCAATGCGGCCATGTCACGCAAGTGAATCGCCGACTCGCCCTGCAAGGCCTTGTGCATGGCCCGAAATCTTTCGCTTTTCTTTGAATCCACTGCGTTCCAACCCTCGTTGAATGCGAGCCCTTGATCAGGGCAGTCACAAATTCCATTTACAATGTTATTTATTTCACATTTAATGCATCCAACTTAACACAAACCGCCTTTTCCCAGCACCTCATCCTTACAGGACACTTGCCATGCCGACTGATCCGTTGCCGCTCGCGGCCTATATCGACCACACCCTGCTGGCCGCCGATGCTTCCCAGGCGAGCATTCGCCAACTGTGCGCCGAGGCCCGCGAGCATGGCTTCAAGTCCGTGTGCGTCAACAGCGCCAACGTGCCGCTGGCCGCCGAATGCCTGCGCGACGCCGCGCCGTTGGTCTGTGCCGTCGTCGGCTTCCCCCTGGGTGCGGGCTTGAGTGCAGCCAAGGCTTATGAGGCAAAGCTTGCGATCGAGGCCGGTGCAGGCGAGATCGATATGGTGCTGAACATCGGCTGGCTGAAGGATGGCCTGCTGGACCAGGTACGCGACGATATTGCCCAGGTGCTGGCGGCCTGCGGCGCGGTGCCGCTGAAAGTCATCCTCGAGACCGGCCTGCTGGATGACCAGCAGAAAACCCATGCCTGCAGCCTGTGCCGCGAGCTGAACGTGGCGTTCGTCAAGACCTCCACCGGTTTCGGCCATGGCGGCGCGACATTGGCGGATGTGCGCCTGATGCGTGGCGTGGTGGGGGCGCAGATAGGCGTGAAGGCGTCGGGCGGCGTGCGCGACCTGGCGACGGCCCAGGCGATGATCGAAGCCGGTGCTACGCGCCTGGGCAGCAGCTCCGGGATCGCCATCGTCAGCGGCGCAAAGGCGGCCGCGGGCGCCTACTGAGTTGAGTGCAGCGCTGGCGCCCTTTCACAACCCTTTCACAGTCGGGCGCCTATGGTCATCTCAGCTCCTGGTGAAAACCTTTAAGCCCGCGCTCCCCATCGCGGGCTTTTCTTTGCCCGGAATTTATCCGCAGGTCAGCTACAGCCGGCGTGGCGGTGAGCCGGCGCAGGCCACGCCCTCCAGGCAGAATACAAACGGGGCTACCACTTGAATTTCGCCTTTGAGCAGCATTGAGGGTGGAGGCGCAGGCACTGGCGACGCCGCCGGAACGAATCGCTCCACGGCGCTGACGAACAGATCCGAACCTGTATGGCTGATGACTTTGTGGCGTATCAGGTTGCCTTTGGCGTCGACCACGAATTCAACCCTGACCAGGCCGGTCAATCCTTGCAGGCGAGCTTCTTCGGGGTACGACTTGAAGTGATTGAGGTGAGTGAGCAACTGGTATTCCCATAAGCGTTGTTCTGCCAGTTGTTCCCGGGTGGGGCCGCTCGTGCAGGCACAAAGCAGTAAGACAAGTGCGATCCAGCTGTATTTCATAAACGCAGTTCCGTTGACGTTTGGTGTGCAAGGTGAGGCTAATCAAGGCTCGGTGCGTCAGCGTGTTATCCAGGTCGAACAGAATGGCCCGTGGGTACACGAATGCTTCTTGTGGAAAACCAAATCTGCCTCTCAGGCGGTGGTACTGACGATGGAACCGGTACCGCTTCCACCGTCGGAAGTCAGTGCCTGCAACAACGCCGAAGACGCAGACTGCAATGCAGCTGCCGTTGCGGCAATCTGCGCCTGGGCGGCAGCCACGGCGGCCGCTTTGGCGTCTGCGCTTTGATTGCTGGCCTGGGCCTTTTGCATGTTTTGCTGCTGCTCTTGAAGCTGCTTTTGCAACTCCGCAATCTGCTTTTTCAGCGCCTTGACGGTGTCGGACTCCTGCGACGTGGATGCCGCCTGGCCGCCACCTGCAGCGGGCGCACTTTTGGCACCCGTGTCCGGGTTGAGACTCAAGGTTCCAGAGTCTTCGGTCTTGGAGCTATCGCTGACGCTGGCCGGACTTGGGTTGGCGGGTACTGAAGCGAGACTGCTGACGTTCGTGATCATGTCAAATATCCAATTCCGGTATCGATGTTAATTGATCGGCGTTTTAGCCGATTACTTTAACCCGTTATCGACGTTGCCGAACCTGGTTAAAGCGACGGGCCAATTCAGCGGCAAGGTCTCGAAAAGACGTTGACCAGGCTTCCATCCGGATCACGCAGCAATACCGAAGTGTTGCCCCATGGCATGACCGTCACCGGCATCACCACATCAGCCCGACCGATACGCAGCAGGACGGCCTCGACATCATCCACTTGAAACTCCAGGATCGCCGAACGGTTGCTGGCGGCGACTGCCAGTCCATTGTTGTGAAGGCGGACCAGGCGCTCATCGGCTATGGCCAGGACGACGCCGTCGAGGTGAATTTCAGCGAACCCGTCAGCCAGGTGCCTTGGCTCGACAGTCGAGAGGTTGTGATAGAACTGAACGAGCCGTTCAAAGTGGTTGGTAACGAGACGAACAGACGAGAATTTCATCATTTGACCTGACAGGAGTGAGAGAACTCACCTTAATTCAAGCCCGCGTCAGTTCCTGACAGTAGCGTTGTTATCGGCGTTCCAAACGACAGCCTGTGCCACCACCACGTACTCGCCATTGAAGGTTGCCGCTGGCGAGCCGTAAAGCTGGTAACCCAGCGCAAGCGCTTCAGAGACCCGGTGACAGAAGGAGGCATCGTCCTTGCCTGTCAGGATCCGATAGGTAGGTAGGCCTTCAGGAGGGGAATTCTGCATGGGAGCACCTGCTGGAACAGTTAAGGAAAGCCACTTGGCGATCGGGTGACGCCGGCTTGTTCCCGATGATATCAGTCGATGATCACATCGCGCCCCTCGGCCTTCAAGCGCGCGAGGTTGTCCTTCATCTGCTGCAACCGTTCAGGCGGATGCCCGTGCCATTTCGTGACCTCCGCCACGACGCGCAAAGGGTCAGTGGAGCGATAGGAAAGCGTGGGATTGCCGGGAAACTTCTTATCCGTCACGTTGGGGTCATCCATGATTGCCCCCGTTGGCTCCACAACATAAATCCGTTCCCGCCCACTGCCGAGCGCCAGCTCAGCCCCCCAGATGGCGGCATCCAGCGTGCCCGCAAAGTAAACCCAGGACAGTGCTTTACCTTCTGTAAAGTTGGACGGGTAGCCGACGCGGATCAGATCGCCGGGCTCCAGGTCGGCCCGGGTGCCGTGAAAGAACTGACGGATGAACATGCCAGCGGTATTTGACATGGGCTCGTTGCTCCGTGGATGAATGTTATGTTTGGATGCGAATGCCCCCATCGGCTGGGTTCCTCTATACCACCGCACCTCAGGAAACCGTTGTGACGAATCTGACCATACGACGCGCCAGTATCGACGACTTGCCTTTCATTGTTTTGCTGCTGGCAAATGACTCCCTGGGGGCTGTTCGAGAAGATAGCAGTCTTCCGCTTCAGAGTTCCTACACACGAGCGTTTGAGGCCATCGACGCAGACCCGAACCAGTTTCTTGCCGTCGCTGTGGCTGATGAAGAGGTGGTCGGTACTCTCCAACTTTCTTTCATTCCGAATATTTCTCATCGGGGCGCATGGCGAGCTCAAATCGAAGCCGTCCGCGTGCACGAGCGAATGCGTGGGAGCGGATTGGGCCGGCAATTCTTCGAATGGTCGTTTGAGCAAGCACGTCAGCGCCACTGCCAACTGATCCAGCTTACCTGTGATCGTACGCGGCCAGATGCTCATAGGTTTTATGAGTCCCTGGGGTTCTTGCCAACCCACACAGGCTTCAAGATGAAGCTGTGACCATTTGAGGCGAGCTGGCCCGGCGTTTGATTGCCGGGCCAGAGGGCGGAGTCAAAGCAATACAGTAGCAAGCATGCCCAAGGCGCCGAGGACAAACCCGATCAGTGCGCCACGCCCTGGTGCTTCATGGAACAGCGCCCAGACCACCACGGGCTCAAGCAGCAACAGGGAGGTGACTGAGACCACGGTGACGACCCAGATATCACCGACCGCCACGTACCCCAGCCAATACGCACCCAACAGGCAAAGCCCGGCAAAACACATCAGCACAACGGGAAGGACGAACGCCTCCCATGAACCATGCCCTGTCTGGGCAAGCCTGGCGGTTACCACCTCGCTGTAGATTGCACAAAACTCCCCCACCACCATCAACCCTAGAGCAGAAACTCCGAGTAGTTCTTTGGACATATCAAAAACTCCTTCGTATTCAACGCAATATTTTTCAGCTCCCAGCGAGCAATGCCGCTGCCAAGGAGCGTGTTGCAGTGATACGAAGCAGCCTTGAACAGGCCTGAATTACCGAAGTGCTTTTCCATGCTCATGTCCTTCAAAGGGTGAGTCTCAGCGCCCGGAAAAGGGCGCTCGCTGCGATCATACGTTCCGACAGCCCGCCTGAACAACCTGCCCCCTCTCGGTCTGCCGCGAAGTGCTTGTGCTGGATCAGTGAGCGTTGAACCAGTCGGGGTGCACAACCGGAAAGTGCTTTTTCAGCCAATCCACAAATGCATCCACCTGGGGTGCAAGATGGGATCGGCTGGGGTAAAGCACGGAAACCAGGCGCGGTGTCGGACGAAGTGCGCCGAGTACTTCAACCAGTTCTCCACTGGCGAGGTACGCCCCGACGGTAATCCCCGGTGCTTGAATAATGCCGAAGCCTGCAACGCCGCATTGAACGTATGCGTTGGACTCGTTCACGGTGATACCGCCGCGTGGAGTGTGTGGATGGTCCTCGCCCGCCATCGAGAAGTGCCAAGGCAGCGGCCTGTTGTTTTGACCCGAAAGAAAGCCGACGCACCGGTGGCCGGCAAGGTCCGCCAGGGTTTCCGGTACCCCGCAGGCCTGGAGATAACTTACAGATGCACAGGTCACCATGATTGCGCTGCCTATTTCCCTGGCTACCAGGCTGGAATCCGGGAGATCACCGATTCGCAGTACGCAATCGATGCCTTCCGCCACCAGGTCTACCCTGCGGTCGGTCACGCCGAGTGCCAGTTCGATCTCGGGAAATGCCTCGGTAAATTGCCTGAGGCTTTCCATGAACCCGTGCTGGGAAAACGCCGTTGGAATATCAATCCGAAGCCGCCCACTCAGCGTCGAGCCACTGCGGTCGAACATGGAAGTGGTTTCTGCGATGGTGGCCAGAATCTCTTTGACACGCTCGTAAAATCGTTCGCCCTCAGCCGTCAGCTTGACTTTACGCGTCGTGCGCTGGAACAGGCGCACACCCAGGGACGCCTCCAGTTCCTGAATAGTGCGCGTGACATAGGGACGGCCGGTCTGCGTCGCCTCCGCGACTTTTGTGAAGCTGCCCAACTCCGCCAGCTTGGCAAATACCTGCATCGACTGTAGAAGCGCCATACGTCTCGTCCCCGGGAAGCCGGTGAAGGGTTGATTGTTACTCTCCAGAATAACAATGCTGTTGGATTCTGCCCATTTATGCCGCGCTGCGAAACCTCAACAATGGCCCCAACAACAAGGAGGCACTTGCCTCCCCTGCCCATTCACCGTTGCTGGAGACAGAAAATGAAAGCGTGGCTTCTGAAAGATTTCGGTTTGGACAACCTGGTACAAGGGGACGCCGAGACCCCCGTCCCCAAGGCGGGAGAGCTACTGGTAAAGGTGGGGGCCGTTTCGCTGAACTTCCGGGACAAGGCCATCGTCGATGGCATCTACGAGCCCCACAAGGTGCCCAAGCCATTGATTCCCGTCAGCGACGCGGCAGGCGTTGTCGTAGCAACAGGTGACGGTGTCAGCCGTTTCGCTATTGGCGACCGGGTCAACTCGCATCTCTACTCCCGCTGGCTGGACGGCATGCCTGGGCCGGATGAACCCGACTACTGCTTCGGCTCGCCTTTGCCCGGCGGCCTGGCGCAATACATGATCATCCATGAGGACAGCGCAGTACGTGTCCCCGACAACCTGTCGGATGAGGAAGCCGCGACTCTTCCGATTGCCGCATTGACGGCCTGGTACGCGCTGGTTGATTTCGGCCAGGTCGAGGCGGGCCAAACGGTGCTGGTTCAAGGTACCGGTGGGGTTTCGGTTTTCGCTGCGCAAATCTCAACCGCCCTCGGCGCCAAGGTTATTGTCACCTCCAGTCGGGATGAAAATCTGGAGGCTATGAAAAAACTGGGGGCGGTCGCCAGTGTGAACTATCGCACGCATCCTGGCTGGGCAGAGGAAGTCCTGAAACTCACCGATGGCAAGGGCGTGGACCTGCTCCTGGACGTCGCAGGCGGAGATGGCATCAATCAATCGATCGCCGCGACCAGGGTCGGTGGACGTATCGCCCAGATCGGATTCCTGACGGGCCAGACGTCTGCATTGAACCTGATGCCGATGATATTCCGGCAAACAACCATTCGCGGCATTGCCGTAGCGCCGCGCTCATCGTTCGACCGCATGAACGCGTTCCTGAGCGAGCACAGGATTCGCCCGGTAATCGACCGTGTGTACGCCTTCGATCAAGCGCGCCAGGCATACGAACACTTGGCCAGGGGCGCCTTTGGCAAAGTGGTCATCAAGGTCGGGTAAAGTCGACCGCCGGGCGTTTCACACAGGCAGGTGATTGCTGCGGGATTTGCCCAGGCGGTTCACGAATGACACCAATGGTCGTTCAAAGACCGGTTCCTGTTATTTATGGAGCAACGCAGGTTTGGTGTAGTCGAAAAGAGGCTTTGCGACTAAACCGGTATAGGGGACATCGCCAAATGAGCAAGGGTAGGCCCCCTACCCCCACGGTGGCCGAACACCCGGCGCACCCGGCACATTGAAGGACCGACGCCATGCAGAACCTCAAGATCGCGACATTCAATGTCAACGGCATAAAGACGCGACTGCCCAACCTTCTGCAGTGGCTGGAAAAGGAGCGCCCGGACATCGTCTGCCTGCAGGAACTGAAGGCGCAAGACAACGCGTTCCCCGCTGGAGAACTTGAGGCGGCGGGCTATGGCTCATTGCACCATGGCCAGGCATCCTGGAACGGAGTGGCAATTCTCGCGCGGGATTCCGAACCTCTTTTGATCCATAAGGGCCTGCCGGGAGCCAAGGACGACTCGCAGTCTCGATACCTGGAAGCGGCTGTCCATGGCGTGATTGTCGGATGCCTGTACCTGCCCAACGGAAACCCTCAACCCGGGCCAAAATTTGATTACAAGCTCGCGTGGTTCGAACACCTGATCTCCCACGCTGCAACACTGCAGGCCAGCGAACATCCCGTGGTCCTGGCCGGTGACTACAACGTGGTGCCCACCGACCTGGACATCTACAACACCCGCTCATGGCTCAAGGATGCCCTCCTCCAGCCAGAAAGCCGTGAGTGCTTTCAAAGGCTGCTTTCCCAGGGCTGGATCGACTCGCTGAGGCACCTGTACCCGAAAGAGCGGGTGTACACGTTTTGGGATTATTTCCGTCAGCATTGGCAGAAGAATTCCGGGCTGCGCATCGACCATCTGCTGCTCAACCCGGTACTCGCGCCGTACCTGAAAAACGTCGGCGTAGATGCATGGGTACGGGGTGAAGAGCATGCCAGTGATCATGCGCCGACGTGGATCGAGATCTCATCACGGCAAACCCGGTCAAGAAAGAAGCCAAAACGCAGTTGATCACAAGCCACGACGCAGACTATCGGCACGCGTGCCGGTCCCCGACTCACCCATCCCAAGGTGTGATCCGGGCTTACTGATGGGGCACGAATTTCGCGAGCATCAGCCAGCGACTTATGGCCGCAACGAGTTCGGTCTTGCACTCCACCGGCAGCCAATGCCCGCCAGGCAGGCTCGTCACTGTGAGGTCTGCGCAGGCCGCGCGCATTGGATCGCCCAACTGATTGCCGTTGATGGTATTCATCGGGTCGTAATCACCGTTCACAAACAGGACGGGCATGGACAGGCGGCCGCCATTGGGTGCGCGATGGGCGTATTCGATGTTGGCATCGTCGTTCAGATACCACGCGCAGGGCGTGCGGAAACCATGCTCCTCGAACGTGCGCACCAGTGCCGCGAAGTCCGTCTCGGGCCAGAGCGCCGAGTCTGGTGGGGTCGGGGGAGCCCGGTGCGCTTCGCCAAACCGCCCGCCTTTGCGGGTCACTTCGGCATTGGAGGCGACCCTGGCGATGCTTGCAGGGTCGCCTCTTCGATAAATCGACGCCAGCGATGCTGCTTTGTCCGCGTCAAGATCAGCCACGGCGGACGCAAAATGCGTGTTGTAGTAGCGGTAATAGTCCCATTGGCCGTCTGGATACTGGTCGACCGGGTAAATCCCTCGGTCAACCAGCGGTATGAGCGTCGCCAGCGCGTTCGTGGAAGGAAAGTACGGAACCGAAACCAGCACAACGCCGCGGCTGCGCCAAGGTTCATGGGCGACCAGTTCACCGGCCACGACGCTGCCCCAATCGTGGCCCACCCAGATGGCGGGCGTTCCACCGAGATGGTCATGCAGCTCTGTCATGTCTGCCACGATGTTTTCAATCGTGTACGCATTGATCGCGGCCGGCGCCGAAGAGCCGCCATAGCCGCGCATATCGGGTGCGACGCAGTGCCAGCCTTGGGCAGCGAACGCTTCCATCTGTGCACGCCAGATCAAACCGAGTTCGGGCCAACCATGCAGGAACATCATCAATGCCCCATCGGCAGGTCCCGACTCCAGATAATGCGTTGTGTGACGGGGCGTACTGAAGACGCGCGAAGTCAGCTTGAAAGTGGACATAGGATCTCCTCATGTCATACCGGCGCGATGTTTCACTGTAGGTCACCTCGAGTGCGTGAGCACCACTGCCCGCATATTTTCAGGTAGCACTTATCCTGGGATCGGGAGCAAAAGAACTGAAGCAACCACACGTCAATCAACGTTGTAGAAAATTTGAATTAGCCAGTTGCCCGGCCGGTCAAGAATTATGAACGCAGTAAATCTGACGAGGTAACAGCAATGACTATCCAGGCAGAGACACTCGTACAACTGACCGAAGCCCTGCAAGAGCGAGGCATGCATCTGGTTTCAGATGTTCACTTCACCCGCGCGCCCTATCGGCAGAATCACCTCTGGGTCTGCACCGTAGCGTAACGATCCCTTATGATGCATGCCTGCCAGAAGGTCGCCAACCGCGACAGATGGATCAATGCGAACACTCTTATGGATAAGCCCGATGCGGATCAACGTTCTGACAATTTCCCTGGCCACCTTGATGATGACCGGGTGTGCCAACCATGGCGCCAAGCCTTCGACGCACGCGCTGGCGACTCAAGATAACGTAGTTGGCATCTGGGCCATGGTTCCTCTGCGCAACGGAATTGCCAACGTGGTCGAATACAGCGCTGATGCCAAAGCCACCTTGCATCCATTCAACTGCGCTGAACCCGGGAAGCACCAGGAAAAAGAAGTGAGCGACTTCAAGGTGTCCGACGATGGAAAGGTCATCCATCTCAAATCACCTTCAGACAACTTCGACCTGAAGGTCCTGGCATTCGACCCGCAGACCATGACGCTGAGCATGGATGTTTCGGATACGAGCCTGACCTTCAACTACGTAAAAGTCAGTAACGTCGCACCGCTGTGTGCCCTTTATCCAAACGCCGCCGCTGAAGCAGCGCGCAAAACCCCTTTCAAGGCCAGTGATTTTGTAGCGGATCCCGGGATACCTGCCCACTCCGGTATGGAGCGATATATTGGCAAGTGGGCAAATGACAAAGGCGAGCTGGAGGTAGAAGTCATCATGGGTCCCAACGGCAGTGCCTACCTCTACATGGCTTCCAGCAAAAACTGGCACTTCCTGTACAACGAGGTGCATTGGGTAGGCGACGAACTGCATTTTGAAAGCTATGCCTATTCAGACCTTCCCTCTCTTTACAGCCACCCTTTCCATAAATCCAAGACCCACAGCATTCTTCAGCCGAGCGGCGACGGAGGATTACGTTATTCGATCTTTATCGATAAGCGCCGGTACGAATTTCCATTGAGCCGGGCGAAGAACTGAGGTTGAGGTAGCGCAGTACTGTTGCGATGACCGGGCGGTGCATTTGCAACGCAGAAGGCAAGGAAGCCTCGCAAACGAAGTGGATTGCGGACCTGTTGAACAATTGCCGACCGGAAACAAACAAGGGCTTGCATCAGCTTTCGCCCGCAAACCCTTGGTTTTAGATGGTGCCCGAAGCCGGAATCGAACCGGCACGCCCTTACGAGCGGGGGATTTTAAGTCCCATGCGTCTACCAGTTTCGCCATTCGGGCGGTAGCGCTATGCAGCAGGCCAAGCAGCGTTAAAAGCCCTTGAGCGTTGCAGCAGGCTAGGGAATATATAGATCAAGCCCCCTCGATGCAAGGTCGGGTGTGGGCTTTTTCAAACAATCAAGCGGCGCCCTGGCAAACAAAAAAGCTCGCCAGATCAGTCATCTACAGATTTTGCAGGCGGGAGTGGGCAATGGCGATACCGACCGCTTCACCAGGTGCCGCACCCGTGCCCCACGTGCATCAGGAAAAATAAGTCATTACCGCAATAACCACTGAAACCCAAACCAGGGTCATCAAAAACGACAGCGCAGCCAATGTCTTGCCCATTTGCCTACTCGCCCCGATGAAATCACTTCAAGGAACCCTCCCAGCGCCGCTTGAGAATAGCCACGCACGACGCAGTTCGCCTTCAACCTCCCACGAAAATCGTGGATACGATACTCCGCGCAAAAGGTTAGTTCCTTCACCAGCTTCACCCACAAGGCACCGAGCCGCTGTTTATTCCCTGATACCCCAAAATGATCATCCCCGGCTTTCCTGCTCCTGCGGCGCCCCGGCCCATCTGATACGCTTTTTTCTTCTGCATCTGCCCCTGTATCGAAAACCGCCCTGCCCTGACAATACTCCCACTCCCGACACGCCCGTGGAGCCCGGCAGGAACCGTCCTGCCGGCCCGTTCATTTCGGAGGCCTTATGGCTAAGATGGCATTTTTCCTGTTCGGTTTTCTTGCGCTGACCATCGCAATTGGTCTGCTGGCCACCATCTCACCGGTCTAGGATCCATGGCCTGCTGACGCAACCCGCTGGAGGTCAGAGGGCGTGTCAGCCGGCAAAAAACATCGGATACAACGACAGCACCAACAGCCCCGCCATCGACCAGTTGAACATCCGCAACCAGCGTGGCTCGCGCAGTACATTGCGCAAGCCGCTGCCACAGCCGGCCCATACGCAAACACTGGGCAAGTTCACCAGGGCAAACACGGCGGCAATCAACAGCACGTTGGTGACATAACCCTCGGCAGGCGTGTAGGTGGTGATCGCGCCCAGCGCCATGACCCAGGCCTTGGGGTTGACCCACTGGAAGGCCGCCGCGCCGAGAAACGTCATGGGTTTGCGCTTGTTATCGGTGTCATCGGACATCGCGCTGGACTTTGCGATTTTCCAGGCGAGGTACAGCAAATACGCCGCCCCCACATAACGCAATACGGTGTAGGCCCACGGCAACGCCTTGAACACTTCTCCCAGGCCCAGGCCCACGGCGATCACCAACAACATGAAGCCAATGCTGATCCCCAGTGCATGGGGGATCGAGCGAATAAAACCGAAGTTCACCCCGGACGCCAGCAACATGGTGTTATTGGGACCTGGGGTGATTGAGGACACAAAGGCGAACAGCGCGAAGGCTGAAAGCAGGCTTGAAGACATGAGCATGGCGCGACATCCGAACGAGTACTGTGGCCGTGACAGTAGAACGTTGCGCCAGCCTGCGCCCCGTACAGCTACGGGTAGATACGGTCATACACTTCGCCAGGCCTGCCAACAAGCGCCCTCCAACCAAACTGCCATTGGTTTGCCTTCATTGATCGGTATACTTGCGCCCTTCTCTGCACCCTGTGCTGAACACATCCTGAAAGGACACTCGATGAGCAACTACCTCGACCGCGCGCTGACGGGCCTGCGGACCCTGGGCATCAATCTTCTGCAGCCGGTTCCAGATGCACCGGTACTGGTATTGCTGGACCGCGTGGCCCAGTACGACACCGCCAAAGTCACCGCTATCGCTGCCGTGCTGCAACAGTCGACCACCTTTAACAGCGTGGTTCGCGAGCAGATCGCCGGCATGGATATCTCCACGCGCTTCATGGACATCACCCAGAGCTTCACCTCGATTCGCGAAGACGCTGCGGCCATGGCGGGCTGGATGGATGATGGGCGCCTGGATACGCTGGAGAAGCTCAAGCTGAGCTGGATGAACCTGCGTCGTGGCTCGATCCCCAGCCGCTTCAACGAGATCCGTGAAAACTACTTGCAGGTGTGCAAGTCGGCCAATGACCAGATCTCCCGGGAAACGGTGATTCTGGAAGCTTACCTGGACTTCCGCATGGCCATGAAAGCGGCCGAGGTCGATGCCCAACAAGTGCTCGCCCTGGCCGGCCAGGTCCTGGAGCAGCGTACCCAGGCGTTAAACGAGGCCAACGCCCAAGTCACGGCTGCCGAAACCCTGGCGCCGGCCGAACGCGCGGTCTTGGAATTGCGCCGTGACGAAGCCGTACGCGCGCTGCAGGACGAAGACAAGCGCTACCAGATCGTCAAGGACATCGCCGATGACCTCAAGGTCGGCTACAACACGGCCGAAATGGTCTTCGCCCGGATCAACCAGGTGCATGTGATCAAGGAGCGCCAGTACCAGCGCATGGTCTCGTTCTTCTCTACCAACGAAGTGGTGTTGACCGGCCTCGCGGTGTCGTTCACCAGCAACAGTGGACTGGCCGAAGCCACCAACACGCTGAATGCCACCACCGACGGCATCAGCAAGGGCCTTGAAGCCCTGGGCAGCACCGGCAACACCCAATTGGAAGCGGCGGTCAAGGCCAGCTATGGCTCCACCATCAAGGTCGACTCGGTGCGCGCCTTGGCCGACGCCACCCTGAGTTTCCAGACGGACATGCACGGCCTGACGGAAACCTACCGCGCTGAATCCAGCAACGCGTCCCGTGACATCGCCGAAGCCGTCGAAGAGGCCAAACGCAAGTTCGCCGCATTGCTGACCAAGGCCGCTTGATGAGCGACATTCTTCTCTCCGAACAACTCGGCGCGATGGCGCTGGTGGATCAACTGCGCCACCAGCAGATGGCGGTGGAAAAGGACTTGAGCCTGCCCCAACGCCGCGCAGAAGTGGCGGCGCGCATCCGCGAGTATTACCAGAACAACGGCATTCAATTTACCGAAGCGCAGATCGATCAGGGCGTGCGCGAATTCTTTTCCAAACGCCTGGTGTTCGAGGCCCCGGAACTGAGTGCGCTTGACCGCTTCTGGAGCAAAGTACTGCTCAGGCGGCATCGCGGCATACTCGTCATCCAGCTCATCGCGGTCACCTTGCTGGTGGTGCAATGCAGCCGGGTGATGGTCGCCAGACACGAGATCCAAGAGGCTCAAAGAGCGGCCATCGCCGTCGAGACGAACGCGGCACAAAAACAATCAGACATCGCCCACCTGAAGGCTCGCTTGAGCGCCGTGCAACAGGACCCGGCCTATATTGAGGGCGGCGACCTGTTCAGTGCCTTGCCCCGACTGAATACCAAGGCCGAACATGCCCTGGCCATGGTCGATACCTCCGGGGTCGATTACGCCAGTGAGCAGATCGGCGTGCTGGAGGCGTTTTTAGCCAAGGTCAAGGCAGTCCAGCCGATGACCGACCAGCTCAACGAGTTGACCCGCAAAGTCGCCGACATTCACCTGCCCGCCGCCGACAGTAAAGCGACGCGGGGCATGCAGGCCGAATTGGTCATGATCAAAGACCTCATCGGGAAATTCGAGATCGAAAAAGCCGGCGGCCAACTCAGGGCCCTGCGTGCCAACACCGAACTGATCCCCAAGGAGGTGACCATTCGGGTTGTCGACCGGCCCGGCACGCCGTCCGGTGTCGAGCGCTGCTACGACAAGGCGCTGTGTAATTCCAATCCTGGTTCGATCCAGGGCAAGAGCTGGTATTTGGTTGTCGAAGCCGTCGACCTGTCGGACAGGCCGGTTCTACTGCCCACCGTCAGCAGTGAGACCGGCACCGGCGCGTGGGCCAGCCAGTTCGCTGTGCGGGTACCGCAGGCCGAATACCTGAAGGTCAAGGCCGACAAACTCGACGACGGCCACCTGACCAACCGTGTGATCGGCCGCAAGCCGGCCGGCAGGATGGAAGTCACCTATTTGAGCCAACGGACCACCGATCCGCTCGAAACGATATTGGAGTGGTGAAGACATGACGCCTGACACCCTGATCGGCATCACCGAACGTAACTCCCGCAACGCCGAGCTGAGGATTCGCACGGCCGAGCAACACCTGTCTGAACTGCTCGGCGAGCAACTGGCGCTGGAGCAGGACATTACCCAGCGCCTGGGTAAAATCGCGGCCCTGCACCTGGACCAGGGCAACACGCAGAACGAGCAAGTCGCCGCCGCCCTGAACCTGCGCCAACAGTCCCAGGACCAGCTCCACCAGCAACTGCGCGACGCTGAGCAGACCGTGGCCCAGGCGCTGGCGGGCAAGGAAAAACTGCAAGCGCGAGCCGACACCCTCGACCAGCAAGCCCGGCAATCCCTGGAACAAAACCCCGACTACGCCCGCCAGGTCGCGCAACTGGACCTGGCCCAGGCCGCCCACCGAGAACACGTCAGCGGTTATGAAGACTTGCGCCAGGAGTGCGCACTGAAGCGTCCGACCTTTGATACCAACCTGGTCTACGTCTACCTGCGCGGACACGCCTTCGGCACCGACCAATACCGGCGCAACCGCCTGAACCGCTGGATGGACAACTGGCTGGCGACTAAGGTGAACTACCTCGCCAACCGCAAGAACGAGCTGAGCCTGATCGCCCTTGGTGAGCGAAACGAGGCCTTGCAGGCCGAGCGCATCGCCCTGATCAGCACCTTGAGTGCCAGCGTCGATGCGCAACTGGCTCAGGCACGTGACCAGTTGGGACAGGCCGCAATTCAACCCGAGCTCGACACCCTGCAACGCGTAGTCGACAACGCCAAGCGCCAGGCCAATGCCATCCAGGAAAAACTCGGCAGCTACTCACGCAACGAAGACCCGCAGTACCAGCGCGCACGCCAGTTGCTCACTGACCAGTTGAAAACCCGCAGCATCGGCGAATTGATCGACCTGGCCAGCCACACCCCGGACGACGCCGACGACCTGATCGTCGAGCAACTGCAAACCCTGAACCTGCGCTTGAAAGCGGTGGTACAGCAACTGGCGGATACCCAGGAAGAGGCCGTGGTACACCAGAACAGCTACCAGCGTGCCAAAGACCTGGAGCGCAAAGTTCGCAACGATGCGTTTACCGGCCGCGATGTTTATTTTGACCTGTCGACTGACTTCGAGCGTCTGGTAGAGAGCTACATGACCCAGGGTGCAACCCTTGGCCAGGTTGTGGATGTGCTTGGCCGGGGCCTTAAAATCGTGCGCCGCAGTCAGGTAGCGGCAGGGGCGACGCGAGGCTATGTCAGCGCATCGATCAGCCCTGTCGTCCTTGGCGTCGCCACCGTCGAAAGCAGCAATAACAACACGGCCAGCTTTTCGACGTCAGGCAGTACAGGCGGCGGCAGCTTCAGGACGACCGACAGCTTCTAGCCTGGCGCGAAGCAAATCCGGGACTTCCTCGTTGCTAGCTGTCAGACAACGAGGAAGTGATCTGCGCAATCGCATCCTGATCCAGCCCGTCCAGCGTGCGGTAGTGGTTGATGATCAACGTCTCCTTGTCACTCAGGGTGGCCTGGTTGATAACCGCCCTTTCCCCCGTCAACACGTAAAGCACGTCCACGCCTTTATGCCGGATGGCAATCAGGTAATCGGACTTGGGCGCCCGCGCGCCACTTTCGTAGTGCACCTGAGCATTCGCACCCACACCGCCAATCGCACCAAACTCCTGTTGGGAGAGCCCCAGGATCTTGCGTTCCTCTTTCAGGCGGATGCCGAGTTTATCGTCCATGGCGGGTACCTCAATAAACGTGTTTAACACCCACCATACGCTTATGCGCAGGAGCGGGGTCTATTCATTCGGGTGGCTACCTATTGCGTGCGCACGAAGGCGAACATATGCGGCACGTAATCGGCCTTGCCGAGCGGCACACCGTTATGGCGAAGGATGTTATAGACGGTCATCAGGTGAAAATAGAACTGTGGAATGGCCCAATTGACCGCGTATTCGTAGGCAGTCATGTGGAAAATAGTACCGTCGGGAAGTTCTATCGAGATAGCGCGCTCGCTGCTGTCGATGAGTTCGCGATCTGCCGAGGCAAGGGCTTGCAGGGTTTGCTCGATCAACCCACGCGCCTCGCTCAGGGTTGCGGGTGTGCTCAGAACCGGCAGCGGTTGATGGGTGAGACGCTGGACCGATTCCTGGGCCTGGGTGCACACAAACCGGATTTGCGTTGCGAGGGTGTGCATGTCGGGCGCCAGCCGCGCGCTCAGCAGGTTTCGCGGGTCATAGCCCAACTCGCCGGCATGCGCCTCGCCTTTGGACAAAAGCCCCTTGAGCGAGCGCAACATCTGCGCAAAGCAAGGGACGGTGATTACATAGGTCGACATCGTTCTTCCTTGACTGGATGCTGAGCGTGGGAGCATGCCATGGGCACGGTCTACGCGGCTAGCCGGCAAGCTTCATGCAGCTTCACGTGACGTCAGCGGCGAGCCGACTTACCTTGGCCACCCGCCCCTCTTACTGGTGTAGAGCGTGCTAAAGATCGCCACCCTTGCCGCCGGCTTTATCTGCTTGTCGATGCTGCCTGCTGCCCAGGCGAGTGATGGGTTCTACGTCAACCCACAGTCCACCGCCGCACAGTGGGTCCAGCAGCACCCCGATACGCCTGCCACTGCAAGCATCCGCTCAACCATTGCCGAGGTGCCCAGTGCCCTGTGGCTGACCGGCACCAGCCAGGCCATAGGAACGCTGGCCGAGCGCGTCAATCGCTATGTAACCGCTGCCGCCAGTGCTGATAAAACACCGATTTTGGTGGCCTATAACCTGCCCCACCGCGACTGCAGCGGTGGCGCCTCGAAGGGTGGCGCACCGGCAGCGGCGGAGTACCGGGGCTGGATAGACCAACTGATCAAAGGCATTGGAGACCAGCCGGCGCTGGTTATCTTGGAGCCGGACGCACTGGCAGACCTGCAGTGCCTGGACAAGGACAAGCGCGCCGAGCGGCTGGGGCTAATCAATTACGCCGTATCGGGGTTCAACCAGCGCGCACGCCATGCCGATGTTTATCTGGACGCTGGTAATCCAGGCTGGAAATCCCCAGGCGCCATGGCCGATGCGTTGAATGCAGCCGGGGTGAAACAGATCCGGGGGTTTGCCCTGAATATCGCCAACTTCTACACCCTCGCCCAGGTGCGCAGTTATGGTGATGCCATCAATGCCAGGTTGTTAAGCGAATACGCCTATACAAAAGCCGTGGCGGTGGATACCAGCCGCAACGGCAATGGTGCGAATCCTGGAGACTGGTGCAACCCGGTGGGGCGCAGACTGGGCATGCCACCGCAAGTGCTTTCGCCACGGTTGGTTGCCCTATGGATCAAACTCCCGGGCAATTCGGACGGTGCGTCTTCGACGAAAACCGATTGTCATGAAGGCCCGGCGGCAGGCACCTTCAGTGCCGAACTGGCACTTCGCCTGATTGATGGACACTAACGGCGAATGAGCCTTGCATCACCTGGACTCATTGCTCAGGATAGCGCTCTTGAGCTGAACATCGGCAGGGAAGCAGCAGGTTACCGAGGCCGAAAACACATGACGCTCCATGAAGATAGCCCGCTGCACATAGAGGTGTGCCAGCGCCAGAAACACCTCTGGTTCTGGCTCCCAATTGGTCTTTTGATGGTTTTCTTGACGGTTACCTCGACGATTTTACTGGGTACAAATCCGCCGGAATGGATGTTTGTCGCACTCAACTTTGGCTGGGCAATCGTCGCGCTGACACTGCTGGTGAAGCTATCGGGTGTTTGTTGCGCCAAGTGAAGCACCCAGGCGTTTCAGCTTGCATCGCGCATCACTCGGGCTCGTGCCCTCACCTTGATACGTCGTCAATGCCAGACAAACAACGTGAAACAACTCACATTTATGGAGTTTCACGGTTGAAGGTCAAAATTTGACCAAATATATTTCGCCCCACCCGAGCGCTCACCTCTATACGGATATTGTTCTGCGCCTGCTCGGGCCCCCGGAGATGCGCAGGCAATAAAACATTGAGGTTTGCCATGCGTCTTTCCAAACTCGCCCCAGCCGCCGCCCTGTTCAGCCTGTTCACTTTGCCCGCCCACGCCGCCGACCTGTCTGCCCTCACCGGTGCCCTGTCATCGGCATTGGGGGGGGCCGGCAACAGCAACAACACCGTCAACGCCAACAGTGCCTCCTGCCAGCAACAGATCCGCGACCTGCAGACCAATATCAATGCGGCCAATGCCAAGGGCGATACCTTGCGCGCGACCGCGTTCCAGGCAGCACTGACACAAACCAACAAGAGCTGCAGCAACAGTACCTACAACACTCAGGCACAAGTGGACACTAACCCTCAGCGCCAGCAAAACGTGAACAAGGCTGCGGATGCGATCAACGCAATTGGCGGCTTGTTCAAGTAAGTCGGGCTGCCCTGCGAGAAGGCCCGCGATTGCGGTTTTTTCGCCCATCGTACTTACCGGCAGACAATAAAAAACCCCGTAGACGTTAATCTACGGGGTTTTCTGGTGTGGAGGATTGTCGTCCCCCTTCACCTTAGCCAATGGCCGCCGACAGCTGCCATGTTCGCTTATTTCTTGGCCCAGTTGAGGATGTACTTACCGTAAGCACCTTCAAACCCATCGACGGCAATCGAATAGGTTTCACCCTTCTTGGCTGAAAAAGTCACAGCACTGGTTACATCATTTTCCGACTGGTTATTGTCCGTGCCGGCCACCGGCATCGAATTCAGGCTCGTGCTTTTATAAACGGCAAGCACGGTGTCGAATTTTGAGCCTGTGGTATCAAATGTGAAGCGTGCATCTTCTGGCGAAGTCCATTTGCACCAGACCGAATGGTAAGGCTTGGCAAAAGGAATATGTCCAGACTCACCAGCCTGGCTGGTGGCTAGTGTGGTGTCGCCGGCAACTGTACCTTTAACACCCTCAATAACCGTGGCTTGCGAGAAATCATCTGCGCAGCTCAGCGAGCTGCTTGTGCCGTTGAGGCCCTGATAGATCAGCGTGCCGGCTCCGAGCACGACAACAGCAATGGCTATTGGGAAAATAATGCGTGGTACGGCCATGACTCTTCCTTTTGAGGCGTATAGTTTCTGAACTGCTGCCATAGCAAGCGCAGCTTTAAATGGAAAAATGAATATCGGCTGATTAACGCCCATGAAATCATGCCAAGGACGTTAAAAATGGCACATCAAGCTATAAATCTCAGGAAACAAGTGGATTTTCTCTCGACCAGCCTGCCCGCCAGAGGCCCCTCGGTCACGAGGGGTGGCGATATTAACATGATGCATGCACCTGATCATCCAACTCCTGTCATCCCGTAGATGTCTTTAGGGGTGTGAATGCGATACAGGTAGAGATCAATTTAAAAATCAATAAATCTATGCCGTCTCCCGCTCAAAAATGGAAGACGGAGTTCAAAATGGAACAGCAAATAAATCATTTCCCTTGGCATCCGAAGATTGCCGCAAGCGATATACCTCATATTCAAAACGTCAGCGTGACCGCAATCGTGTCGGTATAAGTGCCGGCCGGCAAACCCACCTTGCCCGGTGATTTACCGTAAATGCTCACCGTTTGCGCAACCCCGGTGCTGGCCGCGAGATTGATAGTGCCGTTGTTGGCAAGAATTTGCGTGTGGGCGGCGTCGGTGTAGATGTCATAGGGCGCAAAGTGGCCGGCACCGTCTGCCAGGGCACGCGTTCCACCGGTGGATTTGCCATCATTGGCGCCGGACGTGATGGTCAATACCGGCGAAGTACCCGCCGAGCATTGAATAGACAAAGGCGCCCCGCCGCCGCCCAGCACTTGCCCATCAGCCTCGGTATACAGGGTGTTGGCCGTACCAAAGTTCAACGCACCGAAATTCAAGCCTGTGGTGCCTCCCACGCCGTTGACCAGGCAACTGTTGATCAATATCAGCGACGCACTGATTTGACCGGTGACAGTGGTCGCGGCCTGGGAGCCGGACACCCAGGCCAGTGTCGTCAACGCCAGTAAGACTCTTGAGATAAGTCCATTCATGAAGCTCTCCTTATGACTCGCCAACCCAGCGCGCCGGTTCAGGTCCCTGAGGTGGACCCTTGACACTTGTACAAGGATGGCCGTTGCGTAGAAGGTTAGTCAGTCAGGAGGAAACTGCCAGCCCGAGGCCAAATCGCTTTCACTTGCAGGCGGTTGCCTGGAGAGCTTTTCGGCCTTGTACCCGCAGGAGTCACTGGCCAGTTTTCGCTCCGTCGCTGCACGTCAGCGAACGGGAATCGGAACCCGGAAATTACAGGTACCTCCCTATCGATGATAAGCCTTCCGGTAGGTTGTGGGGCTCACGCCCACGATCGAGAAAAAGTGCTGACGTAACGACAGGCTTGTACCAAACCCGCAAGCGTCAGCGATCGACTCGACGCTGTGGTCGGTTGTTTCAAGTTGCAGTTGGACGGCCTTGATTCGCTCATTCGTGAGCCACTTGCCAAACGTCGAGCCGGTCAGTTGCTTGAAGTGCCGGGTGAAACTGCGTCGACTCATCGCCAGCCTCGTCGCCACCTGATCGATTGACAACGGTTGTTCCAGGTTTGCCCGAAGCCAGTCCAGCAACTGGCCGAGACGCTGGTCGCTTGCGCCTTGAGGAACAGGCTGGCTGATGAACTGGGCCTGGCCTCCGTCGCGATGGGGGGAAACCAGCAGTTGACGCGCCAACGCGTTGGCAACCCCCCGCCCGTAGATCCGCCTGACGATATGAATACAGCAATCGAGCCCTGCGGCCACGCCTGCAGAGGTCAGGATTTGCTGCGCCTCGACATAGAGCACTTTGGGGTCCACTTCAATGCGTGGGAAATCTCGCGCCAGATGCGCCGCCCACGCCCAGTGCGTGGTTGCCCGCTTGTCGCACAGCAGGCCCGCATGGGCAAGCACGAACGCCCCCAGGCACAGGCCGACCACCAGCGCGCCTCGTTCATGGGCTGCCTGAAGCGTTTCGAGGAGTGCGCACGGCGGCCTTTCGGTGACGTCCCGCCAGCTGGGAATGATGACGATGTCAGCTCCTGCAACCTGGTCCAAACCATGGTCACAGTGGATCGCGAAACCGGCGTTGGTAACCAGCGCCCCCTCTTCGCCCGCGCAGACCACCAATTCAAACCAGGGCGAATCCCCCACTCGGCGATCTTTACCAAATACGAGGCACGGCACAGAAAGGTGAAAGGGGCTGATGCCGTTAAAAGCGATGACTGCAACTTTCACACTTTTTTTCATAGGGCGGGCCTGATCGAGATTGGCCCGATTCTAATGAAAAATGGTCATTGGGCCAATGGTGTGAGTTCCCGGATGCGTTCACTCTGATCGCAGCTGCATTTCACCGGGAAATGCGCAAATCAGAGCTCAGGGCCTCAATGAACATCGCCACCTTTTGCACGCTGGGAGCACTTATGACCACTCTTTCGATGACCGCACCGGCACACGCCAGCGAACCGGTGCCGTCCGTCCCCTATACCACCGAGTCCACTGGCTATCATTGGTCCAGTGTGGACGGCGTGAGGGTTTTCTATCGCGAGGCCGGCCCCAGGGACGCGCCGACCCTGGTGCTGCTCCATGGCTACCCTTCGTCCTCGCGCATGTGGGACCCGCTGATTCCGCTGCTTGCTGACCGGTATCACGTGATCGCCCCCGACTACCCAGGGTTCGGCAGAAGCGACGCGCCCTCGGCCGCGACCTACACCTACACGTTTGACCATCTGGCCGACACCATGAGCAAGCTGCTCACGCAATTGCAGATTCATGAATACACCCTGTTTATGCAGGACTACGGCGGCCCGGTAGGCTTTCGGATGATCCTCAACGCGCCGCAAAAACTGCACGGCATCATCATCCAGAACGCCAATGCGTATGACGAAGGCCTGGGTGCCAAGTGGGCGAACATCGCCAAGTACTGGAAGGCTCCCGCCGAACATCCCGAACAAGTCGATGGGTTCACGGGGTACGAAGGCACGAAGCAGCGCCACCTGGGCACCAGCCCTCATCCCGAGCGTTACAACCCTGATGCCTGGGAAGACGAGTTTGCCGCCTTATCCCGCCCGGGCCAGCGGGCGATACAGTCGGCGTTGTTGCTGGACTACCGAAACAACGTCGCCTCTTACCCTAAATGGCAGCAATGGTTGAAAGACAACCAACCGCCGATGTTGGTCATGTGGGGAAAATACGACCCGTCGTTCATTGTGCCGGGAGCCATGCGCTACAAGGATGATGTGCCGGGGGCCGAGGTTCATATTATGGACGCGGGGCATTTCGCACTGGATGAAAAGACCGAACAGATTGCCAGCCTGACGCGTCAGTTCATGGCGCGTATCACCGCCGGTAAATAGTAAAGAGTGGGAGGCCCGCGCCCGACTGATCGTCGGGTAACCCTGCAGTTCGTCGCCTCAAGCATTCCACTTCACCCAATCTCGAATACTGTATACACATACAGCACTCGAAATACCTCCTATGAACATCGACGAAGACACCTGCGGGTGGCTTGGCATCCCCACGCCTCTCGAAATGCACAAACAACATGCCCGGCTGCTCGAGAACGAGATCCAGGAACTGAACCTGCAACTGCGCAAGGCCCGGGCGGATATCTTCGGCCTGGTCGCGATGCTGACAGAAGCACAGGCAAAGAACGAAGAGTTTGCCGGATACCTGAGGCTGCGCGGTGCCGAAGCTGCAGCGATGAGGAAGCAGATCGCCAACCTCACCACTTCAGATCGACTCAGCACGCGCGAGGCCGAGAGGCTGCGCAGTGTGCTGAACGAACTGATGTCTCACCCGAAAACCATCGTCTAAGCTCAGGTTTCAGGTTGAGGGCTTGGCCATGTGCGGAAGACTTTCCCAGTACAGCGGCATTCACGACTTCGTCGCGGCGCTGAGCATGCCCAATGCCCTGGCGAACTCCGTGGGTGAGTTGCCGCGGGGAGAAAATCGACCTGCAACCGAGTGGAAGCTGACGCTGTTGATGACGGCGCTGAGGATCGCGCCAATCATCGTTTGGCTGAACGCAAACGCAGCCAAACCACCCCGACCAGCCCCAACGGCACCCCCAGGCTGAGCCATGAAAGCAGGTCATAGACGCCGTCACCGATCAGCGCCGAGAGCAATCCGAACAGGCTTAGAACAAAGAGCAACAGCGGCCAGCGAAAGATCATCCACAGTCCGCGCCTCATGATCGGCCCCCCATTTCCGGCCCGCTGGCATGCAATTCATCCAAGCGTTTTTGCAACGGTACCTTGCGACGGCTCAGCCACAGGTAGAGCCCACTGCCGAGGATGACGATGCTGATGAGATCGAGCAGCGTCCAGATGATCTTCAGCGGCACACCACCGTAATCACCAAAATGCAGCGGCTGCGAAACCAGCAAGGTTTTCACGTACAACGGCATCTCACGCATGTCGGTCAGCTCGCCGGTACTCGCATCCACCAGGGCCGGCTTGAGCAATCGCGCAGTGAGCGGCGTGGTGCCGCGCATGAACACTGCGTAATGGTGCTGGCTGCTGAACTGAGTACCGGGAAAGGCGATGAAGCTGGGCTCCATGCCTGGCGCCGCCTTACGCGCGGTATCCAGCGCTTTTTGCAACGACCCGAGGCGCTCCAGCGGCGGCGCATCCTTGTAGGGCGCGGTCATCTGCGCCAACTGGTCACTCTGCCAAAAGTCGAAAATGGGCAATGCCAGCGTATTGATCACGCCTGTCAGCCCCACCACCAACACCCAGGCGAGGGTGACGATGCCGAGCACGTTATGCAGGTCCAGCCACTTCAAGCGTGAACTGCGCCCGTTGCGCACAGTGGCGAAGTCCAGCTTGCGCATGAACGGTGTGTACACCACCACGCCGGACACCAGCGCCGCGACCAACAGCAGCCCCATGAAACCGAGGAACAGATAACCGGGCAACCCCATGAATAAATCGGTATGCAGGCGCAACATCAGGTTCATGAACCCTTCGTCTGGCGGCACCGCAGGAAATAACTCGCCAGTGCGTGTATCGAACGACTGCGAATGCCCCTCGATCGGTGGCGGCATAATGCTCGTTGCCGTGTACACCGTACCGAGCGGACTTTCCGGATCGAAACCGACAAAACGCACGACCTCCCCCGGCTGCGCCACCAATGCACTGGCAATGACGGTGTCGTAGTCGATTGGTGGTGTATCGGCGGTCAGCGGGCGCAGGGGCGGCGGCGGCTCGAAGTAGTGCTCAATCTCTTCATGAAAGATCAGTGGCAGCCCCGTCAGGCACAGCAACAACAGGAAAACGGTAGCGATCAGGCTGGTCCATTTGTGGACCAGAAACCAGATACGCAAGGTGCGTGCAGTCATGCTCGGTGTTTTTCCTTAAAGCGCCAGGCTCGCCGCGCGTCACGGGGCACAGCGAGCCCCCAGGCGGTATCAGTATTTCCAGGTAACGGAAGCTACCAGGTTACGCGGGGCGCCGTAGCTGGCGGTCGTGGCACTGTTGTACAGCGATAGCAGGTATTTGCGATCGGTGACGTTGTTCAGGTTCAGCGACGTGCTCCAGTTGCTGTCGATGTCATAGCTGGCCATGAAATCGAGCAACGCGTAGGCGTTCTGGTGGATGGCACTGTTCGTGTCGTTTTCCACTGCACTCTGCCAGCTTACCCGTGTACCGATCTTGGCTTGGGGCAAACTTGGCAAGCGATAGGTGAGCATGCCGCGCACGCTATGAGTTGGCACATACTTACGGGCCTTGTCGCCATCGTCGTTGTCGATGCGCACGTAGGTATACCCGGCGAGCACGTCCAGGCCGGGTAGCGCTTCGCCAGAGGCTTGCAGCTCTACTCCGTGACTCTTGTAATCCATGGGGTCGTAAACGGACCGGCCACCCACCAGGCCGACATACTCCGCGACATTCTGCTGTTCGGTCTTGAACGCCGCGGCGGTGACGTTGAGGCGGTCATCCAGCAAGCTGCCCTTCACACCGGCTTCCATGCTTTTGCCTTCAAGCGGAGCAAGCAGTTTGCCGTCCCTGCCCAGGTTGTACTGAGCGCTGTAGATTTTCGTCCAGCTGCCATACACGCTCCACTGCTTGTCCAGGTCGTAGACCAGGCCGGTGTAAGGCGTCACCTTGCCATGTGCGCGGGTGTAGTAGTCGGAACCATAGCTGTCGCCGGAAGCGTCCAGGCTGATCATCCGCGCGCCGGCGATCCAGTGAAGATCATCGGCCAGACTGAATCGGGCACCGGCGTACACGCTTTTCTGAGTGTCCGTGAAATTCTGCGTATTGGCGTCGCTGGTAAACAGGAACGACGGATGCGCCAAATTGCCCGCCAGCACATCCGAGAATGAAACGTCGTAGTAGCCATCTGCAGCCGCATCGTATTCCCGGGCCTTCTGATGGGTGCGGCCATAGGCGGCACCGAGGGTCAACTCATGCTCTCGGCCAAACAGGCTGAACGGGCCGGAGACCTTGGCCTCGCCCAGCAACTGATGAGCCTCGCTGGTGGTATTGGCGGCAAACACTGAGGCGTCATCACCGCTGACCCCGGCGACATACATCATGTTGGTGTCTTGCTTTTCGGTGATGCCCGTGGCGGTGACCGTAGCGTTCCAGCCGTTGCCAAAATCATGCTTGAGCTCAGCGAATGTGCGCTGGGTACGCAGGTTCCAATAGGTCCATGGCTGGCCGATGCTGGAGCTGCGGCTGCCATAGTGAATGGCGTTGCCATCGTTATCCACCAACGGCAAGTTACCCCAGGTGCTGCCGTTTGAATTGCTGTCGTGCTGGGAGAAACCCACGGTTACGGTGTCGGCATCGGACACATCGAACGCCAACAACCCGGCAGCGACGTTGCGCTCATGGCTGTATCGATCCATCCACGAGTTGCCCTTGTCGTGGGAGTAAATGAAGCGGCCGCGTACGTTGCCGGTATCCGTCAACGGCCCGGAAACGTCCACGTCCACACGACGGCCATCCCATGAGCTGACGCTGGTATCGATTTGCGCCTGGAAGGTCTCGGTCGGACGTTTGCGTACGAAATTGACCGTGGCCGACGGGTTGCCAGCCCCGCTCATCAAACCATTGGCGCCATGCAGGATGTCGATCTGCTCGAACTCGGCCAAGTCCTGATCACCGACCAATACGGTTCCCACGAAGGGCATGCCCACGCCATCGTATTCAAAGTTGTTGATATCGAAGCCGCGCGAGGTGAATTCCGTACGATCGGTTTCGGTTTGCTCCACGGTCACCGAGGGCGCAGCACGCAGCGCATCCTTGATGCCCGTAATCTTGAAGTCATCCAGGGCTTGCCGAGTGATGGTGGTCACGGCCTGCGGGGTTTCCTTGTCCGTCAAGCCCAGACGGGTAGTGCTGGACGACGGGTTGCTTTTGTAGCCCACGGTTGGACCGTCAATAGGTTCACTACTCGCTTCGATCTGGGTAGTCGGCAACGTCAAGTCTTCGGTGGCGTGAACGAGGGACGCAGCGCTGCAAGCGCCAGCAAGCAACAGACTGGCAGAAAAGTGATGTTTCAAAACGAGGATTCCTACGACGAGTGGGTCAAGCGCGTTAACATTTCGAGAATGCTAATAGGAATCTAACTCAATTACCAAGTTATGTCGGACATTTTTTTCACATTTCGAAACATTTACCGTCGGGTACATTTGGCTACATTTTGGCGTTTCAAAATGAGGAGGTGCGGAACACTGAAGATTCGCCCTTGAGGAGGTTTCGGCCGCGGCTCAGGCCGCGAGATTGAATGAGGGCGACTGATTCTGCACCGAGTGGCTCCGACTCCAAATCGAGCCATGTACTATCCAGTAGATTCGTCGGGAGCTGAAGCTGATGAAGCGCGAAGGCCTGTCAGCAACCTCACTCCAGTAAGAACCCATCCGCACACTCCTTTCTTATGGGCACAAGGGTATTCACATGCCTCAGAAAGAAGGTTCAGGAACAGCGTCTGACCGAGATTGGCTGGGGAGCCAGGGCGCTGGTACCCTAGTCGTGGAAGGAATTGCCGGGGTCAATTCATGGACGCCGACCGAAGACCGCAAAGAAGATTGATGTCTGCGTTGGAGCTATCGCTAAACGACAAAATGGAAAAGATCCGGGGGGGCGGCTCTTTTTTCGAGCTCAATAAAAAACCCCGTAGACGTTAATCTACGGGGTTTCTAAGAGTGGAGGCCGAGGTCGGAATCGAACCGGCGTAGGCGGATTTGCAATCCGCTGCATAACCATTTTGCTACTCGGCCTCAAACGATCAATGCCCTACAACCGACATTCACCGCATACAAACTTGAGTGGGCTATGTGAAGCTTGCCTCTACTCTATCTCATTGAAAACATTGAAGTTTTTAATGCTTCAGTGCGTTCGATGGGCGCAATTATGTACTCATTTGCCAGGGCTTGCAACCCCTTGATTTCAAAAAATATTCTCTCAAGGGGCAGGCATTCCTGGTGGGCTACCCTACCGCCCGGCTTCTTCCTTGTCACGGATAACCTGCAATTGATACTGCGGGTCCGCCTTGATCTGCTGTTCGGTAAACGGCAGCGGGCTGAGTTTTTTCTCGGAAAACGCCTGGGTCTGGTCCTTGAAGTATTTCGACGCGGGGTCGCTGGACAAGGAGAATGCCAGCACACCTTCGGCATTGGGCCCCTTCTCGTCGAACGTCACGATCTGCAGGTAACTGCTGCCGCTGACTACCTCGCGCTTGCCATCGGCCCGAGGCACGCTTTGCATGGCGTTATAAACGCCCAGCTCTTGCGGGCCGCCGTGGATCGGTGTCTGGCCCGAGACCTGAATATCACCCCAGCGGCTGTCCGCCGTCAGCCCGCGCTTGGCCACGTCGGCGGCTGACGCGAGCATCGCTTCATGCAGCGCCTTGGCCACGTTTGCCCGATCGACCGCCAGCCCACGTGGTGTGGTCAGGGGTTGTGCCGGATCGAAACCCACCTTCCACGCGTCCGGCGCTTGCGCCAGTTGCTCCGCCAGGTTGATGAAGTGCACCAGGCCCTGGCCGCTGTCGAGGTTGGCGCGCTGGTCCCAGTTTTTCAGGCTGTCGCACACCGATTTCACGCTGGCATCGGCACCCGCGCAGAACTTCAGCAAGTCCGGCATCACCTGGCTGGCAAGATACACCTGGTTGTCCATGACCATATTCTGCAGGTCGGCGACCTTGATCGGTTGCTTGTCGAGCTCCTGCAAGCGTTGCAAGGCAAAGCGCGCACGCGGGCCCAAGCCGATCTTGTCCTGGCTGATAACGGGCGAGAACCCGGTCAAGGGTGCCTTGGGGTTGACCAGCCAGGCCGAGTCATTGGAGTGCTGCACGTAGTCGGTGCGCTCCAGTTGCGGCAGTTGCTCGGCGGGGAAGATCCCGGCCTGGGCGGCACGCGGGTCCACGTCCCAGGCGCAGGCGCTGCGAGAGCCGTCGAGCATGATGAATTGCAGCCCGACCCGTGGGTCACTGCACTGTGCGAGCTTTTTCGCGCTGACGTTCGGCACCACCGACAGGTTCATGTACAGGCTTTGACCCTGGTCATCCGCTGCCACCGTGTTGACCCACGGGATACCTTGCAGGGTGTGTATCGAGGTTTGCAGTTCCTTGAGGTTCGCCGCGCGGTTCATCGCGTACCACTGTTGCAGCACACGGTCGTTGCCCAGGTTGGCATCCCGCAGGCTGAAGGCATATTTGGCGTCCCAGTCGAGTTTGCCCGGCCATTGCACGATGGGGCCGAACTGCGAGCTGTAGACCGTGCGGGACTGTTCCCGGGTACCGCCGTCGGCAGTTTTTACCGCTACCTTGATCGTGGTTTTATCCATGGGCACGGACTTGCCGTCCAGCAAATAGCGAGTCGGGTCCTTGGGGTCCAGAGTCAGGCGATACAGGGTGAAGTGCTTGGACGTATCAACGGTGTGCGTCCACGCAACGTGCTGGTTGAAGCCGATATTGATCACCGGCAGGCCCGGCAACGCAGCGCCCATCACATCCAGCTGGCCGGGGATGGTCAGGTGCATCTCGTAGAAACGCATGCCGCCCACCCACGGAAAATGCGGGTTGGCCAGCAGCATGCCGCGGCCGTTGAACGAACGGTCACGCCCCACCGCCACCGCGTTGCTGCCACGGTCCAGGGCGAAACGTTGCTGGTTGGCCGCCGCGACCTCAAACGCCTTGCTGTCCACCTGGGCGACGGTGTTGGGCGGCGTGGCCCCCACCAGGGCCTCGGCAAATTGCCCGACGCCACCTTCCACCAGCAGCCGGCGGGTCAGCTTGACCAGGTCTTCGGCCGTGATCGGCCGTACCCAGGCCGCCTGGCACTGCGCCGGCAAACCCTGGGCAGTGCGCTCCTTGAGGTAGTGGTTGTAACCGGCAACATACCCTTCAATGCGCTGCTGCATCGCCGGGGGCTGGGCCTTCCAGAATGCCGCAACCGCCTGGGGAGTGTTCAGCCAGGTGAAGAACACGTCGTTGGCAAGGTTGTTACGCCCTTCCAGGGTCGCCTGTTCGGGACCAAAGTACCTGGCACGCTCGCCATTGACCGTCACCACTTCATTGGCCAGCAGGCACAGGTTGTCCTGGGCATAGGCATAACCGATGCCGAAACCCAGCCCACGCTCATCGTTGGCCCGGATATGCGGGACACCAAAGCTGGTGCGACGGATCTCGGCGGTGGCCTGTTGCTCCTGCACCCGCGCCGCGGCCGAAAGACTCAGCCCCAGCAACGCCCCTGCCACACACACCCTGAACAACCCGTTGGAAATAATCACGCAGACTCCACAGCCAAATTAAACACCGCGACGAGGGACAGCTTCGCCAACACCTCAGTTAAGACGTAAATACCGGGAATAATTTTAGCAGCCGCAGGCGTTTATTCGGACAGGTCGGTATGTCTCCAGGATGTTACCGACAAAATTTCTACATCCCCCGCTTCATGATTTGTGCAGCTCGTACGTCTTATTAACTAAGAGCGCCATCATTTTCCTGATCAGGCTCTGATAAGGAGTTTCTGCATGTACAACTCGCAACTGCCCACGGAAGGACACTCACCCATGCATGACGGAGGTTTTGCCACCGGCAACCAGGCGTTCGGCAAGGCGCCGGAACATGGCAACCAGCGTATTCGTCATTTGCTCAAATGCTTTGGCCTGCGCACCAGCCTGATCCGGCTGAAGGTCATCGACGCCCTGCTGACCGCCGCCGACAACCAGCGCACCCTCGGCGTGCGCGGCGTGCACAGCCATTTGCTGGAGCTGGGCATCCCGTTGTCGTTTCTCAGCGTGCGCGAGGTGCTCAAGCGCCTGTGCACCGAAGGCGTGATCACCCTCAACGCCGACAAGAGCTACAGCCTGCACGAGCAGGCTGCCAAAGTCCTGGAAGGCCAGGCCTGACTCAAAGGTTGGGCTTGACCTTGCGACGCATCACACCGTTGATCACCACCACGGTTACCGCTACCGCAATCGCGATGTACTGGAACGTCTTTTCGCTGATGACCCCGTTGTTCTGCAAGTAGGACAGGCCAAACATCGTCCCCAGCACCAGCAGGGAGATCAGAATCGAGTATTTCAAACGTTGCTTTTGGGTCATGACGGGTTCCTGAAGCTAAAAAATTGTGTCCACTTTGTATCGACTACCACACCAAGCACATACCTGTTAGCGGGGATGGATTGGGGTCGGCGGGGTCTCATGTTACAGGCGATGAAAAACTTTGGCTTGCCCAACGCCTGATTGAACCTGAGAGCACCCTAGAGGATTTTGAAATGCTTCGTCGAATCACACTGCTGATTCCCTTGCTGATCATGTTGAGCATGAGCGGCTGCATTATTTTCCCCCACGGCGGCGGCGGTTGGCATGACCATCGCTACAGCGAAGGCGGACCGGGGTATTACCATCGCTGATCGGTCATCCGTACATTTTCTGACATCTTGAACACTTTACAGGCGGAGCCATTCCCCCTGCTTCCGACACTCAGCAAGAGCGTCCAGGAAGCAGGGAGGTTTTCCTGAAAGGCGCATTCCTGAATGAGCGTGCCTAAAGGTGTTCACGATGATAGTCAGCAACTCGGTTCCTTCCTCCACTGCATACCCACCACCGCCCCCTCCTCCGATACCACTCCCCGATATACCGTCATACCCCGATGAAATATTGCAAAGCGCAACGGACATTCCGGACCCCGCGGCTGACACGCCGCCCCCCAATGGCCCGAAAGCCTTGGAGACCGCGCTGGCTGACCGAAAAAACTGGCAGGCACTGGCGCAGCAGCTCACTCATGTCGCCACGTTGGCAGGACCGAACGCGCCGTTTCTGGTGGTGCGATCTGCGCTGGGAAGCACGCTGATGGACCTCGCGCCCAACTCTTCTTACCCCCCAAATAGTGCTAACGCCGTGAGTCTTGCAAACTTTCTCAAGGCTATGGGCCTGCCCGAGCCAACCACCCATGATGAGCTGCTGACCCTGGCGCGCACATCGCTGACACGTTCCCACCCCCATCCATGGGGAAATCTGGGCGGCGCCTTGTCCTGGCCCCTGCCCTTGAGCACACCTCAGCAGAACGAACTGCTCACCGCCGCCAGAGAACATGCCGCTGGCGCTCCGGATGTTCAGCAAGCAAGCCAGCAGCGGGGGCTCCTGGAGTTTCTGAACGGTAACCTGCCGCTCTCCAGCGACGCCTCGAGCGATCCGGCCAAAACGCTGGAAGCCCTCATCCGTTCCCCCCGAGGCCAGGCGCTGGGAGAGGCCTTGCAGACCAAACTGGAGAGCATTCCGACTGATAGCAGTGTGAATGATCACGTACTGGCAGCCATCAACCTCGATCTGGATCAGGAATCCATCACCCAACCGCATCGCAACAAAGTGGCCGGATTCGACCTGTCACATAAACAATATTGGGGCAAACCCACCTCGGCGATCGTCGCCGGCCTGCGCGAGCACTTGAGTGATACCGGCAAAACCTCACCTGCCAACGCCTCGCTGGGTACGCATCTGCTGTTGATGCGGGCGGCGCCGCAGTTGCTGATCAAGGATATTCCCGACAGCGTGGTCTACGGCAGCCTGGCCTGGGCCAACCTGTGCATCGCGGCGGCCGCCATCGAAGCCAGGTCCCCTGGCAGCGTAGCGAACATGAGTTTTGCCGAAGTGATGATCGCCGCCGACTCAAGTGGGCCCGCGCCCGAAGCTGCCCAAACTGCGGCATTGTTGGACTGGGCCGTGGTCAATGGGGTGCTTGAGGCGAAAGACGACACGCTTTACGAAAAACCAGACATTGATACCGCCATGGACGCGTTCAACTATCAATTGGGCAAGCTGAAACACGCCTCCGGCTTGCTTGACACCCCGATGCCCAGCCGCAAGCAGATGGCGCTGGACCTGCTCAAGGAAAAATTTGGCGAAGGCGTCCCCTTTGAAGAGAAGGTGTTGCTCAAGCCCAACAAAACCGCCAACAAGACGATCCCCACTCGCGGCCCTTATTCCATGCTGGACCTGACCATGCAAGGCGAGAAAATAACGGCATCAGACTGGGAGCTCAAACCTGGAACGCATGGCGTCGACCTTGATGCCTTCGCCACCTTTACCCATGGCCCAGGCTTTAAAGTCCCCGACACCTTTGACAAAGCCATCAGCCAGACCATAAGCGACTATAAAACCGTCAAGAAATATTCCATCTTGAACGCCCTCGCCAACCTTCCACCGGAGGACAAAGAAAACTTGCGGTTAGGAAAGCTGAACTTCTACAAAGAAAAATCCTACAGAGTCAGCTGGACACCATTCGCGGGAGAAACCCTCTTCCATACAAGCAAAAAAATACTGGTCACCACAAAACACCAGAACAAGCCGTCCACCTATGAGTTCGATACCGAAAAAGGCAGCATCAGGAAAGTCAGCAACGCAGTTATCACGCGCCAGGACCAGAAGATCGCCAACGAAGTAACCCGAATAGAAGAGTTCTCCACCTTCGATGCCAAGCGCGACTATATAAAGCAAGAGAACCCGCTCGAGGGATCCAATCCCAACCTGTTCAGGAATTTCCGGGCGGAGTACCTTGCGGATTCAATTGTCGAGGGGCTCGATCTGGAAACCGTCAGGCAACAAGCGGCCGGAAGTACGCCGGATGAGCATAGAAGGACGGTCGCCAGCACCATCGGCAACTTTTTTCTCGACCTTGTTCCGCTCAGGTCGGCCATCGTCAACTTCAGTAATGGCAACTATAAAGATGGGTTCTCCGACCTGGCATTTGATGCGTTCGGCTTTCTCACGGCAGGTGCAGGCGTCGCCGCGAAGGTCGGAAAAACCCTGAGCACTGCCAGCAGCGCGGCCAGCAAAGCCCTCAAGCTGAGCAAGATTTTCGGGGTTACCGCACTCTCGGAACTCAATCCGCTGAGCGGACTTGGCGACCTGGTAGTCGGCGCGGGAAAACTCGCCATCGACGGCGCAAACGCAGCCACCCAGGGCTTGAAAACGCTCAAGGGTACAGCGAGCAACAGCGAGCTTGCCGCCGCCGGCACTCGATATGACGCAGCCGCTACCGGCTCATTCCAGATGGGCGAGCAGACGGTCGAGGGCAGCGCGGTGCAGATCAAGGGCAAGTGGTACGCTTTCGACGCACAAAAGCACCAGCCGTACGGCAGCCCCCTGCAAGCGTTCAGTAGCGCTGATACGCTGGAGCCCTCCCCCAACGCCTATGCCGCTTCGAGCAAGAGCACTCACCGGTTTAACCCGATAAACACTGTCAACCGCCCACCTCGAATCAGGAAGCCGTTACCCGAGGGCCAATACGTGGAAAGTTTGAAAGGACGGCTCGAAGTCGACCATTTCAAGCTCGACACCCGCCAGGCAACGCTGGATAAGTTTCGGGTGGAAATGGAGGACTATTATGAGGCGATCAAGGATGGAGGCCTTCCGCCGCGCCCTACAATCCCCGATATCCCCGTACCGATCCCCGCAGCCGATCTGATCACAGAGGCATTGAAAGCATCAAACGGCGTGGTGTTTGGAGAGTCTCACTCGCAGATGGCCAGCTTTAAAATGCTGTTCGACAACGTCGATACGCTAAAAAGCCAGGGTGTCAAAAAAGTCTATTTCGAAGGGTATATCGACTACATCGGTGGCCCCGTTGATGATGGAATCGGAATGCTCGGAAACAGCAACACTCGCCGCACGAATCCAACACTGGAGCAACTCAAGAAAAAATTTGAAGACAATGGAATAGAGCTTTTACCCCTCGATCACTATTACCTGACGCGACATAGACACGACAAATCCCGTGATCGCACCCGCACTGGCGTCAACTCTGAAAAGCGGCTCAAGGAGTTCAACTACTACGCTGCGGAAACCATCCAGGCAAACTCCGGCACCGAAAAGTGGGTCGCGTTAGTGGGAAGCGCGCACATGAACACCTCCGAAGGTGTTCCGGGCTTGGCGGAACTGACGGAAAGCATCGGCATCGGGGTTTTTGACAACCGGAACATGACCCACAGCAGCATCGGGCTTAAAGCAAAAAACCCTGCGCCAGACCCGAACCGGCCATTACAGCCCAACGATATTCCAGGCGACCTGCGCATCTACGTGAAACCCTGAGCACATCGCAAAGGCCCGGAAAGCCTCCGAGCCTTTGCATGAGGTGTTCACCCTCCATGCACCCAGCGCTGATGCAGCCAGCGCGCAAACGCATCCAGGGCAAACCCCAACAAGCCGATCAGCAGCACCATCGCCATCAGCTCCGAGTAGGCCAGCCGGTCGCGAGTGTCGAGGATGTAATAACCCAGCCCGGCACTGACCCCGAGCATCTCGCACGGCACCAGCACGATCCACAGGATCCCGATGGCCAGGCGCACGCCGGTCAGCACGTGCCCCATCACCCCGGGAATAATCACCCGGCGCAAGGTTTCCCAGCGCGTGGCGCTCAGGCTCTTGCTCAGTTGCAACCAGCGCGGATCGAGCTGACGCACACCCGCCGCCGTATTCAGCAGAATCGGCCACACCGCGGCAAATGCCAGCAGGAAGTAGATCGGCTGGTCGCCCACGCCCATCAACATCACCACGATGGGCATCCACGACAGCGGCGAGATCATCCGCAGAAACTGGAACGCCGGCGTGGTTGCCGCCTCCAGCTTGCGCGAACTGCCCACCAGCAAGCCCAGCGGTACACCAATCAGCAATGCCAGGAACAGCCCGACGAAGATCCGCTTGAGGCTCACGGCTATGTTCAGGTACAGCTCGCTGCGGCCCAGCAACTCCCACAGGCTGGCGAGGGTCGCCGACAGCGAAAACCGCGCAGACAAACCGTCCGCGCTGCCAAAGACCTTCACCCCCAGCCACCAGAGCAACAGCAATCCCGCCAGCCCGCTCAAGCCAAGCAACCAGCCCGGCAACCCCAAGGTTTTGCCGTTGTTCAAACGCCAATCTCCTCGTTTCGCTCAAAGCCCTCAGGCAAGCCGAAGGTCTTCATACCGCCCACCGCCGCGATTGCATTGCGCACGAAGCGGTCGTCCACCAGGTCCTTGGCGACAAACGCGGGGTCCAGGTCGGCGAGGAATTTCTTGTCGCCCTCGATCAGCGTGTCTTTCAGGCGGCGTACCAGTTCCTCGGTGTAGCTGGGGAATGGATACGGCTGGAAGTCGATGCGGTGCTCGTCCCAGTTGGCGTGCTGGATCGCGCCGTCAGCCAGGTAAGCCGCACGGTCGCTGGCAGCCGGCGCCAGGACTTTGCGCAGCACTGGTTCGGCATGCGGGGTGTAGCGGTTCTCGCCGTCCTTGGACAGCAGCTTCACCGCCTCTTCACGGTTGTCGCGGGTCCAGACCTGGGCCTTGACGATTGCATTCACCACCTTCTGCGACCATTCCGGGCGGTTGGTCAGGTCATGCTCGTGCATGAACACCACGCAGCACGCATGGTTGCGCCACACGTCGCCGGTAAAGCGCTGTACACGGCCCACGTTGAGGTTTTCCGCCAGGGCGTTGAATGGCTCGGCGACGATGTAGCCGTCGATGCGCTTGCTGGCCAGGGCCGGCGGCATGTCCGAGGGCGGCAACACGATCAGGTTGACCTCGTTGGCGGCAATCGCACTGCCGGCGGCACGGGCCACCGGGGTCAGGCCGTTGTCGCGGAACAACTGCTGCACCACCACGTTGTGAATCGAGTACCAGAACGGAATCGCCACCGACTTGCCGCCCAGTTGCTTCACGTCGGTAATGCCCGGCGACACGGTCAAGCCCGAGCCACCCACATGGTTCCAGGCCACGACCTTGGCCGGGACCTTGCTGCCATACCGCGCCCATACGGTCATCGGCGACAGCAGGTGAATCACGTTGACCTGCCCGGAAATGAACGCCTCGATCACCTGCGCCCAACTGCGCAGCAGCACCGGGCGCTCGGCCTTGATGCCTTCGGCCTCGAACAGGCCATTGTTGTGGGCCACCAGCAACGGCGTGGCGTCGGTGATCGGCAAATAGCCGATGCGTACCGGTGCGTCCGGCTCACTGGCCGCCCGGGCCTGCAAGCTGCTCAGCAATGGCAAGGCTCCGGCGGCACTGAGCACGGCCGAGAGTTTGAGAAAGTCACGGCGCGAGTGAGTGAGGTCATCCAGACACATGGCAAGGCTCCAGCAGTTCAGGGGGTTGGGGGTCAGTGCGGCTCGCCCGCCGTAGGGTTTTGAGAATCTCGATGCGCAGGGTGCCGATGGCTTCCACCTGTTCTTCCCGCGGTTGCGGCAAGTCGATGCGCCATTCGCCGAGGGTCCGCGCCGGGCGGTTACCCAGTAGCAGAATCCGGTCGGACAACAGCAGCGCTTCGTCGATATCGTGGGTGATCAGCACCGCCGCCGAACCTTGCTCGCGATTGACCTTGAGCAGCAGGTGCTGCATGTCGGCACGGGTCACTTCATCCAGGGCACCGAAGGGCTCGTCCAGCAGCAATACCTGCGGCTGGCGTGCCAGGCAACGCGCCAGCGCCGTGCGCTGGGCCATGCCGCCGGACAGCGCCGCCGGGAATTGCTGGCGGGCGTGTTCCAGGCCTACGGCGTGGATCGCATGGTCGACGCGGCTGCGACGTTCTTCAGGGCTGAGGTGCGGCTGGCGGGCAAAGTCCAGGCCGAAGGCGACGTTCTTTTCCAGGCTCAGCCACGGCAGCAGGCTGGGGTCCTGGAACGCCACCGCCACGCGCGGGTGCGGGCCATTCAACGGCTCGCCCAACAGGCGGATGCTGCCGCCCTGGGGCGCTTGCAAACCGGCGAGCACCCGCAGCAGGCTGGACTTGCCAACGCCGCTGGGGCCGAGGATCGACACCACTTCGCCGGGCTGCAATTGCAGATCGAAACCTTCCAGCACCGAATTGCCCGCATAGCCCAGGCAAATTCCCTGGGCGTGCAATACCGCCTGGCTCATAGATTGGCCTGACGGTTCAACTCGGTGCGCAACTGCACCAGGCTCGGGGTCACGATCGGCACAAATGCCGACTCGCGCCAGCGCCGGGCAAAACCGCTGCCGTGGGCCGTCAGGTAGGCCTTGCCGCCGCTGGCTTGCAGCTCCAGTTGCACAGCGCTGGCAGCGATTTCCGCGAGGGCGATGCGCAGGCGGAACAACGGTACCGGCTCAGTGCCGAAGCGGCCGGCCAGCAGGCCTTTCTTCAGGTCGTTGACCGCCTGCTCCAGGGAGGTACGCAACACTTCCAGCTCTTCACGCAATACGGTGCGGCTGGAGCCCAGGTGATTGGCCACCTCCGCCAGCGAGCGCCGCGCCAAGCCGATGGACATGCCGCATTGCAAGCCCAGAAACGCCGGGCGCACGGCCGGCAGGAACTTGCGTGCATCCTCATGCAACAACCAGTCGCGGCTCAGCTCCACGGCTTCAAAGCCGAGGGCCGCGGTATTGCTCGATTGCAGGCCCAGCAGTTCCAGGTCGCGGGAACGTTGCAGGCCGGACACCGAGTCCGGGATCGCCAGGATAAACGGCGCGCCGCCCTGGGCATGCTCGATGGCGGCAGCCACCACAAACCCGTTCTTGCGCAGGTTGGTCACCCAGTGCAGGCGGCCATTGAGATTCCAGCCGTCGTCGGTCGGCTCGGCGCTGATTTGCAGCGACTCGATGCCAGACAAAAACTTCATCGCGTTGGACAGCCCGGTCGCCCCGGCCAGCTTGCCGCTCAGCAGGTCCGGCAGCAGTTGCTCGCGCAGGCGCTGGTTCGGGCTTTGCAGCAGGTATTCGATAAACGAGCGTTGGCCCCAGCACACAAACGCCGACGCCAGGGAATGGCTAGCTACGTCGGCGATAGCTTCCACCGCGCCGGTGACATCGCCGCCCAGGCCACCGAGGTCCTTGGGCACACCGATACGTAATACATTGGCCTCTGCCAGCCGTGGCAGCACTTCCTGCGGATCGCAACTGCCCACATCCAGGGCCTGCGCTTGAACATCGAGCCAACGGCTCAAGATTGGGTCAAGCATTCATGTTTCTCCTTGTTGCAGCATGTTTACCATCGCGAACGCTTGCGCGCCTTCAGCTAGCCGGTTTTTCCCAACGGTATTGCGCCAGTTCCGGGTTCAACGGGGTACGGGCAAACACGTTGGCGAAGTTGCACAGGGTGGCCAGGCTCACACCCAGAATAACCTCAAGGGCATGACCGTCGGTGTAGCCTGCCTCACGGAACGCGGTGTAGCCGGCGTCGCTGACATCACCGCGGGTGGCGATCACTTCACGGGTGAACGCGGCCAGTGTCTCATAACGCTCGTTGGGCAGTTCACCGCGCTGGCGCAGGGCGTCGATCACGTCTTCCGGCAGCTTGGCCTTGTTGCGCGCTACGGCAGTGTGCCCGGCGACGCAGAAATCGCAACCGTGATTGGTGGCGGCAATCAGTTGCACCACTTCGCGGTCGGCCAGGCTCAGGTCAGACTTGGCGTTCAGGCCCGACACGGTGATGTAGGTTTCCAGGGCTGCCGGGGCGTTGGCCAGCACCGCCAACAGATTGGGGATGAACCCGGAACCCTTCAGGGCATTTTCCAGAAAGGGCTTGGCCGCCTCAGGAGCGGTTTCCAGGGTTAGCATCGGTACGCGGGACATGGAGTGGTCTCCTCATGGATTCGTGTACCAAGTCTGTTGGTTATAAAAAATCCGCTCAATAGTCTAAAGTAGCGATTACTTGCTCTAGAGTCTTTCCGTTAGATGAATTCGTCCAGTTCACTCGTCGATTGGTTATTAGATAGCCTTGAACTCAACACCAGCCTGTTTCACGTCGGGCGTTACTGCGGCGACTGGCACGCCAGCACCCATGGCCTGGCAAGCGCGAGTTTTCATCTGGTGGTGCAAGGGCAGTGCTGGATGCACATCGACGGCGACTCGACCCCTTACCCATTGAACAACGGCGATGCAGTCTTCCTGCTGCGAGACCTGGCGTACCGCTTGTCCAGCGATGGCACCGCCACCGGCGCCCAGGAATGCCCGCGCAAGCCAATGGTGCCGCTGGACAGCCAGGCCAGTGACGGCGTGGGACTGGTATGCGGGTTCTTTCACTTCCAGTCCGGGCTGTCGGCGATGATTGTCGACACCCTGCCCGCCTGGATCATCCTGCGGGCCGGTGATCCATCGCTGACCGCCGCGCGCAACCTGTTCGAATTGATCCTGCAGGAATGCGAGCGCACGCCGGCGCCCTCGCCCGCCCTGCTGGAGCGCCTGTGCCACCTGCTGTTCCTGTATGTGCTGCGCCAACAGGTGCTGGACAACACCGACCTCGGCGGCCTCGCGGCGCTGGCTCGGCAACCGGCATTTGCCAACCTGCTGGAGCAGTTGATCGCACGCCCGGCCGAGCCCTGGACCCTGGAAAGCATGGCCGCCTGCACCGGCCTGTCGCGCTCGGCGTTCTTCAAGCGCTTCAATGAACTGTGCGGGCAGTCGCCGGGGCAAGTGCTGCTGATGATGCGTGTGCGCCACGCCTGCCAACTGTTCAAGCAGGACCAGACCGTAGCGGACGTGTCCCTCGCCGTGGGTTATCAATCGGTGGCGGCGTTTACCCGGGCCTTCCATAAGGTCACCGGCTTCCAGCCCGGCGCCTACCGCAAGGCTCAAGGTTGACGCTGCAACCCATTGCCCGGCCGGGCACACAACTCCACCAGCCAATCGACAAACACCCGCACCCGTTGCGACAGCTGGCGATGCGGCGGGTACAGCGCCGTCAGCGGTAACCTGGGCGGCGGCTGATGCGCCAGCACCTCCACCAGCGTGCCCGCTTCCAACTGGCGAACGGCGTGGTAGTACGGCGTCTGTACCAGGCCGTAACCCGCCTCACAGGCCGCCAGGTAACCATCGGCACTGTTGACCGCCACTTGCTTGGGCAGGTCGACCAAGCGGATGTCGCTGCCGATCTGAAACTCCAGGCCATAGCGTTTGCCGCTGGTGCTGGAGAAATACTCCACCACTTGATGGCCGGCCAACTCATCCAGCGTCGATGGCACGCCGAACTGCTGCAAGTAGCCGGGGCTGGCGCAGGTCACCTGATCCATCATCGCCAGCGGCCGGGCCACCAGCGACTCGTCCAGCGCCAGGCCGCCGCGCAACACGCAATCCACGCCTTCGCGGATCAGGTCCACCGGGCGGTCATTGAGGCCGATTTCCAGATCGATCTGCGGGTAACGCGTGGTGAACTCGGGCATTGCCGGAATTACCAGGAAACGCCCGATCCCGGACGGCATATCGATACGCAACGTGCCGCGCGGGTTTCGTCGGCTGGTGGAGAATACCGCCTCGGTTTCCTCAAGGTCCGCCAGCAGGCTCACGCAACGCTGGTAGTAGGCGGCACCGTCCAGGGTCGGGCTGACCTGGCGTGTGGTGCGCTGCAACAGTTGCACCCCCAGGTGCGCCTCCAGTTGCTTGATCAGGATGGTCACCGAGGCACGCGGCAGTTGCAGGCTGTCAGCCGCCTTGGCAAACCCGCCCAGTTCGACAATCCGCACGAACACTCGCATCGCATTAAAACGGTCCACGGGCCGGTTTCCTTCAGGGATTATTTAGAATTTCATAATAGTGATAGCGGTTTTAGCCGGTTTATCCCGCTTTTGTCGAGGGCAACAATGGAGGCCTTCCCACACAGGAGCTGGACCCATGCACACACGTCAACTCGGTAAAAATGGTCCCCAGGTGTCCGCCATCGGCCTCGGCTGCATGGGCATGACCGATTTCTACACCACCGGCACCGATACCACCGAAGCCATCGCCACTCTGCACCGCGCCCTGGAACTGGGGATCAACCTGCTGGACACCGCCGACATGTACGGCCCCCATACCAACGAAGAACTGATTGGCAAGGCCATCGCCGGCAAGCGCGACCAGGTGTTCCTCGCCAGCAAGTTCGGCATCGTGCGTGACCCCGCAAACCCCGCGCTGCGTGGGGTGAATGGCCGTCCCGAGTACATTCGCGACGCCATCGACGGCACCCTGAAACGCCTCGGCGTAGAAACCCTGGACCTCTACTACCAGCACCGCATCGACCCTGAAGTGGCGATTGAAGAAACCGTCGGCGCCATGGCCGAGTTGGTCAAGCAAGGCAAGGTGCGTTACCTGGGCCTGAGTGAAGCGTCGGCGGCCACCCTCGAGCGCGCTCATAAAGTGCATCCCATCAGCGCCCTGCAAAGCGAATATTCGCTGTGGAGCCGTGATCAGGAGGACAACGGTTGCCTCGCCGCCTGCGAACGCCTGGGGATCGCATTTGTGCCTTACAGCCCACTGGGTCGTGGCTTCCTGACCGGCGCGCTGAAAAGCCCGGATGATTTTGCGGCGGATGATTACCGCCGCTTCAGCCCGCGTTTCCAGGGCCAGAACTTTGCGAAGAACCTGCTGCTGGTGGACCAGGTACAAGCCCTGGCCGCCGACAAGGGCGTGACCGCCGGGCAACTGGCGTTGGCCTGGGTGCTGGCGCAAGGGGATTACCTGATCCCGATCCCGGGGACCAAGCAACGCAAATACCTGGAAGAGAACGTCGCGGCACTGGAGGTCAAGCTGAGCCCGACCGAGTTGGCGGCGCTGGAGGCCATCTTCCCGGCCAACGCTACAGCCGGGCTGCGCTACCCGGAAGCGGTCATGCAGATGCTGGACAAATAATCCTGCCACGCCGGATCGGGGCTGGCTCGCCAGCTCCGATCCTTGAATCCCTGCCCTGGTTTTTCTTGCACGATAGTGCCTCAAGCTCGCCCGTCCCAAGCCGATAGCCCTTCGAAGCTCTAACAAAGCCGCGTCGCACAATAAACGCTTCGTAAGGACGACCCCATGCCCTCATTGCGCTCTATCCAAGCCCGCTACACCCTGTTCCTGGTGCTGTTCGTCCTGTTGTTATTCGTCTTGACGGTGGTGGGCATCGGACAGTTGGTGGCCCCCAAGCTGCGCCACACCGAAGAACAGGTGGCGCTCAATCGCATTGCCGAAGTGGCCGAGCAGATCCAGGGCGAACTGAACAAGGTTCAGGCCCAGCAACGCAGCATCACCCAAACCATCCCGCTGCTGGACAGCGACGCCATCGACAAGGTGCTGCCAGGCCTGGTGGACCAGTACGGCGAATTGAAAGTATTCGGCGGCGGCATCTGGCCCCTGCCCAACCAGCGCACGCCGGGGCGCAACAAGCACAGCACCTTCTGGCACCGCGATGCCTCGGGCAAGCTGGCGGTGAATACCTTCTGGAACAGCGACGCGGCCCCCAACTACTACGACCAGAGCTGGTACAAGGGCGGCCTCGCTTCGCCCCGCGGCCAGTGCGCCTGGGCGGCGGCCTACAAGGATGACGCCAGCCAGGAGCCACGCACCAACTGCGCGATGGCGATCCAGCGTGACGGCGCAGCCTATGGCGTCGCCACCATCGACGTGACCCTGGGCTTCTTCAACGACCTGGTGGCCAGCAAGGAAAAAGACCTCGGCGGGCAAATGCTGATCGTCGAAGGCGACGGCAAGATCATCAGCAACAGCACGCGCATCAGCGGCCCCGTGGTGTTGAAGAACATCAGCGAATTGACCGGCACCTCGGCCTTTGCCGCCCAGGTCAGCGCCGGCCTGGCCCATCGTGATCAAACCCTGCAACGCAGCGAGTTCGACAACCAGGGCATGGCCAGCACGTTCTTCATGCGCCCGATCGAGGGCACGCCGTGGTTCCTCGCTACTGCGCTGCCGACTTCGCTGATCACCGCCCAACGTGATGACGTACTGGGCACATTGGCGATGCTGCAAATCCCGATGATCCTGCTGTTGGTGCTGTTGGCGGTGTACGCCATCCGCCAGCTGGTGCACCGGATGACCGCGCTGAAGACCAATATCGACGCACTGTCCAACGGCGATGCCGACCTGACCCGGCGCATCACCATTCGCGCCGAGGATGAACTGGGGGCGATTGGCCATTCGGTGAACCGCTTTATCGTCTACCTGCAAAACATGATTGGAGAAGTGACCCTGGCCACCGGCGCCATGTCGTCGAGCCTGGCGCAATTGCAGCAGACGTCGGCCCAGACCAACCAGATCCTGGTGCGCCATGCCTCGGAAACCGACCAGACCGTCACGGCCATCACCGAGATGAGTTCCACCGCCGACACCGTGGCCGAGAACGCCGCCGAAACAGCTGCGTTCACCCAGCGCGCCAATGAGCACGCCGACCGTTCGCGGGTGGTGGTCGGCGAAGCTTCCCGCAGCGTCAGCGCGTTGATCGGCGAGGTCTCCAGCGCCACCCACACCGTGGAAAACATGCGCCAGGATGCCGCCCGCATCACCGAAACCCTCGGCGTGATCGGCGCCATCGCCGGCCAGACCAACCTGCTGGCACTCAACGCGGCCATCGAAGCCGCCCGGGCCGGCGAACAAGGCCGGGGTTTTGCGGTGGTGGCCGACGAAGTCCGCGCCCTCGCCGCCCGCACCCAGGCCAGCACCTCGCAGATCAATGAGATGCTGGCGCGCCTGACCACGGGCGTGAGTTCCTCGGTGACGGCCATGGAAGCCACCCAGGCCAGCTGCCAGTCTGCGGCTGACGCCACGGCCCGGGTGAACACGGGATTGGACGAGATGGCCGGCTCCGTCAGCCATATCAACAACCTCAGCACCCAGATCGCCACCGCCGCCGAACAGCAAAGCGCGGTGACCGAGGAAATCAACCGCAGCATGGTGCACATCCGCCACATGGTCGAAGAGCTGGTGCAAAGCGGCCACGCCACGGAGCACAACACCCAGAGCCTGCTGGATGCCAATGGCCGGGTTATTGCATTGATGGGTCGCTTCAAGGTGCGTTGAAAAAATAGCCTGAAAGCTCCCGTGCAATGCGCGGGAGCCGGACTATTCTGACAGTTCGCTCCGCCACACAGGAGGTGTGTCATGCACGCAGTTGAGCACCCGATCCGTCTGGAGCGGATCAGTCAGGAACGCTATATACAAGCCTCTATCGACGACGTTTACGACTACGTTACCCAACCGGATCGCTGGCATGAATGGCATCCGACATCCCTGGGCGCCGACACCGGTATCGCCGGCTCATTGCCTGCCGGTCATCGTTTCACTGAAACCATCGACCTGCTGGGTGTGCGGGTTCACATGAGCTATCGCGTGCAGATTGCGCAGCGACCGCGGGAGTTCAAGACCGCGTTCACCTCATTGGCGGTCGATGGCTGTATTCATTATCTGCTGCAAGTACAGGGCAACGGCACGCTGTTCAAGCGCATCCTCACCTATGAAACCGAACTGCAACTGACCACCCTGCATGAGCGCATGATCGCACTGTCCAACCAGGCCCTTGATCAGCTCAAGCAGCGCCTGGAATCCCCGCCAGCCTGACAAAACCGTCATATCCCTCTCAGTTTTCCGACAGCACCAGGCGGTTATTCTGGTGCTGTCGGTTTTTCGTAAAACCTCGTAACAATCCCGGGAAACCCTTTTCCAAAAAGCAGGGACAATGCCCCGCTGTTGCCCTTTATCCGATGAGATGACGATGAAAACCACCCTGCGACTGGCCGCACTGTCGGCCCTGCTCATGAGCACCCTGGCCCAGGCTGCCGAGCTGATCCCGATTGACGTGCACCGTGATGCCAACTGCGGTTGCTGCAAAAAGTGGATTGCCCACCTGGAGAGCAACGGGTTCAAGGTCAACGACCATGTGGAAAGCAACATGAGCGAGGTCAAGCAGCGCCTGGGCGTGGCGCCACGCCTGGCGTCTTGCCATACCGGCGTGATCGACGGCAAGTTCGTCGAAGGCCATGTGCCAGCTGACCAGGTCTTGGCCCTGCGCAAGCGCGACGACTTGCTGGGCATGGCGGCACCGGGCATGCCCATGGGCTCGCCTGGCATGGAGATGGACGGCAGCAGCGATGCCTATCAGGTCATCGGCCTGACTCGCGATGGCAAAGACGTGGTGGTGGCTGACTATCCGGCACGCTGATTGATGCTTGCCGGTTACCTGGGACTGTTTTTCGCCGCCTTCGGCGCCGCCACGCTGTTGCCGACGCAATCGGAGGCGGTGCTGGTGGGGCTGTTGATCAGCGGGCACTACAGCCTGTGGTTGCTGCTCGGGGTTGCAACGGCCGGCAACGTATTGGGCTCGGTGGTGAACTGGCTGCTGGGCCGCTCGGTCGAGCGCTTCAAGGATCGACGCTGGTTTCCGGTCAGCCCCAGGCACCTGGAAAAGACCCGTACCCACTACCAGCGCTGGGGCCATTGGTCGTTGCTGCTCAGTTGGGTGCCGATCATTGGTGACCCGCTGACCCTGGTGGCCGGGGTCATGCGCGAACCGTTCTGGCGGTTCCTGGTGCTGGTGACCCTGGCCAAAGGGGCGCGCTACGGGGTACTGGCCATGCTCACCCTGCACTGGATTTAATCTCCCGTTAATCCCCTCGCCACAGCATCCGGGCACTGTTCCCGGAGCTCTAACCATGTCCAAGATCCGCTCTCTGTGCGTCGCCAGCCTGTTGCTCGGCAGCGCCCTGCCCGCCTTCGCCGCCGAAGAAGGTCCGACCTACGGCCCCGAGCTGCAAGGCTTCCAATACCCGTACGCGGTAGAGCACTTCACCTTCCAGTCCCAGGGCAAATCCCTGCAGATGGGCTACATGGACGTGCCGGCCAAGGGCAAGGCCAACGGGCGCAGCATCGTGCTGATGCACGGCAAGAACTTCTGCGGCGCCACCTGGGATGAATCGATCAAGGCCCTGAGCGACGCCGGCTACCGGGTGATCGCTCCCGACCAGATCGGTTTCTGCACCTCCAGCAAGCCGGACAATTACCAGTACAGCTTCCAGCAACTGGCGATCAACACCCATCAACTCCTGGAAAAACTTGGTATTCAGAAGGCTACCCTGCTCGGCCATTCCACCGGCGGCATGCTTGCCACACGCTACGCCCTGCTCTATCCGCAGCAAACCGAACAACTTGCACTGGTAAACCCTATTGGCCTGGAAGACTGGAAGGCCATCGGCGTGCCCTACCGCAGCGTTGACCAATGGTACGAGCGCGAGTTGAAACTGACCGCCGAAGGCATCCGCAAATACGAGCTCGACACCTACTACGTCGGCCGCTGGAAGCCTGAATACGACCGCTGGGTCGATATGCTCGCCGGCATGAACAAAGGCCCCGGCCACACCCAGGTGGCGTGGAACTCGGCGCTGATTTACGACATGATCTTCACCCAGCCGGTGTACTACGAGTTCAAGGACCTGCAGATGCCCACCCTGCTGCTGATCGGCACGTCCGACAACACCGCCATTGGCAAGGACCTGGCGTCACCGGAGGTCAAGGCGAAGCTCGGCAACTACGCGGTGCTGGGCAAGCAAGTGGCCAAGCTGATTCCCCACGCCACCCTGGTGGAATTCCCGGGCCTGGGCCATGCACCGCAAATGGAAGAGCCGGCACAGTTTCACAAGGCACTGTTGCAAGGGCTGAACGCCCTTTAATCCAACCTTTTTCGAGGCATGCGTGAATGTCGGTACAGATCGCAGTGATTGATGATTGGCAGAATGTGGCCAGTGGCGTGGTGGACTGGTCAGTCCTGGCGTCGGTCGGCCAGGTGCACTTCCTCCACGATTACCCGGCGGACACCGCCACGCTGATCGAACGCTTGCAGGGCTTCGAGGTGATCTGCGTGATGCGCGAACGCACCACCTTCGACCAGGCTCTGTTGCAAGGCTTGCCCAGGCTCAAGTTGCTGGTGACCGGCGGCATGCGCAACGCCGCCATCGACATTCCTGCGGCCAAGGCCCTGGGTATCCAGGTAGGCGGCACTGACAGTTACAAGCACGCCGCCCCGGAACTGACCTGGGCACTGATCATGGCGTCCACCCGCAACCTGCTGGCCGAAGCCAATTCCCTGCGCGCCGGGGGTTGGCAAGTGGGCCTGGGCGGCGATTTGTACGGCAAGACCCTGGGGATTCTCGGGCTGGGCAGCATTGGCCAGAAGGTCGCCAAATTTGGCCAGGCCTTCGGCATGCACGTAATTGCCTGGAGCGAAAACCTTACCCCAGAGCGCGCTGCCGAAAGCGGCGTGACCTGGGTCAGCAAGCGCGAGTTGTTTGAACAGGCAGACGTGTTGTCGATTCACCTGGTGCTCAGCGACCGCAGCCGCGGGCTGGTGGACGCCGAAGCGTTGGGCTGGATGAAACCTACAGCGCATCTGGTGAACACGGCACGCGGGCCGATTGTCGATGAGGCCGCCTTGATTGACGCCCTGGCCAATGGCCGGCTGGCGGGCGCGGCACTGGACGTGTACGCCCAGGAGCCGCTGCCAGCCGGGCATCCATTCCGCCAGTTGCCCAACGTATTGGCCACCCCTCATGTGGGGTACGTCAGCGAGCAGAACTACCGCCAGTTCTACCAGCAAATGATCGAAGACATCCAAGCCTGGGCCAAAGGAGTGCCCCTTCGCGCACTAAGCTAGTGCACACATTTCACCTCCCACGCCCCCCGTAGCAGCTGTCGAGCCTCAGCGCACTGCCGATCCTAAACCGGAGCGCGCTCGACAGCTGCTACCGGGCTCATGAAAAAAATTTGTCCTACAAAAATACCCCACAGACCCCACAGGCTCTGGGATCTGTCCTAGACTCATGACCGATGGGTCCGATCCAAAACAAAAACCCCGCAAAAAATCGAAACTTTCCAACTCTGCCACAGGTCAGGTTTAAGGTAAGGCGAGTGCTGACGGTTCCCACCGAACGCCCGTCCATCCACTCTATTTAAGACTCCAGCACAACTGGCATAAGGCTTGCCAGTCTGTGTAGCGCTTGTGCGCCTGGCCGCAGGACGCGGTCAACCTTCGCTGATTGCCATATGCCATCAGCCGACCAGAACTCGGGAGAGAACTATGATCAGTGCCGCTGTAGATACTCAGGGAGAGCGTTTTAGTCAGCCGGTTGGCGGGCCGACCTCATTGGCCGACCTTCCCAACACGGTGCGGCCGGTCCCACGTGTGAATCCCAATCGCAAAAAAGTGCTGTTTGTCACTTCCGAACTGGCCGACCTGGTGAAAACCGGCGGCCTGGGCGACGTTTCCGCCGCCCTGCCCCGCGCCATGGCGCACCTGCACGATGTGCGCGTGCTGATCCCCGGCTACCCGCAAGTGCTGGACAGCGACAACCCTATTCATATCATCGGTGAGCTGGGGGGCCACGCCGCGCTGCCACCGTGCAAGATCGGGCGCATGGACCTCAAGGACGGCCTGGTTATCTACGTGCTGATCTGCCCCGAGCTTTACGAGCGCGAAGGTACGCCCTACGGCGCCAACAACGGCCGCGACTGGCCCGACAACCATATCCGCTTCGCCCGCCTGGGCCTGGCCGCCGCCGATATTGCCGCCAACCTGGCGCAGATCCACTGGTGCCCGGACCTGGTGCACGCCCATGACTGGCCAGCAGGCCTGGCACCAGCCTATATGCACTGGCGTGGGTCACGCACTCCAACGCTGTTCACCATTCATAACCTCGCCTACCAGGGCGTGGTCAGCCTGGCCTCGTGCCCGGAGCTGGGCATTCCCGAACACGCCTTGCAGCAAGAAGGCATGGAGTTCTACGGCAAGCTGTCATTCCTCAAGGCCGGCATGGCGTATTCCAGCCATATCACCACGGTCAGCGCCACCTACGCCCAGGAAATCACCACCCCCGAATTTGGCTGCGGTCTGGATGGCTTTCTCGCCAGCAAGACCCAGCAAGGCTTGCTCAGCGGCATTCCCAACGGCATTGATGAAAGCTGGGAGTCGTCCACCGACCCGCACCTGACCCACCCTTTCAACATTGGTGACTGGGAAGGCAAGGCCCTGAACGCCGCCCATGTGCGCAACCTGTTTGGCTTGCACGACTCCACCGGCCCGCTGTTCGCCGTGGTATCGCGCCTGGTCTACCAGAAAGGCCTGGACCTGACCGAGGCGGTCGCCAGTTTCATCGTCGAAAATGGCGGCCAGATCGCGATCATCGGTCGCGGCGAGCCGGAAGAAGAGCAAGCCATGCGTGCCCTGGCCCTGCGCTTTCCCGGCCAGATCGGCGTGCGCATCGGCTTCAACGAGACCGACGCGCGCCGCATGTTCGCCGGCAGCGACTTCCTGTTGATGCCATCCCGTTACGAACCCTGCGGCCTGAGCCAGATGTACGCCCAGCGCTTCGGCTCGTTGCCGGTTGCACGCAACACCGGCGGCCTGGCCGACACTATCGAGGATGGTGTCACCGGCTTCCTGTTCAACGAATCCACTGTCGAAAGCTACGAAGCGGCCCTGAGCCGCGCGTTCAAGGTCTTCGCCTTCCCAGGCTTGCTCAACGCCATGCGTTGCCGGGCTATGGCCGCACCGTTCAACTGGTGCCAGGCAGTGGAACCCTATGCCGAACTTTATGAGCAACTGGTAGCGAAAGCGCTGGGAAGATCGGGGAAACAGTAAAAAGAGGTCTTCATAGATGCCGTCACGGACTCTGGAAACCTGGCCCCACGGCGCGATCATGCTGGATGCGGAACACACCCGCTTCGCGTTATGGGCGCCAGACGCGTTTTATGTCAGCGTTGAATTTGAGGAAGGAAAATCGGTAGCGATGCTGCCCCAGGCCGATGGCTGGTTTGTGGTGCAGCTGCAATGCCCGCCGGGCACCCGCTACCGCTACAACATCGACGGCGAACAGGACGTTCCCGACCCGGCTTCCCGGGCACAGGCCACGGACGTTCACGGCTTCAGCGTGGTGGTCGACCCCCTGGCCTATCAGTGGCGCCAAAGCCACTGGCAAGGCCGGCCGTGGCACGAAGCGGTGATCTACGAGATACACGTGGGCGTACTGGGGGGCTACGCCGAGGTCGAGAAACAACTGCCGCGCCTCGCCGAACTGGGGGTCACCGCCATTGAGCTGATGCCCATCGCGCAATTCCCCGGCGAACGCAACTGGGGTTACGACGGTGTCCTGCCCTACGCTCCCCAATCCTCCTACGGTTCGCCCGAGCAGCTCAAACAGCTGATCGACAGTGCGCACCACCATGGCCTCGCGGTAATCCTCGATGTGGTCTACAACCACTTCGGCCCCGACGGCAACTACCTCGGCACCTACGCCAAGGGTTTCTTTCGCGAAGACGTGCACACGCCCTGGGGCGCGGGCATCGACTTTGATCGCCGGGAGGTCCGGGATTTCTTCATCGACAACGCCCTGATGTGGCTGCTGGAATACCGCTTCGACGGCCTGCGCCTGGACGCCGTGCACGCCATCAACGATCCCGATTTTCTGCAGGAGCTGGCGCAAAAAGTACGCCAGCAAGTCGACACGGGGCGGCATGTGTGGCTGGTGCTGGAAAACGAATTCAACCAGGCCAGCCTGCTGGAAAGCGGTTTCGACGCCCAGTGGAACGATGACGGCCACAACGCCCTGCACGTGCTGCTCACCGGCGAAACCGACGCCTACTACAGCGATTTCGCCCAGGACCCCACGGGAAAACTGGCGCGCTGCCTGAGCGAAGGATTTATCTACCAGGGCCACACCACGCGCCACGGCCACGCGCGCGGCGAGCCCAGCGGGCACCTGCCGCCCAGCGCCTTTGTGCTGTTCCTACAGAACCACGACCAGATCGGCAACCGCGCCCTGGGCGAACGCCTGCATCAACTGTGTTCGCCCCAGGCCCTGAGCGCCGCGACGACCTTGCTGCTGATGTCGCCGATGATCCCGCTGATGTTCATGGGCGATGAAGTCAACGCCGAGGAGCCGTTCCTGTTCTTCACCGACCATCACGGCGAACTGGCCGAGGCGGTACGTGAAGGCCGGCGCAACGAGTTTGCCGACTTTGCCGCGTTCAGCGACCCCGAACGCCGCGAACGCATTCCCGACCCCAACTCCCTGCAGACCTTCCGCCGCTCGGCACCCGCCCTCGCCGACTGCGGCGACTCGCAGCTCTACCGGCACCTGTTGAGCCTGCGCCACCAACATATCGTGCCGCACCTGCCCGGCAGCATGGCCCTGGGTGCGCACGTGCTGGCGGAGGGCGCGGTCACGGCGCGCTGGCGCCTGGGCAATGGCAGCCTGTTGCAGATCGACCTCAACCTGAGCGCCGATTCTCTGAACTACCCGGCTGCCGAGCACCTCCTATTTGTGACGCAGGCCAGCGGGGCCGAACAATTGGCTCCCCTCAGCGCCCGTGTCAGCCTCACCCATTCCCCTGTTGGAGAGCACCCTTGAGCGACGCGCAATTGGAAATACTCGCCAGCCGAGCGGGCCTGGCCGTCGATTGGATCGACGCGAATGGCCGCCCGCAACATGTAAAGCCCGACGCCCTGCGCGCCGTGCTCAAAGGCCTGGGCCACCCGGCCGACAGCGACGCCGAGATCGAAGCCAGCCTGCTGGACCTCGAACGCGTGCAACAAGACAAGCATCTGCCGCCCCTGATGACCGTCGACAGCGGCGCCGGCCTGGACCTGGCGCGCTACTTCGCTCCCGGTACGCCGTGCCAGATTCACCTCGAAGATTCCAGCGTGCTGGACCTGAGCCTGGACGAGAACGCGGTGTTGCCCGGCTCGATTCCGGTCGGCTACCAACAAGTGCATATTGCCGACCAGCATTTCACCCTGGCCGTGGCACCGACGCATTGCTACACCGTTGCAGAAGCGGTCGACACCCAGACCGCCCGCGCCTGGGGCCTGAGCGCCCAGCTGTATTCCCTGCGCCGCAGCGGCGACGGCGGCTTTGGCGATACCCAGGCCCTGGAACAACTGGCCCGCGCCGCCGCCGAACGCGGCGCCGACGCCCTGGCCATCAGCCCGATGCACGCGATGTTCAGCGCCGACACCGAGCGCTTCAGCCCCTATTCCCCGTCCAGCCGCCTGTTCCTCAACAGTTTGTACGCGTCCCCCGGCTGCATCCTCGGCGAACGTGCGGTGCAAACTGCCATCGAGGCCAGCGGGCTGGCCGACGAATTGAATGACCTTGAGCAACAAAGCCTGATCGACTGGCCGGCCGCGGCCAAAGCCAAGCAGCGCCTGTTGCGCACCCTGTATGACGACTTCCGCCAGGGCGACCACCCGCAACATGCCGACTTCCTGAGCTTCCGCCAGGCTGGCGGTGAAGCCCTGGAAAACCACTGCCGCTTCGAAGCCGTACAAGCCGAACGCGCGGCCAACGGCGAGAGCCTCGACTGGCGCCACTGGCCAGAGGACTGGCACAGCCCGCAAAGCCCGGCCCTGGTGCAATTTGCCGAAGCTAATCGGGACGAAATCGGCTTTTACGCCTTCAGCCAATGGCTGATTGCCCGGTGCCTGGAACGCGCGCAACAAGCGGCGCGCGGCAGCGGCATGGGTGTTGGCCTGATCGCCGACCTCGCAGTGGGCGCCGACGGCGGCGGCAGCCAGGCCTGGAGCCGCCAGGATGAACTGTTGGCGGAACTGACCGTGGGTGCGCCACCTGACATCCTCAACCGTGCCGGCCAGGGCTGGGGTATCTCCGCGTTTTCCCCCGAAGGCCTCAAGCGCAACGGCTTTCGCGCGTTTATCGAAATGCTGCGGGCCAACTTCGCCCACGCCGGCGGCTTGCGCATCGACCATGTGATGGGCCTGCAACGCCTGTGGGTGATCCCGATGGACGCCTCTCCACGGGACGGCGCCTACCTGTATTACCCGGTGGATGACCTGCTGCGGCTGTTGGCCCTGGAGTCGAGCCGCCACCAGGCGATCGTCCTCGGTGAAGACCTCGGCACCGTACCCGACGGCCTGCGGGAAAAACTCATCGCGCGCTCGATCCTCGGCATGCGCGTGCTGCTGTTCGAACAAGACCACGGCGGCCAGTTCAAGCCGATCCTCGATTGGCCGGACAACGCGCTGGCCACCACCAGCACCCACGACCTGCCGACCCTCAACGGTTGGTGGCACAGCCGCGATATCGACTGGAATGTCCAGCTGGGCCTGATCGATGCACCCACCGTCGAGCAATGGAGCGAACACCGCCTGCGGGAACGCCAGGCGCTGCGCCAGGCCTTGAGCCAGGACCCGCAGAACTTCATCGACGAAGTGCGCAACGAAACCGACCACGTCATCGACGCCAGCGTGCGCTACCTGGGCCACACCCGCGCACCCTTGGTATTGCTGCCGCTGGAGGACGCCCTGGGGGTCGAGGAACAATCCAACCTGCCCGGTACCACCGACACCCACCCGAACTGGCGCCGCCGCCTGCCGGGCGATGCCGCCACCCTGCTCGATGACGACAATGCCGCCCGCCGCCTTGAGCTGCTGGCCGTGGCGCGCATCCAGGCCCAAGAGCGTGACCGATGAAAGCATTGACGCTACGGGCTACCCAGCGCCTGCAATTTCATAAGGGCTTCACCCTCGACGACGCCGTGCCACTGGTGCCGTACTTCGCCGAACTGGGCATCAGCCACCTCTACGCCTCGCCATTGCTGAGCGCCCGCGCCGGTTCGATGCACGGCTATGACGTAGTCGATCCCACCACCGTCAATCCCGAGCTGGGCGGCGAACCGGCGCTGCGGCGATTGGTTGCGGCGTTGCGCGAACATGACATGGGGCTGATCCTCGATATCGTGTCCAACCATATGGCCGTCGGCGGTGCCGATAATCTGTGGTGGCTGGACTTGCTGGAATGGGGTCGCCTGAGTCCCTACAGCGAATTCTTCGACATTCAATGGCACTCGCCAGACCCGCTGCTCAAGGGCCAACTGCTGATGCCGTTCCTGGGCAGCGACTACGGCGAAGCCCTGCAGTCGGGTGCCCTGCCGCTGCGCTTCGACCCGCAGCACGGCAGCTTCTACGTCGAGCATTACGAACATCGCTTCCCGATCTGCCCGCGGGAATACGGCGAGCTGGTGCCCATCAAGTCACTGGCCGATCGCTTCAGCAGCCTGGCCTACCAGCCGGACGCCTATCCCCAGGCCGCCGCGCTGAAACAGGAACTGATCGAGGCCGCCCGCGACCCCGAAACCCTGAAGGCCATCGAAGCGAACCTCGACCTCTACGACGCCCGCCAGCCTGAAGGTTTCGCCCGCCTGCACCACCTGCTGGAACAACAAAGCTATCGCCTGGCCAGCTGGCGCACGGCAGCGGACGATATCAACTGGCGGCGGTTCTTCGACGTCAACGAGCTGGGCGGCCTGCGGGTTGAACGCAGCGCAGTGTTCGAAGCGACCCACGGCAAGATCTTCCAGCTGATCAGCGAAGGCCTGATCGACGGCCTGCGCATCGACCACATCGACGGCCTCGCCGACCCGCGCGGTTACTGCCGCAAGCTGCGCCGCCGGGTGGACTCGCTGGCGAGTGGGCGGCACTTGCCGATCTTCGTCGAGAAGATCCTCGGCGAAGGCGAAACCTTGCGTGAAGACTGGCGCGTGGACGGCACCACCGGCTACGAATTCATGAACCAGCTGTCATTGCTGCAACATGACCCGAAGGGCTTCGAACCCCTGGCCGAGTTATGGACCCGCCACACCGAACGCCCGTCTTCATTTATCGAAGAAGCCTGGCTGGCCCGGCAGCAGATCCTCAACGGTTCCCTGGCCGGGGATTTTGAAAGTGTGGCCCAGGCCCTGCTGCAAGTGGCCCGGGACGATGTGATGAGCCGCGACCTGACCCTGGGTGCAATTCGCCGCGCGTTGCAGGAATTGATCGTGCATTTCCCGGTGTACCGCACCTACATCAGCGCCCGGGGCCGCAGCGAACTGGATGACGTGTTTTTCCTGCAAGCCCTGGCCGGTGCCCGCAGCACCTTGAGCGAAGGCGACTGGCCGGTGCTCGACTACCTGGAAAAATGGCTCGGCGGCCAACCCTGGCGCGACCGCCCCCTGGGCCGCAAACGCAAGATGCTCAAGCACGCCTGCGTACGCTTCCAGCAACTGACCTCGCCGGCGGCGGCCAAGGCCGTGGAAGACACTGCGTTCTACCGCTCGGGTGTGTTGTTGTCGCGCAATGACGTGGGTTTCAGCACCGAACAATTCAGCGCCCCGCTGGAAGACTTCCACGCGGTCAACCAGCAACGACTGCGCACCTTCCCCGACAACCTGCTGGCCACCGCCACCCACGACCACAAGCGCGGCGAAGATACCCGTGCGCGCCTGGCGGTGCTCAGCGAGGCCGCCGACTGGTATGCCGAGCAGGTGGAGCAATGGCGCCCCCTCGCCGCCCGCCTGCGCAGCGATGCGAACACGCCGTACGCGGGTGACGAACTGATCCTCTATCAGGTGCTGCTGGGCAGTTGGCCGCTGGACCTGCACCGCGACGATACCGAGGGCCTGGCGGACTATCACCAGCGCCTGTGGCAGTGGCAGCAAAAAGCCCTGCGTGAAGCCAAGCTCAACAGCAGCTGGAGCGCACCCAACGAGTTGTACGAGCAAGGTGTCGAAGCGTTCCTGTCACGGCTGCTGCTGGAGGACGCCGGCAAGACCCTGCGCGATGCCATCGGCGAGGCCGCCCAGGCCATCGCCCCGGCCGGCGCGCTCAACGGGCTGGCGCAATCCTTGCTTCGCCTCACCGTGCCGGGCGTGCCGGACCTGTACCAGGGCGATGAGTTCTGGGACTTCACATTGGTAGACCCTGACAACCGCCGCCCGGTGGACTACCCCGCACGGCGACAGGGCCTGCACACGCCGCCGGACATCGGCGAGCTGATGTTCAACTGGCATGACGGGCGTATAAAACAGGCGTTGATCAGCCAGGTCCTGGGGTTGCGCAAGGCGCATCCGCACCTGTTTCGCCAGGGCACGTACGAGCCTCTGGAAGTGGTGGGCGAACACGCCGAGCGGGTGGTCGCTTTCTACCGCGAATACCAGGGCAAACAGCTGCTGGTGGTGGTGCCACGCTGGCCTCACCGGCTGCTTGAAAACGGTGTGTATCCCCTGATCAACGCGCAGATTTGGGGCGATACCCGGGTCCGATTACCGTTCGCCGCTCCAACCCAAAATTGGAAGGGACTTTTCCGAACAGGCGCAGTCACACCAAACAAGGAGCTCATGATCAGCGCTGCCCTGGGGGATTTCCCGGTCAATGTCTTTATCAATCCTGATGATCAAGAAAGCTGAAATTTTCTGTGAGGAGCATTGCGATGAGTACTGAAGACAAACGCATCCGCGAATTGGCACATCAGATCTGGGAATCTGAAGGTAAACCCCATGGCGAGGACGCACGACACTGGGAAATGGCGCGCAAACTGGCGGAAGCAGAAGCGCTGACGCCATCCAAGGCACCGAAGGCCGCCGCCAAGGCCAAGCCAAAAGCCAAGCCCGCAGCGGCAGCGCCCAAACCGGCAGCCAAGCCAAGCGCAGTGCCGGCGGCGAAGAAGCCTGCTGCGAAGAAGCCCAAGGCTCCCTGACCCAAAGATCCTCCTGCAGGTGCGCCCGCACCGCAGGAGGCTATCCAACTACCGATATCTACCCGGCATCACGCCGGAATGGCCCCGTTCGGCCCGGAAAAACCCTTTTGCAGGAGCATCTCAATGAGCAAACCCAACAAGCCCAACTCGACGCCGGAAAACGAGCCGTCGCGGATTCGTGAAGGTTTGCCCTTCCCTCTCGGCGCGACCTGGGACGGTCTGGGGGTCAACTTTGCGCTGTTCTCGGCCAACGCCACCAAAGTCGAACTGTGCATCTTCGACGACAGCGGCGAAGTCGAGCTGGAGCGCATCGAACTGCCGGAATACACCGACGAGACCTTCCACGGCTACCTGCCCGACGCCCACCCCGGGCTGATCTACGGCTACCGCGTGTACGGTCCCTATGACCCGGCCAACGGTCATCGCTTCAACCACAACAAATTGCTGATCGACCCCTACGCCAAACAGCTGGTGGGCGAGCTCAAATGGTCCGAGGCCCTGTTTGGCTACACCATCGGCCATCCGGACGCCGACCTCAGTTTCGACGAGCGCGACAGCGCGCCCTTCGTGCCCAAGTGCAAAGTCATCGACCCGGCCCACACCTGGGGCAACGACCAGCCAGTGCGCACGCCGTGGGATCGCACGATCATTTATGAAACCCACCTGCGCGGCATCACCATGCGCCATCCTTCGGTGCCTGAGGAAGTGCGCGGCACCTGCGCCGGGCTGATGGTCGACGATGTGCTCAAGCACATTCGCCAGTTGGGTGTGTCATCGGTCGAATTGCTGCCGGTGCACGCCTTCGTCAACGACCAGCACCTGCTGCAAAAAGGCATGACCAACTACTGGGGCTACAACAGCATCGCCTTCTTCGCCCCGGACCCGCGCTACCTGGCCAGCGGCAAGATCGCCGAGTTCAAGGAAATGGTCGCGCACTTGCACGAAGCCAAGCTGGAAGTGATCCTGGACGTGGTCTACAACCACACCGCCGAAGGCAACGAGCAAGGCCCGACGCTGTCCATGCGCGGCATCGACAACGCCTCGTACTACCGCCTGATGCCCGATGACAAGCGCTTCTACATCAACGATTCCGGCACCGGCAACACCCTCGACCTGAGCCACCCGTGCGTGCTGCAAATGGTCACCGACTCGTTGCGCTACTGGGCGACCGAGATGCATGTCGACGGCTTCCGCTTCGACCTGGCAACCATCCTTGGCCGCTACCGCGACGGTTTCGACGAGCGCCACAGCTTCCTCGTGGCCTGCCGCCAGGACCCGGTGCTGCGGCAGGTGAAAATGATTGCCGAGCCTTGGGACTGTGGACCCGGCGGCTATCAGGTCGGCGGTTTCCCGCCGGGCTGGGTGGAATGGAACGACCGTTTCCGCGACACCGTGCGCTCGTTCTGGAAAGGTGACGACGGCCAACTGGCCGACTTCGCCGGACGCATGACCGCCTCGGGCGAGATGTTCAACCAGCGCGGCCGCCGGCCGTACAGCTCGGTGAACTTCATCACCGCCCACGACGGTTTCACCCTGCACGACCTGGTGTCCTACAACGACAAACACAACGAAGCCAACGACGAGAACAACCAGGACGGCAGCAACAACAACCTGTCGTGGAACCACGGTGTCGAAGGCCCTACCGACGACCCGGAAATCAACGCGCTGCGCCTGCGCCAGATGCGCAATTTCTTCGCCACCCTGCTGCTGGCCCAGGGCACGCCAATGCTGGTGGCCGGTGACGAGTTCGCCCGGACCCAGCACGGCAACAACAACGCCTACTGCCAGGACAGCGAGATCGGCTGGATCAATTGGGAACTGGATGAAGACGGCAAGGCCCTGCTCAAGTTCGTCAAGCGCCTGATCAAGTTGCGCCTGGCGTACCCGATCCTGCGTCGCGGGCGCTTCCTGGTGGGCGACTACAACGAAGATATCGGGGTCAAGGACGTCACCTGGCTCGCGCCGAGCGGCGATGAAATGACCATCGAGCAATGGCAGGACAGCCATGGCCGTTGCCTGGGCATGCTGATGGATGGCCGCGCCCAGGAAACCGGGATTCGCCGCCCGGGGGCCGATGCCACGTTGTTGCTGGTGGTCAATGCCCACCACGACATGGTCAATTTCCGCCTGCCACCGGTGCCGGATGGCGGCTTCTGGACCTGCATGCTCGACACCAACCAGCCGGCAGTGCGTGGCCAGGAACGCTTCGATTTCGATCACGAATACGCGGTCACCGGGCGTTCGCTGCTGCTGTTTGAATTGCAGCATGAGGACGAGGTGTGACATGGCCTTGCATGAGTTTCTTCGCGGCTACCGGGATTACCCGGACACCCAGGCCCTTGGCGCTGCGCTAAGGGCTTTGGTGGAGGAAGGCCTGGACCAGTTGCCCTTGCCGGGCAGCGGGCAAACGTTGGAACGCTTCAGCCGGCTGGCGCAAGTCGCCGGCCATGACCTGCGGTTGTGCAAGTTGTTTGAAGGCCACACGGACGCCCTGGCGATCATCGCTGAACTCGACAGCCCCTTGCCGCCGGTTGGCAGCACGTGGGGCATGTGGGCGGCCGAGCCGCCCACCGCCAAGGTGCGGATCCGGCGTGACGGCCAACGTGTGCGGCTGGAGGGCCGCAAGGCCTGGTGCTCGGGCGCGGCGGTGGTCAGCCACGGGTTGCTCACGGCGTGGGATGAAGAGGATCGCCAGCAACTGGTTGCAGTGCAAATGCACCAGCCCGGCGTAACCCTCACCGATGAGGGCTGGGCCGCCGTGGGCATGGCCGCTACGGGCAGCGTTGAAGTGCTTTTCCACGACGCCGTTGGCCTGGCCATCGGCAAGCCTGGGGACTATTTGGCGCGCCCGGGCTTCTGGCAAGGCGGCATCGGCATCGCCGCCTGCTGGTACGGCGCGGCACAACGCCTGGCGGAGGCCTTGCGCGAGCAGTGCGCAAAACGCCCGGAGCCCCACGCCCTGGCGCACCTTGGCAGCGTCGACAGTGCCTTGCACAGCGCGGCCTGTGTGCTGCGCGACAGCGCCACCCATATCGACCGGCAGCCCAAGGCAGATGCCCGGCTGTTGGCACAACAGGCACGGGCCTGTATCGAAGAAACCGTCGACCAGGTGATTCACCATGTCGGCCGAGCACTGGGCGCCGGGCCGTATTGCAAGGACCCGCATTTTGCCCAGTTGATGGCCGACTTGCCGGTGTACCTGCGGCAAAGTCACGCCGAGCGCGACCTGGCCGCCCTTGGTCAACAAGTCGCCGATGAGCGCCCAGGGAGATGGGAACTATGAAGATCAATCCAATCGTCGGCCAGGGCACGCCCTTGCATGTGTGGCAAAGCTCGTCGCGACTGGCCGAGCTGCCTTGCGTAGACATTGCCGAACTGGTGCCTGAAGGCAGCCGCGCCGTGATCATCGCGCCACATCCGGATGACGAAGTCCTGGGCTGCGGCGGCCTGCTGCAAGGCCTTGCCGCGCTGGATCGCCCTATCCTGCTGATCTCCGTCACCGACGGCAGCGCCAGTCATCCCGGCTCGCGCCGCTGGCCGGTGGAACGCCTGAGCGTGGTGCGGCCGCAAGAGTCGGCGCAGGCCCTGCACCGGCTGGGATTGCCGTTGCACAGCCTGAAATGGTTGCGGGCCGGGTTCAGCGACAGCCAGGTCGCCTCAGGTGAAGAAGACCTGAGCCGCTTCATCGAGCGTTACCTCAAGCCCGGCGACGTGGTCTTCACCACCTGGCGCGAAGACGGCCATTGCGACCACGAGGCTGTGGGCCGTGCCAGTGCCAAGGCGACCCGGGCGGTGGGCGCAACCTTGCTGGAGTTGCCCGTTTGGACCTGGCATTGGGCAACCCCGGAAGATAGCCAGGTGCCCTGGGATCGTGCTCGCAAAATCCTCCTGACACCTGAAGCCGTGGCCCGTAAACGGCACGCCATCCATGCCTTCGCCAGCCAGTTGGAAGGCGACCCGCAGATCGGCCTGCCGCCGGTGCTCGCGCCCTATGTGCTGGAGCGCCTGCTGCAACCTTTTGAAGTGGTGTTCGTATGAGTGTCGCCACGCCTTATTTCGACGAGCTGTTTGCCGGCAACGACGACCCTTGGGCTTTTCGGCAACGCTGGTATGAACAGCGCAAGCGGGCCCTGACCCTGGCGCTGCTGACCCGGCCGCGCTATGCCTCGATCTTTGAACCCGGCTGCGCCAACGGCGAGCTGAGCTTCGAGCTGGCCCCGCGCTGTGACCGCCTGCTCTGCTGTGACACGGCGGTAGCGGCGGTCAGCCTGGCACAGGCGCGGCTGCGGGGTTTCAGCCATGCCACCGTGCAGCAGAGCCGCCTGCCGCAGCAATGGCCCAGCGAAACCTTCGAGCTGATCGTGCTCAGCGAGCTTTGCTACTACCTGGACCCGAAGGATTTCGATGGGCTGATCGATCGCGCCCTCGCCTCCCTGACGCCTGATGGACAAATCCTCGCCTGCCACTGGCGCCCGATCATCGAAGGCTGCCCGCAGACCGCCGAACAGGTGCATGCGCGCCTCGGCCAGCGCCTGGGCATGCCGCATCTGGCGCAGCATCACGAAAGCGATTTTCTACTGGATTTATGGAGCCGCGACGGCACCACGGTTGCGACCCTGGAGGGACTGCGATGATCGGCATCCTGATACCCGTGCATAACGAAGAAAAACTGCTGCCCGAATGCCTGAAGGCTGCGATGGTCGCCGCCAGTCATCCGGGCCTGCTGGGTGAAGAGGTGCAGATTCTGACAGTGCTCGACAGCTGCAGCGACCGCAGCGCCATGATCGCCCGCGAATACCAGGTGCACAGCCTGGAAGTGCAGGCGCGAAACGTGGGCCACGTGCGCGGCGTGGGTGCGCGGCACCTGCTTAATAACGGCGCGCGCTGGATTTCCTGCACCGACGCCGACAGCCGCGTCGCTCCCGATTGGCTGGTGGCGCAACTGGCCCTGGGCGTGGATGCGGTGTGCGGCACGGTGACGGTGGACGCCTGGAGCGAGGGCTTCGACCCGGCGGCGCAGATCCGTTATCACCAGGCCTACACCGCCCGGGACGGGCATCGGCATATCCACGGCGCCAACCTGGGCGTCAGTGCCGGCGCCTACGTGCGGGCCGGCGGTTTCGAGCCCCTGCCCTGCCATGAAGACGTGGAGCTGGTGCGCCAGTTGGAGCGCTGCGGGGCTTCCATTGCCTGGAGCCACTCGCCCCAGGTGATTACCAGTGCCCGCCTGGATTGTCGCGCCCAGGGCGGCTTCGGTGATTACCTGAAGAGCCTGATGCAGGCCTCCTGAAAAAATTGCGACACCCGGCGGTGTTAAAGCGGCGATTCATAACTATCATCACTATTCCTTGCACGGCAATCCAGGGTTGGAACGCCGTCGCGCCGCGAGCGTGCAGTACCTGACGCTCGCGTACCACAAGAGCCGTCCCGTCAACGGGGTACGGCCTGCACCACCGATAAACAAGGAAGTGACACCCATGAAGCCTGCACTGTTAAGTGACAACCGCCGGGGCCCCGCGCAAATCTGGAACAGCGCCCCGCAACTCGCGCAAATCCCTGCCATCAACCCCGCAACCCTGGTGCCCAAGGGCGCCCGCGTGGTGATCATCGCCCCGCATCCCGGCGATGAAGTGATCGCCTGCGGCGGTCTGCTGCAATTGCTCAGCACCCTTGAATACTCCCTGCAACTGATCTCCATCACCGACGGCAGCGCCAGCCATCCGGGGTCTGCCGTGTGGCCGGCCAAACGCTTAAGCGTGGTGCGGCCCCAGGAAAGTGTCGAAGCCCTGCGCCGCCTGGGCGTGCCCCTGCACAGCCTGAAATGGATCCGCGGCGGTTTCGCCGACAACGCCCTGGCCGCGCGGGAACAGCAAATGAGCCAGTTCATTGCGCGCTACCTGCAACCCGGCGACGTGGTGTTCACCACCTGGCGCAACGACGGCAATGACGACCACGACGCCGTCGGCCGTGCCGCTGCCAAAGCCTGCGCAGTCAAGGGCGTGCGCTTGCACGAACTGCCGATCTGGGCGTGGCACTGGCCGCTTCGGGAAACCGCCGCCATCCCCTGGCAGCGCGCGCGCAAGGTGCGGCTCGACACCTGGAGCGTCGCCCGCAAGCTGCACGCCGCCCACGCCTATGCCAGCCAACTGGCAGGCGACCCGGAAATCGGCCTGGCGCCGATCCTGGCGCAGGTGCTGCTGGAGCGCATGCGCGAGCCCTATGAGATTGTGTTTTTGTAGGCGCACCCACTCGTCTATACCTGTAACTTCTGACAGTAGCGAACGCTCTCTCTGTGTGGCTAGCTTGGAACACCGGCTTGCAGGGAGGGCGAATCATGAGCACGCGGTTTTCATCAGTGACGTATCTGAGCGTCTGCAGCGTGACGACGCTGTTGCTCAATTGGCCTCTCCCCGCGCAGGCCGCCTGTACGTTGGTCATAACCGCAGGCAACGACACCACCCTGTGCAGCGATGGCAGTGCTGGCGCGCTGACGGATTTACAAGGAAGCAACATCCTTGAGTTCCCCATCGGCGGCACCGGCATCATCGTCGGCAACGTGACTTATGGCGCGGGAGATGATCGGGTCACGATGGATTCCGGCGCGATCAACGGTGCGATCAATCAAGGTGACGGAAGAAATATTTTCCAACTGTTCAATGGCAATATCTCCGGCACGGTGACTCAAGGCGCGGGCGGTGATATTGCGCAAATCAGCGGCGGCAGCTCCGGTGCAATCTCCCAGGGTGACGGGGTAGACCAGTACTTCCAGAGCGGTGGCACCGTCGCCTCACTGGCTCAGGGCGACGGCCGTGACGAGTTCACCATGAGCAGTGGCAGGATTGTCGGCGCCTTTGAAGATGGAGATGTAGCGCTGATGACCGGTGGCAGCATCGGACGGGTCGACATGAAGCTCGACAACAACCTGTTTGACCTGCGGGGTGGAGCGATCATCGGCAACCTCGTTACTGGCTTCGGAAACGACACCATCCTGGTGTCCGGAGGAACGGTTGGTGGCAACATCAGCGTCAGCGGCGGCGACGACATCATCAAAGTCAGCGGAGGGGAAATAAGTGGGCAGATCCTCGCCAGCTTTGGCAACGATGAGTTCACTTGGGAAGGCGGCGGTCTGATCCATAAGGAAATCCTCATGGGTGATGGCGCTGACAGGGGTTTCCTGCTCAACCTGACCGAAACCACCCTGGCCTCCACACCACTTCTGGATGGTGGTTTGGGTAACGACACCCTGACCTTCGACAACACCCGATCCGCCACGCCAACCCGCTATGTCAACTGGGAAACCGTCAACCTGGACAACAATTCGCGCCTGACCCTGGGCGGCGACTTCAAGCTCGGTGACAGCGCTACGGCCACCGGTACCCTGAATATTTTTGGCAGCGCCGCCCTGCAGGTAACACAGGGCAGCATCAGCCCCTTCACGGCCGGGCAACCAGCCAACCTGAACAACGGCGGCCTGATCGACATGACCACCGGCAGTTCCAGCGCCACCGACAGCCTGACGGTCAACGGCAACTACACCGGCAATGGTGGCGAACTGGCGCTGCAATCGGTACTCGGCGCCGACGGCTCGGCCAGTGACAAGCTGGTAGTCAGCCAGGGCACGCTGCAAGGCGGCACCACCATCACCGTCACCAACCTTGCCGGCCCCGGCGCCATGACGCTGCAGAACGGCATCCAGGTGGTTGAAGCGCTTAACGGTGCCACGAGCAGCGACCTGGCGTTTACCCTGCGCGGTGGATCCGTTTCCGCAGGCGCCTATGAGTACTACCTGTTCAAAGGAGGCGTAACGCCGGGCACCGGGCAAAACTGGTTCCTGCGGTCCTCGGTGGTGGCGCCGCCGCTGCCCAACCCTGAGGATCCTGACGACCCAGTGGGCATTCTCCCCCCCGTCCCCGCCGATGGCACGCCGGACCTCCCGGGGATTTTCCCGGGAGAAGACCCCATACCCATCTATCGCCCGGAAGTCCCGGTATATGCCGTGTTGTTTCCCGCCGTGCAGCAGATGGCCCAGGGCATGCTGGGCACCTACCACGAACGCACGGGCGATCAAAGCCTGCAACGTCAACCTGGCGCTTTAGCGGCCGGTTGGGGCCGGGTGTATGGCAGCAGCACGCGGCAATCATTCGCCGGCACCGTCAGCCCGTCGCTGGACAGCTCCCTGTCCGGTTTCCAGGTTGGCACTGACCTGTATGCCTGGACCAACGACGCTGGCCTGACCCAACGCTTCGGCTTCTTTGTCGGCCACAGCCGCCTGACCGGCAATGTGGCGGGTTTCAATGGCGGTTTTCAGGGCAAGGACGCCGGCAACACCACCCTGCGCGGTGACAGCCTGGGCGCGTATTGGACGCTCATCGGCGCCAACCGCGCCTATATCGATGTCGTGCTGATGGGCACGCGGTTCGATGGCCACAGTGAATCCGACCGGGGCGTCAAACTCCCAACCAAGGGCCACAACGTGCTGGGGTCTGTGGAGGTGGGAATGCCGTTTGCGGTGTCTGAACAGTGGGAGGTTGAGCCGCAGGCCCAGGTGATTGTCGATCGAAGCTATGTGGACAGCCAGAACGACGGAATCTCGGATGTCTCATTCCGCGCCGACACTAACGTCGTCACCCGTCTCGGTGTCCGCCTCAAGGGCAGCTACAGCGTGAGCGGCATGCCCCTGCTGCCTTATGTGCGTACCAACGTGTGGCACGCCAGCGCCGGGAATAACACTGTCACGTTCAATGACAGCACGGACATCAACACCGAACAGAAATCCACCACGCTGGACGTCAGCACCGGGGCAACGCTGCAGGTATCGAGTACGGTCAGTGTGTATGGCGAGGTGGGGTACAACAGCAATCTGGACAGTAATCAGCTGAATGGGCGCAAAGGCACGATTGGCATAAGGGTCGACTTCTAAGCCACAACACATCCCCACTGTGGGAGCGGGCTTGCTCGCGAATGCAGTGTGTCAGCCAAAAAATCTGGCACTGGTACTGCGCATTCGCGAGCAAGCCCGCTCCCACATGGGGTCTTCATCGGCTGGAAGTCAGGCGTCCGGTCGCAGGATCAGCACGCCCAATGGCGGCAGGTTCAACGACAGCGACAACGGCTGCCCATGCCTGGGCTCCTCCTCCGTAAACGCCCCGCCACCGTTGCCGAAGTTGGAACCGGCATAGGTGTCGGCATCGCTGTTGATCACCTCGCTCCAGCGCCCGGCAAACGGCACACCGACCTTGTAGGCCTCACGCGGCACCGGCGTGAAGTTGGCCACCACCAGCACCGGCCTGCCGTCCTTGCTCCAGCGCAACCAGGCGTAGACGCTGTTGATCGCGTCATCCCCAATCAACCACTGGAAGCCCTGTGGCGCGTCGTCCTGGTCATGCAGCGCCGGCTCTTCGCGGTACAGGCGGTTCAGGTCGCCCACCAGTTTCTGCACGCCCCGGTGTTCGGGGTATTGCAGCAGGTACCAGTCCAGTTGCTGATCGTGGTTCCACTCGCGCCATTGGCCGAACTCGCAGCCCATGAACAGCAGCTTCTTGCCCGGGTGCATCCACATGAAGCTCAGGTATGCCCGCAGGTTGGCAAATTTCTGCCAGCGGTCGCCGGGCATCTTGTCGATCAACGAGTGCTTGCCGTGTACCACTTCATCGTGGGAAATCGGCAGGATAAAACGCTCGGACCAGGCATACACCAGGCCGAAACTCAGCTCGTTGTGGTGATGGGCACGGTACACCGGGTCCTGCTGGATGTAGTGCAGCGAATCGTGCATCCAGCCCATGTTCCACTTGTAGTTGAACCCCAGGCCGCCCTGTTGGGTCGGCTGGCTTACGCCCGGCCATGCGGTGGACTCCTCGGCGATCACCAGCGCGCCGGGGGCCTCAAGGGCAACGACATCGTTGAGGTGGCGCAGGAAGTCGATGGCCTCGAGGTTTTCCCGCCCGCCGTGGCGGTTGGGTACCCATTCACCGGCCTTGCGCGAATAGTCGCGGTATAGCATCGAGGCCACCGCATCCACCCGCAGCCCATCGATATGGAAATGCTTGAGCCAGTGCAACGCCGACGCCAGCATGAAGCCGTGGACTTCGGTGCGGCCGAGGTTGTAGATCAGGGTGTCCCAATCCTGGTGGAAGCCTTCCAGCGGGTTGGCGTATTCGTACAGCGCGGTGCCGTCGAATTGCGCCAGGCCGTGGGTATCGGTGGGGAAATGCGCCGGCACCCAATCCAGGATCACGCCGATGTCGGCCTGATGGCAGGCGTTGACGAAAAACGCGAAATCCTCCGGCGAGCCGAAACGTGCCGTCGGGGCAAATTGCGACAGCGCCTGATAACCCCATGAGCCGCCGAACGGGTGCTCCATGATCGGCATCAGTTCGATATGGGTGAAGCCCAACTGCTGTACATAAGGGATCAACCGCTCGGTCAGCTCGCGCCAACTGTACTGGCGGGACACCTCGCCGACTTCATCCAGCTCGCACTGCCAGGAACCGGCATGCAACTCGTAGATCGACAAGGGTGCGCTAGGCTTTTGTCGCTCGCTGCGCGATTGCATCCAGTCGTGGTCCTGCCAGTCGACCTGCAGCGGCGAAGCAACCTTGGACGCAGTATCCGGCGGCAACTGCGTGGCCAGGGCCATGGGGTCGGCCTTGAGCGGCAGAATGCCGTGGGCACCGAGGATTTCATACTTGTAGGCCGCGCCGGGTTGCAGGCGCGGGATGAAAATCTCCCACACCCCGGACGGATGGCGCAGGCGCATCGGATGACGGCGCCCGTCCCAGATATTGAAGTCGCCCACCACCGAGACCCGGCGGGCATTCGGTGCCCATACCGCAAAACGCACGCCCTGGACCCCGTCGACGCTGGTCACTTGTGCCCCGAGGCAACTGCTCAGGTCGCGGTGATTGCCTTCGGCAAACAGGTACAGGTCCATCTCCCCCAGCAGCAGTTGCTGGAAGCTGTAAGGGTCTTCGGTGATCTGTTCACCACCGGCCCACTGGATCTTCAGCAAGTACGCCTGACGGCTGCCGAAATGCCCGACAAACAAGCCCGGCACCTGGGTCGCATCGAGGCTGCCGATGTGCTCGCCGCTGTCGCGGGCCAGGACCTGGACACTCAGTGCTTCCGGCAGGAAGGCGCGAATGAACTGGCCGCCCTGCTCGTCGTCATGGGGACCCAGGATCGAGAATGGATCATGGTGCTCGGCCCGCACCAGGGCTTCGATATCAGCAGGCTTGGGCATCACACTCAACTTTTCCTGCAGCGGTTCTTTGCTTGTAAAACTCATGACGTCTCCCCACCGCGTGCAGTTTTCGATATTGGTTTCAACCCGCTGAGCAGCCCGTGCAAACCTTGCAACGGCACCGGCAACCAGCTCGGGCGATTCTCTGCTTCGTAGGCCACTTCGTACGCGGCCTTCTCCAGGCTGAACAACGCCAGCGCTGCGTCCTGGCCTTTGGCGTCCTGCCAGTCATGGGCCAGTGTAGTCGTGGCAGCGTGATAGGCCTGGATAAATGCCTGCCTGGCCTCATGCAAGTAGCGATCCGCCACACGTTGCCGGGACGCATTGGCCTCGGGCGACTGGTCAACGCCCTGCACATTCACCGCCATGGCCGCCGCGTAATCAAACGAGCGCAGCACCCCGCTCACATCCTTGTACGGGCTGTGTTTGCCGCGACGCTCAGGCAACGGCCGCGCCGGTTCGCCCTCGAAGTCGATGAGGTAGGCATCGCCCTTGACCACCAGTACCTGGCCCAGGTGCAGGTCGCCGTGCACGCGAATGCGCAACCCGCCCACCGTGGCTTCCGCCAGGTCCTGAACGTGACTGGCGATGGCCTTTTTCTGCTCCAGTAAAGCACTGACCAACGCCTGATCGGCAGGGTTCAACTTGGTTTGATGCTGTTTGAGCAACTGCAAGGCGTGGTCGATTTGTGCGCCTACGTGCCTGGCCCAGCCCTGGCTGTCCTTGAGGGTTGTGACCTCGGGCTTGAACGCCTTGTTAGTGGTGGGCGCCGCCAGCACCAGGTGCATCTCGCCCAGGCGCTGGCCGAGCAAGCCGGCGAAATCCGCCAGCTCGCCAAGGGCGTTGTAGTGCTGTTCCTGCTCGGACATGGCTTCGGCCAGTTCGTCGCGAATCGCTCGCTCCAGGTTATTCTGGGTCCAGCCCCACGCGTCGCCCTGGTTGCTCAGGTAACCCTGGGCGATCATCAGCAGGTTGTCCTGGCCATCGGCATCGTGGCGGATCACCGAGCCCAACAACGGCGAGATATGCTCGTAGCCGGCTTCGGTCAGGTAGGCGCCCATTTCCAGTTCCGGGTGAACCCCGGCGCTGACTTTTCGGATCAGCTTGAGCACCAGGCTGCCGCCCACCACCACGGAACTGTTGGACTGCTCCGCCGCGAGGTAGCGCACTTCCGACTCGTCGTTCAATTCCAGTTTGGCCAACTGCGCCGTGGGCTCGAAGCGAATCTCGCCATCGGTGGAGTCGAGGACGGTTTTGGCCTGCAGGCCTTGGATCACGCCGCGGATATAAGTGTCGAGGCTGAAGGCATCGGTCACCAAACCTACCTGACGCACTCGCCGTACACGGGCAAGCGCGAGTTGTTGCGGCAAGGCGCTGGTGAACTGGTCTTCGCCAAGGAAGCCGAACGGCAGCTGATAGCGGCTGACCTGGCCGGCGCTGGTGACTTCGATTTCACTGAGCAGCACCGGATGCTGCGGGTCGCCGAAGCGCACGCCATAAGCGATGTGCACGCTGTCGATTGCCGTATCCTTGCTGGCAAACCAGCGGCGCTTGGGCAGCCACGCCGGCAACGCATTCTGTTCCAGGGTGGTGCGGCACGGTGCTTCGAGCAATTCTTCCATGCGTTTCTTCAGCACCAGGGTGGTGAAGTCCGGGATGCTTTGTGCCGGTTCCACGTGCCAGCTTGGCATCTGGTTTTCCGCAGCTAGCACGAACCAGTAGAAGCCATACGGCGCCAGGGTCAGCAGGAAATTCAGCTGGCCAATCGGTGGGAAGGCATTGCCACCGAGCATCTCCACCGGAACCATGCCGGCAAACGCCGAGAGGTCCAGTTCTGCGGCCTGGGCACTGCGGGACACGTTGGCCACGCACAGGATGATTTCATTCTTGCCATCGGCGCCTGCGTATTCGCGGGTATACGCCAGGATGCGGCGGTTGCTGGGCGAGAGCATTTTCAGGCTGCCGCGACCGAACGCCTTGGACTGTTTACGCACCGCGAGCATGCGCCGCGTCCAGTTCAGCAAGGAGTGCGGGTCCTGGGTCTGGGTTTCGACGTTGACCGACTGGTAGCCGTATTGCGGGTCCATGATCGGCGGCAATACCAGGCTGGCCGGGTCGGCGCGGGAGAAGCCGCCGTTGCGGTCGATGGACCATTGCATCGGCGTACGCACGCCGTCGCGGTCACCGAGGTAGATGTTGTCGCCCATGCCGATTTCATCGCCGTAATACAGGGTCGGCGTGCCCGGCATCGACAGCAGCAGGCTGTTGAGCAGCTCGATGCGTCGGCGGTCGCGTTCCATCAGCGGCGCCAGGCGGCGGCGAATCCCCAGGTTGATACGTGCACGGCGGTCGGCAGCGTAATAGTTCCAGAGGTAGTCGCGCTCTTTGTCGGTGACCATTTCCAGGGTCAGTTCATCGTGGTTGCGCAGGAAGATTGCCCATTGGCAATTGGCCGGGATCTCCGGGGTCTGGCGCAGGATATCGGTGATCGGGAAACGGTCTTCCTGGGCCAGCGCCATGTACATGCGCGGCATCAGCGGGAAGTGGAACGCCATGTGGCACTCGTCGCCGTCGTCGCCCTTTTTGTCCCCGAAGTACAGCTGGGTGTCTTCCGGCCATTGGTTGGCTTCGGCCAGGAGCATGCGGTCGGGGTAGTTGGCGTCGATCTCGGCGCGGATCTGCTTGAGCACGTCGTGGGTTTCGGGGAGGTTTTCGTTGTTGGTGCCGTCGCGCTCGATCAGGTACGGAATGGCGTCCAGGCGCAGGCCGTCGATGCCCATGTCGAGCCAGTAGCGCATCACCGACAGGACGGCTTTCATGACCTGCGGGTTATCGAAGTTGAGGTCCGGCTGGTGGGAGTAAAAGCGGTGCCAGAAGTATTGGCCGGCGACCGGGTCCCAGGTCCAGTTGGACTTTTCGGTGTCGAGGAAAATGATCCGGGTGCCGTCGTATTTCTGATCGTCATCGGACCATACGTAGAAATCCCGCGCCGCCGAGCCGGGCTTGGCCTTGCGGGCGCGCTGGAACCATGGGTGCTGGTCGGAGGTGTGGTTGATCACCAGCTCGGTGATCACCCGCAGCCCGCGTTTATGGGCTTCGGCGATAAAGCGCTTGGCATCGGCCATGGTCCCGTAGTCGCTGTGCACGCCGCGGTATTCGGCGATGTCGTAGCCATCGTCACGGCGTGGCGAGGGGTAGAACGGTAGTAGCCAGATGGTGTTCACACCAAGGTCGGCGATGTAGTCGAGCTTGGCGATCAGCCCGGGAAAATCACCGATGCCGTCGTTGTTGGAGTCGAAATACGATTTGACGTGAACCTGATAAATCACCGCGTCTTTGTACCAGAGCGGATCTTTGATAAAGGTGGCAGCCTTGGGTTTCTTCGCCATTGGAAACTCCTGGGAATTCGAAAAATTCTGCCTGAAGGAACTCGGTCAATGTGGGAGCTGGCTTGCCTGCGATAGCGGTGGATCAGCCAGTATTATCTGCACTGACACACCGCTATCGCAGGCAAGCCAGCTCCCACATTTGATCTCCTTTGGATTGGAGATCAGCTTCAGGAAACGGTAATGCGCCAGATGCCGAATGGCTGATGCCACGGTTCGATGCGCATCCACTGGGTCTTGCCGTACCACGTCCAGCGGTGGCCGGTCATCAGGTCTTCACCCTGGGTCTGGGCGTCGTCCGGCAAGCCCAGCTCCCACAGCGGCAACTCGAAATTGGCCTCCTGGGCGTTGAACGGGTCGAGACTCACGGCCACCAGGATAAAGTTGCTGCCATCCTCGCTGCGTTTGCCGAAGTACAGGATGTTGTCGTTCCACGCGTTGTAGAGTTTGAGCCCCAGGTGCGTCTGCAAGGCCGGGTTCTGCCGGCGGATGCGGTTGAGCTGGGCGATCTCGGCAATGATGTTGCCCGGCGCCGTGAAGTCTCGTGGGCGGATCTCGTATTTCTCCGAGTCCAGGTACTCTTCCTTGCCCGGCACCGGGGCCGCTTCGCACAGTTCAAAACCCGAGTACATGCCCCACAGGCCTGAGCCCATGGTGGCCAACGCGGCGCGGATCAAGAAGCCGGCGCGGCCGGATTCATGCAGGAAGCCGGGGTTGATGTCCGGGGTGTTGACGAAGAAGTTCGGCCGGAAGCACTCGCGCCACGGCGACTCGTTCAGTTCGCTCAGGTACTCGCTCAACTCGGCCTTGGTGTTGCGCCAGGTGAAGTAGGTATAGCTCTGGGAGTAACCAACCTTGCCCAGGCGCGCCATCATCGCAGGGGTGGTGAAGGCTTCGGCGAGGAAGATCACTTCGGGGTATTTAGAACGCACATCGCTGATCAGCCATTGCCAGAACGGCAGCGGCTTGGTGTGGGGGTTGTCGACGCGAAAGGTCTTCACGCCCTCTTCCACCCAACCGACCACGATGTCGCGCAACTCGACCCACAGGCTGGGAATCGCGTCGGCCGCATAGAAGTCGACGTTGACGATGTCCTGGTATTTCTTCGGCGGGTTCTCGGCGTATTTGATCGTGCCGTCGGGCCGCCAGTTGAACCAGCCCGGATGCTGTTTGAGCCACGGGTGGTCCTGGGAGCACTGGATGGCAAAATCCAGGGCGATTTCAAGGCCATGGTCGGCGGCGGCCTTGACCAGGTTGCGGAAATCTTCACGGGTGCCCAACTGCGAATGGATCGCCTCGTGGCCGCCCTCTTCGCTGCCGATGGCATACGGGCTGCCCGGGTCGTCCGGCCCGGCGGTCAGGGAATTGTTCTTGCCCTTGCGGTGGCTGCGACCGATCGGATGGATCGGCGGGAAGTACAGCACGTCAAAGCCCATGTCGTGGATCATCGACAGCCGTGAGTGCACATCGTTGAATGTGCCATGGCGCGCGGGATCGTCGGTGATCGAGCGGGGAAACAACTCGTACCAGCTGGCAAATTGCGCAGCCTCGCGCTCTACATCAATCGGGTACACCGGGCTGATGCTCAAATAGGCGCGGTGATCGGCCTGGGTCATCAGGTGTGCACTGTCTTCGTGCAGGAACAACGCGACCTGCTCGGTTTCCAGCAAACCGGAGAGTTCGTGGTGCAGCAACATCAAGCGGTCACGCAGCTCATTGTCACTGCGCTCGGCGGCTTGCAAGACCTGACCGCGACCTTCCTGCAACTCCAGGCTGACCGGCACCCCGGCCTCGTGTTTCTTGCTCAGTTCGTAGCGAAAGCTGGCAAACGTGTCGATCCAGGCTTCGATGCAATACTCATGCGGGCCCTGGGCGGTCACGGTGAATGCGCCTTCCCAGCCGTTGTTGCCGACATCGGTCATCACCACGCTGTGCCAGCTTTCTTCACTGCGCGGGCGCCAGCGGATCATCACCGCAAGCTTGTCGTGGCCATCAGCGAACACCTTGCTGGCAACCTGCACGCGCTGGCCAACCACAGCCTTGACGGCGAACTCGCCGCCATCGATCACCGGGGTCGTGCTTTCAATCGCGATCCTTGGCAGCAACAGTGCCTGGGACAGCGGTAATGTGGAGGTTGAATCGTCTTGAGTCAGTGTTTCAGCAGTCATCGAGCATCTCCCCTTAACGCCCAGTGGACGCTCTTGTGCTTGATTCAAATTCTGAAACGACGCCACTCTCCCTGAGCAGGGCCGTCTAGGTTCCGAGCATGCCGACGAGTGAAAAGTTCAGGCGGATATCCCGCCATCGGGCGGGGAATCAAATCCACCACACGATTGTCCACCGATAGAGCAAAGCACAAAGGAGGCCATACCGATGAATATCCCTATTCCGGCTGAAACGCCTGATCCCAATATAGATAAGCCCACATTACCGCCGACCGAACCCGACCCGGTTCCCGAGCAGGAACCGCCAGGCACACAGCCACCACCAGTGGAGGAACCACCGACGACCATGCCGCCGGTGATTGTCTGAAGAGACCGATCACAGGAAGTAAAAAGCGGAAGCTTCAGGCTTCCGCGTTTACTTGAATCTATAAGCTGCAACTTCATTCACAAAAAATTATAAAGAACTGTCAAAACCGACAGTATCAGCCGAGACGAACGCCGCCCATGATCAAAGTGTGCGACGCGCGAACAACAGAACAATAAAACCTCTCGGAGCTACCTCATGAAAAGAACAGCCGCCTACCTGCTGCTTTCCCTTTGCACCTTGACCGCCTGCACCACCGAACCCTCCGGCCCGTTCGATACGGAAATCGCAAGCAAATTAAACAACCGCTACCAGGACACCGCTGCTCAGTGTGCCGATGGCCTGGCCCTGTATCACTGCAATGGGGTGCTTATTCGCGTCACTGACAGCCTCATAGCATCGCCCGGCGAGCTTGAGCGCAATGCCGCCGCATTCTCTTACCTGCGAGCCGACCTGGGTATCAGGAAGCTGTTTGCACGGGACGCTGGCGTAATAATGTCGGCATTGCCCTCCACCGCAGCGGGCCCAATCAGCGTGCGCTGCTCTTTTCCCACCAATGGTGCGACAGGTGACCGCCCGGATGGATGCGGCGAAACTTCCAGGGAGCTGCCAGGCTACCAGCGTGAATGGAGCCGGCACTGCGATGAGCAAGGCGTGGTGGATGGCCCCACCTGGCTGGCCCACTTCAACAAAGTCAAACCGGCTTATTTTTTTATGTGTGCGTTTCGTGGATCGGCGCAGCAGTTTTCTCTAAGCATCACTGTCAGAAAACTGATGCCGGCAAACTATATTGAAGATTGGAATGAAGTCGTCACCTCAGCCTGGACAGTGTCCGAGATTGATAAAGTCCCCTTCCAGGCTTTCTTCTATAACGCTGCCAACTTGCCAGGAAGAGATGCGGCCAAGAAACTTCAGCGCGAGTATTACGGCTATACGCAGCGCCTGCTTCCGGTGGTTCGTGTTGACTTGCTCGCTCAAGACCAACGCATATTCGCGTATCACAAAGAAGATCAAATCACCATTCCGGTACAGTGATCAGTCCAGCAGGAGCGTGAAGTTGCACACGCCTCGATATCACGCTGTCAGCCCATTCACGCGCGACCTGATGAAACATACGGCGACTAATTCTTTTCCAATAGCCTGACGATTCTTGGCATCACACTGAACACCGCCAAGGCCAACAACGTGCTGAGTACCGCCGTGGATTCCCGCCCCATTCCCGCCGCCACCCCAATGGCGGCGGTCATCCACAAGCCGGCGGCGGTGGTCAGCCCTTTGACGTGCTGACCCTCTTCGTCTTCCTTGCCCTTGAGGATGGTGCCAGCACCAAGAAAGCCGATACCCGCTATCACGCCCTGCAGCACACGGCTCATGGCGTCTGCCTGGGAGCCGGACATGCTCGGTACCAACACGAACAGCGCGGCGCCCAGGGCCACGAGCATGTGGGTGCGTACCCCGGCGGCCTTGCCTTTCTGTTCGCGCTCGTAACCCAGGATCCCGCCCAATATCGCGGCAATCAGCAGCCGAACGGTGATTTGCGTGAGTTGCCGGGCATCGCCGATATCGGCAAATTCCGCTTGCAGGGTTACCCAGACTTCATGCCACCAGGCGTCCATGGACGTTTCCTTGTTGGGGGTCGATAGAACATGGACAGCATCGACCGTCAGTCAGTTGCGCAGAACCATTGCCTGCGCATCCCACCCTAATCAGTAATAGCCCACAAAAAGGAGATCGATATGCCCGTACGTATCGAAGGTCAGCAATGTTTCTTCACCGTCGATGTGGACGGCCACGAGAAACAACTGGAAGCCACCCATGTCACGGTCGAAACCGACAGCGAGAAATCCATGTCGTTCGTGAAGCTGAACGGTGACCGCACCTATATCACCGAAGCCGAAGCCGACGCATTGACCGTAGCGGGTGCCAAAGACGGCCGTAAGCACTTGAAAGCTACCGACGGTGATTCGGTGATTTGATTGACCTGGATCAGCCCCGCCTCAAAAGCGCTGCACCCCGCGCACCACCGGGTGCAGCACATTGTCGCAGGCATGCACGGGCGGCCCATCTGATCCGCTTTTTATCGCCATACCTGAGTCTGTTATGCAAACAGAGCGCCGGTCATAGTTCATCTGCCTGATGGAGGCTGATGAGCGAAAGACCATGAGCGATAGAATCCCCGTCCGAACCGTAGAAGTGTTTGAGCCTGCACATCCAAAGAAGATGAAGGCCAAATCCAGCGACAACCTGATTCACACCCGCAGTTTTACCGGCCTGTTCCGTACCTTGCGCGTGGCAGGCGCAGGCTTTCTGTTCCTGGCATTTTTCGGCACCGTGTGGCTGAACTGGGGCGGACGGCAGGCGGTGTTATGGGACCTGGCTGAAAGCAAATTCCACATCTTCGGTGCCACGTTCTGGCCCCAGGATTTCATCCTGCTGTCGGCGCTGTTGATCATCTGCGCGTTCGGCCTGTTCGCCATCACCGTATTCGCAGGGCGAGTGTGGTGTGGCTATACCTGCCCGCAAAGCTCGTTTACCTGGTTGTTCATGTGGTGCGAAAAGGTCACTGAAGGCGAGCGAAACCAACGCATCAAGCTGCAAGCTGCGCCCTGGAGCCTGGACAAGCTGGCGCGGCGCTCGGCCAAGCACACGCTGTGGCTGGGGATCAGCGTGCTGACCGGGCTGACATTTGTCGGCTACTTCACGCCGATCCGGCCGCTGGCCGAGGAGCTGCTGACCTGGCAGATGGGTGGCGTAAGCCTGTTCTGGGTGCTGTTCTTTACCGGCGCCACCTACATCAACGCCGGCTGGCTGCGTGAAGCGGTGTGCATGCACATGTGCCCGTATGCGCGGTTCCAGAGTGTGATGTTCGACAAGGACACCCTGACCATTTCCTACGACGTAGCCCGCGGCGAGAACCGTGGCCCGCGCAAACGAGACGTGCAACCGGCGGACGTCGGCCTGGGTGATTGCATCGACTGCCAGCTGTGCGTGCAGGTATGCCCCACCGGCATCGACATCCGTGACGGCCTGCAAATGGAATGCATCGGCTGCGCCGCGTGTATCGATGCCTGTGATTCGATCATGGATAAAATGGGCTATGCCCGCGGCCTGGTCAGCTACACCTCGGAGCATCAGTTGCAAGGTGGCAAGACCCATCTGCTCAGGCCACGCCTGATCGGCTACAGTGCCGTGCTGCTGGTGATGATCGGCGCGCTGGTGGTGGCGCTGGTGGAACGCCCGATGGTGTCGCTGGACGTGACCAAGGACCGGGGGATGTTCCGCGAGAACAGTGACGGCTTCATCGAGAACATCTACAGCCTCAAGGTCATCAACAAGACCCAGCAGCGCCAGGATTACCGCCTGGAGCTGATGGACGGCGACGGCTTCCAGCTGCAGGGCAAGACCGAGATCAGCCTGGCACCAGGTGAGATTACCGATGTGCCGGTGTCGGTGGCGATGACCGCAGAGAAGCCCGCCAGCAGTTCGCAGACGATCCGCTTCAAGGTCTCGGACGTGGATGAGCCGTGGATTTACAGCGCGGCGGACAGCCGGTTTGTGGCGCCATTGAATCGCTGAGCCCAGCTTTCAGCAACACTGGAGATCAAAATGTGGGAGCGGGCTTGCTCGCGAAAGCGGTGTGCCAGTCAATGGATACATCAACTGAAAGATTGCTTTCGCGAGCAAGCCCGCTCCCACCGTTTGATCTGTGTTCAATCAGCAAAATCTGTTCAAAGCACTGAGCCCCAATGAAACGCTACGAAAAATTCGCCGACGACATCGCAGAACTGATCCGCTCCGGCGTGCTCGGGCCCGGCCAGCGCGTGCCTTCGGTGCGTTATGCCAGCCAGACCTACGGTGTCAGCCCGTCCACGGTGTTCCAGGCCTACTACCTGCTGGAGCGACGCGGGCTGATCCGCGCCCGGCCGCGCTCCGGGTACTTCGTCAACACCCATGCGCCCAGCCCGTTTTCCGAGCCGGTGGTGAGTGCCCATGTGCACGAGTCCACCGAGGTGGACGTCAGCGAATTGGTGTTCTCGGTGCTCGATTCCATCAAGGACCCGCAAACCGTGCCCTTCGGCTCGGCCTTCCCCAGCCCGACGCTGTTCCCGCTGCAACGCCTGGCCCGTTCCCTGGCCAGCGCCAGCCGGGAAATGGACCCGCGCATGGTGGTCACCGACATGTCGCCGGGCAACCCGCAACTGCGCCGGCAAATTGCCTTGCGCTACATGGTGGGCGGGCTGATGTTGCCCATGGAAGAACTGTTGATCACCAACGGCGCCCTTGAAGCACTGAACCTGTGCCTGCAAGCCGTGACCGAGCCGGGCGACCTGGTGGCCATCGAAGCACCGGCGTTCTACGCCAGCCTGCAAATCCTCGAGCGCCTGAAACTCAAGGCGGTGGAAATCCCCGTACACCCACGCGATGGCATCGACCTCAAGGTGCTGGCGCAAAGCCTGGAGCGTTACCCGATCAAGGCCTGCTGGTGCATGACCAGTTTCCAGAACCCGATGGGCGCAACCATGCCCGAGGCCCGGAAACAGGAACTGGTGGAGTTACTGCGCAGCCACCAGGTGCCGCTGATCGAAGACGACGTGTACGCCGAGTTGTACTACGGTCAACAGGCGCCCAAACCGGCGAAGGCGTTCGACACCGAAGGCCTGGTGATGCATTGCGGCTCGTTCGCCAAGAGCCTGGCTCCGGGCTACCGCATCGGCTGGGTCGCCGCCGGACGTTATGCGCAGAAGATCGAGCGGCTGAAATTGATGACGTCGCTGTGTGCCTCGATGCCCGCCCAGGCGGCGATTGCCGATTACCTGCAACACGGCGGGTACGACCGGCACCTGCGTAAATTGCGTTACGCGCTGGAAGAACAGCAAAGCGCCATGCTCGCCGCCATCGCGCGCTATTTCCCGGCGCAGACACGGGTCAGCCAGCCTGCCGGCGGGTACTTCCTGTGGCTGGAATTGCCGGAGCAGACCGACTCGTTGAAGTTGTTCCAGATGGCGCTGGCCCAGGGCATCAGCATTGCACCGGGGCCGATCTTCTCGCCGACACAGCGCTTCAGGAACTGCATTCGCTTGAACTACGGCAGCCCGTGGGATGAGTCGTGTGAGAAGGCGATGGAGACGCTGGGGAAGATTGTGCGGTCGTTTTAACCTACGGATGGGAACCGTAGCCGGGCTAAGAACCACACAGGAGTGCGCTATTTCTTACGATAGAAAGAGCGCATTCACTTGGTTCACATCAGAGATGCCTTATGACTATTTCTTCAGCTGCCGGCCTGCGACCCCTTCCCGTTCCTCCCCACTATATGCGTGCCGCAGAGCAGCAACAGGTGCGCGAAATGACAGGCGCTACCGGGCGCCCCGCGGGAGATCATCGATCAAGTGACCAGATTACTGAACAAAGCCCTGTGCTGAAGAACTTCCTGGATAACCGCGACCACTACGAAGTGAGCGATGACCTGAAGCGCCATGTGGGTGACTGGAGCGCGGCCAACCAAGACCCGGACTCTCGCGCCGACGCCACCTACAACCTGGATAAGGTACTGCGATTTATCGACAACGTGGACGATCTCAAATTAAGCGCCAGCCATAGCCGCAACGGTGTCCTGGACGGTTTTTCGAATCACGGCTACGCCATTCATCCAGACTCGGAGGCCAGCCTACTCAAGGCGTTTTCCCTCAGGGGCTATGAAGCGCTGCGCGGCGCCTGATACCTGGGCTGTGGCGAGCGGCGTGCCCCTCGCCACAGGCGGTACAAAACTAACGACCGCCCGCCAGGTCAAGAAAGGTTCCCGTCGCATAGGACGCCTTGTCCGAGAGCAGCCAGATAATCCCTTCCGCGACTTCCTCTGCACGCCCGCCACGGGCCATGGGGATGCCCGGCTCAAGCTTGCTGACCCGATCCGGGTCGCCGCTCAGGGCGTGGAAGTCGGTGAAAATAAGCCCGGGACGCACGCCATTGACCCGGATCCCCTCGCCCGCCACTTCCTTGGAGAGCCCGAGAGTGAAGGTATCCAGCGCGCCCTTGGACGCGGCGTAATCCACATATTCCCCCGGCGAGCCCAACCGCGCGGCGGCCGATGAAACGTTGACGATGCTGCCGCCCTGCCCGCCATGCTTGGGCGACATGCGCAGCAGCGCATGCTTGGCACACAGGATCGGCCCCAACACATTGGTCCTGAGGGTCTTCAGGATGCGGAACTCGGACATCTCATCGACCCGCGACTTGTGCCCGACGGTACCTGCGTTGTTGACCAGTGCCGTCACCCGGCCCAGTTCGGTATCGACCCGGTGGAACAGGCCAATCACTTCGTCTTCAATGCTGACATCAGCCCGCACGGCAATCGCCTGGGCGCCGAGGGCACGCACTTGCTCAAGTACGCGGTGGGCGGCGTCTTCATCGGCCTGGTAATTGATACAGATGCGATAGCCCTGGGCGGCGGCCAGCAGCGCCGTGGCGGCGCCGATCCCACGACTGCCACCGGTGATGACGACGACTTTGTCCATGTGTAAGGTCTCCTGGTTCAACGTGAGCTGATGGATCCAATACTACCTGCGCCCTGCAGGTTTTGCATGGGCTCACATCACCGAATGCACACTCACCACCTGCTCGGCGCGCTGGATGTCGGCCATGAAACCCTCGGCCGGCAACGGATGCCCCAGCAGATACCCCTGAAGCGAATCGCAGCCCAGCCGGGTGAGGAAGCTCTGCTGTGAGTCGGTCTCTACACCCTCGGCCACAATACGCAGGCCCAGGGCCTGACCGAGGGCAACGATGGCCGAGACGATGGCGGCGTCGTCGCTGTCGTGCTCCAGGTCACGCACAAATCCCCGGTCGATCTTCAACTCATTGGCCGGCAGGCGCTTGAGGTACATCAGGCTCGAATAGCCGGTACCGAAGTCGTCGATGGACAGGTCGACGCCCATGTCCGAAAGCTTCTGCAACACCGTCATGCTCGCGTCGGCATCGCTCATGGCGGTGGTTTCGGTGATTTCCAGGGTCAGGCTGTTGGCTGGCAAGCGGTGGCGTTCCAGGGCAGCGGCGACACTCTTGACCAGCCCGGCGTGGCAGAACTGCAACGCCGACAGGTTCACGGCAATGCGCCAGTCGTGATAGCCCTGGGCATACCACACCTGCATCTGGCGGCAGGCTTCGTTGAGTACCCATTCGCCGATGGGGATGATCAGCCCGGTCTTTTCCGCCAGCTCGATAAACTTGTCCGGCAACAACAGGCCTTGTTGCGGGTGTTCCCAGCGCAGCAGCGCCTCGGCACCGACCGGGCGGCCGCTGATGGCGTCGAACTTGGGCTGGTAATAAAGCCGGAACTGCTCGTGCTCCACGGCATTGCGCAAGTCCTGCAGCAGTTGCAGTTGCTTGCGCGCATTGGTGTTCATCGACACGTCGAAAAAGCTGTAGCCGTTCTTGCCCATGCCCTTGGCGTGATACATCGCCGCGTCGGCGTTCATCAGCAGTTCCTGGGGCGTGGCGCCGTTGCCGGGGAACAGTGCGATGCCGATGCTGGCGGAGATTTTCAGCTCATGCTCGGCGACGTGGAAGGCCTGGTTGATCATGCCCACCTGGCGCTCGGCCAAGCGCAACGCATCGTCGGGCTGGCCCAATTGCACCAGCAATACAAACTCGTCACCGCCGATGCGGGCCAGGGTGTCCTGGCTGCGCAAGTCTTCGCGCAGGCGCAGGCCGACTTGCTGCAACAGCTGGTCGCCCATGTGGTGACCAAAAGCGTCATTCACCGGCTTGAAGCCGTCCAGGTCGATAAACATCAGCGCGAAGCAGCCGCCCTCTTCGTTCACCCGCTGTATCGCCTGCTGGATCCGGTCGGCGAGCAGGGTGCGATTGGGCAAGCCGGTGAGCATGTCGTGCAGGGCCAGGTGGGTGAGTTCCTGGTTGGCCTGGGTCAGGGAGTCGGCCAACACCGCGGTGCGGGCTTCCAGGCGGGCATCGGCCAGGGAGGTCAGCAGCGCGATGATCAACACTGCCAGGGTGGTAACCAGCACCAGGTTATCCAGGCCCTTGCCACTCAAGCCGTCCAGGGCCGCGTCGCAGAAGCTGCCATCGGCGAAACGCGCGGCGGCCATGCCGGTGTAGTGCATGCCGACAATCGCCACGCCCATCACCATCGCCGCCCCGCCTCGGGCCAACCGCACATACGGCGTGTTGCGCCGCAGGTTGAAGGCAATCCACAACGCCGCCGCCGACGCACCCACGGCAATCAGCAACGAGGCGGTGAACAGCGTGGGGTCGTAGTCGATGCCGGGGGTCATGCGCATGGCGGCCATGCCGGTGTAGTGCATGGCGCTGATGCCGGCGCCCATGACCAATGCGCCAAATGCCAGTTGCCACGCTGGCAAACGCGGCTGGCTCACCAGCCACAAGGCAAAACCGCTGGACAGGATCGCGATCAACAACGACAGCGCCGTGATGCCGACGTCATAGCCGAGGCTGATGGGCAGGCGGAAGGCGAGCATGCCGATAAAGTGCATCGACCAGATGCCCACGCCCATCGCCAGCGCGCCGCCGCCCATCCACAGGTACACCGCGCGGCCCCTGGCAGTGGCGATGCGGCCGGTCAGGTCCAACGCCGTATAGGATGCGAGGATCGCGACGAACAGGGAAATCAGGACCAGGGCGGGGGAATAACTACCGGTGAGCATGGGACTTCTCGTGACCTATGGGCCGAACGGCATCCGTGCCGGGCTGAAAAGTCAGGGATTGTAGCGAGAATAAATCTTGTACACCTGAAATATTGTCGTATAGCCATCATTCAAAATTTGACGCCAATCCGCTGGCTCAAAAACACCGCAGAACCCTTGTGGGAGCGGGCTTGCTCGCGAAAGCGGCGGGTCAGTTCATACACAGTTGACTGACCCACCGTTTTCGCGAGCAAGCCCGCTCCCACACAAGCCCGTACACCAGCCAGAGCGAGGTTTACTTCTTGTCGCTCAGCTGCATTTGGCCATCCCAGCCACCGCCCAGTGCAGCGATCAGTTGCACACTGGCAACCAGCCGGGTTTGCAGCAGGGTCAGCACCGTACGCTCGTTGCTCAGGGCGGTGGCTTGCACGGTGACCACATCGAGATAGGCGATCAACCCGGCCTTGTACTGGTTCTGGGTCAGGCGCAGGGATTCCCGGGCCGCTTCGAGGGCCTCGTTACTCACGACCGCCTCGTCTTCCAGGACCTTGAGCTGGACCATGTAGTTTTCCACCTCACGGAACCCATCGAGTACGGTCTGGCGGTACTTGGCCACGGTCTCATCGTAGGACGCCTCGGCGCGGTCAACTTCGGCCGAACGCTGGCCCCCGTCGAACAGGGTCATGGCGAGTTTCGGCCCCACCGACCAGAAGCGGTTCGGCAGGCTGATCCAGTCGGCGTAGGTGCTGCTGGAGTAGCCGCCGGCCAGGCTCAGGGTCAGGTCCGGGTAGTAGGCGGTCTTGGCCACGCCGATGTTGGCATTGGCCGCGATCACCGAGCGCTCCGCCTGAGCGATATCCGGGCGGCGCTCCAGCAGTTGCGACGGCAAGCTCACCGGAATCTGCGGCAGCGCCGGAATGTCCTTGCTCACCGCCAGGTTGAAGTTGGCCGGCGGCACACCGATCAGCACGGCAATTGCGTTTTCCAGCTGCGCCCGCTGCCAGATCAGGTCGATCATGCTGGCCTGGGTGCTTTTCAGCTGGGTCTGGGCCTGGGCGATGGCGTCCTTGCCCGAGACACCGGCGCGGTATTGGTTCTGGGTCATCTGCAGGGAGCGCTGGTAGGTGTCCACCGTGGCTTGCAGCAAACGGGTCTGTTCGTCCATTACCCGCAGTTGCAGGTAATCCTGCACCAGTTCCGATTGCTGGCTCAGGCGCATCGCCGCGAGATCCGCCGCGCTGGCTTCGGCGCTGGCTTCATTGGCTTCCAGGCCCCGGCGCAGTTTGCCCCAGATATCGGCTTCCCAGCTCACGCCCAACTGGGTGTTGAGGGTGTCGCGAATACCGCTGCTGGAGCTGCTGAGGCTGGCGTTACTGCTGCCGGTACCCTGGCTGGCCCGGCTTTTCGAGGCACTCAGGTCAACCGTGGGGAAGAACGCCCCACGGGCACTGCGCACCTGCGAGGCGGCCTGGCGATAACGCGCCTCGGCCTGGGCCACGGTCTGGTTGGAGCTGTTGAGTTTTTCTACCAGCTCATTCAGTTGTTTGTCGCCGTACAGCTCCCACCAGGCGCCCCGGGCCAGCGAGTCGCTGGGCGCGGCCTGGCGCCAGCCCTGGGCCTCTTTGTACTGGGCAGGCTCGGTCAATTCGGGGCGTTTGTAGTCCGGGCCGACGGCGCAGGCGCTGAGCATCACGCCGCACAGGGCCAGGCTCAGCAGCTTTGAGCCGCGAGTCATCGCCAGACGTTGCACGGTGGGAAACGTTGAATCGGTCATAGCGCAGTGTCCAGGGCAGCATCGGTACGCACTCCGCGCCAACCGTTGAAACGGTGGCGCAGGCGGTCGAGATAAAGGTAAACCACAGGCGTGGTGTAAAGGGTCAGGATCTGGCTGAACACCAGCCCGCCGATAATCGTCAGGCCCAGAGGCTGGCGCATTTCCGCGCCTTCGGCCGTGCTGAGCAGCAGCGGCACGGCGCCAAGAATCGCCGCCAGCGTGGTCATCAGGATCGGGCGCAGCCGCACCAGGCAAGCGGCGCGGATCGATTCCAGCGGGCTCATGCCGTCCTTGCGTTCCAGTTGCAGCGCAAGGTCGATCATCAGGATCGCGTTTTTCTTCACCACCCCGATCAGCAGGAACAGCCCCAGCAGCGAGATCAGGCTGAACTCGCCCCCCAGCAGGTAAATCGAAAGCAAGGCGCCCACCCCCGCCGACGGCAAGGTCGACAGAATGGTCAGCGGGTGGATATAGCTCTCATACAGAATCCCCAATACCAGGTACACCGCTACCAGTGCACCGAGGATCATGAACGGCTGGCCTTTCTGGGTGGCGGCGAAGGCGTCGGCCGTACCGGCCATCTTCGCGATCACCTCTTCCGGCAGGCCGACCTTGGCAATCGCCCGCTCAATGGCGGCCGTGCCCTGCTCCACCGTGACGCCGGGCGACATATCAAACGCAATGTTTTCCGAGGCGAACTGGCCTTCATGGCTGACCCGGTCGTCCGCCAGGCTGTTCTCATAGTGAGCGATGGCCGACAGCGGCACGCGCGCACCGGTGGACGTGATCACCTGCATCTGATTGAGGGTGATCGGGTCCTGGGCGTACTTCGGATTGACCTCCATCACCACCTGGTACTGGTTGAGGCTGTCGTAGATGGTGGAAATCTGCCGCTGACTGTAGGCGTTGTTGAGCACGGCAGTGACCATGTCCATGTCAATGCCCAGGCGCTTGGCCTGGTCGCGGTCGACAATCAACGTCACCTGGGCCGCCCCACGTCCTTCACGGGCATCGATGGCGGTCAGCTCCGGCAGCTCACGCAACGCGGCAACCACTTTCGGGTACCACAGGCGCAAGGCCGCCAGGTCGCCGCTTTGCAGGATGTAGGAATACTGCGAGGTGGTCTGGTCGCGGCCGCCGCCGAATTGCAGGTCCTGGTCAGCCATCAGCATCAGGCGCCCGCCGGGCACCAGTGGCACATTCTTGCGCATGCGCTCGATCACCGCCTGGGCAGAAATCTTGCGTTCGCTGATGGGCTTGAGCCGCACCAGCATCACCGCGTTGTTGGTGCCGCTGTTGCCGCCAATAAAGCCTGCCACGCTCAACACCGCGGGGTCCTGCAGGACGGCCTTGCGGAAGATTTCCATCTTCGGCTGCATCACACTGAATGACAGCCCGTCGTCGCCACGCACAAAGCCGATCAGTTGCCCGGTGTCCTGCTGGGGCATGAAGGTTTTCGGCACCACCACATACAGCGCGACGTTGACCCCGATGGTCACCAACAGGCTGAGCAGTGTCAGGCGCTTGTGGCGCAGCACCCAGTCCAGGCTGCGGGCGTAGCCGGCCACCATGCGATCGTTGATCTTCTGGCTCCAGCGCTGCAAGCCTGTTTCCTGGCCTTTGACATGCGGCTTGAGCCAGCGGGCGCAGAGCATCGGGGTAAGGGTCAGCGACACCACCAGCGAGACGATGATCGCCGCTGCCAGGGTGATGGAAAACTCGCGGAACAGGCTGGTAACGATACCGCCCATAAACAGGATCGAGAGGAACACCGCCACCAGCGAGACGTTCATCGACAGCAAGGTGAAGCCGACTTCCTGGGCCCCCAGGTAAGCCGCCTTCATCGGCGGCACACCCTCGTCGATGTGCCGGGAAATGTTCTCCAGCACCACGATGGCATCGTCCACCACCAGGCCGGTGGCGAGGATCAGCGCCATCAGCGACAGGTTGTTCAGGGAAAAGCCGAACAGGTACATCACTGCAAACGTGCCCACCAGCGACACCGGCACCGCCAGGGTGGGAATCAGCGAGGCGCGGAAGTTGCCGAGGAACAGGTACACCACCAGGATCACCAGGGCCACGGCAATCAGCAGGGTCATCTCGGCTTCGTGCAAGGTGGCGGTGATCACCGGCGAACGGTCCATGGCCAGGTTCAGCTTGACGCTGGACGGCAACACCGCCTGCAAGGCCGGCAGTTGTGCCTTGATATGCTTCACCGTCTCGATGATGTTGGCGCCGGACTGGCGGTTGATCACCAGCAGCACCGCCGAGTCATTGTTGAAGAAGCCGCTGTTGTAGCGGTCCTCGACGCCGTCGCTGATCTTCGCCACATCCCCCAGGCGCAAGGCCGCGCCATTCTGGTAGCGGATCAGCAGCGGTTCATAGTCCTTGGCCTTTTCCAGCTGGTCGTTGGCCTGGATCTGCCAGTTGCGCTGGCTGTCCTCCAGCGAACCCTTGGGCCGGCGCACGTTGGCATTGGCGATGGTATTCCGCACATCGTCCAGGGCCACGCCGTACTGGTCGAGGGCCTTGGGTTCCAGTTCGATACGCACGGCGGGCAAGGAGCTGCCGCCGATCTGCACTTCACCCACGCCCGGCACCTGGGACAGGCTCTGGGACAGGATGGTCGAGGCCAGGTCGTACAGCTGGCCCTTGGGCAACACGTCCGAGGTCAGGGACAGCACCATGATGGGCGCCTGGGACGGGTTGATCTTCTTGTAGGTGGGCATGCTGCGCATGCCACTGGGCAGCAGGTTACGCGAGGCGTTGATCGCCGCCTGCACTTCCCGCGCCGCGCCGTTGATGTCGCGATTGGAGTCGAACGCCAGGATCACCCGGGTCGAACCCTGGCTCGACGAACTGCTCATGGTGGTAATGCCGGCAATCGCGCCGAAGGAACGCTCCAGCGGCGTGGCCACCGTAGACGCCATCACCTCGGGGCTGGCCCCCGGCAAGCTGGCCGACACCACGATCACCGGGAAATCGATCTGCGGCAATGGCGACACCGGCAACAGGTTGAAGCTGACGCCGCCCAGCAGCATGATCGCCAGGCTCAGCAGCATGGTGGCTACCGGCCGGCGAATGAAAGGTCCGGACAGGTTCATGACTCAACCGGCTCCAGGCGCACCGGCTCTTTGCGCCAGCGACGGCCGAGGCGGTCGAAATACAGGTAGATCACCGGGGTGGTAAACAGGGTCAACACCTGGCTCACCAGCAACCCGCCCACCATCACCAGGCCCAGGGGCTGGCGCAACTCGGCGCCGGAGCCGGTGGCGAGCATCAACGGCACGGCACCGAACAGCGCCGCCAGGGTGGTCATCAGGATCGGCCGGAAGCGCAACAGCGCCGCCTGGTAGATCGCGGTTTGCGGGTCCAGGCCCTGGTTGCGCTCAGCGTCGAGGGCAAAGTCGATCATCATGATCGCGTTCTTCTTCACGATGCCGATCAGCAGGATGATGCCGATGATCGCGATCATCCCCAGGTCGTTGCCACTGAGCAGCAAGGCCAGCAAGGCGCCCACCGCTGCCGACGGCAGGGTGGAGAGGATGGTGATCGGGTGGATATAGCTCTCGTAGAGCACCCCGAGCACGATGTACATGGTCACCACCGCCGCCAGGATCAGCAGCAAGGTGCTCGACAGCGAAGCCTCGAATGCCTGG
>Ga0153921_1000062_pt1 | contig 106642 bp, 105 predicted proteins | sample TSNJ005MetaG_FD_104691 | JGI IMG/M metagenome (GOLD analysis project Ga0153921, IMG submission 104691) | Attine ant fungus gardens microbial communities from New Jersey, USA - TSNJ005 MetaG | ecosystem: Host-associated > Fungi > Mycelium > Unclassified | place: USA: New Jersey, Brendon T.... | reverse complement strand
TTCAAGCCGCAATTCCATGGTGTTTTTGCTATCCCAGGACATGCTCGACTCCGGACGAACCATTCGTCCGAAGTGTTACCTATGTCCTGGAACAGGTGTTACCCATGTCTCCGGTCTATACACTGCTGCAAAGAAAGTAACCAAAGAAAGCAGCTTTTTTCTGAACCGCCCGAAGCACTAAGTTGTGTGGTCACTTCGTAGAACATCGGTGGCACTCAGCTTGAAAGAGCCTTGAATCACCTTCCGCGCCCGCTGACGACTAACGTCCTCCGAGCCCCTTGGCTCGTTAACACCAATGGGGCACCAGACGCTACGCGCGATCAACGCTAGTCGAACGTTTAAAGCCAAGAACAGGTAATAGGACCGGTGCCAAGGTCACGAACAATCACCATCTCAGGGCCATAAATAGCGTCGTCCCGTTGAGCGCCGCTCGTGTCGTAGTCGGGCGCATCACGAATGTTGCGCGACTGAAGCGATTGAAACAGAGATTGAGTGCGGTGCGCGAGCGACAGAAGCTTCAGTAGGTGGCGCCGAGCGGCTTCGAGCGGATTCGGCAGCCCTTGAGTTGCTGCGTGGCGCCTAGCACGCAGTTGGTTTTGACGAGCCAAGGGGCTCGGAGGACGTTAGTAGTCAGTGGGCGCGGAAGGTGATTCAAGGCTCTTTCAAGCTGAGTGCCACCGTTGTTCTACGAAGTGATCACACAAGTTAGTGCTTCGTGCGGTTCGAAAAAAGCTGCTTTCTTTGGTTACTTTCTTTGCATGGGACCAGAGTAAGGCGCTGAAGCGCCAACTCTGGTCGACAGCCAAGAAAGTGACCCCCGCCCCGGGGAAGGGGCGAGCCAATAGACCGACACGAATACCAGCTCAACGAAAAAAGATCCGCCTGAAACCTCAGGCAAACGTATCCACGAGCCCAACAACCCGCCGCTGAGGCAAAACAGAACCCGAACCGCCGGCAGCACCCACTCCACCCCCGCCAGAAGAACCCCCACGCCGCCCGCCGCCACTCTCCGACCGATCCCCGCCCGACTGCCCCTGACGAGCAAACGCAGACCCATCGGAAACCGAAGCGCTTCCGAGGCTGATGCCATTAGCCTCCATGGCCTCACGGAGCTTAGGCATGGCGGCCTCGACCGCCTCCCGGACCTGCGCATGCTGCGACACGAACAGCGCGTGCGCGTGGTTATCGGCGACTTGCAAAGTCACCTGCAAAGGCCCGAGATCCTTTGGATTGAGCGTGAGTTCGGCACTCTGCTGATCCGCATTCGACAAAAACACCACCTTCTGACTGAACGCATCGTCCCAACCCGATGCCCCCACGTGCGGTGCAATCGCCGCGCTCGTCGCCGCCGTCATCGCGCCCTGCGGATTCGATACCGCCGAACTCGCCGATGCCGTCTGCATCGCCACCGCGTGCGCCGCCGCATCCGCTGCCTGCTTGTACGCGGCCGTCCCGCCATCGGCAGCAACCGGCGTCAGCGCCGCCTGTGCATTGGTCAATGCCGTCGCGTCGGCCTGCGCGCTCGCAGCGGCATTCTTGCCATCGGCCGCCGACGCATTCGCCAGCAGCGCGCCCCGCGCACCCTTCGCGCCACGCGACATGTCGCCGTCGCCAGCTTTGCCGCCATCCGCGCCCGCATGACCAGCCGGCGCCGTCACGACCGTAGCCGCCGGCGGATTATTCATCGCCGCGAGCGCGGCTTGCAACGGGTCCGGCGCCGCTTTCGCATCGCCGGCTTTCTTCGTGTCGCCAGTAGCGGATGCATCGTCGTCCGTCGATGCCGTCGTCAGGCCGCTCGCTGCCGCATCGGCAAGATCGGCGAGCGTGGCGTCGTCAGCCACCGCGTTGGTGTCCGCATTCGCTGCGTTCGCGGCATCCGCCCGCGCCTTGGCGTCGGCGGCAGCCTTGGCCGCTGCATCGGCGGATGCGGCCGGCTTGGTCGATGCAGCCGCCTTCGATGCGTCCGCGCTTTCGGTCTTGTCGGCGGGCTTCGATGCGTCCGCCGCAGCGTCCGCCTTGCCGCTCGCATCCGACGACGAAGCCTGCACGTCGTCATCCTGACTCGCGGCGCTGTCGTCGGGCTTCGGCGCGTCATGCACGCTCGACTGGTCGGACGATGTCTGCGCCTGCGCCGCTTGCGCCTCTGCATTGGCGCGATCGGTGATGCTCTGCAGCGTCAGCCCGAACGACGCGCCCGCGCTCGCCGCGCGCTTGGCCGCCGATGCGCCAGAAGACGATGACGATGACGAAACACCCGTCAGCGCGCCAGTGAATGAAACGGAGGACATATCAGTCTCTGAAATTCGATAAATGAACTACACGCGGACAAACGCCGCTAAAAAACTCAGGCCCTCGCGGCACGCATCCGAAGCACCTTCGCCGCATGCTCATCGGCTTCGCGCTGTTCGACGCGCGCCGCCTGCTTCGCGAGCACCGCTTCGCCACGCGCCGCAAGCACCTCGTAACTGCCGACCTTCTGCTTCTTCAGCCGCCATTCGGGCTTCATCGCCTCGATGCGGTGATCCGCCATCACGATCGCCGCGCGTTGCTGCGCGATGGCCGCATCGAGCGTATCGACGAACGCCTGGAAATTGCGCAGCGTCTGCGCCGTCGTGCCTTGCTGCGCGGATGCCGTGAACTTAGCGTGATACTCATCGCGATACGTCACGAGTGATTGGAGCTGCGCCTCGGCTTCGGTTTTTTCCTGCTGCAACTTGCCCAGCTTCTTGGTGGCGGTGTCGAGCTCTTCTTGCGCGAGTTCGATGAGCGTGGTGATCGGCAGATTCTTGGACATGGACGTGCGGTCTCTGTGGTCGTGGTTCTACGCGTTCTTCTGAGGAATGGCCCGAATACTATTCGAAAAGCTGGTGCAACAAATCGAGGCTCGGTTCAAAATTTGCCTGCTCACGAAAGCCTTGCTGTAAAAACGACTCCATGCGCGGATATAACGCAATCGCGCGGTCCAGTAACGCGTCCCGTCCGTGCGAATACGCACCGACATTAATCAAATCCTTGTTGCGCTGATAACGCGAAAGCATCTGTTTGAAGAGACGCACGCGCTCGAGATGCTTGTCGTCGATGATCGACGTCATCACGCGGCTAATCGACTGTTCGATATCAATCGCCGGATAGTGCCCCGCCTCCGCGAGCGACCGGTTCAGCACGATATGGCCGTCGAGAATCGCGCGGGCGGAATCGGCAATCGGGTCCTGCTGGTCGTCGCCTTCGGTAAGCACCGTGTAGAACGCGGTGATCGAGCCGCCGCCTTCCGGGCCGTTGCCGGTACGCTCGACGAGCGCGGGCAGCTTCGCGAACACCGACGGCGGATAACCCTTCGTCGCGGGCGGCTCGCCGATCGCGAGCGCGATTTCGCGCTGCGCCATCGCGTAGCGGGTGAGCGAGTCCATCAGCATCAGCACGTGCTTGCCCTGATCGCGGAAATACTCCGCGAGCGAGGTCGTGTACGCGGCGGCCTGCATCCGCAGCACCGGCGAGACGTCTGCCGGGGCGGCCACGACGACCGAGCGCGCGAGTCCGTCCTCGCCGAGAATCTGCTCGATGAATTCCTTCACTTCGCGGCCCCGCTCGCCGATCAGCCCGATCACGATGACTTCCGCGCTCGTATAACGCGCCATCGTGCCGAGCAGCACGGACTTACCCACGCCCGAACCCGCGAAGAGGCCCATGCGCTGACCGCGTCCGACCGTGAGCAGCGAGTTGATCGCGCGCACGCCGACATCGAGGACCTTGTGAATCGGCTCGCGGTTCAGCGGATTGATGACGGGCCCGGCCAGCGGCGCATCCATCTTCGCGCCGAGCGGGCCGAGGCCATCGAGCGGGCGGCCGGATGCGTCGACCACACGGCCCAGCATTTCCCAGCCGACGGGCAGACGCTTGGCGCCCGCCATCGGATCGTTGATCGGCGCGCTTTCCAGCGGATACACCCGCGCGCCCGGCAACAGGCCCGCGACTTCGGTCGTCGGCATCAGAAACAGCTTGTCGCCCGCGAAGCCGACGACTTCCGCTTCGGCAGTCGGGATCGCGCTGCCGGGCGGCAACTCGATCATGCATTCCGAACCCACGCCCATCTTCAGGCCGACGGCTTCGAGCACCAGGCCCGCGGCGCGCGTCAGGCGGCCGCAAGGACGCAGCGGCTTGGCGATCGCGTTGCGCGACTTCAGCGCATCGAGCTTGTCGCGCCACGTGTCGATATGCGGATTGCCCGCGAGCGCGGCGAGTTCGGCGATCGTGCGCGCGGCGTGGTCATCGGGCAGATCGCCGGCGTTAGCCTCATCGCCTGCGAGGGGTCCAAACGACGCCCGCGCGAGTTCCTGTTCCAGCGCGCTCAGGCCATCCTGCGTGATTCGATTGTTCACCACGGCTTGTTCCTCCCGAGCGCCGCCACGACGCGCTCCCAGCGCGATACGTTGGTCGCGTCGATTTCGCCGGTCGCGGCGTGCGCCTTGCAGCCGCCGCGTTCGATGGCAGGATCGGGCCGCACGGTCCAGCCAGCGGCTTCGAGTTCTTCCTTCAGATACGAATCGACGACCGGCAGATCCGCCGGACTGACGACCAGCGTTGGCGCGCCCGAAAGCTCCGGCTCGGAGGCGATCACCTCACGCGCCACGGCGACGAGCGCGGTCGGATCGAGCGTCAGATGCTGACGCACGACCTGCTGCGCGATATCGATGGCAAGCGCAGCAAGCGATTCCGCGATGGCGGCATCGGCGGCCTGCAGCGCGGTCTTGAAGGTATCGGCGATTTGTGCGAGTTGCGCGGCCTGCGCAAGCGCTTCCTTGCGGCCTTCCTCGAAGCCGCGCGCCTCGCCCTGCTCGAAGCCCGCCTTGAAGCCGAGCGCCTGACCGGCGACGTGCCCCTTGGCCAGCCCCTGCGCGTGCGCATCTTCCTCGACGCGCCGCAGATGCGCTTCGAGCGCGGCCTGGTCGGCCGCACTGTTGTCGACGGTGACGGGATCGAACGACGCCATCTCCCAGCGTTGGTACGCCGACACGTTGGCCTTCGCGGCAGCAGCGTTAGACATATGCGTCCTCCGCCTTGCCGCCTAGCTGAATCTGGCCGGCTTCGGCGAGATTGCGCACGATCTGCAGAATCTTGCGTTGCTGCTGTTCGACTTCCGACACACGCACCGGACCGCGCGAATCGAGGTCTTCGGCGAGCAGTTCGGCCGCGCGTTGCGACATGTTCGACAGGAACTTCTGGCGCAAGCCGGGCTGTGCGCCCTTCAGCGACACGATCAGCGTTTCGGACTCGACTTCCTTCAGCAGCAGCTGGATTGCACGGTCTTCCAGATCCATCAGGTTCTCGAACACGAACATCTGGTCGATGATCTTCTGCGCGAGTTCGGCGTCGTAGTCGCGCACGTTCGACAGCACGCCTTCCTCGTGATTGCTCGACATGAAGTTGAGAATCTCCGCCGCCGTGCGGATGCCGCCCATCGGCGCGCGCTTGAGGTTGTCGCTGCCGGACAGGAGCGTAGTCAGCACGTCGTCGAGTTCGCGCAGCGCGGCGGGCTGGATGCCGTCGAGCGTCGCGATGCGCAGCAGCACGTCGTTGCGCAGCCGGTCGTTCAGCAGCGACACGATTTCCGAAGCCTGATCGCGGTCCAGGTGCACGAGGATCGTCGCGATGATCTGCGGATGCTCGTTCTTGATGAGTTCCGCAACCGCGCCCGAGTCCATCCACTTCAGGCCCTCGATACCGCTCGTATCGCTGCCTTGCAGAATGCGGTCGATCAGCGCGCCGGCCTTGTTCTCGCCGAGCGCCTTCGTCAGCACCGAGCGAATGTATTCGCTCGAATCGAGCGACAGCGCGGTGTGCTTTTCCGCTTCCAGCACGAATTCGGTCAGCACGTTGTCGAGCTGCTCGCGCGTCACGTTCTTGAGCGCCGCCATCGTCGCGCCGATTTTCTGGACCTCGCGCGGTGCGAGATATTTGAAAACGTCGGCGGCTTCTTCCTCACCGATCGACATCAGGAGGAGAGCGGCTTTATTCAGGCCTTCAGCGTTCATCGGACACCCAGTTCTTCACGACGGTCGCAACGATTCTCGGATCCTGCCGCGCAACCATGCGGGCGTAGTCGAGATTGCGATCGAATTTGGCTTTGTTGCTTTCATGACCGAGGAGACTGACCTCGGCATCCTTTTCTTCTTCGTCCTTCTTCTCGCCGTCCATCGTCGGGCCGTCGAGCAGCGAGAGTTCATCCGGTGCGCCGGCAAGCGTCGGCGCGATTTCGGGCGGCGGCGGGAAGGCGCGCTTCATCGCCGGCTTCACCATGCTGAAGTACAGGAACAGTGCGACGATGCCGATGCCCACGTACTTCGCCAGCGAGATGCCGCGCGCAATCATGTCGGGCGTGCGCCACCACGGCACGTCCGGCGTCATGTTCAGGTCCGACGAGAACGCGCTGTTCACTACGTTGACCGAATCGCCGCGCTTTTCGTCGTAGCCCATCGCGTCCTTCACGAGCTGCTGCACTTGCGCGAGCTTGTCGGCGGCGAGCGGCGTCATCGTCACGTTGCCCTTCGCATCGACCTTCTTCTCGTAATTGACGACCACCGCCACCGAAAGACGCTTGATGCCGCCCATCGCCTGCTCGAAATGGCGCACGGTGCGGTCCACTTCGTAGTTCGTCGTCGTGTCCTTGCGCAGGTTTTGCGGCGTGGACTTCGTGGCGACCGCGCCGGATGCGGCGGCGTCGATCGGTGCTGTTGCGGCTTGCGGCGGCTGATTCGACAGCGCGCCCGGCACGCCCGTCGCACCGCTGCCCGACGTTTCGCTCGATTCGCTCGATTGCTGGCTGCGGATCGCCGTGCTTTGCGGATTCGCGTTCGGGCCATAGCTTTCGGCGGTCTGTTCGAGCTTGGAGAAGTCGATGTCCGCGCTGACTTGCGACCGCGCATTGCCGGCGCCGAAGAGCGGCGCGAGGATCGCGTCGATGCGCTTCTGCGTGTTGTGCTCGATCTGCTGCATGTACTTGAGCTGCGATGCGTCGAGGCCGCTTGCGGCGCTCTGGCTCGTGAGCAGGTTGCCGTCCTGATCGACGATGTTCACGTTCTTCACCGGCATGTCCGGCACGCCCGACGACACCATGTGCGCGATCGCGAGCACTTGCCCTTCGTCGAGCACGCGGCCGGGATAGAGGTTCACCATCACCGAGGCGGTCGGCAGTTCCTTGTCGCGTACGAAGACGCTCGGCTTCGGAATGGCGAGATGCACGCGCGCCGACTTCACCGACGAGATCGAACCGATGGTGCGCTCCAGTTCGCCTTCGAGCGCGCGCTGATAGTTGATCTGTTCCGCAAACTGGCTGATGCCGAACTTCTGGTTGTCCATCAGTTCGAAGCCGACCGAGCCGTTTTTCGGCAAGCCCTGGCTCGCGAGACGCAGGCGCGTTTCGTGAACCTGCTCGGCCGGAACGAGAATGGCGCCGCCGCCTTCGGACAGCTTGTAGGGAATGTTGCCCTGCTGGAGCGCGGTAACGATTGCGCCGCCGTCGCGGTCCGACAGATTGCTGAACAACACGCGATAGTCCGGCTGGCGCGACCACAACAGCAGCCCGGCGACGACCATCGCGAGCACGGCGACCGCGATGATCAGCGGCACGCGCGGGTTCGAGCGGAATTGCGAAAGCATCGGCACGCGCTGTGCAAAGCCGCCGAAATTACCGCCCGGAAGGCCCGCGCCCGCAGCGGCGCTGCCGGCCGCGCCAGGCTGCGCGCCGGCCAGGCCCATCCTGGCGTCGGGCGTAATCAAAGAGTTGTTGGGCGTTTCCATTTGGCGTCGATGCTCCGAATCTTGGCGTCTTCCTGTCGCCGCTGTTCGTCAGCGGTTAAGGAGTCTTTTCACGATGGGGATTATCCGCACAAGATTGCAAGTCGATTCGATGAATAGAGCCGGGTTTCCCCCGTTCTTCGGGCGGTTTGGAAACGCCCCCGCTGCTAATCTTTTTCAAACCTGGAAGAGGCTCCCGAGCGCCGCCCGGACACCCTTCTGTTCTTTGAGATAGCGTTGCAGTCACACGGAGTCAACATGAACTTTCCGATCAATCCGCTTTCCGCCGCGATGAGCGCCATCCAGTCGATGTCCGCGGAGGCGGCCGGCGGCGCGTCGGCGTCGGGCGCAGTCACCGGCGGGGTCTCCAAGGCACGCGGAAGCTCCGGCGCGGTCAGCGCGGGCAGCTTCGCGGATGCGCTGAAATCGTCGATCGACAAGATCAGCGACAACCAGACCAAGGCGCTCGGCGAAGCGCACGCGTTCGAAATCGGCGCGCCGAACGTCTCGCTCAACGACGTGATGGTCGACATGCAAAAGGCGAACGTCGGTCTCCAGTTCGGTCTGCAGGTCCGCAACAAGCTGGTGTCGGCGTACAACGACATCATGCAAATTTCCGTCTGACGCGTTCAGGCGCCGTCCGCGCGAGCCCGCCGTTTTGGCCCCGAAGCCTTGCGCCCTAAAGCTTTGCCGCGTTCCTCCGATAACCCCGATAACAGCACGGCGAACGATGGTTCGCTCGCGAGAGCGGGCAGCGCGCCTTCGTGATTTCCGCCGGCACCGATTTCTTGCCGGACACGCAACGGGCGTCCGGACGGGCGGCGAGGGCCGCGCGGGCATTGCATTCAGGGAGAGCCATCGATGTATTCGCAGGGACAGGCGGGAGCCAACGCATATGCGCGCGTCGGCGTTCAGACGGGCGTGATGGGAGCCAGCCCGCACCGGCTCATCGTGATGCTTTATCAGGGCGCGAGGCAGGCCATTGCGCAGGCGCGGATGCATCAGCAGCAGAACAACATCGGCGCACGCGGAGCGGCGATCGGCAAGGCGATCAACATCGTCGAAAGCGGCTTGCAGCAGGCGCTCAACAAGGAAGCGGGCGGCGAAATCGCGCAGCGGCTGGACGCGCTGTACTCGTACATGACGCGCCGGCTTCTGGAAGCGAACCTGAAGCAGGACGAGAAGATGCTCGTTGAAGTCGACGACTTGCTCGCGACGCTCGAGGAAGCGTGGGTTGGAATTGGACCGGAAGTGGCGCAGATGACCGCGGCAGCCGTCTGAACGGAAGTGGCGGGCGACTGCCAGAGAAGAATGAAAACCACACAAGAATACTTCGCTCACTACGAAGCCATCGCCGCGCTTTCCGCCCAGATGCTGGTGGCGGCGCGCGAAGGCGAATGGAGCGAACTGAAGGCGATGCAGGGCGTGTATCGGGGCTTGGTCGACCAGTTGCAGGAGACGGATGCCGGCTCGGAGCTCGACGAAAGCGCCCGGGCGCGCAAGCTGGACCTGGTGAAGAAGATTCTCGCCGACGACGCCGCCATTCGCGATCTGAGCTCGCCGAGTCTCGCGCGCCTGTCGGCGCTCTTCACGGTCAACAGCACGGCGCGCGTTCTGAAGAAGATGGTCGGACTGCGTTGAACGACGCGCCGCGCGATTGAGCGGACGCACTTGAGGATTTCGGCATGACAGGACTCGACTCCACGCTGGCGGCGCTGCTTGCGAGCCGCACCGACCTCGTCCTGTCCGCGATCCGCGCGGCCGATGGCGTCAACGGCGCGGCCGGCGCCGCCGCTGGCCGGACGACCACGCAAGCGGATACATCGCATTCCGTCGATGCGCCCGTCACGCCCGCATCGGTTGCGGCCAACGCGGCGGCGTCGGCGAAAACCGAGCTTTCGGACGTCGCGCGCACGCTCGACGTGATTTCCCGGCTGGGCGGTGCAGCGCCCGCCGTCCTCGGCGATACGCCTCTATGGCCGACGCCTCCGCGCCCCGCGAGCGCCTTCGCCGCGCTCACGACCGGCCTTTTCGATACCGCTTTCTCTTCCAACGCAGCCGCCGTCGCCGCAGCGCGCGCCGCAAGCCTGAACCTGCCGCCGCTGCCGGCTTCGGTGCTCGCGGGCGAACTGGCGAAAACCGTGGGTGAAAGCGGGCTCTTTTACGAATCGCATCTCGCGCAGTGGCTGGCGGGGCAGCGCAGCGCGGCATCGCTCGGCAACGAGCCGCAGGCGCACGTCGATTCCCGCTCGGCGCCGCTCGACTTCGCCGACGATTTCCACTCCGCCCCCGATATTCCCGACACGCCCCCGCCGATGCCCGCGCGCCCCGTCGCGATGCCGCAGACGCCGCAGCAGGCGGCCGCGCTCGCGGCGTCGGTGCGGGATGCGCCGCCTTCGGTGCTGTCGAATTCGCAGACCGCGAGTCCTGCGCCGTCCTTGGCTGCGCAGCCGGGGTCGCACGAATCGGCGGTGCAGGCGTCCGTGACGGCGGGCATTCATCCCGCGACGCTCGATGTCGTGCGTCAGCAACTCGACGTGCTCGCCAACGGACAGTTCCGCTGGCAGGGCGAGGCGTGGCCGGGCACGCGCCTCGAATGGGAAGTGAGCCGTGAGCCGCGCGACGCCCGCACGCCCGAATCGCCCGCCGACGATCGCGCCTGGCGCACCCGTGTGACGCTTTCGCTGCCCGCGCTCGGCACGGTGGACGCGGAACTGGTGCTGACCGGCGAGCAGCTCGCGGTGCGCATCCGGACGAGCGATCGCGGCGCGAGCCGCCTGGCGTCGGAGGGCGCGGCGTTCGCGCGTCAGCTCGATGCGGCGGGCATCGCGCTGGCGTCGTTTTCCGTGCGTGCGGCGGACGGTTCGGCGGACATCGACCTGGGCGAGCACGAGGTAAGCACGAAGCCGGTGCGCTCGCCGCTCGAGCATTTATTCCGCAGCGACGGAGGTTCGGCATGAGCACGCCCTACAGCCGCAAGCAGGCGACGGCGCTGACCTACGAATCCGGGAATCGCGAGACGACGCCGCGCGTCGTCGCGAAGGGTTACGGGCTCGTCGCGGAAATGATCGTGCAGCGCGCGAAGGAAGCGGGCGTGTACGTTCACGATTCGCCGGAAATGGTGTCGCTGCTGATGCAGGTCGATCTGGACGCGCATATTCCGCCCGCGCTTTATCAGGCGGTGGCGGAATTGCTGTCGTGGGTTTACCGGCTGGAGAACGAGGAGCCGATTCGGGAGGCGGGGCGGACGATCCGCTGACGGCGGCTGCACCGCTGCGCGCTACCCCGCAAACGCCCGCGCCACGATCCCCTCGTGATCGAAACGCGCCGGCAATGTCCCATACACCCGCCCGGTATCGCCGCGCGCATCGCCGAGCCGCGTGTCGATGAACGCCTGCGCCACATCCGCCGGCGCATGCCGCGCCATCAGCACGCCTTGCGCGCATAACGCCAGTCGCTGCGCGATGCCGCGCGCCGACGCTTCGCGGGACGCGGGGTCGCCCGTCAGCATCGCGACGAGTCCCTGCAACGCCGCGCCAAGCGCCGGATGCCGCGCCGCAGTCTCGCGCCAGTCGTCGAAAAGCGCTTGCGCGGCGTCCTGTTCGCGCTCGAACGCGCGCAGCACGTCGAGGCACATCACATTGCCGGAGCCTTCCCAGATCGAATTGACCGGCGCTTCGCGATAGAAACGCGCCATCGGCCCGGTTTCGACGTAACCGTTGCCGCCCCAGACTTCCATCGCCTCGCCGGTGAATTCGAGCGCGCGCTTGCACACCCAGAACTTCGCCGCGGGCGTCACGATGCGCCGCCACGCGCGCTCGTGCGGCGCGCTGCCCGCCGCCGCACTCTGCTCGAACGCGCCCGCGAGCCGCATGAACAGCAGCGTCGCCGCTTCCGATTCGAGCGCGAGGTCCGCCAGCACATTGCGCATCAGCGGCTGATCGACGAGCCGCGCGCCGAACGCACTTCGATGCCGCGCATGATGAATGGCCTGCACGAGCGCCGCACGCATCAGCGCCGCGCTGCCGATCACGCAGTCGAGCCGCGTGAAGTTCGCCATCTCGATGATCGTCGGCACACCGCGCCCTTCATCGCCGATCATCACACCGTAGGCATCGAAAAATTCGACTTCGCTGCTCGCATTCGAGCGATTGCCGAGCTTGTCCTTCAGCCGCTGCACGTGGACCGCGTTCTTGCGTCCGTCCGGTGCAAAGCGCGGCACGTAGAAACACGACAGGCCGCCTTCGTCGGCGGTGCGCGCGAGGACGAGATGCGCGTCGCATTGCGGCGCCGAGAAGAACCACTTGTGGCCGATGAGCCGATAGGCGCCGCCGCGCCCGCCGCCTCCATCGATGGCATGCGCACGCGTGCGATTGCTGCGCACGTCCGAGCCGCCTTGCTTTTCGGTCATGCCCATGCCGATCATCATCGAACGCTTGCCGGCTTCCAGCGGAATGTCGCGCGGATCGTGCTCGCGCGACAGCAACGGCCCCGCGAGCCGCGCATAAAGCGCCGGTTCGTTGCGCAAAACGGGAATGCTCGCGAAGGTCATCGTGATCGGACACAGCGACCCCGATTCGAGCTGACCATGCAGGAAGTAGCCTGCGCAGCGCGCGGCCATCGAGCCGGCGCGCGCCTGCGGTTCGAACGGAAGCGCCTGCAGGCCCTCGTGACGCAGCCGCCGCAGCAACTCGTGCCACGCCGGATGAAACTCGATTGCGTCGATGCGCTCGCCGCGCGAATCGTGCGTCGCGAGTTCCGGCGCGTGGCGGTTCGCGAGGTCCGCGAGCGCGAGCACATCGGGCTGCGTGAGCGCGCGGCCATCGCGGGAAAGGGCGTCGGCATGCCACTGCGCGCCCTCGCGTTCGACGGCGGCGGCGAGCGCGCAATCGGCGGCGAAAGCGTCGTAATCGCAAAGCGGCGGCGCCTGGTTCGTCACGTGATGTGTCGCGCCGAAAGGGTCATCGTGTGCGCCGGCCAAGGGCGAATCCATGCGTCGGTCTCCGTCGTCGGTGACGCGGCAACGGCGCTGTCTTTTCCACGCGACACTCGCCCGGTCCATCGTCGCCCTCTCGAATTCATCCATCATAGGCCGTGCTTTCGGCTGAGGTGTAGAGGCATCGCTCTCTTCAATCGGGCCGGGCGTGGCGGCGCGGTTGTCACAGATCGTCAACTTTTCTTGGGCGCAGTCTGAAAGCGTTGCGCGCTGAGAGAATTCCGATTGTTTAGGCGTCCACGCTGACTCGGTGTCGCGCGAACCTATAATCGGCTCGACTTGCCGGGCACGATCGCCCGGGCGACCACGCCTTTTCAGGAAGTAACCGCAATGAGCATGAACCTCAATCAATTGGTGCAGGGCGCTTTGAACGAAAGCGTGTTGCAGCAGCTTGCTTCACGCGTCGGCTGCACGCCGGAATCCGCCAAGCGCGTCATCTCGTTGTGCGGTCCTGCGCTCATCGGCTCGATGATGAACAAGGCGTCGTCGCTCGATGGCGCGCGCAACCTCTTCGCATCGGTCATGTCGCCGAGCGTGAACACGCATATCGCCGACGAACTGCCGCACTTCGTCGTCCATGACGAAGGCATGCAGTCGCTGCTGGCAACGGGTGCGTCGGTGGAAGGCGCGGTTGCGTCGCACGACAGCCTCGACTTGCTGAGCGAGCGCATCGCCGAGCACACCGGCGTCGCGGCGGGCGCGACCCGCACGCTGACGGGCGTGGTCGGGGCCACCATCCTCGGGCTGCTGAAACGCTACTTCACGCAGAACAACGGGCAGGTCGGCTCCTTGCCGACGCTGCTCGGGCATCAACTGCCCGTCGTGCGCGCAAACATGACGGACTCCTTCGCGCAGGCGCTCGGCCTTGGCTCCGTCGGCGCGTTTCTCGCGGGAGTGGCGTCGCGGCTGAAGGCGGTGTCGTCGCATCTGGAGCATCCGGCGACGCATGAAGCTGCCGCGTTCCCGATTCATAGCGATCGCCCGGCCGCGCCCGAAGCGGACGACGAAGCGAAAGACACGTCGGGCAAGCGCAAATGGCTGTGGGTGGCGAATGCGGCGGCGCTCGCGCTGTTCGCGGCGCTCGTCGCGCGTGGCTGCTCGACCGACGACAAGCCGAAGGAACAGGCCGCCGATGCGCAAGCAGACGCTTCGGCCGCGTCGGATTCCACGGCTGATTCGACCGCCGCAATCGCCGTGGATGCGTCCGCATCCGCGCCGGTTCAGGCTTCGATGCCGGCGCTGCCGGCCGGCAAGGACGCGGTGGCTTCTTTCACGGTCGACGCGTCCGGCGTGCCGACGCTCACCGCCAAGGTCGGCAGCGAGCAAGAGCGGCAGCGCCTGATCGCTGCATTGTCGTCCGCGCTCGGTGCGGACAAGTTCCACGCAAACGTGACGGTCGATCCGGACACGAAGCCGTCCGCGTGGATCGGCAAGCTCGACAAGCTGCTTCCCGTGTTGAATCTGCCGGGCGCACGCGTGCGCATCGCGGGCGACAACATCGAACTGGACGGCCCCGCCGCCGACGCGAAGTTCGGCTGGGCGGCCAAGCTGACGTCGCTGTTCGGCTCGGGCTGGCACATCGGTGCTGCGAAGGGCAGCGTCGATGCGCCGGCATCGGCTGCATTGGCTGCCTCCGCCGTTTCCGTCGCGGCGAACTCCGAAGCGTGCACCGCGCCGGCGATCGCCCGGACGCTGAATCTGCAGCCGATCAACTTCCGCATCGGCTCGAACACGCCTCCCGCCGCCGCGATGGCCGCGCTCGCCAAATCCGCCAAGACGCTCAAGGCGTGCGACGAACGCGTGTCGGCGATCAAGCTGGAGATCGCCGGCTATTCGGACAACACCGGCAGTCCGGCGTTGAACGTGGCGCTGTCGAAGAAGCGCGCGGAAGCGGTGCGTGCCTACCTGGTCAAGCACGGCATTCCGGCAAGTTCGCTCACGGCGCAAGGCTTCGGCGAAGCCAGCCCGATCGCTAGCAACGCGACGCGTGCCGGACGCATGGCGAATCGCCGGATCGAGTTCCACGAAGTGCGTTGATTCGGCTTCCGTTTCCGTTCCCGTGCTGATTCACGCGCCGGGCCGCCATTGGCGGCTCCGGCGCGTTTCGCTTTCAGGGCCGCTTTTCAGCGGCGTCCGCGGGCCAGGCCATCGGCCATGAAGTCCTGATCCAGATTCGCGGGCAAGGTTTCGCGCGCGACCTCGATCCAGGCGCGCGCCGCATGCGACAGATATCCGTTGCGCCGCCAGCCGACCGCCATGTCCCAGTGAATCTCGGGCGCGACCACCGGGCGGCACGTGAACGCCTCCGTGTCGAGGCGGCGGCAATACGGCGCGGGTAACAGCGCGATGCCGACGCCCGCCTGCACCAGCGCCGCCATGAAATCCCAATGCCCGCTGCGGCCGACGATCGTCGGCGAAAAGCCCGCCTCGCGGCAGGCGTGCAGCACGACATCGCTGAGCGCGAGGCTTTCCCCGTAAAACACGAACGGTTCGGCGGCAAGATCGGCGAGCGGCACTTCGTGCATGTCCTCCCAGCGCGAACCTTTCTGCGCGACGAGCCACAGCAATTGGCGGCTGACGGGCAGCACGTCGAACATGTCGGTATCGACCGGCTGCAAGACGCCGCCCAGTTCGAGTTCACCTTCGATCAACGCGGCTTCGATCGCTTTCGATCCGCGCTCGAACAGTTTCAGCTCGACTTTCGGATACCGCTGCCGGAACGCCGCGATGGCGGGCGTGAAAAGCGAGCCGCCCATCGGCGGAATGCCGATGGTGAGCGCCCCGCGCCCGAAGGTGCCCAGGTCGTTCAGTTCCGCTTCGAGCCGCGCATGGGCCGCGAGCACTTCGATGCCGCGCTGATAGACGATCTGCCCCGCATCCGTCAGCACCATCTGCCGGCCCTCGCGCAGCAGCAGCGGCGAGCCGACCTCGTCTTCCAGCGCCTTCACCATTTTGCTGATCGTCGGCTGCGTGACGAACATGTGCTCGGCCGCCGTCGTGAAGCTCTTCTGCTTCACCACTTCGATGAAGTAACGCAGTGCACGCAATTCCATCGCAGCCTCCGGATTCCAGATCGGAATGATGCGAATAATTTTAAGTCATTTTTTTTATGGAAAGGCAGCCCATATACTCGGACTCAAGGTTAACCCTAGTCATTCTCCTACCGGAATACGCCATGTCCGCCGTCCTCTCGAATCAAACGCCCGTAATGAACGCCCGCGCCAGCGCCGCGCGGTTCGTTCGCGTGGCGGTGCAATCGGCGGGCATTGCCGCAATCTGGTTCGCTGCGGACTTCGTCGCGCGCACGCTGGCGTTGCCGGTGCCGGGCAGTGTGGTCGGTTTGGTCGCGCTGCTGATCCTGCTGATGAGCGGCGGCATCGCACCGCGTTGGGTCAAGGCCGGCGCGGACTGGCTGCTCGCCGACATGCTGCTGTTCTTCATACCGGCGGCGGTCGCCGTCGTGCAATACGGCGGGCTGTTCAAGGAAGACGGCTGGCGGCTCGCGCTGGTCGTCGTCGGCGGGACGCTGATGGTGATGGTCGCCGTCGCCTTCGCCGTCGACCGCGCGGCACGGCTCGAGCGGCGTCTTGCGCTGCGGCGCGCGCTTGTCGCCCGCCACGCGGCGCGTGCGTGATCGGCGACCAAGCGACGATGAGCCACTTCTACGCTTCCCTTTTCGGTGACGACGCCGGCCGCCTGATCGCGGCGGGATGCTTCGTGCTGACCGTCGCGCTGTACTTCGCGTCGAAGCGCCTGTACGCGCGCTACAAAAGCCCGTGGCTCACGCCGCTTCTGGCGGTCCCGGCGGTGCTCGCGCTGATCGTCGTGACCGCGCGCATCCCGTATTCGGTCTATTTCGCCGACACGCGCTGGCTGATGTGGCTGCTCGGTCCCGCGACCGTCGCGTTCGCGGTGCCGATCTACGAGTATCGCGCGTTGCTCAAGCGCCACTGGATTTCGCTGACGGTCGGCGTGACGGTCGGGATTCTCGTGGGCGTCGGCGGATCGCTCGCGCTCGCGAAGCTGCTGCATCTGTCGCCGGAATTGCAGCGCAGCCTCGCGACGCGCTCGGTTTCGACGCCGTTCGCGCTAGCCGTGTCCGACAAGATTCACGCTTCCAGGGATCTCACCGCGCTTTTCGTGATCGCGACGGGCGTATGCGGCATGCTGTTCGGCGAACTCGTGCTCGCGCTGGTGCCGCTGCGCACGCGGCTCGCACGCGGCGCATTGTTCGGCGCGGCGGCGCACGGCGTCGGCACCGCGAAAGCGCGCGAATTGGGGAGCGAAGAGGGCGTCGTCTCCAGTCTCACGATGATGATCGCGGGCGTCGTCATGGTGCTGCTCGCGCCCTTGCTGCAAGTGTTGCCGTTCTAAGCACACGCGCGACAAAATCGGCGCATCAAGAGCCAAACCATCTCATAAGACTTTGCTACAATCGACCTTCGCCCCCGAGGAGCGTTGCGACGGACGGTTCGCTGAAAAGCACCATCTGCCAGGCTCGGAGGCATTCAATCCGGACGGTTCGAAGGCGCTTCAGCACTGAACGCGCACACAGAGCCACCGCATTCGAACGGCGCTCACGTCAACATTTCTAGTCTTTTTAGAAAAGGAGGGCGTGATGAACGCCGCAGTTCTCGATTCCCAAAACACCAAGGATTTCGTCGTCGCCGACATGTCGCTCGCCGCATGGGGCCGCAAAGAGCTCGACATCGCCGAGACGGAAATGCCGGGCCTCGTGCAGATCCGCGAAGAGTACAAGGTGCAGCAGCCGCTGAAGGGCGCGCGCGTCGCCGGTTCGCTGCACATGACCATTCAGACCGGCGTGCTGATCGAAACGCTGAAGGCGCTGGGCGCGGACGTGCGCTGGGCGTCGTGCAACATCTTCTCGACGCAGGACCACGCTGCCGCCGCGATCGCCAATGGCGGCACGCCGGTGTTCGCGTTCAAGGGCGAATCGCTCGACGAGTACTGGGAATTCTCGCACCGCATTTTCGAATGGCCGAATGGCGAATTCGCCAACATGATCCTCGATGACGGCGGCGACGCAACGCTGCTGCTGATCCTCGGTTCGAAGGCGGAGAAGGATCGCTCGGTCATCGCCAAGCCGACCAACGAGGAAGAAGTCGCGCTGTACAAGTCGATCGAGCGCCATCTCGACGCCGATCCGACGTGGTACTCCACGCGCCTCGCGCACATCCAGGGCGTGACCGAAGAAACGACGACGGGCGTGCATCGCCTGTATCAGATGGAGAAGGAAGGGCGCCTGCCGTTCCCGGCCATCAATGTGAACGATTCGGTCACGAAGTCGAAGTTCGACAACCTGTATGGCTGCCGCGAATCGCTCGTGGACGGCATCAAGCGCGCAACCGACGTGATGATCGCGGGCAAGATCGCGGTCGTGGCCGGCTACGGCGACGTGGGCAAGGGCTGCGCGCAATCGCTGCGCGGTCTGGGCGCGACCGTGTGGATCACCGAAATCGATCCGATCTGCGCGCTGCAGGCGGCGATGGAAGGCTATCGCGTGGTCACGATGGAATACGCCGCCGACAAGGCCGACATCTTCGTGACGGCGACGGGCAACTACCACGTCATCAACCACGATCATATGAAGGCGATGCGCAACAACGCGATCGTCTGCAACATCGGCCACTTCGATTCGGAAATCGACGTTGCGTCCACGCGCCAGTACACGTGGGACAACATCAAGCCGCAGGTCGATCACATCATCTTCCCGGACGGCAAGCGCATCATTCTGCTGGCCGAAGGGCGTCTCGTGAATCTGGGCTGCGCGACGGGCCATCCGTCGTTCGTGATGTCGAATTCGTTCACGAACCAGACGCTCGCGCAGATCGAACTGTTCACGCGTGGCGACCAGTACGAAAACAAGGTCTATGTGCTGCCGAAGCAACTCGACGAGAAGGTCGCGCGCCTGCACCTCGGCCGTATCGGCGCGGAACTGACCGTGCTGTCGGATGAGCAGGCCGGCTATATCGGCGTAGAAAAGAACGGTCCGTTCAAGCCGAACCACTACCGCTATTAATCGGACGCGGCGGCTGTCGCGCGCGGGCGCCTCGTGCATCCGCGCGCCGTTGCGCCTAACGACGACCATCCCGGAGAACCTCGATGACCGTGCTGCTGACATGGCTGATCAACGCGCTCGCGCTGTTGATCATCACATATCTGGTGCCGTCGATTCACATACGCAGTTTCGGCACGGCGCTCATCATCGCGGTCGTGCTGGGGCTGATCAACGCGGTGCTGCGCCCGATCCTCATCGTCCTGACGCTGCCGGTCACCGTCCTCACGCTCGGCCTCTTCATCCTCGTGGTGAACGCGCTGTGCTTCTGGCTGTGCTCGTCCTTGCTGAAGGGCTTCGAAGTATCGGGATTCTGGTCCGCGTTCTTCGGCTCGATTCTGTACAGCATCGTCTCGTGGCTGCTGTCGGCGCTCATCTTCGGGCAGCGCAACTTCGGGTAGCCGCCGCGCTTCCCGCGCACACACCAACATGAAACCGATCGAACTCTCATTCGAGTTTTTCCCGCCGAAGACGCAGGAAGGCGTGGACAAGTTGCGGGCTTCGCGCGCACAACTGGCGAAGCTCTCGCCGAAGTTCGTCTCCGTGACCTTCGGCGCGGGCGGCTCCACGCAGCAAGGCACGCTCGATACCGTGCTCGAAATGGCGGCGGAAGGCTTCGAGGCGGCGCCGCATCTTTCGTGCATCGGCTCGTCGAAGGAAAGCCTGCGGGCGATTCTCGGCGCGTATCGCGAGCACGGCATTCGCCATATCGTCGCGCTGCGCGGCGATCTGCCTTCGGGCATGGGCGAAGTCGGCGAACTGCGCTATGCGTCGGAGCTCGTGGCGTTCATCCGCCAGGAGCACGGCGACTGGTTCCACATCGAAGTGGCCGCGTATCCGGAGTTTCATCCGCAAGCGCGTTCGCCGCGCGCCGATCTCGAGAATTTCGCGCGCAAGGTGAAAGCGGGCGCGAACGCCGCGATCACGCAGTACTTCTTCAACGCCGACGCGTACTTCGAGTTCATCGAAGAAACGAAGAAGCTCGGCGTCGATGTGCCGATCACGCCGGGCATCATGCCGATCACGAACTTCTCGCAACTGATGCGCTTCTCCGACATGTGCGGCGCGGAAGTGCCGAAGTGGATCGCGCGCCGGCTGGAAAGCTATGCCGACGATCGCGAGTCGATTCGCGCATTCGGTCTCGACGTGGTGACGGGCTTGTGCCGCCGTCTCGTCGATGAAGGCGCGCCGGGCCTGCATTTCTATACGTTGAACGGTGCGGCCGCGACGAAGACGATCTGCGAGCGGCTCGGCTTCGGCAAAGCCTGATTTTTCGTTGTTTGCATCACCCGCGCGGCGCTCGCCGCGCGGTTCTTCTTCTCTCCCGCATCAACGCATCCCGCCACACGCCTTTGCTCCTTCCGAAACTGGGGAAAACCGCGTATCGGCGTCATATTTGTTCGTGCTAGTGTTGCGCCCGGTTTTTTCGTCCGCTAACAAGGCGGAGGACGCGATCAAGTAAGATCGCGCTACGCTGGCCAGAAGCCGGCACTGACCTGGAGGAAACATGAAGAAAATTGGCCTGTTGCGAGCCGCCCGCTTGTCGGCGCTCATGGGCGCTGTCGCTACGGCAACGCTGTTCGCGGCGAGCGCTGCGAACGCGGCAATCCCGAACAAGACACTGATTTACTGCTCCGAAGGCAGCCCCGCCGGTTTCGATCCCGCGCAATACACCACAGGCACCGATTTCACCGCCAACACGTTCACCGTGTACAACCGCCTCGTCGAATTCGAGCGCGGCGGCACGAAGGTCGAACCGGGTCTCGCCGAAAAATGGGAAGTCTCGTCCGACGGACTGACTTACACATTCCATCTGCGCCACGGCGTGAAGTTCCAGACGACGTCGTACTTCAAGCCGACGCGCGAATTCAACGCGGACGACGTGCTCTTCACGTTCAATCGGATGCTCGATGCGAACCATCCGTTCCGCAAGGCGTACAACGTGCAGTTCCCGTACTTCACGGACCTCGGCCTCGACAAGCTGATCGCGAAGATCGACAAGGTCGATCCGTACACCGTCAAGTTCACGCTGAAGGAAGTGAGCGCACCGTTCATCCAGAACATGGCGATGGAATACGCGTCCATTCTCTCGGCGGAATACGCGGACAAGCTGCTGAAGGACGGCAAGGCCGCCGACATCAATCAGTATCCGCTCGGCACGGGTCCGTTTATTTTCCGCAGCTATACGAAGGACGCGACCATCCGCTTCGACGGCAATCCGGACTACTGGAAGCCGAACGCGGTGCAGATCTCGAAGCTGATCTTCTCGATCACGCCGGATGCCGCCGTGCGCGTGCAGAAGCTGAAGAGCAACGAATGCCAGGTGATGAGCTATCCGCGCCCCGGCGACATCTCCGCGCTGAAGTCGGCATCGAACGTGGACACGCCGTCGCAGGCCGGCTTCAACGAAGGTTACGTTGCCTATAACGTGACGAAGAAGGACCTCGGCAACGCCGACGTTCGCCGCGCGCTCGACATGGCCATCAACAAGAAGGCGATCATCGATTCCGTGTATCAGGGCGCGGGCCAGGCGGCCACCGCACCGATGCCGCCGACGCAGTGGTCCTACGTCAAGAACCTGAAGACGAACCCGTACGACACCGCCAAGGCCAAGGAACTGCTCTCGAAGGCAGGCTTCCCGAACGGTTTCGAGATCACGCTGTGGGCCATGCCCGTGCAACGCGCCTATAACCCGAACGCTCGCTTGATGGCCGAAATGATTCAGGCCGACTGGGCGAAGATCGGCGTGAAGGCGAATATCGTGTCCTACGAGTGGGGCGAGTATCTGAAGCGCGCGCACGCGGGCGAACACGATGCGCTGCTGATCGGCTGGACCGGTGACAACGGCGATCCCGACAACTGGCTCGGCACGCTGCTCGGCTGCGATGCCGTGAAGGGCAGCAACTTCTCGAAGTGGTGCTACAAGCCGTTCGACGATCTCGTCGTGAAGGGCCGCTCGACCACCGATGTCGCCGCGCGCACGAAGGCTTACACCGACGCGCAGCAGATCTTCGCGCAACAACTGCCGTTCTCGCCGATCGCGCATTCGACCGTCTATCAGCCGGTCAGCAAGAAGGTGACGAACATGAAGATCGAGCCGCTCGGCTACGTGCGCTTCGATGGCGTCGGCATGCAGTAATCTGCTGACGGAACGCTTTTTGCACTAGACGATAATCAGTCGCAACAGGGCCGGCGGCGCGGATCGAAACGATCCGGCCGCCGGTTACGTATTTACCCCACGAACGATATCAAAGGGCGATCATGTTCCGATTCGTTTTGCGACGCATAGGAATGGTGATACCGACGTTCATCGGCATTACGATTCTCGCGTTCGCGCTCATCCACCTGATCCCGGGCGATCCCATCGAAGTGATGATGGGCGAGCGGGGCGTGGACCCGGCGATGCACGCCGAAGCCATGAAGCGCCTGGGGCTGGACCAGCCGCTTCCGCTCCAATATCTCACTTACGTCGGCCATGCACTAAAGGGCGATCTCGGCACATCCATCATCACGAATACGAGCGTGATGGGCGAGTTTCTGGCGCGCTTTCCGGCCACGGTCGAACTGTCCATTTGCGCGATGATCTTCGCGCTCGTCGTCGGCCTGCCGGCTGGCGTTGCGGCGGCGCTCAAACGCGGCACGGTCGTCGATCACAGCGTCATGGGCACCGCGCTCACCGGCTATTCCATGCCGATCTTCTGGTGGGGCTTGATCCTCATCATGTTCTTCTCCGCGAAGCTCGGATGGACGCCCGTGTCGGGACGCATCGCGGTGGAGTACGACATTCCGCACGTCACGGGCTTCATGCTGATCGACTCGCTCTTCTCGACCGATGAAGGCGCGTTCACGTCGGCGTTGTCGCATCTGATCCTGCCGACCATCGTGCTCGGCACGATTCCGCTTGCGGTCGTCGCGCGCATGACGCGCTCGTCGATGCTCGAAGTGCTGCGCGAGGACTACATCCGCACGGCGCGCGCGAAGGGCTTGTCGCCGTTGCGCTTGGTCGTCGTGCATGCGCTGCGCAACGCGCTCATTCCGGTGGTCACCGTGATCGGCCTGCAGGTCGGCACGCTGCTCGCGGGCGCGGTGCTGACCGAGACGCTGTTCTCGTGGCCGGGCGTCGGCAAGTGGCTGATCGACGCCATTTCGCGGCGCGACTATCCGGTCGTGCAAGGCGGCATTCTGATGATCGCATCGCTCGTGATCGTTGTGAATCTGGTCGTCGATCTGCTCTACGGCGTGTTGAATCCGCGCATTCGCCATACTCGCTGAGGACACACGAATGGCTGACGTTCAAAACAATCTCCCGCCCGGTGCGCTGACGCCGCCGTCCGGCCGCATGGTCGCGGCGCGCGAGTTCTGGGCGAACTTCTCGCGCAATCGCGGCGCCGTCGTGGCGGGCGTCATCGTCATTGCGCTCATGCTGGTGGCGATCTTCGCGCCGCTGATCGCGCCGCATAGCCCGATCGAGCAATACCGCGACTACGTGAAGATCCCGCCCGCGTGGCTCGAAGGCGGCAATCGCATGTTCCTGCTCGGCACCGACGAAGCGGGCCGCGACATTCTCTCGCGCCTGATGTACGGCGCGCGGCTGTCGTTCTGGATCGGCTTCGTGTCGGTGGTGCTCGCGCTGATTCCGGGCGTCGTGCTCGGTCTGATGGCCGCGTTCTTCAACTGGCTGGATACGCCGATCATGCGCGTGATGGACGTGCTGCTCGCGCTGCCGTCGCTGCTGCTCGCGGTCGCTGTCGTGGCGATCATCGGGCCGGGGCTCGTCAACACGATGCTCGCCATCGCGATCGTCGCGCTGCCGGGTTATGTGCGCCTTACGCGCGCTTCCGCCTTGGGCGAATTGCAGAAGGAATACGTGACGGCATCGCGCGTCGCGGGTGCGGGCACCGTGCGGCTCATGTTCTCGCAAGTGCTGCCGAATTGCGCCGCGCCGCTCATCGTGCAGGCGACGCTCGGTTTCTCGTCCGCGATTCTCGATGCAGCCGCGCTCGGCTTCCTCGGCCTCGGCGTGCAGCCGCCGGCTGCGGAGTGGGGCGCGATGCTGGCATCGGCGCGCGATTACATCGAAAGCGCATGGTGGATCGTGACGATGCCCGGTCTTTCGATTCTGATCTCGGTGCTCGTCATCAACCTGCTCGGCGACGGGCTGCGCGATGCGCTCGATCCGAAACTGAAACGGATGGGATGACATGAACGATCTATTGACTATCCGTAACCTGCAGGTGACCTTCGGCGGCACGCAGGCCGTCGATCGCATCAGCCTGTCGGTGGCGCCGGGCGAAGTGGTCGGCGTCGTCGGCGAATCCGGCTCGGGCAAGAGCGTCACGATGATGGCGCTGATGGGCCTCATCGATGCGCCCGGCAGAGTCACCGCCGATCAGGTCACGTTCGACGGCAAGGACTTGCTGAAGGCGTCGGCGCGCGAGCGTCGAAGGATCATCGGCAAGGACATCGCCATGGTGTTTCAGGACGCGCTCACGAGCCTGAACCCGAGCTATACCGTCGGCTATCAGATCAAGGAAGTGCTGAAGCTGCACGAAGGATTGCGCGGCGATGCGTTGCACAAGCGTGCGCTGGAGTTGCTCGATCAGGTCGGCATTCCGGATGCGAAAAGCCGCATCGATGCGTTCCCGCATCAGATGTCGGGCGGCATGAACCAGCGCGTGATGATCGCGATGGCGGTCGCTTGCAATCCGAAACTGCTGATCGCCGACGAGCCGACCACCGCGCTCGACGTGACCATTCAGGCGCAGATCATGGAACTGCTCGTGCGCCTGCAGAAGGAACGCGGCATGGCGCTCGTGCTGATTTCGCACGATCTCGCGGTGGTGTCGGAAGTGGCGCAGCGCGTGGCGGTGATGTACGCGGGCGAGATCATTGAAACGAATCATGTGCCGGCGATTTTCAGCGAGCCGCATCATCCGTACACCGAAGCGCTGCTGGCCGCGATTCCCGAGCATAGCCGGGGCGCGGCGCGTCTCGCGGCGCTGCCGGGCATGGTGCCGGGGCGGGACGACCGGCCAAGCGGGTGTCTGTTTGCGCCGCGCTGCAAGTATGCCGTCGATGACTGCTGGAAGGGCCGGCCGCATCTGTATCAACTCGACTGGAACGATCCGGCGGTGCGTGCGCGCTGCATCAAGCCGCTCAATGTCGCAAGCGATGTGAAGCAGGCGGTGCGCGCGGAGCGCGAGGCGCAGATCGTCGGGGAGGGCGCGCGATGAACGCGATACCGAAGGAACTCAATCAGGACATCGTGCTGGCCGCCGACAAGCTCACGAAGCATTATTCGGTCAAGCGCAGCATGTTCACGCAGGGCACGGTGAAGGCGCTGAACGGCGTGTCGTTCGAATTGCGGCGCGGGCGCACGCTCGCGGTCGTCGGTGAATCGGGATGCGGCAAGTCCACGCTTGCTCGCCAGTTGACGATGATCGAAGCGCCGACGTCGGGCCGCCTTTTGATCGACGGCGAAGACGTGGCCGGCGCGAGCAAGGCGAAGATCGCGGATTTGCGCCAGCGCGTGCAGATGGTGTTTCAAAACCCGTTTGCCTCGCTGAATCCGCGCAAGACGGTGGAGCAGACGCTCGGCGAGCCGCTCGCGATCAACACGAAGCTCTCGTCGACGGAACGTGCGGAACGTATCGCGAAGATGATGCGCACCGTCGGCCTGCGGCCTGAACATGCGTCGCGTTATCCGCACATGTTCTCGGGCGGACAGCGTCAGCGCGTGGCAATTGCGCGCGCGATGATTCTCGATCCGCAGATTCTCGTGGCGGACGAACCGGTGTCGGCACTCGACGTGTCGATTCAGGCGCAGATTCTGAATCTCTTCATGGATCTGCAGCAGGAGTTCGGCACGAGCTACGTGTTCATTTCGCACAATCTGTCGGTGGTGGAGCATATCGCCGACGACGTGATGGTGATGTACTTCGGCGGCATTGCGGAGTTGGGCGACAAGAAGACGATCTTCGCGAATCCGCGACATCCGTACACGCGTTCTTTGATGTCCGCGACGCCTGCGTTGTTCGAAGCGGATCGGCGCATCAAGATCAAGCTGCAGGGCGAGATGCCGTCGCCGCTGAATCCGCCGTCGGGCTGCACGTTCCATCAGCGCTGCCCGTATGCGATCGACCGATGCCGGGTGGAAGAACCGGCGCTGCGCGTCGTCGATGGCCGCCAGGTGTCGTGTCATCGCGCCGAGGAGGTCGGTGAAGCCGAAGCCTGAATCGCGGGTGGCGCGCCGGTTGATCGGCCGGACGCGCCGCTTCGTGCCCTGTGGCATGGCGCTGCTCGCGCGGCGCGCTGGCGTCGTGGCGTACGCGATGGCGCTGTTGTTCGCGTTGTCGACGGTGGCGTTCGCGGTCACGGGATCGCGCAGTCCGCCCGGCGGCACGCCTCAGCCCGCGGGCGATGCCAGCGCGACGGAGGTTCCGGCATCGGCTGCATCGCCCGCGACGCCGGCTCGGGTCGTTCCAGTCGACCGCTCCGACGGCACGACGGCAAGCGGGCCGGTGCGCGCGGAACCGGCGCGCATGCCGTTCTATGTCGCCACGAAGGGCGCGACGACGATCTATCTGCTCGGCACGTTGCACGTCGGTTTTCCGACCGACTATCCGCCTGAACAGCCTTTTCGCAAGCCGATCCTCGCGGCGCTGTATGCATCGCCGACACTGGCGCTCGAGATTTCCCCCGACGAACTGCTGCTCTCCCAGGACGATGTAAACCGCTACGGCATGTGCCGAAGCGAATGTCTGATCGACTATTTGCCCGATTCGATGTGGAAGAAGGTCGAGGCGCGCATGCGCGGCAATCCTGTTGCGCTGAAGAATTTGAGGCATACGAGGCCGTGGCTTGCGTCGATGCTGATTCAAACCTATGACACGCTGAAGGCCGGGTTTCAGAGTGAGTACGGCACGGAGGCGCAGTTGCAGAATGTTTATTTGCGCGTGCGCGGAAGGATTGTTGGGCTCGAGACGCTGAACGAGCAGATATCCACGTTTACGCATCTATCGTCCGCGCAGCAGCGGGAGATGCTGGCGCAGGATCTCGTGCAAACCTCGGCGGAGAATATCGCCGATGTGAAGGAGCTGCATCGGCTGTGGCGTATCGGCGATGCGGATGCGTTGAAGGCTTGGGACGATGCCAAGAGCTCGAAGCTGGCGCGGTCGAAGGCGCTGGCGGCGCAAGTGGATAACCGCGTGGTGTATGAGCGGAATCGGCGGTTCGTGCAACGCATCGTGGGGCTGGCGGCGCCCGATCGGCCGGTGTTCGTGGCGATCGGGGCGTTGCATCTTGGAGGCGAGCGCGGGGTGCTGGAGTTGTTGAGGAGGAGGGGGTTTGTGGTGGTGGGGGGGTAAGCGTCACTTTGACCGTCGAATCATCACTGCAGTCAGAGCCAGGTACGGGCTCGTGACGGCTGAATTCAGCGTGTGTCCGGCCGTACTCGCCACGGCCAATATCAGAATGAAAAAGTATTGCCCATACCGCGCGACAGGGCCCGGATGCGTCGACATGAATTGCCCGCGAAACGCTGTCAGGTAACAGCAAAATACCGGCAAACCCATGCACAGTATCAGGTCGGGTAAGTCGATTTCGATCAGATAACGAGTAACTGGATAACCTCCTGTCAAGATCGGCAAATAGTCGATGGCGGTCAAGTCCGCCCAGACCTGACTGAACTTGACATCCCGACCGGAAAGAAGAATTGTCAGGACGGCGTTTCCGCGCGCATGCTCGTAATGGTAGGTGAAGTAATCGAATGTGAGGCTCACTGCGTCGTGGACGGCGGGACTCATCGTGTATGCCGCAATGGCTATCGTGAACAGCCCGGCCACCGCAACCAGCGCTTTGAAAGCCGCCCCTACTGCGCTGTGACGCGCGAACAAATAAACACACGTGACCGCGAATGCGCCGACAGCAGCGGCCTTCGTTCCGATCAGCATCGATGCCGCTGTCAACATCACGATCACCAGCGTCAATCGTTTCCGCCATCCGAAACGAAGGACTTGTAGGTACGCATAGCCGAGCCCCGTAATCATCAGCGCCGAAGCTTCATTTTGCGCGAATACGATTCCCTTGTAACCGGAGCGGACTTGCGTATCGGCCTGATAACTCCGGAACATGTCAATCGAAAACGTTGCGCCCATTATTATCGCAAGCGCGTAAATCAATAGCGCATACAGAACAAATGGCTCCAGTTGCACTCGTTGTCGCTCGCTGAGGCTCGACAGCGCCGCTGCATAGACGAAGAAGGAAAATATTTTTGAAACGAAGATTCCTTGCGCTGCGAACTCCGTAGCAGACATGTCGCCTTTCAGGACGGCGACGGCAGCAACCGCGACCGGGAATATGGCGAGAAGAGCATTAATGCAACTCGTTCTTTTCGCGTTTCCGCCGATGAACGTGGCGTATAGCAAAGCCACTACCACGAAACTGCGGATGATCAGCGAATAACGCCCTCCAGTACCGTCGGGGCCTGCCGCCCTGACCGTCAGAAAGTCTGCGAGTGGAGTCACGCACAACGCCATCGCAAAGAGGACCCAGATGAGCGCCAACGCATACCCGCGCGTCTCGGGATTCACGACCCTGTTGCTTCGCACCTTCATAGAAGTGCCATGGTGGCCAGACGAGTTATACATAAGTTGCGAGCGTCACTTGAACGGGAGCGCGGAATGCAGGATTGAGTTGCTAATGCAAATGGACGAGACGTCCAGATGGATGCGGAGCCGATCCGGCTTCAGTGTGAAGGACCGCGACAAGCTCAGGATATTCTCGCCGAGGAGAAGAACTGCTTCTGAAACCACGCTTTTGCCAGCATTCCCGCGAACTTCGAGTTCGTTACGAGGTATCGCTTCCACATTCGTCCCGGTTCCTGAAGCACGCGAAACAGCCATTCCATGCCAGCTCTTTGGACCCATTGTGGCGCTCGCTTGACCTTGCCCGCCACCACATCAAAGGTTCCCCCGACACCCATGACGAAGTCGACGCCCAACTCGTCGCGCCATCGATTGATGAATTTCTCCTTCTTCGGCGACGTGATCGCGACGAACAGCAGCCTTGCGCCGGATTCGCGAATTTGCTCGACCACTGCGCGCTCGTCGTCCCAGAAGTAGCCGTGATGCGCGCCCGAGATCCGTAAGCCCGGATACGACTCCGCGCTGCGCTTGGCCACCTCCGCGACGATCTCCGGCTTCGCCCCCAGCAGGAAAACTGGAAATCCTCGGTGCGCAGCGACGCCCAGCAGGCTGCCGAACAGATCTACGCCCGCAACGCGTTCCGCTACATCGAAACCGAGCGCGCGGGCGGCCCAGACGACGCCCATGCCGTCGATGTTGACGATGTCGCAAGCGCGCACCGATTCGGCCAACTGCTCATCGGTCTGCGCATTGACCAGCTTCGCGACATTGACGACGACATGCTGCGTAAACTGACGCGCCTCGATGCGCCCCGCGATCCACTCGACGGTTTCATTCATCGTCGCGACATCCGCTGGACTGCCAAACAATTCAATACGTTTCACTTTCAGTCCCTAAGATCAACGATGCCGGAAGCGTTCATTGCTCCGCTACAGTGACCGGGCCATACAACATCGAAACCAGATCGACGTCGGTCGGCTCTTTCCTCCAGTTGGGTTTGTAGAGGCCAATTTTCAGATAGGCGCCACTTTGCCCGGGATAAGCGTTGGGCAGGCCGCGAGCCTGGAAGACAATGTTTCCATCACGGCGCAGTTCGGTGTAAGCGTCGTTGCCTGACTCGCGCGGACGGTAGACGAGTTCCCAATGCACCCATTTACCGACGTCAGAATCGGCGCAACACAGCCATTGCGCCGCCGACACCTTTTGATATTGGGCCCCTCCACGCTGGGAGATCGCGTAACGCGTGCCCTGCAAGCTGAGTGCGAGCGCAGGCGGTCCGGACTTCGCGTCCTGATGGACCTGCGTGACGATCACGAACTGCTGCGAGTCGAATCGTGTACCGGCCGGCAGCATCGTCGACCACTGGATGCGATAGGTGTGTCCCTGGACGAAGCGGACCGGCGGCGGAAGCAACAACTCCGCGCGCGGCGCGCCGTTGGCAATCCTCGAAAAATCTTCGTTGTGCGAGATCGACGCCCGCATCACGCGTGCGTATTCGTGCGCCGGATCGTCGACGAACGTTATGCCGCGAGGGCTCGCCTGTACGCCGACGCTTTGTCCGATGTCGCGCTCCCATTGGCTCTGAAAGAACACTTGTGGGGTCTGTGCAGCGACCGTGCTGCTCACCAGCATCAGGGCGACGAGAACGCCACGTTTCAACACGCCAAGACTCATTGCTGTTCTCTCATTGTCTTGCGATACATCTCGACGTAGCGCTTGACGATCGCATCACACGAGAAGCGGGAATTCGCTCGCGCCTGCCCTTGCTGACCCATCGTCAGGGCGAGCGCGGGGTCCGTAATCAGTTTGCCGAGCGCTTGCGCGATTTGTCCCGGGTTCGAGGGCGCCACCAGGATTCCGCTTCGCCCTTCGTCGACAAGATCGAAAAATCCGCCGACGCGTGTGCCGACGATCGGCAAACGCGCGAACATGGCTTCGAGCGTGGCAATTCCGAATGCCTCGTAATGGCTCGGCATGCAGAATATCTGCGCCGACCGGTAGCACGCCAGTTTCTCGTCGCCTTCGAGCCAGCCAGGGAACGTCACGTGGTCGCGAATGCCAAGCCGCTCGGCTTCGTTGCGCCAGCGGTGCTCGTCGCCCGAGCCGGCGAGCATTAGCGTTGCCTCGACGCCTTGGCCGGCGAGAATGGCGACGGCTTGCAACAGTTCGCCGATCCCCTTCCTATCGGCGAGCCGACCCGCGAAGAGAATGGTCGGCCGCCGATGTGCGGCTTCGGGCGTGCGTTCGGCGTCGTCAGCGAAAGCGTGTTCTGCTCCACGCGCGCTATTCGCGATGATGAAAAGGCGCGCGGGATCCGCACCGAGGACCACGATTTCCTCGCCGATAGCCGTCGATACGCCGACGATCGACTGCGAGCCGCGCAAGAAAGTTCGTGCTGCCGACGCAATGAATCGCTTTGAACTGCGAAGAAAGGAACTGAAGTTGCCCGCGTGCAGATGGAAGACGACTTTGCGACGTAGCGCGCGGGCGATCATGAACAGCGCGAACTTTCGAAAAAACGATCCACGGATCGAGACGTGCAGATGGACGATCTCGACGCCCGCCGCAAGGTGGCGCACGAAGCGCGGGATATCCGACGTAGGGAAACAAAGCATTCCTGCGATGCCTCTGGATCCGTGTGTCTCGCAGAACCGCAGGTCGACGCCTTGCGCAGCAAACATTTCGTCGAGTTGCCTTAGTTCGTTGAGCACCGAAGCGATACCGCCGCGCTGCCCCCAACCGGGCCCGACATGTAACACACGTATCGACTCGGGGTTGTGCCCTTCATGCATCATTGACTCCTCGCACCGCCGCCGCGGTATGTTTCTTTGTCAGCGCCCGCGCGCCAAGCGACAAATAGCGTCGCAAACGCCGATTCCTGAGGATCAGCACGGCATAGGCTAGAAGAATCAGCGCCTCACATACGAGAAAGGAAATAGCGGCGCCCATCGCAGCTCGATCGGCAACGAGCAGCAGCGCAAGCATCACGTTGAGGCAGCCGGTAACGAAGATAACGAGTGTACGAAGCTTGCTCGCGCCCCACGGCACGAGAACCTGTAGTCCGAGGAAGTAAGCAAGGTTCCCAAAAACGGTTGACAGCGCGAGCACGCGTAACACGTTCGTCGCGCCGACGAACTGCGCGCCGAGCACGATCGATGAGATTGGCCGAGCCAGCAAGACCATGAGCACCGCGCCGCAGAGCGACACCACTGAAATCGCAACCGCACCCATCACCGTGAGCCGCGCGGCTTCCCGCTTGCGGTGCGCGAACATGTGTCCAATACGTGGATACAGGACCGTGCTAAGTTGCATCGGTACGAGCGCGCCGACGGTGCGAATCTTGTCAGCCCCCGCGTAGATTCCGGCGGCATAGGAACCCGAGTGCGACGTAAGAATGATCGCATTTGCTGCGCCAAATAGCGTCACGGAGGCCGTTGCGACGAACATGTCGGCGCTTTCCGTGATGCGCGCAATGACCGCGCGCCACTGGACAGCAGGCGCGCGCAGCAGACCGTCGCGCTTCGCGATCGTCAAGGAGAACAGGGCGGCGACGAGCGGACCTGCACCCTGAATCGCGGCGGCAATCGTGACGTCCCGTGGAGATCGCACGAGCCAGAAGGTCAATGGCAGCGTGACGGCACGGCTGACGATGATCATCGAACTGATCAGCTTGAATCGCTCGAGGCCCTGAAACAGCCAGTACATCGTGCAGACGTTCGCAAGCACGCCGAGCCACGACACCCAGACCACCGGGCGCGCGGCCGCTCCGCCAACTCCGAACGCCATTAGCAGCGCAAGCGCGAGCGTTGCGCCGACGCACAGCAGCATCTTCGCGCCAAGCACCGACCAGATCAGCGCGTTGAGGTGTGAAGCATCGTGGCGACAGGATATGACCGCCCGCGGTCCGGAAAGGCTGATGCCCCATTCCGTGAACAACGTGCCGTATGCGGCAATTGCTGTCGCAAACGCAAGCATGCCGAAATGCGTCGGCCCAAGCACACGCGTCAGATAAGGAAACGTCGCAAACGACGCCACATAATTACCGACGAACGACAACACCATCACGACGACGTTGCGGCCAACGCGCGCGTCCGCCTTACTCGACGCGAATCCCATCATCCGCCCGCCAACATCCCGCGCGTATCGATCACGACTTTGGCCTGCAGCCGGATCGGATCGACGTCCTTGAAGGGCACGTGATCGACGAGAACCACGATCACATCCGCGTGAAGCAGCGCGTCGTTGAGCGAACAGAGTTCGACCTTGCCGGCAAGATGCGGCGGCAGTTCGCGGATATTCGGCTCCACCGCTAGCACGCTGCCCGGATAATTTCTCGCCAGTTCCGTCGCGATTTCAAGAGCCGGACTCTCCCGCAGATCATCGATATCCGCCTTGAACGCCAGCCCCAGACACGCGATGACCGGCTCCTTGAACCGCTTCGCCGCCCGCTCGACGCGCTCGACCACCCAATGCGGCTTGGAATCATTGACGATGCGCGCCGTACGAATCAAGCGCGCCTCTTCCGGCGCCGAATCCACGATGAACCACGGATCAACCGCAATGCAATGCCCGCCGACGCCAGGCCCCGGCTGCAAAATGTTCACGCGCGGATGGCGATTCGCTAACCGAATGAGTTCCCACACATTGATGTCGAGCCGATCGCAGATCAGCGACAACTCGTTGGCGAACGCGATGCCCACGTCGCGCGATGCGTTCTCGGTCAGCTTGCACATCTCCGCCGTGCGCGCCGTCGTGAGAATGCACTCGCCGCGTACAAAGATTTGATACAACTCGCGCGCCACTTCACCGCATCGGCGCGTCATGCCTCCGATCACGCGGTCGTTCTCTACCAGCTCGCGAATCACGTGGCCCGGCAACACGCGCTCCGGGCAATGCGCGACACGAATATCCGACGCCTCGCCCGCATTCTGCGGAAAGCTCAGATCCGGCCTCATTTCTGCCATCCAGGCAGCCATCTGCTCGGTCGCGCCGACAGGCGACGTCGATTCCAGCACCACGAGATCACCCTTCTTGAGCACCGGCGCGATCGCACGGCTCGCGGCTTCGATATACGACAGGTCGGGCTTGTGACCATCGGTGAATGGCGTGGGCACCGCGATCAAGAAAGCATCGGCGGGTTGCGGCGTCGTGAACGCCTGCAGATTTCCTTGCGCCACCGCTGCCTGCACCAGCATGTCGAGTTCCGGCTCGACGATATGAATCTCGCCACGATTAATCGTATCGACGGCATGCTGATTCACGTCGACTCCGATGACCTTTTTGCGCCGCGCCGCAAAAGCGGCAGCGGTCGGCAAGCCGATATACCCGAGTCCAACGACGGAGATAATTTCGAATTCCATAAGCTCGCGTGTTTCTATTGGCAGTACGATCAGGCAGCTACGGCAAGCGGATGCTCGGAGCGCAGCAAGGCGTCGGCGATCCGATCGCAGGCGCGACCGTCACCGTAAGGATTGGCGCCACGGCTCATTGCCGCGTATGCGTCGGCGTCGCGCAGAAGATGCATCACGTTCTCGACGATCGCGCCGGCGTCGGTGCCGACGAGCTTCACGACGCCCGCGTCCACCGCCTCCTGGCGCTCGGTGGTCTCGCGCATCACGAGGACAGGCTTGTTCAACGACGGCGCCTCTTCCTGGATGCCGCCCGAATCGGTCAGGATCACATCGGCGCGATCCATCAGGCGTACGAACGGAAGATAGTCGAGCGGTTCGATGAGATGCACGTTCGTGATGCCCGTCAACAGGCGATTCACGGGCTCACGCACGTTCGGGTTCAGATGCACCGGATAAACGATGTCGACGTCCGGCGACGCGTGCGCGATCTGAGCGAGCGCTGAACAGATGCGCTCGAAGCCGCCGCCGAAACTCTCGCGCCGATGCCCCGTCACGAGCACGAGGCGTCGGCCCGGCGCCAACGAGGGCAATTCACGCTCGGCGACCGCGCACAGGTCGGCATCGTTTGAAAGACGTTCACGGACTTGCAGCAGGGCGTCGATGACGGTGTTGCCCGCCACGACGATCTTGTCGTCGTCGATGCCTTCGGCGAGGAGGTTGTGCCGAGCGCGCTCAGTCGGCGCGAAGTGCAGCGCGGCCAATGCACCTGTGAGCTTGCGGTTCGCTTCCTCCGGCCACGGCGACGCCAGATTGCCTGTGCGCAAGCCGGCTTCGACGTGTCCCACTGCGATGCGCTGGTAGAAGGCAGCGAGCGTCGTGGCCATGGTCGTCGTGGTGTCGCCATGGACGAGAACCATGTCGGGGCGATACGTAGCGAGCACGTCGCGCATGCCAGCGAGAATCGCAGACGTGACGTCGAAGAGATCCTGTCCGCGCTTCATGATGTTGAGATCGAAATCGGGACGGATGTCGAATAGCGCAAGCACCTGATCAAGCATCTCGCGATGCTGACCCGTAACGCACACGCGGCATTCGAACCCGGAATCGCGCGTGAGGCGCTTGACCAGCGGCGCCATCTTGATTGCTTCGGGACGAGTGCCGAACGCAAGAAGCAGTTTCTTCATGAATGTCGAGTCTTTTGTATTTGTGGGCGACGCGGCCGATCAACTGCCCGTACTGGCATATTGCGAATACGCCCCATACGCGGTGCCGCTCGCCGGCGTATCCGTGAGCAACGCTCCGTGCAGCGGCACGCCCGCGTTTGCCAGTTGGCGCGTGGTTTCGCGAAGTTCGGCGGCAGTGTGGCGGCCATGCCGCACGACCAGCAACGACGCATCGACGTGCCTGCCGATCAGCCCGGCATCGGTCACAGCGAGCACGGGCGGCGAGTCGATAATCACGTAGTCATAGCGCTCGCGCAGACGCTTCAGAACACTCGCGAGCCGTTCATTCATCAGTAGTTCCGGTGGCCGATCGGGCATCGCCCCGCCGGTGATGACGTCGAGACCCGGAAGCACGTTGCGGTTAATCACTGCATCCGGTTCCGCGTCACGCAGCACATTCGAGAAGCCCGGTTCCCGCGTCAGCCCGAGCACGCCGCTCAAGTTGCCACGACGCATGTCGCCGTCGATCAACAGCACGCGAGCGCCGCCCGCCGCGATCACCGCCGCGAGATTGACCGAGATAAACGATTTGCCGATTCCCGGCCGCGCGCCGGTGACCATGACGATCATGTTCCGCTGCTTGAGCACGCCGAACTGAAGCGCCGTGCGCAAGCTGCGCAGACCTTCGACAGCGACGTCGTTCGGTGCGAGCGCGGCCAGCACTCGATGTTTTGACGAGCCACGCCGGCGCGAAGCGGCAAGTGCCGCCTCGCGTGGCGAGTGGGAGATGATCGCGAGCACTGGAAGGTCGATCGCGCTTTCGATCTCGGCAGGCGTTTCCAGCCCGCGATTGAACATGCGCCGACCGAGCGCGAGGGAGCAGCCCGCCACGAGACCGAGCAGGACCGAAAGCACCAAAGCCAGCGCCTTTTTCGGTGCAACCGGCTTCTCCGGCGTCACCGCATAATCGACCGTTCGTACATTGCCCAGTTGACCGGCCTTGAGCACGCTCAATTGCTGCGTGCTGTTCAGCAGACTCGTATAGAGGTCGTTGCTGACTTTCACATCGCGCAAGAGCCGCACTGCGTCCTGTTGAACGGAGGGCAGCGCGCTGATTCGATGATCGAAATCGCCCGACTGCCGCTTCAATTCGCCGATGCTTGCATCGATAGCCACCACTTCCGGATGGTGCGCCGTATAGCGCTGCACGAGCTCAGCGCGCTTCTGTTCCAGTTCTATGATCTTCGACCGGTTTTCGACGACCGATTGAAGCAGCAACTTGCTCTGCTCTTCGAGGTCCACCGCGCCGCTTTTGGCACGGAACTCGTTGTAGCGTGCTTCGGCGCGATCGAGATCGGCGCGCAGTTGCGGCAACTGATCGGCCAGGAACGCGAGCATCTGTTGCGCCTGCGCGGATTTCCGGTCGACGTTGCGCTGCACGTACAGCGCGGCGATGGCGTTGACCGTCGTCGCCGTCAGTTCGGCATCCTTTCCATCCAGCGACATGCCGACGATGCCCGACTGCTTCGTCTTCTCTGCGATCTTCAGCGCATCTTGAAGATCGGCGATGGTCTGCTGTGTCGAGAAGCGCTTCAGATCAAAGCGAGTACCGGAGCGCGCAAGCAGCGACCTGACGGTCAACGTGACGCCGCCCGCGCTCGCCGTCTTGCCCACGCGTCCACGCAATATGGTGTCGCCGTCCGGCGACACCAGTTCGTAGCGTTCGCCGTCTCGAGCGATCAGCGTGAACGTCTTCTCGTACTGCGTCGAAGGCACAGTGAACTCAGATACGCCGATGCGCTCGCCGCCCCACGCGAAGCTGACGAGACCGAAGGCCGCGCTCGCAAGTCCGCTGCCGGCGGTGTAGCGCACATACGGGGCGCCGACGATAGGAACGTAATGCGGACGCGCATCGATGTCGAGATGGAGTCGATTGACCGCGTCGCCCACCACGTTGCGCGAACGCATCAGCTCGATTTCTGCGTCCGCACTCGCCTTGTTTTGAAACAGCGCCGCGAGGTCGCCCAGCTTGTCGTTCAGCGAGCCGGCGCCGCTGTCGTCATCGACCTGGATGAGCACGTCGGCACGATAGGTCGGCGCCCAGAGGAACGCATAGAGCGAGCCGACCGACAGCACGCAGGCCGTCGCGACTGCAATGAGCTTCCGGTTCTCACGAAGCACTGTGAGCACTTCCGAAAGAGAGATCTCGTCGTTGTCGGGCGTGGAGCGCGACTGATTGGGAGGTTGCTGCATATCTTTCATTGCGGCTCGTTCAGCCTGTGAGTCCATTGCGAGATGCCGTGTCGAATCTGGGCGAAGGCGAGTTCGGACACGGTTCGATGGCGTCGATACGGGTCCATGACGTCCGCTTTGTCCTGTTCGCAAAGGCGAAACACCTTGCCGCGCGCCGATGGAAACGCGGCCTTCACCCAGTCGCACTGGGCCAGTGTCATGGTGAGAATCAGATCGGCGTCGCGCACGAGCGACGCGTCGAGTTGCCGCGCGACGTGCGAATCGAGCGCAATACCGTGTGCTTGCGCAAGTTCGCCGATGACTGCGTCCACAGGCGCGCCAACGAGCGCAGCCGTCCCCGCCGACGTCACCTCGACATCCGCAAGCTCATGCGCCAGCAACGCCGCCGCAACGGGACTCCGGCACACATTCCCCTCGCACACCATCAACACGGAGCGGATCATTTCGCGATCACTCCCGCCGTAAGCCCTGTGCTGATCAGCGGCATCAACAGGCTTATCACGCGGTTGAAGCGCACGAGCCCATTGCCGTCGACATAAACGATGTCCTTCGGCTGCAGGTCGAAATCCTTTGCGACGAGCATCGCGACCGGCGACCGGCTGTCGAGATGGAAGACTTCGGGCTTGCCGTCGCGCGAGCGGATCACGAACATCTGCGCGGTGTCCGCCGTGTTCGCGTTCACGCTGCCCACTTGCGACAGCGCATCCGCGAGCGACAGCGTGCCGTCGCGTCGCGGCACCGCCGAACCGGGCTTGCTGACTTCGCCCATCACGTAGACGCCCTTGTCCTCGCGCGAGGTCACGCGCAGCACGTCGCCCGCCTTGAGAAACAGCTTCGACGGATCGACGCCCTGCGCCAGCATCCGCGTCACATCGAGCCGATGCGGCACGCCGTTGCGCACGAGCACGACATCGCTCTGATCGGCGCTGTCGGAGAAGCCGCCCGCGTGCGCGATCGCGTCGTAGAAATTGAGCGGCACATCCGTCAACGAGAACGCACCGGGCGACCGCACTTCGCCATCGACATAAACCTGACGCGAACGGTACGACGCCATGCGAACCGTCACCTGCGGATTCACGAAATAGCGCGAAAGCGCGGATGTCAGCCGCTCGCGGATTTGATGCGTGCCGAGTCCCGCCACGTTGAGACTGCCCGCGTAAGGGAAAGCGAGCTTGCCGCTCTGATCGACGACGAAACCCGCCGCCGGATCGCCCGGCTTCGACGGCCCCTGCGTCTGCGTGGAGCCGACGGCCTGCGCAAGCTCGGGGTGATCCCACACGACGATCTGCAAGACATCGCCCGGGCCGACCGTATAAGGTTGCGGCGCGGCGAACAACTGGCGCGTCTGCGCGTCCTGCCAGGCACTGCGCTTCTCCGCGAGGCTTCTCACGGTCGCGAGATCCAGCTCGGTGATCGGAATCTCGGGCGTCGCGGCCGTCGGCGCAACGGAGGACGTGCTGGTCTGCACGCCATCGTTTGTGTTCGGTCCGGTGAGCATCTGAAAGCCCGGCGCGGCTGCGCAGGCGCTCAGGAGTCCTGCCAGCGCGATCGCGGCGCCAAGCCGCGGAGTGGAAGCGCGCCGCATGGCGTCGCAGGCGCGTTCAATCGAAAACTTCATGGATGACCCTGCGCTTCAATAAGCGTTGTGATGAACGAAGCCCCGCACGATCGTCGCGAAGAGGATGCGTACATCGAAGGCCAACGACCAATTGCTGAGATAGAACAAATCGTGTTCGACGCGCTTTTGCATCTTCTCGATGGAATCCGTTTCGCCGCGCAGCCCGTTTATCTGCGCCCAGCCCGTGATGCCCGGCTTGATGCGATAGCGATGGATATAGCCGTCGACGATTTCCTGATACAGCGCGTCGTGCTCGATGGCATGCGGACGCGGCCCCACCACCGACATGTCGCCGCGCAGCACGTTGAGGAATTGCGGCAGTTCGTCGAGGCTCGTGCGGCGCAACAGCGCGCCAAGGGGCGTGATCCGTGCATCGCCGCGCGTGGCCTGCTCGACCACGCCGTCGCCCGGCGCGTGAACGTGCATCGTGCGGAACTTGAAAATCTGAAAAGGCTCGCCCTTCGCTCCGTGGCGCCACTGCTTGAACATCACCGGACCCGGCGACGAGCACTTCACCGCAAGCGCAATGAGGAGGAACAGCGGCGAGAGAGCGATCAGCGCGCACGTCGCGAAAGCACAATCGAAGATGGCCTTGACGGCCAGCGCCCGATCCGTGAGCGGCGCTGCCACCAGATTGACGGCGAATGCCGTATCCACGTCGGCGGCGTCGTTGCGAAAGCGCGCGTGCTTGCCGACATCCGGAAGAAAGCGGATGTTCAGCAAGTCATTGCGGAAGATGTCGAGGAAGCGCAGAAGCGTCGCTTCATCGGTCAGCGGAAGCGCGAGCCATAGTTCGTCGATACGCTGCTCTCGCACGTAGGCGACGAACGGCTCCGTGTGGCAAAAGAGCCGGATGCCGTCGGTATTCGCCGTCGCGGCTTCGTTCAGATCGAACCGCGCGTCGATGCGATACACGGAATCGCGCCTGGCGAGAAAGCGCTGCAGGAACGCATCGCAATGATCGCCGCGTCCGACGAGGGCAACCGAGCGCGTTCGCACACGTCGGGCGCGAATCATTCGGATGACGAAGCGGCATGACGTCACACCCACGAACGTCGACGACGCCCAGCAGGCGAACCATATGAGCGATGGCTGATACTCGCGATGCATCGACATCGCGGCGAACGTCGCGAGGGCTTCGCAGAGCGTCCACGCGAGCGCCGGGCCGAGAAGGCCGGCGACAGTCCCGCTGCACTGCTGACTGCGCACGGATTGGCCGGCCCAGGCGAGCAACACGGCGAACGCCGCGGCGGCGCTCACATAGCCGGCCTCGAAGGACGCGCCGAACACGCGATACGCAAAAAGCGCGCTTCCGAGAGCGACGAACGCTTCGCACAGACGCAGCGGCACGTCGCGGCCAGAAGGCCGCTCCAACAACAGAGAATATCTCGACAATCGCATGACCCGACCGACGGTCATACCGGGGCACCGAACCGCCGCCGGATAAAGGCAGCAGTCCACCGGACCATCGGCTATTTCGACCTGAATATAAGGTCGCCATACTCGTGCTGCGAGACTGTTGTGCTCGCATGCCGGTCAGCGACTCCCTTTTGTAAGGCGGCGCAGTTCAACTGCGTCACGACCCGAAAGGGGCGAAGTCTCCGTTAAGCACCGGCATGCAGGAATCGGAGAGGTCTGAATTCAAGAGGCGCAGAAAAGCGCGCGGACGACGAGAGGAGAGATGAGGCGGGAGGCGGCGTGTGCGGTCACGCGAGGGCAGGGGTGACGCATCGCCATGTCGCGGCGGCGCGCGATGTAGGAAAAATCGTAAAGGAACGGCGCGTGCAAACTTGTCGACACGCGCCGCTCGTTAATGCAGCTTCAGATGAACATCAGCCAGTTCAACAGGAAGATATTCACGACCAGCAACGTCAACGCAGTCGGCACTTGCACCTTGATGACGGCGTTCTTGTCGGGTAATTCGAGCAGCGCCGCCGGGACGATGTTGAAGTTCGCCGCCATCGGCGTCATCAGCGTGCCGCAGTAGCCGGAGAACATGCCGATCGCGACCATCGTCGCCGGATTGCCGTGAAAGACGCCAACGAGAATCGGCACGCCGACGCCGCCCGTCATCACCGGGAACGCGGCGAAGCCGTTGCCCATCACCATCGTGAACAGCGCCATGCCGATGCAGTACACCGCCACCGCGACGAGCCTGTAATCGAGATTCACGTAAGCCGTGGTCACGTGCGCGACCGCCTTGCCGACGCCCGCGTCGGAGAACACGAGCCCGAGCATGCCGAGCATCTGCGGCAGCACGGCGGCCCACGACAGCGCATCGATCAGGCGGCGCGCTTCACGCATCGACTGGCCGACGGTATCGCGCGTCATCACGCACGCGACCGCCAGCGCGATCACGCAGCCGATGCCGAAGCCGATCAGCGTCACGTTCTTCAACTCGATGAGCGGCCTGCCGCCGAACACGAGATGACTCGCGCCGAGCGTCAGGATGACGGTGACGACGGGAATCGTCAGCGCGGGCACGAAGAGCTTGTTGCCGAGACGCATGGCGCTCTGGCGGCGCGTTTCATCGGAGAGCATCTTCGGCTTCGCGCCGGTGACGCCGCCGAGACCCGCGATCAGCGCCATCGCCACGACCAGCACGCCGACGACCGATGGCGGCAGCCAGTCGCCGATGAGGAAAATCAGCGCATACACGAGCCAGAACACGCCCGTTGTCAGCCGGCGCGGATGCGACTTGTCGGTGAGGATCATGCCCGCGACGACCACGAGCACGATGCCGACCAGATAGAAGAGATAGTTGATCGTCAGCGTCATGCTTTTTCTCCGGCGACGTTGCGGGTGAGCGCATCGAGTTCGCGCGTCAGTTGACGATCGAGCAGCCAGAGGCGAAAGCCATGAATCAGGAACGCGCAGATGGCGGTCGGGATGCCCCAGACGGCCACGTGCATCGGCTCGACGATGATGCCCGCTTCCTTCAGGAACGTGACCATCAGCACGATCGCGCCGAACGCCACGAAGATGTCCTCGCCGAAGAACAGGCCGACGTTATCGGTCGCGGCCGAGTACGCGCGCAGCTTGTAGCGCACGGCATCGGACAGCTTGCCGTAGCGCGCTTCCGTCGCGCCTTCCGCCATCGGCGCGAGCAGCGGCCGCACCATCTGCGGATGACCGCCGAGGCCCGTCAGGCCGACCGCCGCCGTCAGTTCGCGCACCAGCAGATAGACGATCAGCAGACGCCCGGCCGTCGCCGCGCGAATGCCCGAGATCCAGATCTGCGCGCGTTCGCGCAGCCCGTGCCGCTCCAGCAAGCCGATCACCGCGAGCGGCAACAGGATGATGAGCGGGATATTGCGCGTCTTCAGAAAGCCGGTGCCGATGGCGCTCAGAATGCGCTCCGGCGGGAAGTGCGCCGCGAATCCGGTGATGATCGCGGCGGCGGCGACGATCAGCATCGGATTGAAGCGCAGCACGAAGCCCACGATGATGACGGCCACGCCGATGAGCGGCCATAAACTGACTGGGGTTGCCATGAGATCTCCAAACGAACATGGATGAAAACACCGCGCCTCGAACCGGGCGCGTGGTGACTGCGCGGCTGTCGTGGCCGCTTGCTAAAACGCCCCGGCGGTGCGGGGCGTTCAGTGCTCGGTTACGTCGCTCAGGCGGCGCGGGCGGCGCGCACGCCAATGCCCGCGACAGCCAGTGCACCGCGAATGCGCCGTGCGAACGCGAGCGCGTGTTCGCCATCGCCATGCAGGCAGATGGTCTGCGCATTCAGCGGCACCCATTCGCCCGATACGGCCTGCACGCGCTGCTCGCGCACCATCGACAGCGTGCGGTCGAGCACGGCGTCTTCGTCGTCGAGCAATGCGCCCGGCTCCTTGCGCGGCACGAGCGAACCATCGGCGCGATAGCCGCGATCCGCGAACACTTCTTCGACTGCGCCGAGGCCCGCGCGCTTCGCGGCATCGACGAGACCGCTGTTCGCCAGACCGAAGATCAGCAGCGTCGGATCGAAGTCGCGCACGGCGGTGACGATGGCATCGGCGATTTGCGGCGTTTTCGCCGCCTGGTTGTACAGCGCGCCATGCGGCTTCACGTGCGCGATGCGCCCGCCTTCCGCTTTCGCGATCGCAGCCAGCGCGCCGAGCTGATACAGCACGCCCGCGTAGATCTCTTCGGGCGGCAGGTCCATTTCCTTGCGGCCGAAGTTCTCGGGATCGTTGAAGCTCGGGTGCGCGCCGATCGCCACGCCTTTCGCCACCGCCCAGCGCACGCAGTCGCGCATCGCGGTGGCGCCGCCCGCATGCCAGCCGCACGCGATGTTCGCGGAACTCACGAGGTCGAGCAGCGCTTCGTCCGAGCCGCAGCCTTCGCCGAGGTCGGCGTTGAGATCGATTTCCATGTTAGTCGTCGATGTAGTCGTTGGGTTTGTCTGTTATCGCGCGATGCGTTCTTCGTGCATCGCGATGGCTGTTTCCACCTGTTTTACATACTGCCGTTCTTCAGCAAGCGCGTGGCGCGCTTCCTCCACCGATGTCTCGATGAAGCGCACGCCTCCGTTCAGCCGCGCCTGCGCGAGCTTCCACAAGTCCGCGCGAATGACTGCGCCGATCTTCGGATAGCCGCCCGTGGTCTGGGCATCGCCCATCAGGATGATCGGCTGTCCGTTCGGCGGCACCTGAATCGTGCCGGGCAAGACCGCGTGTGACAGCAGTTCGGTCTTGTCGCGGCGCTCGAGCGCCGTGCCCGCGAGCCGGAACCCCATGCGGTTGCTGTTCGGCGTGATCGTCCATTCCTCGTTCCAGAAGTCGTCGTGAGCCTTGTCGCTGAAGCTCGCATATTCCGGACCGCGCAGCACGCGGATCGGCGCGGCCCACGCGAGACCGGGCGCGTGGCGGCCGCGGCGCAGGGGTTCATCGACGAGAACGAACTTGCACCACGCGGGCGCCTTGACGCCGAAGGCCGGTTCCTCCGGCGAAAACGCGATGCCCTTGTGCGGCTGCGGCACGCCCGCCGGCAAGCGGTCGCCGTCACGCAACGCGCGCCCGCCGAGCCCGCCGAAGCACGCGCCGAGGTCGGTGCTGCGCGAGCCGAGCATCGGCAGGACGTCGATGCCGCCCGCAATGCACACGTAGCCGCGCATGCCGCGCTTCGCCGCGCGCAGCGTCAGTTCCTGGCCCGCGCGCACCGGAAGGCTCCACCACGAATAGACCGGCACGTCGTCGAGCGTCGCGCCGAAGTCAGTGCCCGTGATGGCGATGCGCGTCGCGCGCTTGAAGCGCAGCACCGTCGGCCCGAACGTCACCTCGATGCCCGCCGCATCCGGCCGGTTGCCGACGAGTCGATTGCCGATTTCGAGCGACAGCGCATCCAGCGCACCGCCCGAACTGACGCCGAGATGGCGGTATCCGTGGCGGCCGAGATCCTGCACCGTGGACAGCACGCCTGCGCGAATCACGTCGATCATGCGCGCACCTCCAGCGCCGTGAAGCGCACGCGGTCGCCGGGCTGCATCAGCGTCGGCGGATTGCGCGACGGATCGAAAAGCCTGAGTTCGGTGCGGCCGAGCAGTTGCCATCCTCCCGGCGATGCAGCCGGATAGATGCCCGTCTGCGCCCCGCCGATGCCCACCGATCCGGCCGGCACTTCGAGGCGCGGCTCGCGGCGGCGCGGCATGTGCAACGCGGGATCGAGCCCGCCGAGATACGCGAAGCCCGGCTGAAAGCCCAGGAAGAACACGATGTATTCCGCTTCGGTGTGACGCTTCACGACTTCATCGATGGACAAGCCCGCGTGCTTCGCCAGTTCCGCGAGATCGGGGCCGTCCTCGCCGCCGTAGCGCACCGGAATCTCGATCGTGCTGCCGGGCGCATCGGCGCTGCCGGCGGCGTTCCATCCGGCTTCGAGTTGCGCGGCGAGGCTTTCATAGTCGGCGTCGAGCGGGTCGAAGACGATCGTCAGATTGTTCATGCCGGGCACGACTTCGACGACATGCGGCATCAGGCGCGCACGCTCGGCGAGCGCCCAGATGCGTCGCTGGCAGTCAATCGTGGCGGGCGGCGCGGCTTCGCAAACAAGCGCGCAGTCGCCCAGCGGATGAATTCGTGGTGGTGTCATGGCTTCCAGTCTTGCGTCGGCACGGCGCGCGGAGAATACGCTTCTCTTCGCCGCACCGTGCACACGATGTTACATTGTCAATAAATTATCAAGAAGTTATCAATACGCGTTTGTCTGGAGTGTGGCGCAAGCGCGTTCCGCTAGACTCCGGTTCAACTCAAATGGTCATTGCCATGTCGCGTCATCCTGCCAAGATCGTGTCGTCCGAACACCTCGTCTCCGAAACCAGCGCGGAACTTTCCGAGTTTGAATATGCGCTCATCATGGCGAGCAATGCGTTCAATCGATGGATGGTGCGCTGCATGTCCGCAGCCGGTGCGAAAGACATGACGGCGGTGGAAGTGTCGCTGCTGCATCACGTGAACCATCGGGATCGCAAGAAGAAGCTCGCGGATATCTGCTTCGTGCTGAATATAGAGGACACGCACGTCGCGACTTATGCGCTGAAAAAGCTCGTGGCGCGCGGCTACGTGGCGAGCGAAAAGGCCGGCAAGGAAGTGTTCTTCTCCGCGACGCCGGCGGGGCGTGAGCTGTGCGGGAAGTATCGCGAAGTGCGCGAGAGCTGCCTGATCTCGGCGCTGCGCGAAAGCGGATTGACCAACGAGCAGATCGGCGAGGCCGCGCAATTGATGCGCAACGCATCCGGCCTTTACGACACCGCCGCGCGCGCGGCGGCATCGCTTTGAGGGCGGCGCGCCATCAGTAAAGCGCCGCTTCGGTGACGATTGCATCGAGCGGCATGTCGTGCATTTCGCGCGGCAACGCATCGAGCTTGCCCGCTTCATACGCAATGCCTATCGTGACCGGCTTGCGCGCGGCCGGCCACGCGGCGAGCGTGCGGTCGTAATAGCCGCCGCCATATCCCAGCCGATAACGGTACGCATCGAAACCGACGCACGGCACCAGCAACAATTCCGGCACCACGACATGCTCTTCCTCGGGCACGGGAATTCGATAACGGCCGGCCTTCATCGGCGAGTCTGCGCGCCAGGCGTGAAAGGCCATCGGCGCGTGAGGCTGCACGACGACGGGCAACGCGGCCTCGCGTGCATCGCCGGCATTGCCGGATGCGAGCCAGTCGGTCAGCACGGCGCGGGCATCGAACTCACCGGCCACCGGCCAGTAAAAGCCGATGCATCTGACCGGGCGTGCTTCGAGCACCGCGCGAAGCCGCTCGCCGAGCGCGGCATCGGCGGGCACCCGCGACGGCTCTTCCTGCTGCGCTTCGCGCCTTGCCAGGAGCGTCGCGCGCAAGGTGCTTTTGGGTTCCGCGCAAACGTTGCGTGCTATGCTTTGGACCGATCTTTGGACCACCTCGCGCTCCAGTAATAACGATGTCAAAACGCCTCAACCGAGTATATCTTGCGGCCGGCTACGCCCTTGCCGCCGCTACGCTGGTCGCATGCGGCACGGCCACCGCCGTCCCGCCGGACGCGGACTTCTCTCCGTCCTCCGACGATCGCATTTTCATGCAATTGCGCGAGGCGTCACGTGCGAACGATGCGGGCCGCGCCGCTTTGCTCGCCTCGCAGATTCCGAACTATCCGGCGCCTGGCTATATCGACTATTTCACGATCAAGCCGCAGCTTTTCGATGCGCAAGGCCACGCGCGCCCCGACGCGCCGGATGCACCCGTGCTCTCGTTCCTACAGCGCTACGACGGTCAGGCCATTGCCGACCGCATGCGCAACGACTATCTCGTCGTGCTCGGTGGCCGTCACGACTGGCGCAACTTCCAGGAGCAGTATTCCCGTTTCGTGCTCAACGACGACACGCAGGTCAAATGCTATGCGCTCGAAGCGCGCATGTCGCGCGGCGAGAATGTCGCGGATGCGGCGCGCGCACTGCTCGTCGATCCGAAATCGTACGGCGACGGCTGCGTCGATCTGATCGCTGCGCTCGCGGAGTCCGGCCAGTTTACGAGCGACGACATCTGGCAGCAAATCCGCCTCGCCTATGAGCAGAACTACACGACGACCGGCGCGAATATCGTCGATGCGCTCGGCCAGGAAAGGCCGAAGCCCGAACTGCTCGATAACGCCGTCAACAAGCCGCCGCTTTATCTGGCGCGCGGCGTCATGCCGAACACGCCGGCGCATCAACTGACGCTGCTCGCCGTCACGCGCCTCGCCCGCAACGATCCGGCGATGGCCGCCGCCACGTTCAGTTCCGTCGCACCGAGCCTGACGGCCGCCGAGCGCGCCGTGGGCTGGGGCACCATCGGCTATCAGGCGGCGCTGAAGCGCATGCCGGCGGCGGCGGACTGGTATCGGCTGTCGGCGAATGCGCAGTTGTCGAATCCGGCGTACGAATGGCGCACGCGCAGTGCGCTGCTCGCCGGCGACTGGAACATGGTGCGCTGGTCGGTCGAGCAGATGCCGCCGACGCTGCGCAGCCAGCCTTCGTGGACCTACTGGCACGCGCGCGCCGTCAAGCAGGCCGGCGATACCGCCACGGCGAATCAGGAATTTCAGAGCATCGCGGATCAATACAACTTCTACGGCCAGCTCGCGCTCGAAGAACTGGGGCAGAAGATCACGCTGCCGCCGCGCACGACCGTATCGGACGCGGAGATCGCGCAGATGCAGTCGGTGCCGGGCTTCGCGCTGTCGCAGCGTTTCTACGCGCTCAATCTGCGGCTCGAAGGCAATCGCGAATGGAACTGGCCGCTACGCACGATGACCGACCGGCAATTGATCGCCGCCGCGCAGTACGCAAAGCGCATCGAACTCTTCGACCGCACGGTCAACACCGCCGACAAGACGAAGAGCGAACACGATTTCTCGCTGCGCTATCTGTCGCCGTTCCGCGAGATCGTCGAGCGCGATGCGCAGAACACCGGGCTCGATATCGAATGGGCGTACGGGCTGATTCGGCAGGAGTCGCGCTTCATCATCAACGCGCGGTCGGAAGTCGGCGCGGGCGGCTTGATGCAACTGATGCCCGGCACGGCGCAACTCGTCGCGAAGAAGATCGGTCTCGGGCCGGTGTCGCGCGCGCAGATGAACGACATCAACACGAACATCCTGCTCGGCACGAATTACCTGTCGATGATCTACAATCAATTCGACAACTCGCCCGTGCTCGCCACCGCTGGCTATAACGCCGGTCCCGGACGGCCGAAGCAATGGCGGCAGGATTTGCGGGCGCCCGTCGAGGGCGCGGTTTTTGCTGAAACCATTCCGTTTTCCGAGACGCGCGATTACGTGAAGAACGTGCTGTCGAACACCGTGTATTACGCGGCATTGTTCGAAGGCCGTCCGCAATCGCTGAAGGCGCGGCTGGGCTATATCGCGCCGTAAGCGCATTCACACGACGCCGCGCGTTCCGACACGCGCGGCGGCTCGTCCTCGTATCTGTCCGCGCATTCGTCAGCCGCAACCGGCAAGCCGTGATATCCAAGAGGCGAACATGCGACATCAAAACGTAGCGCTCATCGGCGGTTCCGGCTTTATCGGGAGCCATCTCGTCAACGCGCTCGTCGATCTCGGCAAGAACGTGCGCATCGCCACGCGGCGGCGCTCGAACGCCGCGCATCTGACGCTGCTTCCCGTCGATGTCCTTGAAACCGACGTGCACGATCCCGTGAAACTCGCCGCGTTCGTTGCGGAAGCGGATGCGGTCATCAATCTCGTCGGCGTGCTGCATGGAAGGCGCGGCGATCCCTACGGCCCGGAGTTCGCGCGTGCGCACGTGGAGTTGCCGCGCAAGATCGCCGCCGCGTGCGAGGCGAAGGGCGTGCGCAGATTGATCCACATGAGCGCGATCGGCGCGGATGCAGAAGGCCCGAGCATGTATCTGCGCTCGAAGGGCGACGGCGAGAAGCTGGTCCGCGAGTCGGGCCTCGACTGGACGATCTTCCGCAGTTCCGTCGTCTTCGGCCCCGAGGACAATCTGCTGAATCAGTTTGCGTTCCTTCAGCGCATCTTTCCGGTGATCCCGCTCGCTTGCGCCGATGCGCAGTTCCAGCCGGTGTTCGTCGGCGATGTCGCGAAGGCCATCGTGAACGTGCTCGATCTCGACGCGGCTAACCGCATGACCTACGAACTCGCGGGTCCGGGCGTGTACACGCTCGCCGAACTGGTGCGTTTCGCGGGCGCGACGATCGGACGGCGTGCGCGCATCATCAAGTTGCCCGACAGCCTCGGCCGCCTGCAGGCGATGACGCTCGAAATGGCGCCCGGCGAACCGCTCATGTCCCGCGACAATCTGGATTCGATGCGCACGCCGAGCATTGCGAGCGGCCCGCTTGCGCCGGAACTGGGCATCGGCGAGCCGGCGAGCATCGAGGCGATCGCGCCGCTGTATCTCACGGGCAACTCGCCGCGCTCGCGCTTCAATACCTTCCGCGCCACGGCGCATCGTTGATTTCGGAGCCGCATGAAACTCGTTATCGGTGACAAGAACCTTTCATCCTGGTCGATGCGTCCGTGGGTGCTGCTCAGGCATTTCGGCCTGGCGTTCGACGAGATGCTGATCCGCCTTGACCAGCCCGACACGAAGGCGAGGATTCTCGACGTCACGCCATCGGGCAAGGTGCCGTGTCTCATCACCGATAACGGCGATGCCGTATGGGAATCGCTCGCGATCATGGAGACCATTGCGGAGAACCATCCGCAGCACGCGATGTGGCCGCGCGACGCCGCTGCCCGCGCGCTTGCCCGCAGCGTCAGCGCGGAGATGCACGGTGGCTTCGCGGACCTGCGTCAGAACATGCCGATGCAGATCGACATGCACGCGCCCGGCCTGGGCGCGACGCCGGCGACGCTCTTCGATATCGCGCGCATCGACGCGATGTGGAACGACTGTCTCGCGCGATCCGGCGGCCCGTTCCTGTTCGGCGAGTTCGGCATCGCGGATGCGATGTACGCGCCGGTCGTCATGCGCTTCAACTCTTACGAGCCTGCGTTGAGCGAGGGATCGCGCGCCTATGCGCGTCGCGTGACGGCATTGCCAGCGGTGGCTGCGTGGATCGACGATGCGCGCAAGGAAGCCGCGCGATGAATATCTACGCGGTAGGCGGCGCGATCCGCGATGCGTTGCTCGGCATGCCGGTGATGGATCGCGATTACGTGGTCGTCGGCGCGACGCCAGAGCAGATGGTGGCGCAGGGGTATCGACCGGTCGGGAAGGACTTTCCGGTGTTTCTGCATCCGCAGACGCACGAGGAGTACGCGCTGGCGCGCACGGAGCGCAAGACGGCGGCGGGCTATCACGGATTCCAGTTCTATTATTCGCCGGATGTCACGCTCGAAGAGGACCTGGCGCGCCGCGATCTTACGATCAACGCGATGGCGCGCGAAGTCACGCCGGCGGGCGAGCTGACGGGACCGGTGATCGATCCGTTCAATGGCCGGGCGGACCTCGAGAACAGGCTTTTCAGGCATGTGGGCGATGCGTTCATCGAGGACCCGGTGCGCATTCTGCGGCTTGCGCGTTTTGCTGCGCGCTTTGCGGATTTCACCGTCGCGCCGGAGACCGAGGCGTTGATGAAGAGGATGGTCGAGGCCGGCGAAGTGGATGCGCTCGTGCCCGAGCGCGTGTGGCAGGAAGTGTCGCGCGGCCTGATGGAGAAGAAGCCGTCGCGGATGTTCGAGGTGCTGCGCGGCAGCGGCGCGCTTGCGCGGATTCTTCCCGAGATCGATGCGCTTTGGGGCGTGCCGCAGCGTGCGGACTATCATCCGGAGGTGGATACGGGCGTTCACGTGATGATGGTGCTGGACTATGCGGCTTCGCAGGGCTTTACGTTACCGGTGCGCTTTGCCGCGCTGACGCACGATCTCGGCAAGGCGACGACGCCGGAGGATGTGCTGCCGCGTCATATCGGACACGAGGGGCGCAGTGTCGATTTGCTGAAGCCTTTGTGCGAGCGTTTGCGTGTGCCGAACGAATGCCGCGACCTGGCGATGCTCGTTGCGCGTGAGCATGGGAATATCCATCGCGTGATGGATATGGGCGCGGCGGCGCTCGTGCGCTTGTTCGAGCGGTCGGATGCTTTGCGCAAGCCTGCGCGGTTTGCGGAAGCGTTGCAGGCTTGTCTTGCGGATATGCGCGGGCGGTTGGGGCTTGAGGCGCAGCCTTATCCGCAGGCTGAGCGGTTGCGGGTGGCACTGGTTGCTGCTCGGGCTGTTGATGCTGGCGCTGTGGCTTTGCGGTTTGCTTCCGAGCCTTCGCGGATTAAGGATGCGGTGCATGAGGCACGGGTTGCGGCCGTGCAGAACGCTTTGTTTTCTTGATTGGTTTTTCTCGTTGAGCTTTTTTCGTTGTTGAAAAAAACCCTAAAGCGCCCGAGCAATCAAAGAAAGCAAAAGAGAGAGCAACAGCGTCGACATGAAGGGAAACGAATACTCCCGCCCGAAGAGGCGCAAATTAAAATCCCCGGGCAACCGCCCGATGCCAAGCTTCCTGAGCCACGGCCAGCACCCGGAAAGCACGACCAGTGCGATAAAAGTAGTCAGTACCCAGCGAATCATGATCGCGTGCTCAGAGTGTATGAGACCGGTCGCCGGAAGAAAACGCATCCAGTCCGGAGGAAATCCCGCGTGAAAACGCAATCACCTTGAACAGCTCGCCCATCTCGGCCTCCGACAACAGCTTCTGCACAGCATTAGCCGCAGGCAAAAACCGCTTCACATCCGAGGGATCGAGTTCGCCGAGCACATCCGTAATGCCAGCGTTCATCAGAAACCGCGCCTGCGATGTGAACCCGAGCAAATCCGCCCCCGTCTCGACACCCGCCTCCGCGATACCCGTAAATTCGACGTGCGCCGTCAAATCCTGCAGCCCCGGATATAAAAACGGATCCGTATGCGCGCGATGCCGGTAATGGCACATCAACGTCCCGCCCGCGCGCTGCGCATGATAAAACTCGCGGCGCGGAAAACCATAGTCGATGAAAAACGCCGCGCCACGCACGAGCATCGTGCAAACCGTCTTCGTGAACGCGAGCGCCGCTTCATGCGTCTCGGTCAGATATTCAGCGAAAGGCTCGTCATTCGTTTCGTCGATGGCGTCATCGATCAGTGAAATCTGCGGGTCCACAGAGAGCGAACGATCCTCGAAGGCAAAGCCATCGCCCTGCACGACGACGCCGCGCTCGTGCCACGCGCCCAGCTTGCGCACCACCAGACGCACCGGCATCGCGTCGAGCACTTCGTTGCCGATCACCACGCCTTCGAACGCATCGGGCAACGCATCGAGCCATTCGACCTTGGCGGCAAGCGCAGGCGCTTGCGCCATCAACGTCGCGCGCTGCCGGTCGCGCAGTTCGCCCGACAAATCCACGATCGCGTAATGCTCGATATCCACGTCGAGTTCCGCGAGCGCCGTCAGCAGCCCCGCGGCGAGCTTGCCCGTGCCGGCGCCGAACTCCATCAGCCGCCGCGTGCCGCTCGCCCGCAACGCCTGCGCAACCGGCCGCGCCAGCGTCTTCGCAAACAAGGGCGACAGTTCCGGCGCCGTCACGAAATCGCTGCCGTCTTCCGCACGGCGGCCGAATTTCATCGCCCCGCCGCTGTAATAGCCAAGGCCGGGCGCGTAGAGCGCGAGGTCCATGTAGCGGTCGAACGGCAGCCAGCCGCCCGCCGCCGCGATGCGCTCGCGAATCAGTCGGGTCAGCGCTTCGGACTGCGCGAGCGCGTCGGCGCCCGGAGCAGGTAAACTATCGGATCGTTGAGCATTCGGATTCATCCCAGCATTGTAAATGAGCGCTTCCTCGCCGTTTTCCCCCGCAAATTCGCCCGATTCCCGCTCCGGGGAACCGCGTACCCGCGCCGTGCTCGTCACGGGCGCGGGCAAACGCATCGGACGGGGCATCGCGCTGGAATTCGCCCGCCAGGGATGGAACGTCGCCGTGCATTACGGAACGTCCGAACGCGAAGCGCGCGAAACCGTCGCGCAGATCGAAGCGCTGGGCCGCCGCGCGGTCGCATTGCAAGCCGATCTCGCCGATGAAACCGCCGTCGCGCAGCTCGTGCCCGCGTGCGTCGAGTCGTTCGGCTCGCTGCAATGCGTGGTGAACTGCGCATCGCGCTTCGACGAAGACACCGCCGCGACTTTCAGCTACGCGAAGCTGATGCAGATGACCGCGGTGAATCTCGCCGCGCCGCTCACGCTCGCGCGCACGCTGCACGAAGCGACGCCCGACGACGCCGCAAACGACGACGCGCGGCGCGCCGTCGTCATCAACGTGCTCGATCAGAAGCTGTACAACATGAACCCGGATTACCTCTCGTACACGCTGACGAAGGCCGCGCTCGACAACGCCACCGTCGCGCTGGCGCAGGCGCTCGCGCCGAAGCTGCGTGTCGTCGGGCTCGCGCCGGGGCTCACGCTCGTGTCGGCGTGGCAGACGCCCGCGTCGTTCGAGGCGGCGCATCGCGTGACGCCGCTCGGACGCGCATCGACCGTCGACGATCTCGCGCAGGCCGCGTGCTATCTGGCGAACGCGCATGGCGTGACCGGCACGACGCTCGTCGTCGATGGCGGTCAGCATCTCGTGCCGAGTCCGCGCGACGTGATGTACATGATCGACGCGCCAAAGCCTTAACCTTGGAACCTCACCCATGCTTGCCGCTCTTTCGCATCCCCGGCTGACCGATTGCCGGCGGCTTTTTCTGCGCAACTACGAAGTGCGCATCAACATCGGCGTGCATGACTTCGAGAAGCGCGGCGAGCAACGCGTCGTGATCAACGTCGAATTGTTCGTGCCGCTCGCGCTGTCGACGCCCGTCGCCGACAAGCTCGCCGAAGTGGTCGATTACGACTTCATGCGATCGACCATCGCCGAGCGCGTGAAGCGCGGTCACATCCATTTGCAGGAAACGCTCTGCGACGACGTCGCCGCCGCGCTTCTCGCGCATCCGAACGTTCGGGCCGTCGCCGTATCGACGGAAAAACCCGATGTCTATCCGGACTGCGACGCGGTCGGCGTCGAAGTCTTTCGCATCAAAGAGGAACGAGCATGAACGCGCGTGAAGCCATCGACCAAGCAGAAGAAGCGAAGCCGGCGCGCGAAGCCATGACGAAGCGCCAGCAGAAGGAAGCCTACGAGAACAACAAGCTGTTCAAGCGCCTCGCGCGGCAGGTCGGGCAGGCGATCGGCGACTTCAACATGATCGAGCAGGGCGACAAGGTCATGGTCTGCCTGTCCGGCGGAAAAGACAGCTACGCAATGCTCGACGTGCTCTTGCGCCTGCGCGAGCGCGCGCCGATCGACTTCGATATCGTCGCCGTCAACCTCGACCAGAAGCAGCCGGGCTTTCCGGAGCACGTGCTGCCGGAATACCTGTCGAAGCTCGACATTCCGTTCCATATCGAGAATCAGGACACGTACAGCATCGTCAAGCGACTCGTGCCGGAAGGCAAGACGACGTGCTCGCTCTGCTCGCGCCTGCGGCGCGGCATTCTCTATCGCGTGGCGGGCGAGCTTGGCGCGACGAAAATCGCGCTGGGGCATCATCGCGACGACATCCTTCAGACGCTCTTGCTCAACATGTTCTACGGCGGCAAGCTGAAGGGCATGCCGCCCAAGCTGCAATCCGACGACGGCAAGAACGTCGTCATTCGTCCGCTCGCCTACGTAAAGGAAACGGATCTCGAGAGGTACGCCGAACTGCGCGAATTCCCGATCATTCCGTGCAATCTGTGCGGAAGCCAGCCGAACCTGAAGCGCGCGGAGATGAAGGCGCTGATTCGCGAATGGGACAAGCGTTTCCCTGGGCGCGTCGAGAACATGTTCAACGCGCTGTCGAACGTAGTTCCGTCGCATCTGATGGATAGCGCGCTGTTTCCGTTCGCCAGCCTGCGCGCGACCGGCGAGGCCGATCCGCAAGGCGACATCGCGTTCGATGAAGAACCGTGCGCGAGCGAACCGTCAGGATCGTCGAAGGCTATTTCAATTGTCCAGTTCGACGACCTGTGAACGCCTGTCCATCAAGGCCCGGCGTGCTCTCGCGCGCCTTTTCAGACAAGTTCGCGTGCTATATTGGCCCGACCTCAAACCCGGCTTGAACCCGCAATAAATTCGCGATGAACATCGTCATTCTGGCTGCCGGCATGGGCAAGCGCATGCGCTCCGCCTTGCCAAAAGTCCTTCATCCCCTGGCGGGCCGGCCGCTGCTGGCACATGTCATCGAGACGGCGCGCGCGCTGTCGCCTGAGCGTCTTGTCGTCGTCGTCGGACACGGCGCGGACAAAGTGCGCGAAGCCGTCGGCGCGCCCGACGTCCAGTTCGCCATTCAGGACAAGCAGCTCGGCACCGGACACGCCGTGCAGCAGGCGCTGCCGCTGCTCGATCCTTCCGTGCCGACCCTCGTGCTCTACGGCGACGTGCCGCTCACGCGCGCAAGCACGCTCGAGCGTTTGCTCGATGCCGCCGGAACCGAACGCTACGGCGTGCTCACGGTAACGGTAGACGACCCGACCGGCTACGGCCGCATCGTGCGTGACGCGAGCGGCGCGGTGCGCAAGATCGTCGAACAGAAGGATGCGAGCGACGAACAACGGCGCATCGCGGAAATCAACACGGGCATCGTCGTATCGCCGACGCGCACGCTGGAAGCGTGGCTCGCGTCGCTGAAGAACGACAACGCGCAGGGCGAGTTCTATCTCACCGACGTCGTCGAGCGCGCGATCGAAGCGGGCGTCGAAGTCGTGACGGCGCAACCCGACGCCGAATGGGAAACGCTCGGCGTGAACAGCAAGGTGCAACTCGCCGAACTGGAGCGCGTCCATCAGCGCAACGTCGCTCATGCGCTACTCGAAGCCGGCGTGACGCTTGCCGATCCCGCGCGCATCGACGTGCGGGGCACGCTGGAATGCGGCGCGGATGTGTCGATCGACGTGAACTGTGTGTTCGAGGGCCGCGTGACGCTCGCGGACAACGTGAGCATCGGGCCGAACTGCGTCATTCGCGATGCATCGATCGGCGCGGGAACGCGGGTCGACGCGTACACGCATGTCGAAGGCGGCACGACGGGCGCGAAGGTCGTGCTCGGGCCGTATGCGCGCTTGCGTCCGGGTGCGGTGCTCGGCGACGAGGCGCACGTCGGCAACTTCGTGGAAGTGAAGAACGCGGTGATGGGCCACGGCGCGAAAGCAAACCACCTGAGCTATATCGGCGATTCCGATATCGGCGCGCGCGTGAACGTTGGCGCGGGCACCATCACCTGTAATTACGACGGCGCGAACAAGCATCGCACGATCGTCGAAGATGACGTGTTCATCGGCTCGGATACGCAACTCGTCGCGCCGGTGCGCGTCGGGCGCGGCGTGACGATCGCGGCGGGCACGACGGTCTGGAAGGACGTGGGCGAAGGCGAACTGGTGCTGAACGAAAAGCGCCAGGTCAGCAAAACGGGCTACGTCCGCCCGGCCAAAAAGAAGGTTTGAAGCGCGCCAGGCCGTGCCGGAAGGCGCGGCCTTGTCATTGGTGCGTTCGGTTCAGATTTCAAAGGATATCGCCATGTGCGGAATTGTCGGCGCGGTAGCGCAACGTAATATCGTCCCGGTGCTCGTCGAAGGTTTGCGGCGGCTCGAATATCGCGGCTACGACTCGTGCGGCGTCGCGGTGCTGAGTCATGGCGAGCCGCGCCGCGCTCGCAGCGTCGCGCGCGTGTCGGATCTCGATGCCCAAGTAAAGGAAACGAACCTTGCCGGCATGACGGGCATCGCGCACACCCGCTGGGCGACGCACGGCGCGCCCGTCACCGACAACGCGCACCCGATCTTTTCGCGCGATACCGTGGCGCTCGTGCATAACGGCATCATCGAGAATTACGAGTCGCTGCGCACGATGCTGCGCGACAAGGGCTACGAGTTCGTCTCGCAGACGGATACCGAAGTCATCGCGCATCTGATTCACAGCATGTATCGCGGCGATCTGTTCCAGACCGTGCGCGAGGCCGTGAAGCAGCTGCACGGCGCGTATGCAATCGCGGTGATTCACAAGGATCAGCCGCATACGGTGGTGGGCGCGCGCCAGGGTTCGCCGCTCGTCGTCGGCGTGGGCGAGGGCGAGAACTTCCTCGCCTCCGATGCCCTCGCGCTGGCCGGCAGCACGGATCGCTTCGCTTTCCTCGAAGAGGGCGATGTCGTCGAGATCGCGCTCGATGGCGTGAAGATCGTCGATCGTCAGGGCATGCCCGCCGAGCGCGAAGTGCGCGTGGTGGCTGCGTATGGCGGCGCGGTGGAGCTGGGGCCGTACCGCCATTTCATGCAGAAGGAAATCTTCGAGCAGCCGCGCGCGATCACCGACACGATTCCGCAAGGCGATGAATTCACCGCGAGCCTCTTCGGCGAAAACGCGAAGGACGTGTTCGCGGGCATCGACAGCCTGCTGATTCTCGCGTGCGGCACGAGTTATTACTCGGGGCTGACGGCGAAGTACTGGCTCGAATCGATCGCGAAGATTCCGACGCAGGTGGAGATTGCGAGCGAGTACCGGTATCGGGAGTCGGTGCCCAATCCGAAGGCGCTGGTCGTCGTGATCTCGCAGTCGGGCGAAACCGCCGATACGCTCGCCGCGCTCAAGCACGCGCAATCGCTCGGACATGCGCACACGCTCGCCGTGTGCAACGTGAGCACGAGCGCGATGGTGCGCCAGACGGAACTCGCGTTCCTGACGCATGCGGGAACGGAGATCGGCGTGGCGTCGACGAAGGCGTTCACGACGCAGCTCGTCGGTCTGTTCGTGCTGGCGGTGACGCTGGCGAAGCTGCGCGGCCGCGTCGATGCGAAGCAGGAAGCGGCGTATCTCGGTCAGTTGCGTCACTTGCCGGCCGCGCTGAATAGCGTGCTGGCGCTGGAGCCGCAGATCATCGCGTGGTCGGAAGAGTTCGCGCGCAAGGAGAATGCGCTGTTCCTCGGGCGCGGGCTGCATTACCCGATCGCGCTGGAAGGCGCGCTCAAGCTCAAGGAAATTTCGTATATCCACGCCGAAGCGTATCCGGCGGGCGAACTGAAGCACGGGCCGCTCGCGCTCGTGACCGAAGCGATGCCGGTCGTGACCGTGGCGCCGAACGACACGCTGCTCGAGAAGCTGAAGTCGAACATGCAGGAAGTGCGGGCGCGCGGCGGAGAGCTGTACGTGTTCGCGGATGCCGATACGCGCATCGTCAGCGAGGACGGCATCCATGTGATTCGCATGCCGGAGCATTATGGTGCGTTGTCGCCGATTCTGCATGTGGTGCCGCTTCAGTTGCTGGCGTATCACACGGCGTGTGCGCGTGGGACGGATGTCGACAAGCCGCGGAATCTGGCTAAGTCGGTGACGGTGGAGTGATGTTGGTAGGGATGTAGCGGGATGCTCGAAGCGCCTCTTCCGAGGCGCTTTTTTTTCGTCCCGCACGCGAGCGGCTCCCGCGTTTACCTGTGGACAAACCTGTCGACACCACACCGGTTAACCGTTGACGCTTTCTGCATAACCCGCCGTCCCGCGAGAATCACCGAAAGTTGTCCCGGCTTCCGCCCGCAATCCGCCAAACCATACCGAAGTTGTTTACTCGGCAAGTCATTGACGCAAAACGCTCGAAGCAGGTTATCCACTGAAACGGCGCGGGCTTGTTAACTACTACCACGTATACATACGAATCCTTTTGTTTACTTAGAGGCGCGTGCAGCGTTGCCCAAAACCAAAGCAGCGCAGTTCACTCAACAGCCGTCTCGTGAACCTGCCGCAGACGCTCGCGGCTATTGCTCAAGTGCATGCGCATCGCGGCGCGTGCGTCGTCGGCATCCTGGCGAACGATCGCCCGATAGATCGCCTTGTGTTCATTCAGCACGTTGCGCAACCGTTCGATCTGATCCAGTTGCGCAATCTCCGCTTTTCCAAGCCGCGTGCGAGGACTCACCGCGCGTCCCATCTGACTGAGCACATCGTAGAAATAGCGATTGCCGCTCGCCCGCGCGATCTGCAAGTGAAACTCGACGTCATGCTCCAGCACATCGGTGCTGCCATTGGCGATCTGTTCTTCGTAACGCTCCACCGCACCGGCAATCTGCTTGAGATGCTGCTCCGTCCGGCGCCCCGCTGCCAGCGCGGCGGCGGCGCCTTCGAGATCGATTCGAAATTCGATGATCGCCATGATGTCGAGCAGGTTCGACAAATCGGCATCGTGCAGCCGCACCGACTCGCGATCCGTCATCGCCCGGATGAACGTGCCGACGCCGTGCCGCGTCTCGACCACGTTTGCCGCCTGCAGCCGCGATACCGCCTCCCGCACCACCGAGCGACTCACGGCCATCTGTTTCATCAGCGCGGCTTCGGTCGGAATCTTGTCGCCGGGGCGAAGCACGCCGCGTTCGATCTCTTCGACGAGCGCGGCGACGACTTTATCGGTGAGGCTGGGCATTTTCGGTCTGGTTCTGATAGTGATTGAAGTCGGATGACGCCAATGACGCGCCGGCGCGGGTTTCGCCGAGACGTCCGATGAACCATCATGGAGTGCGACTAAGGCTCCGTCAATTCAGTGAAGATCGAATTGATAAGACATCGTATCTCTACATTAGACGAGCAACATGAGGCCGAAACGCATCCTGCAACAAGAATTAAGGGTTAACGCCTCGTTCCACGCTCAAGAAAACCCGGTATCTTCTGTTAAGACATCCTATGACTTAACCGCATCCAAACGACCCAGCCGCCACAGGGAGGCATCATGCCGTCTTCGACACCGTATCGACCGTTGCCCAATGCGTTCCGCACATCGCTACTGGCGAGAGAGAAGCTGATCGGCTGCTGGTCGTCGCTGGCGAGTCCGATTGTCACCGAGTTGCTGGGCGTCGTCGGTTTCGACTGGATCCTGCTCGACGCCGAGCACGCGCCCAACGATGCGCTCACGCTGATCCCGCAACTCATGGCGCTCAAGGACAGCGTCAGCGCGCCCGTCGTGCGTCCGCCGGCGAACGAGCCGGTCGCGATCAAGCGTCTGCTCGATGCCGGTTTCGTCAACTTCCTCATCCCGTTCGTCGACAGCGCCGCCGACGCCCGCCGCGCCGTCGCCGCGACGCGGTATCCGCCGCAGGGCATCCGGGGTGTGTCGGTCGGGCATCGCGGGAACCGTTACGGGACTGTCGCGGACTACTTCAAGGTGGCGAACGACAACATCAGCGTCGCGGTGCAGATCGAAAGCCGCGCGGCCGTCGATGCGATCGACGAAATTGCCGCCGTCGATGGCGTCGATGCGCTCTTCGTCGGACCATCCGATCTCGCCGCCGCGTACGGCCAGCTCGGCAACGCGAATCATCCGGACGTGCAGGCGGCCATCGCTCACGTATTCGAACGCGCGCACGCGGCGGGCAAGCCGAGCGGCATCCTCGCGCCCGTGCAGCAGGACGCGGAACGCTATCTGTCGATGGGCTGCACGCTCGTCGCCGTCGGCGCGGATCTCGGCATGCTTCGCAACACGGCGCAGGCCGTGAAGAAACACTTCATCGAAGAGTAAGCTGCGACAGGTTCGCGCTTCTCTCGCAGCACCCGGACATCGACACCTGAACAAAGGAGCAATACATGGCGACAAAAGCAGGCTTCATCGGTCTCGGCATCATGGGCCTTCCCATGGCGGCGAATCTCGTCAAGAACGGCGTCGAACTGGCGGCGTTCACGCGCAGCGGCGTGCCTGCCGAACTGACGCAGGCGGGCGCCACGGCAAGCGACAGCCCCGCAGCCGTCGCGGAAAAAGCCGACGTCATCTTCCTGATGGTGCCGGATACGCCCGACGTCGAGCGCGTGCTGTTCGGCGAGAACGGCGTCGCGAATTCGCTGCGCGCGGGGCAGATCGTCGTCGACATGAGTTCGATCTCGCCGATCGCCACGCGCGAGTTCGCCGCGAGAGTGCGCGAGCGCGGCGCCGATTATCTCGATGCACCCGTGTCCGGCGGCGAAGTAGGGGCGAAGGCGGCGTCGCTCACGATCATGGTCGGCGGCGCGCAAGCCACCTTCGACAAGGTGAAGCCGCTCTTCGAGATGATGGGCAAGAACATCTCGCTGATCGGCGAGGTCGGCGCGGGACAGGTGTGCAAGGTCGCGAACCAGGTGATCGTCGCGGCGACGATCGAAGCGGTCGGCGAAGCGCTGCTGCTGGCGTCCAAAGCGGGCGTCGATGCCGAAAAGGTCCGCACCGCGCTGATGGGCGGCTTCGCGTCGTCGCGGGTTCTGGAAGTCCACGGCGAGCGGATGACAAAGCGCACGTTCAATCCGGGCTTCCGCATCGAACTGCATCAAAAGGATCTGAACCTGGCGCTCGCGACCGCGCAATCGCTCGGCGTATCGCTGCCGAACACGGCGACGTGTCAGGCGCTTTTCAACGCGTGCACCGCGCACGGCGGCAAGGCGTGGGACCACTCGGGCATGGTCCGGGCGCTGGAGATCCTGGCGAACCACGAGATCGGGCAGGACGTGAAGTAACCGTTGTTTTGGAGAAGGGCACACGGGAAGCCGGCGCAAGCCGGCTTTTTCGTTGGCGTCACATAGAATTGTCAGACGTCTACTGACTGCACTGCGAAGGCACGGCGAAAAGGCGCTGCATGCCGTGCCAAAGGGTAAACACGCGATGCCATAGTCGTCCGATGACCATAGAATGTCGTCAGACAACCTACCACGTCAGGAGACAAGCTTGCGATCCGCTCCCGCCACGCGCGCCGACGACTTGCTCGAATCGGCCAGTTCCAAGGTCAAGCGTCACGTCCTGCCCTTGTTCCTCATCATGTTCATCGCGAATTACATCGATCGGGTGAACGTCGGTTTCGTCAACTCGCACATGCAGACGGACCTCGGCATCGGCGCGGCGGCTTACGGGCTCGGCAGCGGGCTGTTCTTCATCGGCTATGCGCTGTTCGAAGTGCCGTCCAACGTGCTGATGCAGAAGTACGGCGCGCGCGCGTGGCTCACGCGGATCATGGGGACGTGGGGCATCGTCGCCGCGGCGATGGCCTTCGTCTGGAACGACACGTCGTTCTACGTGCTGCGATTCCTGCTCGGCGTGGCCGAAGCGGGCTTCTTCCCCGGCGTCGTGTTCTATTTCACGCAATGGCTGCCGCAAAAGGAGCGCGGCAAGGCCATCGCCGTGTTCCTGGGCGGGTCCGCCATCGCGTCGGTGCTGTCCGGGCCGATCACGGGAGGCCTTCTGTCGATTCGCGGCCTCGGCCTGCACGGCTGGCAGTGGATGTTCCTGATCGAAGGCGGCTTCTCGGTGCTGCTGTGCGGCCTGAGCTGGATGCTGCTGAAGTCGCGCATCGCCGACGCGCACTGGCTCACCGCCGACGAACGTCACGCGCTGCAAAGGGCAATCGCGAACGAGCAGGCCGAGCGCGAAGCCACGGGCGGCCGTCACGTGTCCGCGCTCCAGCTGCTCAAAGACCCGCAGATCGTGCTGTTCTGCTTCCTGTATTTCGCGATCCAGCTCACCATTTACGCCGCGACGTTCTGGCTGCCGACGATCATCCGCAAGATGGGCGGCCTCACCGATTTCCAGGTCGGCCTCTTCAACGCGGTGCCGTGGCTGATCGCGATGGTCGCGATGTACTGCTTCGCGCTGCTCTCCGCGCGCTGGCGCTTCCAGCAGGCGTGGCTCGCGACGGCGCTCGTCATCGCGGCGTGCGGGCTGTTCGCATCGACGACGGGCAATGCGGTGCTGTCGTTCGTCGCCATCTGCTTTTCGGCGATCGGCTTCAAGGCGGCGGCGTCGCTGTTCTGGCCGATTCCGCAAGGCTATCTCGATGCGCGCGTCGCGGCCGGCGTGATCGCGCTGATCAACTCGGTCGGCAATCTCGGCGGTTTCTTCGCCCCCGCGACCTTCGGCTATCTTCAACAACATACGGGCTCCGTGTCGGGCGGGCTGTATGCGCTCGGCGTCGCGTCGCTGATCGCGGCTGCGGCGGCATTCCTCACGCGAAACCGGCGCTCGGACGGAACGCCCGTCGGCCACGCATCGCCCCGCAATGCACATTGAACGCGGCTTGACCATCCACTTCGGGACCACTCACATGTCGACCAACGCAATCCAACCGAACGCCACTCCGAAAGTCACCGAACTGCGCGTCGTGCCCGTCGCGGGCCGCGACAGCATGCTGATGAACCTCTCCGGCGCGCATGCGCCGTTCTTCACGCGCAACATTGTCATCCTCAAGGACAGCGCGGGGAATACCGGCGTCGGCGAAGTGCCGGGCGGCGAGAACATCCGCCGGACCATCGACGATGCCCGCGCGTTCGTCGTCGGGCAATCCATCGGCAACATGCAGGCGGTGCTGAACCGCGTGCGCACGCAATTCGCCGATCGCGATGCGGGCGGTCGCGGCCTGCAGACCTTCGACCTGCGCACGACGATCCACGCCGTGACCGCGCTCGAAGCCGCGCTGCTCGATCTGCTCGGCCAGCATCTCGGCGTGCCGGTTGCCGCGCTGCTCGGCGAAGGCCAGCAGCGCGACGAAGTGGAGATGCTCGGCTATCTGTTCTATATCGGCGATCGTAACAAGACCGATCTGCCCTATGCGTCCGGCGAGAACGGCAAGGACGACTGGGAGCGCCTGCGCACCGAAGTCGCGCTGACGCCGGAAGCGGTCGTGCGCCTCGCGGAAGCCGCACAGGCGCGCTACGGCTTCAACGACTTCAAGCTGAAAGGCGGCGTGCTCGCGGGCGATGCCGAAATCGAAGCGGTGACGGCGCTTGCCGAGCGTTTCCCGGACGCACGCGTGACGCTCGATCCGAACGGCGCGTGGTCGCTCGCGGAAGCGGTCCGCCTGTGCCGCGACCAGCACGACGTCCTCGCCTACGCGGAAGATCCGTGCGGCGCGGAGAACGGCTATTCGGGCCGCGAAGTGATGGCGGAGTTCCGCCGCGCGACCGGCCTGCCGACCGCGACGAACATGATCGCAACCGACTGGCGTCAGATGGGCCACGCCATCCAGTTGCAATCGGTCGATATCCCGCTCGCCGACCCGCATTTCTGGACGATGCAGGGCTCCGTGCGCGTCGCGCAGATGTGCAACGACTGGGGCCTCACGTGGGGATCGCATTCGAACAATCACTTCGATGTATCGCTCGCGATGTTCACGCATGTCGCGGCGGCCGCGCCGGGCAAGATCACGGCCATCGATACGCACTGGATCTGGCAGGACGGCCAGCGTCTGACGCGCGATCCGCTGCAGATCGTTGGCGGCAAGGTGAAGGTGCCGGCGACGCCGGGGCTCGGCGTCGAACTCGATATGGACGAAATCGAGAAGGCGCATGCGCTTTACCTCGAGCACGGCCTCGGCGCGCGCGACGACGGCATCGCGATGCAATATCTGATTCCGAACTGGAAGTTCGACAACAAGCGCCCGTGTCTCGTGCGCTGAAGCTGAACGCTCGTCAGGAGTCGCGCTTCAGCCGCTCGATGAGCGACATCGCGGCGGCGGGATTGGCGGGCTTGTTCCCGCTGATGACGTACAGATAAACGTCGCGCGCCGATGCCTTCGCAGCCGGTTTCTTAGTCTCTCCGACCGTCTGCAAGTCGTCGGGCGCACCGCCTGCCGCCCACTCTTGCACGCGCTTCGCCCAGCGGTCGAGCGCGGCCTTCGTATAGCCGTTGGCCGGCTTTTCGGTCGTGCCCATGATGCGGGCGTAGACGAAAGGCGCGGTCACATCCGCGATTTGCGGATACTTCGAATCGCCCGCGACGACGGCCGCCACACTGTATTTCCGAAGCAGCGCGACGAACGCCGGATCGACGAAACTCGCGTGCCGCACTTCGACGGCGTGACGAATCGCGCGCCCTTCCACTTCTTGCGGCAGCAGCTTCAGGAAGTTTTCGAAATCTTCGGCATCGAATTGCTTGGTCGGCGCGAATTGCCAGTTGATCGGGCCGAGCTTGTCCTTCAGTTCGAGCACGCCGCTCGCGAAAAAGCGTTCGATGGATTCGCCCGCTTCCGCCAGCACCCGCCGATGCGTCGAATACCGCGATGCCTTCAGCGAGAACACGAAATCGTCGGGCGTTTCGTCGTGCCACTTGGCGAACGTCGCGGGCTTCTGCGAGCCGTAGAACGTGCCGTTCACTTCGATGCTCGTCAGCGCGCGGCTCGCGAATTCGAGTTCGCGCTTTTGCGCGAGCCCTTCGGGATAAAAGGTGCCGCGCCACGGCTCGAAGTTCCATCCGCCAACGCCGATACGAATGGTCGGCGTGCCGCTCGTTTTCTTTTTGGTCGCCATGGGGCGTCTCCTGTCCGAACCCGTCACGAGTGTAACGAACAAGGAGACCACGCGTGCGCGGCGTCATTTCCTCCCGACGAGATAGCTCACGCCCTGCGGACCATACTGCTCAGAATGCGCGGCATTGGCCGGCAAATGAAAGATTTCGCCCACGCGATACAGCCGCGCGTCATCGCCGATGCGGATCGTCAGTTCGCCTTCGAGAATCAGCGCCTTCGCCTCGAACGGATGCGTGTGGATGTCGAGCGAGCCGTTCGGTTCGCGCGTGACGGTGACGACTTCATCGAAGCCCTCGGCGGAAAGAAGGGTGAGATAGGCGTCGCGTTGCATGAGGGGATCCGGACGAAAGAGGGAAGGGCGCGCCGGACGCGCCCCGGGCGCCGATGCGAAATCAGTTGCCGAAGAAGATATCGCACTGCGGGCCGCGGACGCAGGGCTTGGAGATCGGGCTGCCGCTCATACTCATCGAGCCGGCGCCGCCGCGCGTCGATGGCATGCCGCCATACGATGTATCGCCGGTGCTATCCATGCTTGCGCCCTGCTGCATCGCGCCGGGCTGGGTCCATGTGTCCGGCGTGGCCTGCCCTGGCACTTGCGCGGTCCGATAATAAGTCTGCTGCGCCGATGCGGTGCCCGCGACGGCGAGTACCGAGACGGCAAGCGCCGTCTTGATGAGCTTCGATTTCATGTCTTCGACTCCTTGAGTGGGATGCGCGACGATTCATGCGATGCTGTCGCGCATCCGTTCGTATCCGGTGAGCCGCAGGAAGCGCGCAGTGCGGACGTTCGTGCATCGCTTCGCGGGCGTTGCGCGTGTTCGCGGCAATTCCGTTATAGGCGGCGCCCTTCGCAATGAACAGGAAATACGCTTATACGTCGGCGATGCGGTCGCGCGCATGACACGATGCGGTCAACGACGACATGCTCGGCCAGCAATAGAATGCAAGTCATTCACGAACCCGGGAACCATCGAACCAAGGAGAGCGCGATGACCGTCACCATCTATCACAACCCCCAATGCGGCACTTCGCGCAACACGCTGGCGCTGATCCGCAATGCGGGCATCGAGCCGAACGTCGTCGAGTATCTGACCCATCCGCCGAGCCGCGAGACGCTCACCGCGCTGATCGCGCGCGCCGGTCTGTCGGTGCGCGACGCCTTGCGCGAAAAGGGCACGCCCTACGCGGAACTTGGCCTCGGCGATCCCTCGCTCACCGACGATCAGCTCATCGACGCGATGCTCGCGCATCCCATTCTCATCAATCGCCCGTTCGTCGATACGCCGGTCGGCGCGCGGCTGTGCCGTCCATCGGAACTGGTGATCGACATCCTGCCGTCGCCGCAGAAAGGACCGTTCACGAAGGAAGACGGCGAGGTGGTCATCGACGAGCAAGGCAAGCGGGTGCGCTGACGCTGCAAGCCGTTACTCCGCGTTACCTTTCTGGCATTGCTGTTGCACCTGTGTCAGACATCGCCTTCTAGACTGCACCTGACTCACACGGCACTCGGTGCAGGAGATAAGCGAGATGAAGAACAAACTTCTTGGTACGGTCGTCGGGCTCGCGGGACTGGCGGCGCTTGCGGTATCGGCATCGGCGTCTGCGCATGTCGATGTGGCGGTCGGCGTCGGCGTGCCGGCTTATTACGGCCCTGCCCAACCGGTGTACGTGCAGCCCGCCCCGGTCGCTTACGGCTATGGCTACGGATACGATGACGGCTGGCGCGAGCAACGCTGGCGCGAACATGAATGGCGCGAGCGTCGTGAGCGTCACTGGCGGCACGAGATGCGCCGCGAAGATCGCTGGCACGACCGGCACGGCTGGTAACAAAACCGGCTTCTGAGACGCGGCGGGCTTCTGCGGCCCGCCGCGTTCTTGTTGGCGCTGCGTCATCGTGTCCCGGCCGTACGCCTCAAGTCGCGTGCGTCCGCGCCGTTATTGCGGGGATAGCCGCATTCCAATTCCTTCACGATGTTCAGTCCGGTCAGCATCCTCGTCGTCACCGCATTGTCGAGCGTGCTCTCGATACTGGTGCTGATCTCGTTGTCATCCCACGCCATCGACGGCGTCCCGCGCTGGCTCTGGGCGAACGTGCTGGCGATCGCATCGCTCGCGCTGTTCGCGATGCAGAACGTCGTGCCCGCGTGGCTCGGCGTCGTCGTCGCGAATCAGCTCATCGCGGCAACGGCGCTTCTGATCTACGAAGGCTGCAACGACTTCTTCGGCGTGCGGCTCGGCACTCACGCGCGCGCCGTCGGCTGGATGATGTGGCTCGGCGTGATGGCCGGCATCACGTACTACACCTATGTCGCGCCGGACATGCATGTGCGCGTGATGATCGTGTCGGCGTTCCATGCGGCGTGCGATCTCGCGATTGCGGGCCGCGTGCTGCTGTCGCGCCCGCCCGACCGGCCGCGCTACAACTATCTGTTCGTCGCCGGCGCCGCCTTGCTCGGGACGTTCGGCCACACCGCGCGCGGCGCGATCTACACGGTCGCGCCACCGCCGCAGACGGCGCTGCTTCAACCCGGCCCGATGCAGATCACGTTTCTCGCCCTCGGCATTCTCGTGTTGCCGTCGCTGTGCATCGGGCTCGTCATCATGGCGCATGACCGCCTCGCGATGCGCCTCGAAAGGCTCGCCCGCTTCGACGATCTCACCGGCGCGCTGTCACGCAAGGCGCTGCTCGAAGCCGCCGCGTCGCGGCTTGCCCGGTCTTCGCAGGACGGCCGGCGCGAGTATGTCGCGGTCATCGATCTCGATCACTTCAAGAGCGTGAACGACCGATACGGCCACGCGGGCGGCGACGAAGTGCTGCGCCATTTCGCAGCGATCGTGAACGCGCGCATTCGTGACGGCGATGCGTTCGGGCGCATCGGCGGCGAAGAGTTTTGCCTGCTCTGCACGGCGGCGCGCATCGGCGATGTGACCGCGCTGGTCGAGCGCCTGCGCGCGACGGTCGCGTCGACGCCTTGCGGCGTATCCGGCGGCGTGCTGCGTTACACGTTCAGCGCGGGCATCGCGGCGTGGGATGGACGAGAATCGCTGGCCTCGCTGATGGCGCGCGCCGATGCGCGGCTCTACGCGGCCAAGCTCGCTGGCCGGGATCGCGTGAACGGACCGGCGGAGAACGCGGTCACGTAAGCCGTGCGGCGTTCAGTCATCGTCGACGCCGCCGCGCGCTGCGCGCTCGCCGGGCGGCTTGCGCATCCATCGCCGAAGCAGGCTTTTCTCGACGACGCGGCCCACGATCAGCAGCACGATCAGCATGACCGTCGCGATGATCGCAAGACTCCAGATGCCGAGCCCGCACAGGATGCCGACAGCCGCCGTGACCCAGATCGAAGCGGCCGTCGTCAGCCCGCGAATGCGGTTCTCCGCCTGGTTCTGGATGATGACGCCCGCGCCCAGAAATCCGATTCCCGTCACGATGCCCTGCACGACGCGCGACACATCGGCGTCGTCATAAAGCGTGCGCGTGGAGAAGCCCATCGCGCACATCGTCGCGATGCACGCCCCGAGCGACACCAGCCCGAGCGTTTTCATGCCGGTGGGTTTGCCGTGCAAATCACGATCGATGCCGATGATGCAGCCCACGAGCACCGCGCACAGCATGCGCAGGACGGCATCGGCGAGAATGGGGTAGGGCAGCATCGCGGGCTCCGTTGTCGGTTTTCTTGTCGCGCGGAGAAGGCGCGGATCGGCGTAGTGCAACTGTAAGTCCGTCGATCTTCGCATTGAAGCGGTGCAAACGACAGTGGCCCGCACCGCGCGATTTTTTGTCGCGATAACGTGCGGTGCTCTGCATCAGCCTAGAGGCGACTGAAACGACATGACCCACCAGACCCGATTCTCGATGATCGACGCGGCCCCGACGCCAGTCGGCCCGTTCTCGCACGCGGCGGAAGCCGATGGCTGGGTTTTTCTGACCGGTCAGATGCCCACGCATCCGGACGACGACACCGCGCCGCTGCCCGACGGCATCGCGGCGCAGACGCGGCGCGTGATGGACAACCTCATCATCGTGCTGACGGGGCTGGGCCTCACGCTCGACCACGTCGTGAGCGTGCGCATCTTCCTGACCGAGTTCAAGCGCGATTACGACGCGATGAACGCGGTCTATCGCTCGTACTTCGCGCCGAAGCCGCTGCCGGCGCGCACGTGTATCGGCGTGACGGCGCTCGCCCGCGATGCGCTCGTGGAGATCGACTTCGTCGCGAGGCGGCCGTAGATCACCGGCGCGCCTTCGACGCATCCACCCACCGGAACGTCAGGTTAATGCGCTCGCCACGCGCGCCCGGCTCCTTCGGCACGCGATGCACCCATTCGAGCTGCGTGCGTCCGCGCATCACCAGCAGGCTGCCGTGCGTGAGCGAGAGCGTGTGGGTCGTGTGCGTGCGGACATGGCGGAACTCGAAGGTGCGCGCCGTGCCGAGGCTCACCGATGCGATCACCGGCTCCCGTCCAAGCTCGCGCTCCTTGTCGGCGTGCCAGCCCATGCTGTCCTGCCCGCCGCGATAGCGATTGATCAGCACGCTGTTGAAGCGCGCGCCGGCCGTCTCTTGCGCGGCATCGCGAAGTTGCGCGACGGCGGGCGTCCACGGCTGCGGCACGTTGCGGATGCCCGAATAGACATAGACCGCATCCGGCTCGCCCTGCCACGCGGTCAGGCGAGGCAGCGGCACGCGCCCGCCCGGCGTGTTCATGTGGTCCTGTTGCCAGCGCACTTCATCGATCAGCGCGCCCATCAGGTCGCAGCCGGCGTCCGCGCCGATCCAGTCGGGATGCCACGCGATGTCGGGCTTGGGAATGTCGTCGAAGAGATCGAACATGGCGATGCGCGCCGATGCGGCCAAAAGATTCACGATAGCAGAGCCATCGCGCGCCGGCGTTGCGCTTTTATCGCTTTGCCGCACGTTTGGGCGCGAGCGGAGCGTGTGCTACAGTCGGCGCGATCATCTCGAAAATAATGGAAATCGCATGACGACCACCGCCGAAGCACACGGCGGCGCGGAGAGCCGCCGCATTCTGCTTGTCGACGATAGCGCCGACGCCGCGTTCGCGATGTCGATGCTGCTCGAAGCCATGGGTCACGAAGTGCGGACGGCGCACGACGGCGCGTGCGCGCTGAACTCCGTCGACGAGTTCCGGCCCGACGTGGTGTTGCTCGATATCGGCCTGCCGGGAATGAGCGGTTTCGACGTCGCCCGCGAGATGCGCAAACGTGATGCTACACGCGGCGCGCTGCTGCTCGCGCTTACCGGCTACGGCAGCGCCGCCGACCGTCAGACCGCGCTCGACGCCGGCTTCGATCATCACCTCACGAAGCCGGTCTCCATCGGCGATCTTCAGGCGTTGCTCTCGCGCGCCTGAGCGCGAGCACCTCTCATTCGATCCGCAGTCTCGCCATATAGGGCAGGTGATCGGAAAGCCACGCGGTATCCTGCGTCGGCACGATCCACTCGAGCGGCTTCAGTCCGCGCACGAACATCTTGTCGAGCGCGAGCGCCGGGGAGAACGCCGGAAACGTGCGGCCGGATTCGCCGAGCATCGTCGCCACTTCGTTCATGCCGAGCTCGCCGAAAAGCGCCACGGAGTCGTTGCGCCAGTCGTTGAAATCGCCCGCCAGCACGAGCGGGCCGTCCGGCGCTTCCTTCGCGATCCAGTGCGCGATCCAGTTCATCTGACGCAGCCGCGCCGCACGGGTCAGCGCGAGATGCGCGCAAAGCAGCGTGATCGCGTGACCTGCAAAAGTCGCACGCGCGACGAGCAGCCCGCGCTTTTCGAAGCGATGCGCGGAGATGTCCCATCGACCGGAAAGATCGAGCGGATGCGGTGAGAGGATCGCGTTGCCGTGCCGCCATGACGGCTTGAAGACGTTCGGGCCGAGCGCGATCTGCAATTCGAGCGCGGTGGCGATTTCGGTGGCCTGGCAATGCCAGACATCGTCGAGCGGAGCTGAGAGCGGCTTGCCGAAGCCGCTTGCGAGCATCGGCTGCGGCATGCGCCGCGCCATGGCTTCCTGAAGGAAATAGACGTCCGCGTTGGTGGTCTGAACCCACCGCTGCATCGCGCTCCACGCGCGCAGGCCGAGCGGCGAGCGGCCCTTGTGCAGATTCCAGCTCACCGCCGTGAAATCCGGCGTGACCGCATTCGCGGACGGTGCTGGCGGAAGATGTTCTGGGTTTCGCATACTTTCGTTGTCTTTGTACGCGCCGGCAGCCGGTCACTCGGCCGGCGCGGATGGAGCGAGGCTGGCGCGCACCCGGTACGCCAGCGAAGGATTGCTGTCGATGATCTGCCATTGCGCCCATTCTCCCGGCTTCACCACGAGGCCGGGATGCGAGCCGCTCACCTGACGCGGCGTCGGCGGCACCTTGCAGCCGGAAGCCGACGTGCGCGATGCATCGTCTTCGATCATCTCCTGCGCGTCGATGGCGAGCGTGATGTCGTCGGCGCTCGCGTGCGTCGGAGACACGGTGACGGTGCGTTGCAAATCGATATCGCCCGCCGGCTTGTCGGCGCAACCGACACGATTCTGCACGACATTGTGATGCGTGTCGGTGCGCGCCTGACCGACGTTCGTCGTCGCGGTGAACGAGTCGATCTGCTGACCGTCGCGCACGACTTGCAGTTCCCAATTGACCGGCTGCGGCGTGGTCTGCGCGAAGCCGTGACTCGCGGCGAGGCAGGCGCTCAGGATGAGAGCGGATTGGACCCGATGCAAAAGTGCGGTGCGGTTTCTTTTCGTCATTGAAAGCTTCTCCGGCGCGCGGGCATGATCGGATGGCGGCCCGGCCGCGCCTGCGATGGCGTGCGGCGGCCGCCGAATCGGCGTTGCTCGGCCAGTTGGGGAGCACGTTCCGAACCCGCCCGCCGCATCGATCCCGACGATGATACTAGCGCGCGGCATCATCGGCAGAAGCGGCCGCGATTGGCAGCAGACGCGGCGGACTGCTCGCTTGCGCGTCGTTTTGTCATCGATACACTGAAACCGTCGATCAATCAAAACGACGGGGTGTGACATGACGACGGCCGTGGTCAAACAGGAACTGGCGGTGGCATCCTTCAGCAAGGTCTACAGTCTCGACGACGTGGAGACCGCGCTCAACGAACTGTCCGACGGCGCAAGCGACGCGCTGCGCGCCACCTACGAAAAGATGCTCAAGAGCGGCAATCTGCGCTTCTGCGTGAAGCCGAACCGCATGCCGTCCATCGACGATCTCGCGGCTTCGCTGCCGAATTTCGACGAACCGCTCGACGACATCCGCAAGCAGATTGCGCTATGCCTCGAAACCGACGACCGCCTCGAACTCATGCCGATGCTGCTGCTCGGCGAGCCGGGCATCGGCAAGACGCATTTCGCGAAACAGCTTGCGCGGCTGCTCGGCACGTCGAGTCATTATGTTGCGATGAGTTCGCTCACGGCCGGATGGATTCTGTCGGGCGCGTCGTCGCAATGGCGCAATGCGAAGCCCGGCAAGGTATTCGATGCGCTCGTGAACGGCAGCTACGCGAACCCCGTCATCACCGTCGATGAAATCGACAAGGCCACTGGCGACGCGCAATACGATCCGCTCGGTGCGCTCTACGCGCTGCTCGAACACGACACCGCGCAGGCGTTCATCGACGAATTCGCGGAGGTGCCGATCAACGCGGGCAACGTCGTGTGGATCGCGACGGCCAACGACGCCCGCGCGATCCCCGAGCCGCTTTTGAACCGCATGAACGTCTACGAGATTCCCGCGCCGGACCGCGATGGCGCGCGGCGTATCGGGCAGGCGATCTACGCGGAGATTCGCGAAGCGCACGCGTGGGGCGCGCGTTTCCCCGAAACGCTCGGCGACGCCCCGCTCGATGTGCTCACGCAAGCGTCGCCGCGCGGCATGCGTCGCGCGATGCTCAACGCGTTCGGCAACGCGCGCATCGACGGAAGGCATCACGTCGAGGCGCGCGATATTCAGCTCGATCGGCAGTCGCGCCGAAAATCGATTGGTTTCTGACGAGGCGAAACTGCCGAAATCGGCGAAAACTGCTCGATAACCTGTCTTTTTGGTCATCTGGCGGCCAGATCCTTGCCTTTTTCCGAATTGCACCGGAAAACAACGCTAACTGCGTGGCTTTGTTGTGCGACGCGCAATAGTCGCGCACGTAGAATAGTTAGATTGGGTTGCGCGGAAAGGGACATGGATCGGATCGAATGCGTGGTCATCGGGGCGGGCGTCGTCGGGCTCGCCATTGCGCGTGCGCTGGCGCTGCGCGGGCGCGAAGTCATGGTGCTGGAGGCGGGTGAAGCCATCGGCGTCGGCACGAGTTCGCGCAACAGCGAAGTGATTCACGCGGGCATCTACTATCCGCGCGGCTCGCTCAAAGCCGAACTGTGCGTGCGCGGACGCGAGATGCTCTACGAATTCTGCGCTGCGCATGGCGTGCCGCATCGGCAATGCGGGAAGCTGCTCGTCGCGACCGCGCGCAACCAGATTCCGCAACTGGCGGCCATCGAACAGAAGGGCATCGAGAATCGCGTCGAAGGGCTGGCACGCATCAGCGGCGCGCAGGCGATGGAAATGGAGCCGCAATTGCGATGCGTCGAAGCGGTGTATTCGCCGCGCACGGGCATCGTCGATAGCCATCAGTTCATGCTCGCGCTTCAGGGCGACGCCGAGAACCACGGCGCGGGCGTCGTGTTCCATACGCCGGTCGCCAGCATCGATGCGCGCGAAGGGTGCTTTATCGTCGAAACGGGCGGCGATGCGCCCGCGCGCTTCAGGGCGTCGTATCTGATCAACAGCGCCGGGCTGCACGCCAACGACATCGCGCGCCGCATTCGCGGCCTCGACGACCGTCACGTGCCGCCGCTCTACTTCGCGAAGGGCAATTACTTCAGCGTGAGCGGGCGCACGCCGTTCGACCGTCTCATCTATCCGATGCCGAACGAAGCGGGTCTCGGCGTCCACCTGACGATCGATATGGGCGGTCAGGCGAAGTTCGGCCCGGACGTGGAATGGGTGACGTCGCTGAACTACGACGTCGATCCGCGCCGCGCCGATTCCTTCTACGCGGCGATCCGCGCCTACTGGCCCGGCCTGCCCGACGACGCGCTGCAGCCGGCTTACGCGGGCATTCGGCCGAAGCTCTCCGGTCCCGGCCAGGCCGCCGCCGACTTCATGATCCAGGGCAAATCGGCGCATGGCGTGCCGGGGCTCGTGAACCTCTTCGGCATCGAGTCGCCGGGGCTGACGGCATCGCTTGCAATTGGCGAACGCGTCGCCGACATGGCGCGCTAAGAATCGCTATCGGGCCGCCAAGGGGCCGTCCGCGCTTATTCCTGGCATTCGTGGTCAACCAATCGCTCGCGTGTTGATATGCTCGGGAAGTCGCCGTCGTCAGAACGGCGCTTTCCCCCAATACAACATGGAGCGAGTCACCATGAAGACATCCCGTCGCACGTTTCTGATCACCAGCGTGGGCGTTGCATCGACGTTCGCGCTCGGCTCACGCGCCGCTTTCGCCGAAGCGCCGAAGGTCGAAGAAAGCGATCCCACCGCTCAGGCGCTCGGCTACAAGCTCGACGCAAGCAAGGTCGACAAGGCCAAATTCCCGAAATACGCGGCTGGCCAGGACTGCGGCAACTGCCAGTTCTATCAGGGCAAGGCCGAAGATCCATTCGCGCCGTGCCCGATGTTCGCGAACAAGCTCGTCGCATCGAAGGGATGGTGCAGCGCATACGCGAAGAAGGCGTAACGCGCTAAAAGCCGTATTCATCGAGGCGCGCCCGGCTGCACAGCCCGGCGCGCTTTTTCTTGCGCGGCTTCCTTCGCTTTTGTTCATTGCTTGATAACCCAACGCGCGGTCTTTACACTCGCCTAGGCTAAAAAAGCCTCCCGCTTCGGCTTCTCTCGCTTCGAGGGCGGCGGCGCGGCACACCGGATCATCGGACGCGCGAGTCCGGCGGCACATCCAACGACAAAGGGGTACGCATGGCAGGCAGACCATTGAACGCGCGCGCTGTAGTGGCCGCCGTGATCGGCAACGCGCTGGAGTGGTACGACTTCACCGTTTTCGGCTTCATGACCGTCGTGATCGCGCGGCTGTTTTTCCCCAGCGAAAGCGATTACTCGTCGATTCTCCTGACCACCGCGACCTTTGGCGTCGCGTTCGTGATGCGGCCTGTCGGCGGCATCGTGCTCGGGCTGTATGCCGACCGCGCCGGGCGCAAAGCCGCGCTGATGCTCGTCATCGCGATGATGACGCTCGGCATCCTGCTGCTCGCGATTGCGCCGCCGTACTCCGCGATCGGCATCGGCGCGCCGCTCATTATCGTTGCCGCGCGGCTCATTCAGGGCTTCTCGGCGGGCGGCGAGTTCGGCAGTTCGACCGCGCTCCTGATCGAAGCCGCGCCGTTTTCCAAGCGCGGCTTCTACGGCAGCTTCCAGATGGCGAGCCAGGCGGCGGCGCTACTGCTCGGCGCTGTCGTCGGCGCGGCGATTTCGCGCGGGATGTCGCCGCAGGCGCTCGAGTCGTGGGGCTGGCGCGTGCCGTTCATTCTCGGGCTCGTGATCGGGCCGGTCGGTCTCTACATTCGCCGCAACATGTCGGACACGGAAGCCTTCCTGCACGCGCGCAAGACGGCGCAACGCGCGACGCTCGGCGAAGTATTCCGCGGGCATAGCCGCGAGATTCTGTGCGGGCTCGGCTCGGTCGTCGCGCTGACGGTCACGGTCTACGTGCTGATCGCCTATTTGCCGACGTTCGCCGTCAAGCAACTGAAGCTGCCGTTCGGGCAGTCGTTCACGGCATTGATCGTCGGGAACCTGCTGCTGACCGTGCTGTGCCCGGTGGCGGGCGCGTGGTCCGATCGCATCGGCCGCAAGGGGCTGACGCTGTGGTCGCTGCTGATTACGCTTGTTCTGATCTATCCGCTCTTCGCATGGCTCGCGGCGGAGCCGAGCGTGATGCGGCTCGTCATCGTGCAGAGCGTGTTGTCGATCACGCTCTCCGGCTACTACGGCCCGTTCGGCGCGCTGCTCGCGGAGCTGTTCCCGGCGCATGTGCGATCGACCGGCTTGTCGCTCGCGTATAACATCGCGGTGATGATCTTTGGCGGCTTCGGGCAGTTCATCGTGACGTGGCTGATCCGCGTCACCGAATCGCAGCTCGCGCCGACCTTCTATGTGATGGGCGGACTGGTGATTTCGCTGGTCTCCGTCGCATGCATTCCCGCCGCGCGTCACGCCGACGTCGACGAATCGCGCAGCGTTACTCGCTAGGCAGCATCAAAATGAAAGTGATTGAAAGCAGCAAGTTCACTGCCGAGCGCGCGTGGGGCGCGCTCGATATCTGCGTGATGAACGGCACGTCGTGCCGTCTGCACTGGACCGATGCGCCGTACAAATGGCACGTCAACGACGGCGAGGAAGTCTTTGCCGTGATGGACGGCGTGGTCCGGATGCACGTACGCGATGCGGACGGCGAGCGCACCGTCACGCTCCATGCCGGCGATATCTTCCACGCCCAGGCCGGCGACGAGCACTACGCCGAGCCCGTCGGCGCGGCGCGCATTCTGGTGATCGAGAAAGAAGGAAGCGTTTAGGCGCTCAGCGTTGCAGGCCGGCTGCCACGAGCAGTTCGGCCAGCGCTTCGGTCATGCCGCCTTCGTTTGCTTCGGCGCGTTCCTTCAGTTGCTTGACGAGCTTTTCGTCGAGCTTGCATGCGAAGGGCACGAGGCCCTTTGCCTGATCGAGCTTGCGCTGCTCGCGCCGATCCATCTTCGGCGCGTTCGCGTCGCCGATGGCCGCGCGGCCGCCTTGCTTCAGTTCGTTGGCGAGCTTGAATGCCTTGGTCTGTTCCAGTTGAAATTTGTTCACGCGATGCTCCGATGCGGCAGTTTTGAATGTGCCGTATTGTACGTGGCCGCGCGCTCACGCCTGAGCGGCTTCGGCCAGCGCGTCGATGCGTGCGCGCATCCGCTTCCAGTGCGAGCCTTCCCAGAACACGCGATGACACACATCGCACGTGACAAAGCGCGTATGGCGCTGGCGCACGCCGTCGGGCACGCGATGGTCGATTTCGTCGGCAGCGGCGGGGCGCAGCGGCGCGTTGCACATCAGGCATAAGCGAAACGCGCGCAGATGCGGCGCCAGGTCGAGCCGTTCCGCGACTTCGCGCCATTGCTCGTCCGGTTGCAGCGCGCGCACATAGCAGCCGCGCAGCACGGCGCGACGCTTCAGCAACTCGCGATCGCGTGTCAGCACGATGCGCGATTCCTCCTGCGCGAGACGCTCGATTGCGTCGTCGGCGAAGTTGTTGTCGAAGCGCGTATCGAAGCCGCCGAGCCGCAGCAGTTGCGCAAGGCCGCCGAGATGGGCATCCGCGATGAAGCGAAGATCCGCTGCCTTCATCGGTGCGCGCAATAGCAGCGAGCCGTCGGCCATCCCGGGCGGCGCGCGATGCGGCGGATAAACCTCGATGAGATCGCCGGGCTGAATCTGCGCGTCGAAGCCGGTGGGGTGGCCGTTGCGCAAAATCAGATCGACTTCCGTGTGCGGCACGCCGAGCGCTTCGATCATGTGTTTGGTCGACGATGTCGGCGGACAGGCGCATTCGAACGTGCGCCCCCTCTGCGACCGGGCGACGAAATCGTTCAATTCGTGATGGAAATGAAAGCGCGCCGTGACCATGCAGCAGTATCGCATTGGCCGCCGCTGCGTGCTTCGGGGCGATGTGCTCTACTGGCGTGCGACGTTGCACGGATCATCGAACTCATAGCGGAGCATAGGCATGGATATCGGTTTTATCGGATTGGGAGAAATGGGCGGCGCGATGGCGAGCAACGCGCTGAAAGCGGGGCATTCGGTGCGCGTGTGGAACCGCTCGCGCGACAAGACGCGGTCGCTGGCGGATCAGGGCGCGTCCGTGGTCGATACGCCCGAGCAGGCCTTCGCCGGCGACGCCGCGTTTTCCATGCTCGCCGACGACCACGCGCTGCGCTCGGTGCTCATCGACGGCGGCTTGCTCAAGCATGCGCCCAAGGGGCTCGTGCACGTCAACATGGCGACGATCTCGGCGGCGCTGGCAGTCGAACTGGCGGAACTGCACGCGCAGCATGGCGTCGCGTATGTCGCCGCGCCGGTGCTCGGCCGGCCGGATGTCGCCGCGGCGGGCAAGCTCAACATTCTCGCGGCGGGCGCGGATGCGGACATCGACCGCGTGCAGCCCGTATTCGATGCGCTCGGGCAGAAGACGTGGCGCGTCGGTCAGCAGCCGCAGCACGCGAACGTGCTCAAGCTCGCGGCGAGTTTCATGCTGGCCTCGGCGATCGAGACGGTCGGCGAAGCGGCGGCGCTCGTGACCGGACACGGCATCGAGGCGCAGGCGTTTCTCGACGTCATCACCAATTCCTTGTTTCCGGGGCCGGTCTATGCGGGCTACGGCAAGATGATCGCGGAGCGCCGCTATGAGCCCGCGTTGTTCAAGGCGCGGCTCGGGCTGAAGGACGTGCGCCTCGCGATCGCCGCCGGCGATGAGGTCAACGTGCCGCTGCCGGTCGCGAGCGTGGTGCGCGACAACCTCGTCGATGCCCTCGCGCACGGCGACGGCGAGAAGGACTTCGCGGTGCTCGGACAGGTCGCGGCGCGGCGCGCGGGCCGATAAACAACACTCACGCTGGCCGGGGAGGGGCACACGGCATAATCCCTCCCTTTCTTTTCTTTCCCTGCCGCGATGAAGTTGCAAGTCTGGTGGCCGTTCGTCGCCTCCGCATTCGTCATATTCGCCATTCCCGGTCCCAGCCTGCTGCTCATGATGACGCACGCCGCGCGCTACGGCATGCGCCGCTGCGTCGCGACGATGGCCGGATCGCTCTGCGCGCTCGTCATCATGCTGTCCGGATCGGCGGCGGGGCTGCACGTGCTGCTCGATGCATGGCCGCGCGTCTTCGATGCGTTGCGCATCGCCGGCGGCGCCTATCTCGTCTGGCTGGGCGTCAGAAGCTGGCGCGCGAAGGCCGGCCCCGTCGAGGCGCGCGATCAGCGCGGCGTTGCCCAGGCACCCGTGGTCAAGTCCGCGACGCTCTTTCGCAATGGCTTTCTCGTCGCCAGCAGCAATCCGAAAGCGATCGTCTTCGCCGCCGCGATACTGCCGCAATTCATCGACGCCAGTCAGCCGATACTCCCGCAGTTCGCCGTCATGTTGCCGACGTTCGCGGTTATCGTGGTCGGCTGGTACGCGGTGTATGCGGGCCTCGGCGCGCGCATCGGCGAGAAGCTGAGAAGCGAGGGCGTCGCGCGGGCGTTCAACCGGCTGACCGGCGGCGTGTTCGTCGGCTTCGGCGCAATGATGGCGCTGCTGCGGCATTGATATTCCGGACCGCTAACGTCTGCACAAACGGGAGCACAGTTTGCTTTGATTGCCACGCTTCATTCGCTTGCGAACAAACAGCTTGGGCTGCCCAGGCGATAGTAGCGGTCGAGGAGCACAGCGAGAAAGCAACTGTCGCGCGGCAGGACGCAGCGGCACGTTGCATGGGATGAAGCCCGGCGCGTGAGTCGACACGCGAGCCGGCTGCAATCGACAGGAGACGCCCATGCATCCAGACAGACGAAGCGTCGTGCTTGCCGCGCTTCGTTGCGGCGTGCTGATCACGTTGTCATTCGCGATCGCCGCGCGCGCCGACGATACCCCGACCTCGTGCGATGCACTTAAGCGCATCGTGGCCGCATCGCCGAAATTTTCGTCGCTGACGGCGATCGACGGCCGTCCGGTCGCGCTGTCCTACGGCGACGACGCGCAGTGCGCGGCATCGCCGGCGAATTACCGATGCACATGGACGCGGCACGGCGGCTCCGGTGCCGACGCGCTGCAAAGCGTGGCCGCCGACATCGCCGCGTGCCTGCCCGACGCCACCCACGACGAGAATTCACACGCGCGGCAGCACTTCACGATCGGGCCGCGCGGATCGCGCACCGAAATCGCGGCGTCGCAGGCGGGCGCGAACTTACTCAAGCTCGAAATCTACGCAACCCGGTGAGGCGGTCATGACGAAGCGCATCTTGATAGCCGATGACGACGACGACGCGTTGACCGGTCTCGCGCATCTGCTGAACGGCATGGGACATGAAGTCGCGCTGGCGGCCAACGGCGCGCAGGCGGTGAAAGTGGCGGCTCAGTTCGCGCCGGAAGTGGTGATTCTCGATCTGGGCATGCCAATCGTCGATGGCCTCGCGGCTGCGCGTGCGTTGCGCGAAACGCCGAACGGCGCGGCGATGCTGCTGGTCGCGCTAACGGGTTGGGGACAGCCGCAGCATCGCGAAATGACGCAGGAGGCGGGCTTCGACATCCACCTCGTCAAGCCGATTTCCGGTGATCAGTTGCAGTTCATCCTCTCGATGACGCAGCCATGAAACCCGAAAATGTTGCGATGCATCAAATTTTTTGGTATAGTCGTTCTTGTCTCCTCCATGTCTCCACTGATATGGATTCAGCCCGCCCACTTAGGCGGGCTTTTTTTTCGCCTGTCGCACACATGCTGCGGTGCATGAAAAAAGCCGACGCAGAGGTCGGCTTTTTGGCTCGGGACAGCGGCGCGGTCAGCTTTGAAGGCCCGCGCCTTCGTCCGCGCCGATGGCCAGGTTCATACACTGGATGGCCGCGCCCGATGCGCCCTTGCCCAAGTTGTCCAGCCGCGCGACGGTGACGAAACGCTCGTCGTTACCGAACACGAAGATATCGACGCGATTCGTGTCGTTGCAGGCCTGAACGTCGAAGAAGCCGTTATCCAGATTGCTTTCCGCGTCGAACGGCATCACCCGGATGAACGGCTCGTTCGCGTAGTACTCGGCGAGCATGGCGCGCACGTCTTGCGGCTTGGCCGGGCGCGCGAGCTGGTCGGGCGAGAAATAGGTCGTGACGGCGAGACCCTTCAGGAACGGCCCGACGATGGGCGTGAAAATCGGCGCACGCGCGAGGCCGCTGCGCACCGACATCTCTGGCAAGTGCTTGTGCGTCAGGCCGAGCGCGTACGGGCGCGGGCTCATCAGGCGCGCGTCGCCGCCCGCTTCGTACTCGGCGATCATCTTCTTGCCGCCGCCGCTGTAACCGGTAATGGAATAGGCGTGCGCGGCAAAGTTCGCCGGCACGAGCCCGCCCGCGACGAGCGGCTGCATCGACAGCACGAACGCCGACGCGTGGCAGCCCGGCACCGCAATGCGCTTCGCCGTGCGCAGGCGCTCGCGCTGCGCGCGCGACAGTTCGGGCAGGCCGTAGGCCCAGTTGTCATCGGTTCGGAAGGCGGTGCTCGCGTCGATCACGCAGGTTTTGTCGTTGCCCGGCTCGACCAGCGAAACCGATTCGCGCGACGCCACGTCCGGCAGGCACAGGAACGTCACGTCCGACGCGTTGATGAGCCGGCCCCGCTCGGCGACATCCTTCCGCTTCGCCTCGTCGATGCGCAACACTTCGATGTCACGGCGCTGCGACAGATATTCGAAAATTTTCAGGCCGGTGGTGCCTTCCTGTCCGTCGACAAATACTTTCGTGGTCATCTCGATCTCGCTGGTTCGGGCGACGACGCACGCGCGCCTGCCGCAAAAGCGCCATTCTAAGTCGTTTCCGAGACTGGTTGATGTCGCCGCGCGCAGCAAACGCGATGCGCCCGCGTAACGCCGCGGCTTACCGGCCGGTCCAGCGTGCCGTGACCGCGGCGATGCGCGCGCCGAACGCTTTCGCCGTTTCCAGATCGCCAACGGGCGGCGCTTCTTCAGGCGATGCGTCGGCGGGCGATTGCGCGAGCAGCCCGGTGAAGCCGCCGACGAAGTTCAGGTCGTTGCGCGTCGCGGCCTTGGTGTTCGACGGCATCATGCCGGTGCCCGCCCAGATCATTCCGTGCTGCATCGCGAGCGTGACGAGATAAGAGATCGTCGAGAACTTGTCGCCGTTCATCGTCGCCGAGTTGGTGAAGCCGGCCGCGATCTTGTCTTTCCACTTTTGCGCGAACCAGGGTTTCGAACTGGCGTCGGCAAACTTCTTGAAGTCGGCGGACGGCCCGCCCATGTAGGTCGGCGCGCCGAAGACGATGGCGTCGGCGGCGTCGAGTTCGGCCCAGGCGGCGTCGTCGATTTCGCCGACAGGCAGCAGTTTCCCGTTTGCGCCGGCGTCGTTTGCACCCGTGAGCACGGCTTCGGCGACTTTCTTCGTGTGACCGTAGCCGCTGTGATAAACGATGATGATGTTCGACATGTTTCCCTCTTGCCTGCCGGTCCGCCGATAACGGCGCGGCGCGCCGGACGCGAATGGCCCGATGCCCGGGGCCAGTCTAGCAAGAAGAAATTCGCGGCTACTGGGGCGAACGCACGCAGGAAGCGAAATAATCGCGACGCGCCTATCGCTTGAGCGTGAAGGTGATTTGCGCGCTGGCGATGGCCATCGTGCGGATTTCGTGCTCGAACATGAGTGCGGGCGTGCCCTGACGCAGCCGCAGTTCGTTGCCATTGAGCGCATACACCGTCAAGACATAGCGATGCTCCTTGCCCGGCGGCGGACACGGGCCGCCATAGCCTTCGGTGTCCCAGTCGTTGCGCGCTTCGACCGCGCCGAGCTTGCGCAGCGCCCCGGACGCGCTCGCATTGGCCGGCAAACGCGTGACGTTCGCGGGAATGCCGGCGACGGCCCAGTGCCACCAGCCGCGTCCGGGTGCATCAGGGTCGAAGATGGTTATCGCAAAACCACGGGTCTGCGCCGGCGCGCCGCGCCATGCAATCTGCGGGGAGCGATTGCCGCCCTTACAGTCCGACTCGCTGAAAAGCAATTCCCGGCCGACGGGTTTGCCCGGCACGAGATCCGTGCTCGAAACGGTGAACGCCGGCTCTGCCGCCACGACGCGTGTAAATGACAGAATCGCCAGCAAACTGATTGCACTCGAAGCAACTACGGCAGCATTTCTCCAACGCATGATCCGGCATGCGACGCGCATGGCTGACTCCAAGCAGAGGCTTTCGCGCGTATAGCAGCGTTTCGCCGACTGCAACGATGTTTTTTGTCTCAGTGATGCGCTTCATACGGAGATGCAGTTTAACATTGCAACAAAGCATTAAAAGGTTGATCCTTGGGACTCAACCTATAGCGCAAATTCAGTGGCGTTCTGTATGGCGCTTCTGAAGGCGGTCACCACACCAGACTCTGTTGGCCAAAATATGAGCTATTTGACATTGTTTCGCGTGGCAGTCAATGAACCGAATTTGGGGAAGAATAAATGAGCCAGCGAATACAGGTCATCATCGCAGACGACCACCCGGTGATTTTGTTCGGCGCCACTCAGGCACTCAGCAAATTTCCGGAAGTCGATGTCGTCGGACAGGCGCGCCAGTCGACCGAACTCGTCCAGCTGCTCCAGAAAACGCATTGCGACGTTCTGGTGACAGACCTCGCCATGCCCGGCGGGTCTTACGGCGACGGCATGCCGCTGCTCGGCTACATCGGCCGCCAGTTCCCGAAGGTGCGGCTCGTCGTGCTGACGATGCTCGAAAATCCGGCCTTGCTCAAACGTTTGCGCGAGGTCGGCGTCATGTCGATCATCAACAAAGCCGACGACATGAACCACATCGGCTGGGCTATCCAGCACGTCATGCGCGGGCAGGAGTATCTCGGGCCATCGGTGAAGGCGGCGCTCGACAGCATGGGCATCGGCGCGAGCGGGCAGCAGCGCGGCGTCATCCTGTCCAAGCGCGAACTGGAAGTGGTGCGCCTCTTTGTGTCCGGCATGACCATTACCGAAATTGCGGGCCAGTTGCGGCGCAGTATCAAGACCATCAGCACGCAAAAGAACACGGCGATGAGCAAACTCGGCATTGAGCGGGATTCCGAGTTGTTTCAGTATGCGCAGAGTAACGGGTTAATGAATCTCTCCGCGTATTCAGGCGACGGCTCGCTTGAAGATTCACCGTTGCCCAACCCCAACCCGCTATAGCAGTTAATTGGCGCGGGAATAAGAAAAGCCGCTGACTGAAATCAGCGGCTTTTCTTTTTTATGCGTTAAAAACAGCGAATGGTTTATTGCGGCGCTGCCGTGGCGCCGCCGTGCGCGGCGGACCATTCTGCCGGCGCGTGCAGGAATTTCTCGACTTCATCGAGCGTCCTGGTTTCGAAGTAGCCCTGCTCCTTCGCGACGCGCAGAACGTCCCACCAGGTCGCGAGCGCGTGCAGATCGACATCGATGTCTTTCAGCACCGACACGCTTTCCTTAAAGATGTTGTAGTGGAAAAGCACGAAGCAGTCATTCACCGTCGCGCCGGCCGTACGGAGCGCGTTGATGAAGTTGATCTTGCTGCGGCTGTCGGTGGTCAGGTCTTCGACGAGCAGCACGCGCTGGCCTTCGGTCAGCAGGCCTTCGATCTGCGCGTTGCGGCCGAAGCCCTTCGGTTTTTTGCGCACGTACTGCATCGGCACCATCAGGCGATCGGCGATCCACGCGGCGAACGGAATGCCGGCAGTCTCGCCACCCGCGACGGCATCGATCTGTTCGTAGCCGACATCGCGCAGGATCGTGGCTTCCGCCATTTCCATCAGGCCGCGGCGCACGCGCGGATACGAAATCAGCTTGCGGCAGTCGATATAAACCGGGCTCGCCCAGCCGGACGTGAAGATGAACGGTTTTTCCGCGTTGAAATGAACCGCCTGCACTTCGAGCAGCATCTTGGCGGTGGTGTCGGAGATCGTCTGGCGATCAAAGCCTGTCATGGGCGAATCCTTGGACTGATATGACGCTTCGAGAAGCGAGAAGGCGGCGCGAGGCCCGGGCGTATGGGCGGGACGCGAAACGAGCCGTCTTTCGAAGGACTGTTCCACTTGTCCCTGCGCGCGTGTCGACGGGACTTTCGACGCCCTGAAGCGCCGTTGTCCCATGCACGGCTAACCGGCGATTTTACCCGAGGCCGCGCGCCTCTTGTCACAGATGTTTACGGCTCCGCCAAACGCTGCGTTCATTCGTCACTCGCCTGCGGCTCCACGCGCGCTACACGCGGCGATTCGCGCGACGCTTCAACGCAACTACGTCATGCATTGCAATGCTGCTTCGCGTCATTGCAAGGGCGCGGTGTACACTGAACGTCCAAAAAAATCGAGCCTTCGTCCGCCCGCTTCACCCCCGCGGGACGCGACGCCGTGTCTATCCGACGCGCCGGGCGACTGAAAAACAAGGGTCCATTGATTCACACCCCCACTCATTGTTCGAGCGGTCGCAGGCTGTGAACCCTGTTCGAATAAATTTCCAAACGTCTCAGGATAATCAGGTCAATCATGGACGAACAACTGAAGCAAAGCGCTCTCGCGTATCACCAGAATCCCCGTCCCGGCAAGATTTCGGTCACGCCGACCAAACCGCTGTCGAATCAGCTCGACTTGTCGCTCGCGTATTCGCCGGGCGTCGCGGCCGCTTGCATGGCCATCTTCGATGAGCCGCTCGACGCGCAGAAGTACACGTCGCGTGCGAACCTCGTCGGCGTGGTGACGAATGGCACGGCCGTGCTGGGTCTCGGCAACATCGGCCCGCTCGCGGCCAAGCCGGTGATGGAAGGCAAGGGGTGTCTGTTCAAGAAGTTCGCGGGCATCGACGTGTTCGATATCGAACTGGACGAAACGGACCCGGACAAGCTCGTCGACGCGATCGCAATGCTCGAGCCCACGCTCGGCGGTATCAACCTGGAAGACATCAAGGCGCCGGAGTGCTTCTACATCGAAAAGAAGCTGCGCGAGCGCATGAAGATTCCGGTCTTCCATGACGATCAGCACGGTACGGCGATCATCGCTTCGGCGGCGATTCTCAACGGCCTGAAAGTGGTCGGCAAGAAGCTGGACGAAGTGAAGCTCGTGTGCTCGGGCGCGGGTGCGGCGGCGATCGCGTGTCTGGATCTGCTCGTGCATCTGGGCCTGAAGAAGTCGAATACGCTCGTCACCGATTCAAAGGGCGTGATCTACGAAGGCCGCGGCAGTCTCGATGCTTCGAAGGAGCGCTATCAGGCGAGCACCGACGCGCGCACGCTCGGCGATGCAATGCACGGCTGCGACGTGTTCCTCGGTTGTTCGAGCGCCGGCGTGCTGAAGCCGGAAATGGTCGCGACGATGGCCGACAAGCCGCTGATTCTCGCGCTGGCGAATCCGGAGCCGGAAATCCGTCCGGAGGAAGCGAAGAAGGTGCGGCCGGACTGCATCATCGCGACGGGCCGTTCGGACTATCCGAACCAGGTCAACAACGTGCTGTGCTTCCCGTTCATCTTCCGCGGCGCGCTGGATGTCGGCGCGACGACGATCACCGAAGAGATGAAGCTCGCGTGTGTGCGCGCGATCGCGGAACTGGCGGAAGAAACCGATCAGGGCGATGAAGTCGCGAAAGCCTACGAAGGCCATTCACTCGAATTCGGTCCCGAGTATCTGATTCCGAAGCCGTTTGATCCACGTCTCATCATCAAGATTGCGCCGGCTGTCGCACAGGCAGCGATGGATTCGGGCGTCGCGACGCGTCCGATTCAGGACATGGACGCGTATCGCGAGACGCTCGGGGCGACGGTGTATCGCACGGGCATGGTGATGCGCCCGGTGTTCGCGGCGGCGAAGGCGGCGCCTGCGCGCATCGCGTTTGCGGAAGGCGAGGACGAGCGCGTGCTGCGCGCCGCGCAATTCGTGCTGCTGGAGAAGATCGCGAAGCCGATCATCATTGGCCGTCCGGCGGTGGTCCAGATGCGTTTGCAGAAGATGGGCTCGAAGCTGAGGCCGGGCGTCGATTTCGAGGTCGTGAATCCGGAAGACGATCCGCGTTATCAGAAGAGCTGGCAGGCGTATCACGAGATCGCCGCGCGCGAGGGCGTGACGCCGGAAAGCGCGAAGGCCGCGCTGCGCAAGTTCAACACGCTGATCGGCGCGATCCTGATTCATACCGGCGATGCGGACGGCATGATCTGCGGGCTCATCGATACGTATCAGGATCACCTTAAGTTCGTTGAGCAGGTGCTGGGCAAGGCGGAAGGCGCGAACAATTTTGCGGCGATGAACCTGCTGATGCTGCAAGGCCGGAACCTCTTCATCAGCGATACCTACGTCAACGAGACGCCGACGCCCGAACAACTCGCCGACATGACGATTCTCGCGGCGCGCGAGATCGAGCGATTCGGCATTCAGCCGAAGGTGGCGCTGGTGTCGAACTCGAACTTCGGCAGCGTGCCGAGCGCATCGAGCAAGCGCATGGCAGAAGCGCGCAAGCTGCTGGCGCAGCGTGCGCCGGATCTCGAGGTCGATGGCGAAATGCACGGCGATGCGGCGCTGTCGGAGAGCGTGCGCAAGGCGTCGTTCCCGGGGACGACGCTGCATGGCGAGGCGAATCTGCTGATCATGCCGAACGTCGAGGCTGCGAACATCACGTACAACCTGCTCAAGATGGTGAGCGGGGAAGGCGTGACGGTTGGGCCGTTCCTGCTGGGTGCTGCCAAGCCGGTGCATATTCTGACGCCTGCGGCGACCGTGCGGCGGATCATCAATATGACGGCGGTGGCGAGCGCCAATGCGAGCGTCGCGAAGTAAGCGTTAGCGAACTGCGTTAAGGACGGCGATCCGGGGAACCGGCTCGCCGTTTTTTATTGCCAAGTCGATACGCGGTTGTGGGCGGCAGACCTCGAGTAGCCGGGCCGGTTGCGAAGCCGCTGGCGCTGTATCGTGTCTAGTGAAGGTCCATTGCTTCGGCTGTGCCGAGATACGGTTCGCGAAACTTTGGACGCCGTGGCATGGAAATCATCGTTGAAACTTTCCGCGCATTCGGCGAAGCCTCGGCCGCGGCAATCCGCGTGCGCCCGCTGGCCGGACAAGGCTTCAGCACCGCGTTGCGCGTCGAATGCAGTCGAAGCATGCGGCAGCAACATCCGGTCGGCATGCTCTTTAGACTGGCGGTCAAGCCGATCGAACGTGAAGGCACGCCGTTGCTGTATGCACACGACGCAGCGCCCTTTGAGCGAGTGACGCCCGACGCAGCACAGCGCTTCATTGCTGAAAAATACCGAAGGACCGGTGCGACGATGCCTTGACGCGAACACCAAAGAAAAAGGCGGTCCACCCGGACCGCCTTCGTCATCGCAGACGCCACTCACGCCACCTGCCGCTTCTCCCCGCCTTCACGATCGCGCCACCGCGCCAGCAGCTTTTCCCACTTCACCTTCGCCGCCTTGACGTTGTTGTCCTTGATGTGGCCATACCCGCGCATCGAATCCGGCAGGCTCGCCAACTCGATGGCCAGCGGCAGCTTCGGCATCGTCAATCCGGCGATCAGTTCCCGGACAAGCGCCTCGTACTCGCCGATCAACGCCCGCTCCATCTTCCTTTCTTCCGTCCGCCCGAACGGATCGATCGCCGTGCCGCGCAGGAATTTGAGGCGAGCGAGAACGCGCATCGCCGGCATCATCCACGGGCCGTACTGCTTCTTGACGAGCCGTCCGTGTGCGTCCTTCTTCGAAAGCGCAGGCGGCGCGAGATGGAACTTGATCTTCCAGTCGCCTTCGAAGCTGCTCTTCACCTTCTCGAGGAAAGCAGGATCGGCATATAGACGCGCGACTTCGTACTCGTCCTTATAAGCCATCAGCTTGTGCAGGTTCCTGGCGACCGCTTCCGTCAACAGAAAATCGCTGGCTCCAAGCGCCGCTTCCGCCGCACGCACCTCCGCGACGAGCCGTCCATAGCGCGCGGCGTATGCGGTGTTCTGATACTTCGCCAGGTAGTCGAGCCGCTTGTCGATGAGCGTATCGAGCGCCTTCGGCGTGTGCAGCGTGATGATCTTGCCCGGCGCGGCGCCGTCCTGCGTCTGTGTCCCATGAGCGAGCCGCGTCACGGCTGCAAGATCATGCGCGGCGCGCCGTCCCCATTCGAACGCGGCAAGATTCTTCTCGACTTGCACCGCATTCAGCTCGATCGCCCGCACCAGCGATTCATGCAGCAGCGGCAGCCACCCTTTCTGCCACGCATATCCGAGGACGAACGGATTCGTGTAAATCGCATCGCCCATGAGTGCGACGGCGAAGCGATTCGCATCGACGAGCGAAACATGCTCGCCCGCCGCCGCGCGGATATCGGCTTCCGCACTCGCGCCCGGAAAACGCCAGTTCGGGTCCTTGATGAACGCGGCAGTCGGCGTCTGTGCACTGTTGACGACGACGCGCGTATGCCCCGGCTGCATCCGCGATCCGCACTCGTCGCTCGCGGTCACGATCGCATCGCAGCCGATGACGAGATCCGCCTCGCCCATCGCGATGCGAGTCGCGTGGATATCGGCGGGGCGGTTCGCGATCTGCACGTGGCTCATCACGGCGCCGCCTTTTTGCGCGAGGCCGGTGACATCGAGCACGGTCACGCCCTTTTGCTCCAGGTGCGCCGCCATGCCGAGCAGCGCGCCGATCGTCACGACGCCCGTACCGCCCACGCCCGTCACGAGCACGCCATACGGCCGGCCGATCGCAGGCAGGTCAGGCGTGGGAACGGGCGGCATTGCATCGCCGGCGACGCTCGTCGCCTTCGGCTTCTTCAACTGGCCGCCTTCGACCGTCACGAAGCTCGGGCAGAAACCGTTGAGGCACGAATAGTCCTTGTTGCACGTCGACTGGTTGATCTGCCGCTTCGTGCCGTATTCGGTATCGAGCGGCTCGACGGACAGGCAATTGGACTTCACGGAGCAATCGCCGCAACCTTCGCAGACTGCCTCGTTGATGACCACGCGCTTCGCCGGATCGGGAAACGCGCCACGCTTGCGACGGCGACGCTTCTCCGTGGCGCAGGTCTGGTCATAGATCAGAATCGACGTGCCGGCAATCTCGCGCAACTGGCGCTGAATGTCGTCGAGTTCGTCGCGATGATGCACTTCGATGCCCGGCGCAAGCCCGACTTCCGGCGTGTACTTCTCGGGCTGATCGGTCACGACGACGATCTTCGTCGCGCCTTCCGCCGCCAGTTGATGCGTGATCTGCGGCACGGTCAGCACGCCGTCGACGGGCTGGCCGCCCGTCATCGCGACCGCGTCGTTATAAAGAATCTTGTAGGTGATGTTCACCTTCGCCGCGATCGCCGCGCGGATCGCGAGCAGGCCCGAGTGGAAGTAGGTGCCGTCGCCGAGATTCGCGAACACGTGCTTGTCGCCGGAAAACGGCGCTTGTCCGACCCACGCGACGCCTTCGCCGCCCATCTGGCTGAACGTGCTCGTGTTGCGGTCCATCCAGACCGTCATGTAATGACAGCCGATGCCGGCCATCGCGCGCGATCCCTCCGGCACGTTCGTCGACGTGTTGTGCGGGCAGCCCGAGCAGAACCACGGTTTGCGCTCCGCTTCGACGCGCGGCCGCGCGAGGGCTTTCTCCTTCGCTTCGATCACCGCGATGCGCGCCGCGATACGCGCGCGGACATCGGCGGGAAGATCGAACTTGTCGAGCCGCGTGGCGATCGCCTTCGCGATGATCGCCGGCGATAGCTCGTAATGCGCTGGCAGCAGCCAGTTTCCCATCGGCACCGACCATTCGCCGCCCGCGCCGTCTTTCTCGTCGAATTTGCCGAAGACGCGCGGACGCTGCGCGTCCGGCCAGTTGTACAGCTCTTCCTTGATCGCGTATTCGAGAATCTGGCGCTTCTCTTCGACCACGAGGATTTCGTCGAGACCGCGGGCGAATTCATGCGCGCCCTGCGCTTCGAGCGGCCACACGCAGCCGACCTTGTACAGCCGGATGCCGATCTGCGCGCAGGTCTGATCGTCGAGGCCGAGGTCGGTCAACGCCTGACGCACGTCGAGATACGCCTTGCCAGCCGTCATGATGCCGAAGCGCGCACGCGGCGAATCGATCTCGATGCGGTCGAGCTTGTTCGCCCTCACATAGGCGAGCGCGGCGTACCACTTGTAGTCGAGCAGACGTGCTTCCTGCACGAGCGGCGGATCGGGCCAGCGGATATTCAGGCCGCCTTCGGGCATCGCGAAATCGGTCGGAATCACGATTTCCGTGCGATGCGGGTCGATATCCACCGACGCCGACGATTCCACCACGTCCGTCACGCACTTCATCGCGACCCAAAGGCCGGAATAGCGGCTCATCGCCCAGCCGTGCAGGCCGAAGTCGAGATATTCCTGAACGTTGGACGGAAACAGCACCGGCAGCCCGCACGCCTTGAAGAGATGCTCGGACTGATGCGCGAGCGTCGATGACTTCGCGGCGTGATCATCGCCGGCGAGCACGAGCACGCCGCCATGCTTCGACGATCCGGCCGAATTGCCGTGCTTGAAGACATCGCCGGAGCGATCGACGCCGGGGCCTTTGCCGTACCACATCGAAAAGACGCCGTCGTATTGCGCGCTCGGATAGAGGTTGACCTGCTGCGAGCCCCAGACGGCCGTTGCCGCGAGATCCTCGTTGACGCCGGGCTGAAACACGATCTGATGCGCGGCGAGATGCTTCTTCGCCTTCCAGAGCGACTGGTCCAGACCACCGAGAGGAGACCCGCGATAGCCGGAAATGAAACCGGCGGTGTTGATGCCAGCGGCCTTGTCGCGTTCTTGCTGGAGCATTGGCAGGCGCACCAGGGCCTGGATGCCGCTCATGTAGGCGCGGCCGCGTTCGAGCGTGTATTTGTCGTCCAGTGTGACGGATTTCAGCGCGGCTTCTAGCGAAGCTCTTTGTTCTGCGTCTAGCGGGGCGTTCATTATGTGTCTTCCTCCACCCGAGTTTGGGATCACCAAAGCATATTTCGGGCCGTCGCGCCTTGTGGACGCGTTGGCCGGGACTTCAAGTGTGCCGACGCAGTCGTTCCTAAGACAGTGGGACAAACCCGTTTTCGAGATAGGACAAGCTGCGCGGGCCTGAGCCGGCGGATGCGCTTTGTTACAGATGTAAAAGTGACCGAAATGCGGAACCCTCGCTCAGGGCTGTGTCTAAACGGGCGCCTGGCGCGGTTTGCCAGGTGTCGCACACGCAGTCATAAGGAGAAATTAAATGAAGCAACGCCACATCCAGAGTTTCCTGATGGTCTCGGCGGCCTTTTTCGCGATCAGCGCGCCGATGAGCGGCGCTCGCGCGAGTTCGCCGTTCGGGGCAACGTCCGCTCCGCAAGTCGTGCAGGCGCGCGCGCAAGGTGCGCAGACGCGCACCGGCGAGCGCCGCGATTCGGAACGCAGCAACGACGATACGGCGAACTGACGCGCATCGTAGCGGCCGGTTCTTTCCGAGAACCCGCCGCCCAAAAGCAAAAGGGACATGAGTGAATCATGTCCCTTTTTTGCATCTACTCCGCTTTTAAGTGGCGCTCGTGTCTTTCAGCACGCCGCGCCGCATCTGATCCAGTTCGATCGATTCGAACAGCGCCTTGAAGTTGCCCTCGCCGAAGCCCTGATTGCCCTTGCGCTGAATGATTTCGAAGAAGATCGGCCCGATCTGATTCTCGGTGAAAATCTGCAGCAGGATTTCGTCGCGCACGCCGTCGATCAGAATCTTGCGCTTGCGAAGCTCGGCGACAGTTTCGCCGTGGTTCGGCACGCGGCGGTCGACGAGCTCGTAATACGTGTCGATGGTGTCCAGCAGCGCGATTTTCGCGGTGCGCAGGCCGTCGACGGTTTCGTAGATATTGTTCGTCCCAAGCGCAATGTGCTGAATGCCTTCGCCGTGATAAGCGTCGAGATATTCCTGAATCTGACCGGCGTTATCGGAGCCTTCCTCGTTGATCGGAATGCGGATTTTGCCGCACGGTGAGGACATCGCCTTCGACTTGACGGCCGTCACTTTGCCTTCGATGTCGAAATAACGCGCTTCGCGGAAGTTGAACAGGCGCTCGTAGAACTCGGCCCATTCGATCATCCGCCCGCGATGCACGTTATGCGTCAGATGGTCGATATAAGTCAGCCCATGGCCGACCGGATTCGGGTCCGCGCCGGGAATCGGTTCGAAGTCGACGTCGTAGATGCTGATATCGCCGATGCTGCCCGGCTGCGCGCCGTTCTTGCCGCGCCAGCGGTCGACGAAGTAAATCAGCGAATCGCCGATGCCCTTGATCGCCGGAATGTTCAGTTCCATCGGGCCGGTCTTGTTGTCGAAGCCCCACGCGCCGAGGTCGAGCGCGCGCTGATAAGCCTTGCCGGCATCCGCGACGCGAAAGGCGATCGCGCAGATCGACGGCCCGTGCAGGCGCGCGAACCGCTGTGCGAAGGAATCGGCTTCCGCGTTGATGATGAAGTTGATCTCGCCCTGCCGATACAGCGTCACGTTCTTGTGCCGATGCTTCGCAATGGCGGTGAAGCCCATTTGCTCGAACAGCCGGCCGAGCGCGACGGGATCGGGCGCGGTGTATTCGATGAATTCGAAACCGTCGGTGCCGACGGGATTTTCCCAGTTCGATGCGGTCATTGCGTGTCTCCTGATCTGTGCGGCGCTCGAGCGACGTGAAGACAAGTTTAGCGGGGAGGGCGCGCCAAAAACTTGCGAAACAAATCGCCGCTTTTTAAGATTGCGCACGAAGCTGCCAAGCGAGGCCGAACAGGAGACAGAAGATGGCTGAACCCGAAATCGACGCCATAGATCGCAAAATCCTGGCGATCTTGCAGGAGAACGGCCGGCTGTCGAATCAGGAAATCGCGGATCGCGTGAGCCTGTCGCCTAGTCCGTGCTTGCGGCGCATTCGGCGGCTGGAGGAAACGGGCGTGATTCGCGGATACGTCGCACTGCTCGACGCCAAGAAGCTCGGGCTCGGGCTGCTTGCCTACGTCAACGTGCGGCTGGAAAAGCGCGGGGGCATGCCGGTCGCCGCCGGGACGCCGAAACCGCCGACACACGGCGACCTGTTTCGCGAAGCCGTGCGATCGTGGCCCGAAGTCGTCGCCTGCGATGCGATGACAGGAGAGATGGATTTTCTGTTGCGTGTGCAGGTACGCGACATGGAGCACTTTTCGCGCTTCGTGGACGGCCAACTGCTGCACCATCCATCGGTGATCGACGTCCGCTCGAGTTTTTCGCTGGAGCGCATCAAGGAAACGACGGTGCTGCCGCTTCGTTAGCCGCGCAAAAAGAAAAAGGGCGGTCTCGGCCGCCCTTTCGTGGTCCCGCTCGCAGCGCGAACCCCGCGCTGTTCGGAGCGTCAGGCCGCGTCGGCCGTCGGCATGAATGCCTTGAACATTTGCGTTGCGCGATGCGCCTGGCGCTTGATCGCGTAATCGAACACGGCGGCTTGCTCTTGAAGCATTTCGGCCATGATGCTCGTCTGGTCAGCCGGCTGAAGCGACAGATACGCGTCTGCTTCGCCATAGGCGTACTCGATCTTCATGCCGGCCTTGCGCGCGATGTGCATCATCGTCTTGTTGCGGGACAGGCAGTGCACATACAGCTCGGAAACGTGAGTGTTGCGGCTGCGTATGGCGGCGCGCTCGAAGAGCTTGGTGCCGATGCCGCGTCCGCGCGCACTTTCCAGCACTGACACGCCGAACTCGGCGGTGCGCTTGTCGCCTTGGGCGGGCAAATAGGCCAGATGGCCGACGCCGACCAGTTCCAGCGACGAGCTGAACACGCCGAAGACCGTGTCGTTCGTGAAGTTCAGGTTGCGGACGTAATTCTCGATGACGTGATCCGGCACGATCTGCCCAAAGCGCAGCAGACGGTCGTCTTCGTCTAGCGAAAGAAAGTGGGCGAGCAGGCGCTCGCGATCAGCGGAAGACAGTTCACGGACGAGAACTGGCTTACGCGCGGCGTCCGACAGCGGACGGTCGCTCGCGACGATCTGCTCGGCGGTGCGGTTGAAGGTCAGTTCCACGGTGTTCTCCTGTCGTGATGCGAATTGCTGCAAAGCAAAACGCATTTTAGCCGGTTCGAGAGAATCGGATACGGGAAAACCCTTAAAAACCGTGGAGGGGCTGTTCTAAACGTTTGCTAAATCGCAACAATGTTTAACGAAAACAACGACTTAGAAAATTTGGTGCGGAACAACACGTCATTCTGTCGCATCGCAACAAAATTCAGGTGTTCGCGTCAGCCAAGCCGTGCTCGATCATGCCGACGACCTGCTCCGCAAATTCGCCGTAGCCCAGCTTGCCGCCCGGCTTCAGCCAGGTGAACGTCCAGTTGATCATGCCGAACACCATCATCGTGAGGGCGGTCTGGTTGTCCTTCGACACGCGCTGCGGATAGGCGCGGGCGAGTTGACGGGCGAACGCCGCGACGATGTCCCGCTGACGGCCGAGGACGATCTCGCGCTGCACCTCTTCGAGATATTTCACGTCGTTTAGCAGCGCAACATGCCGGCTATGCGATGTCTCGTATTCCGCGAGAAACGCGCGCACCAGTTCCGCGAAGGCCTCTCGCTCGTCGAGGCCGCGCCGCTCGCTCGCGGCTTCCACCTCGGCGATGATCAGCATCAGCCGCTTCGTGTAGCGGTCGAGCAGATCGAAGAGAATCGCTTCCTTGCTCGCGTAATAGTGATAAAGCCGCGCTTTCGACGTCCCGCTTGCTGCGGCGAGGTCCGCCATCGACGTGCTGGGGTAACTCGTCTGCGCGAATTTGGCGGCGGCCAGTTCGAGAATCTGTTCGCGTTGTGTTTCGTGGTCAGGCGCTTTCGTACGGGCCATTGATGAACGTTGTTTTCGGCTTGGTGGCTGGGCGAGACTACCGGCGCAGTTCGGCGTCGGCGATTTCCGACGGCGTGCCGCGTATTTTAAGCCGCCCCGCCGCGACGAGTTCGCGGCATCGCCAGAAGGCGACCGAGTCGCTCAGCAGGAAGTCGAAGCGCTGCGCCATCGCCTCGCCGGCGATACGCCTCGCCGGACGCTATTCGGAACTCGCGATGTCGAGCATTGCTTCATCGACGTCCGTCCATGTGCCGGAGACGAGCATGTTGTCGCGCAGGCGGCGGTTTTCGGCGTTCGAGTGCTTTGCTTCCTGCCATTCGAGCGCGAGCCGGCTGATGCGCAGCACGGAAATAGGCGCGGCGCTCGGCAGTTTCGCAAGTAACTGCTGCGGCGAGAACATGCCCACGGCAGTCGCCTGGTGCACGTCGCTGGCGGCGTCGCCGAGATCAGCGAGGTTCAGCTTCGCTTCGTTCAGACGCTGCGGCACATTGCGCAAGTGATAAGCGACGCGGCGCAGCGTGAGCTGATCCGCCGCGCTCTGGCCGTGCCACACGACGACCTGCGCGTCGCCGCGTGCCAGACGGCCGAAAAGTGTCTGTTGCGTCTTGAGTTCGGCTTCGAAATCGACCGCACTGTTCCACACCTGACGCCAGAACGTCGCACGCGCGACCGGCGATTCATCGACATCGCGGATGGGACCGACGGCGAGATCGTCGCGCAGGGCGATCACCTGATCGTTGCGCCCGGCGAGCCGAAGCGCTTCGGTCAGCGACTGGGCGGCGTTGTCGCCATTCGTGACGTGAATCATGTTCATGGTGTCGGCATGCCGGAAGACGATGGGACCGCTCGAAGTGCGATCCCCAGTTTAAGCCAATCGTCGCGCGTGCCGGTGTGGGCTTTCGCGCTCAGATCAACGCTCGTCGAAGCTCACGACGACGCGCTCGCTTACCGGATGACACTGGCAAGTCAGCACGAATCCATCGTCGATTTCGTGTTGCTCCAGCGTGTAGTTCTTGTCCATCTTCACCGTTCCTTCGACGACCTTCGCGCGACACGTGCAGCAAACGCCGCCCTTGCACGCATACGGCAGCGCGAGTCCCGCCTTGAGGCCGACATCCAGCACGCTCACGCCTTCGTACGGCAGGCGCAGCTTGCGCTTTTTCCCGTCGATGATCAGTTCGAGCTCCGCCGCCGGCGTGCTTTCCGTAATCTCGATCTGCGGCACGCCCGCTTGCGGCAGCGGCGAGCCGAATCGCTCGACGTGGATGCGCTGCGGCGCGACGCCCGACTCCTTCAGCGCAGCTTCGGCGGCGTCCATCATCGGCGCGGGACCGCAGATGAACGCTTCGTCGATTTCATCCGGCGGCAGCAGCGTTTCGAGGAACGCCTTGCACTTCGCCTGGTCGAGCACGCCGTTGAACAGTTCGACGTCCTGCAGGTCGTCGGACAGCACGTGGTATAGCGCGAGCCGGCTCATGTAGCGGTTCTTCAGGTCTTCGAGTTCTTCCGCGAACATGATCGCGTCGACGCTGCGGTTGCCGTACACGAGCGTAAAGCGGCTGGTCGGCTCCATATCGAGCGTCGTCTTGATGATCGCGAGCACCGGCGTGATGCCCGAGCCGCCCGAGAACGCGACGTAATGCTTCGCGTGATCGGCGTTCAGGTGCGTGAAGAAGCGCCCGTCGGGCGTCATCACCTCGATTTCATGGCCGGGCTTCAGTGTGTCGAACGCGAAGTTGGAGAAGCGCCCCCCGCGCACACGCTTGATGCCGATGCGCAATTCGCCGTCGCGATCGTAATCGGTCACGCCGACGCAGATCGAGTACGAACGCCGCGTCTCTTCGCCGTCGATATGCGTCTTCAGCGTCACGAACTGACCCTGCGTGAAGCGAAACGCGTCGCGGAGTTCGGGCGGCACGTCGAACGAAACGGTGACGGCATCGGCGGTTTCGGGACGCACGTCGCGGATGCGCAGCGGATGGAATTGCGGAGTCGCCATGATGATCGTGTCTCGGAGCAGTCAATACGGCTTGAAGTAATCGAACGGCTCGCGGCAGTCCAGGCAGCGATACAGCGCCTTGCACGCCGTCGAGCCGAACTGCGCAAGCCGTTCCGTGTGCGCGGAGCCGCAGCGCGGACAGGCGATGACTTCCTTCTTGTATGGCACGAAGCGCAGCGGTTGTTCGGGGCTGCTGCAAGCGCCCGTCGGCGGCGCGATGCCGTAGCGGCGCAGCTTTTCGCGCGCGTCGTCGGTGATCCAGTCGGTCGTCCAGGCGGGCGCGAGCACCGTCTTCACGCGATGCGCGCCGAGTGCCGCGTTGTCGATCGCGTGCGCAATGTCTTCCGCAATCTGCGACATCGCCGGGCATCCTGAGTACGTCGGCGTGATGACGACTTCGAGCACGCCGTCGTCGCCGTGGCGGACGTCGCGCAAAATGCCGAGTTCGCGGATCGACACGACCGGGATTTCCGGATCGGGCACCGATTCGAGGACGGACCACGCGCGCTGCAGCGTGGCGTCGGTGTGAGCGTTCGCGGCTGTCATCACCAGGTCGCGCCCGGATGTTGCCGCGCGATGCTCTGCATTTCGGCGAGCAGATAGCCCATGTGCTCGGAATGTTCGCCGAGCTTGCCCGTGCTGACGTGCTTCGCTTCGTCCGGCGCGCGCAGCGTGGCTTCGTCGATCGCCGATGAAACCGCTTCGCGCCACGCAGCCTCGAAATCGCTTGCGAGCGGCGCGATGCCCGCTTCGGCCACCGCGCGCTCGACGGCGTCGGGATGGAAGAACTCGCGCGTGTACGGCATCAGATAATCGAGCGCCGCTTGCGCCCGCCGATGCGATTCGTCCGTGCCATCGCCCAGTCGCACGAACCAGTCGCGGGCGTGGTGCAGGTGGTAGCGCGTTTCCTTGATCGACTTCGCCGCGATCGCCGCGAGTTGCGCATCCGACGACGCCTGCAACGCCGTCCACAACTCGGCCATCAGCGCCGAATACAGAAAGTTGCGCACGATGGTGACCGCGTAGTCGCGCTCGGTGCGCGCCGTCCCCGCGAGCGGGCCGAAGTGCGGCAACTCGACGAGCGTGTAATTCGCGAATTCGCGCTCGGCGCGGAAATAGGCGTAATCGTCTTCGGTCTTCTTCTGACCGGTGAGTTCGGCTTCGAGCGTCGCCGCGTGCGAGTACAGCAGCCGCGCCTGACCGATCAGATCGAGACTCATGTTCGCCAGCGCGATGTCCTCTTCCAGCGCCGGGCCGTGGCTGCACCATTCGGCGTTGCGCTGACCGAGGATCAGCGCGTTATCGGCGAGACGCAGCACATAGGCGAGATGTTCGGTGCTCATGTCGCGCCCTTCTTACATGTGGTTGATTTCGTCGGGCAGCACGAAGAACGTCGGATGCCGATAGATCTTGTCGCCGGCGGGCTCGAACAACTCGCCCTTGTCGGCCGGATCGGACGCCGTGATCGCTGCGGACGGCACCACCCAGATGCTCACGCCTTCCTGACGCCGCGTGTAGACGTCGCGCGCCATGCGCAGCGCGGCGCTTGCGTCGGCAGCGTGGAGGCTGCCGCAGTGTTTGTGATCGAGTCCCTGCTTGCTGCGCACGAAGACTTCCCAGATCGGCCATTCCTTGCTCATGTCGATATCTCCTCGATGCTCGCTTCAGGCCGCAAGCTTCTGCGCGCGCGCCTTTTGTTTCTCCGCGTAGGCGATCGCGGCCTCACGCACCCATGCGCCGTCGTCGTGCGCCTTGACGCGGGTGGCGAGGCGCTCCTTGTTGCAGGGGCCGTCGCCGTTGACGACGCGCCAGAATTCTTCCCAGTCGATCTCGCCGTAATCGTGCGCGCCGCGCACCGCGTTCCACTTCAAGTCCGGATCGGGCAGCGTCACGCCGAGAATCTTTGCCTGTTCGACGGTCGCGTCGACGAACTTCTGGCGCAGGTCATCGTTCGAAATGCGCTTGATGCCCCACGCGAAAGACTGGCCGCTGTGGATCGAATCCTTGTCGCTCGGGCCGAACATCATCAGCACCGGCCACCACCAGCGGTTCACGGCCTGCTGCACGAGTTCCTTTTGCGCCTGCGTGCCTTTCATCATTGCGAGGAGGGCGTCGAAACCCTGCCGCTGATGGAACGACTCTTCCTTGCAGATGCGGATCATTGCGCGCGCATACGGCCCGTAGGTGCAGCGGCACAGCGGGATCTGGTTCATGATCGCCGCGCCATCGACGAGCCAGCCGATCACGCCGACGTCGGCCCACGTGGGCGTCGGATAATTGAAGATGCTCGAATATTTCGCCTTGCCGGCGTGCAGCGCATCGACCAGTTGATCGCGCGAGACGCCGAGCGTTTCCGCCGCGCTATATAAATAGAGGCCGTGGCCGCCTTCGTCCTGGACCTTGGCGAGCAGGATCGCCTTGCGCTTGAGGCTCGGCGCGCGGCTGATCCAGTTGCCCTCCGGCTGCATGCCGATGATTTCCGAATGCGCGTGCTGCGAAATCTGCCGAACCAGCGTCTTGCGGTACGCCTCCGGCATCCAGTCTTGCGGCTCGATTTTGCCGTCGGCCTGCATCACGGCGTCGAAGCGTTGCTGCTCGGAAGAGGCGTCGGCGGGGGCGTCCGAAGCCGGTTGCTGACCGGGAAGATCGAGAGATTGGGTGTACATGGCGGACACTCGCTCATGGGAAGTCGCTGTCGGCCGATTATAAACCGACCGGACGGTCGGGGAATCGGTTTTTTCGAGATGACCGGGAATTCCCCTAGGCGATCCGGCAATGAAAAACGGCGCCGCTCCTTTGGAGGCGGCGCCGCTTCTCGAATGCAAGCGTGCGGATTAGCGCGCGGTCTGTCCGGTGAAATCTTCTGCGTCGACGTCATAGCCCGACGGCTCCCAGCGCACCGCGAACAGCGCGACGAGCCCGGCGAGCGGCGCCACCGCGATCATCCAGAAAACCTTCGTCCCGAGCGCCGCCGACAACACCGGGAACAGGAACAGCGAAACGGTCGAACTGGCGCGCATCAGCGTCTGATTGAAGCCGACGCCCACGCCGCGCAGCGATGTCGGATAGCTCAGCGACGCGAACGTCATGCTATGCGACCCCGGCCCGATGCCTTGCCCCAGAAGGAACGCGGCAAGCAGCGCAATCGCGATGACGACCTGCGCGCCCGTCGCTGGCTTGCCAACCAGCGCGAGTCCGACGAGCGCCACCAGCTGAAACGCGTAACCGACGACCGTCAGGTTCCACGCGCCGAACTTCGGCACCGTCCGCACGGCAAACAGCCCGCCTGCGAACGCGAAGCACAGGTTCAGCGCGAGCGACGCGAGAATCGTGGTGAGCATCGACTGCGCGAGAAAGCTGGAGATGATGACCGGCAGCCCGAACGCGACGGCGTTATACGCAAAGGACGACGCAATCGCGATGACCGTCGCCAGCACCGTCCGGCGCAGGTACACGCCGCGCAACAGCGCGCCATAGTTGGCGAACGACGCGCGGCGCGCTTTCGGCGCTTTCGATGCGGCGGACGCGCTGTCATCGACGCGCGCATCGATGCCATAGGAACGCTTGAGGATCGCGGCGGCGCTGGCGAGATCGCCCTGATTGGCCGCCCACACGGGCGATTCGCTCATGTAGCGGCTGCGGATCGCGATGATCGCAATGGCGGGCACCGCGCCGAAGCCGAGAATCAGCCGCCACAGCCAGCCCGCGTTGTGCTCGGGCAGCACGGCGTACAGGCCCAGCACGAGCAGATAGGAAACGCTGATCGCGGCGTACCAGGTCGGGCACCACATCGCGACACGGGCGGCCTTGTTGCCACGGCCTTGCAGTCGTGAGAATTCGGCGAGAAACGCCATCGCGACCGGCAAGTCGATGCCGACGCCCAGTCCCATCACGAAGCGCGCTCCGCCGAGCACCCACGCGTTCGGTGCGAGCGCGCAGGCGATCGCTGCGACGACGAAGAAGAACATGTCGGCCATGAACACGCGATAGCGGCCGATCTTGTCGGTCAGATAGCCGCCGAGAAATGCGCCGATGATCGCGCCGAACGTGATCGCGGACGCGACAAAACCGGTTCCGGTCGGCGTCAGCGAAAACTCGCGTGCGATGTCCTTGACGCCGAACGCGAGCGCGCCGAGGTCATAGGCATCCAGAAAGATCCCGCCGAGCGCAATCGCGACGACGATGCGCGCGTCGCTGCCGACAGCCGCACCACGATTGACGAGGTTGGACACATCCGCGGCGCTGCGGATGACGGGGCGCGCATCGGCGGCCCGGGTGGAAGCGCGATCGGGCGCGGTGGAGACTGACATGAGCTGGACCGGAAAGGTAAAAAGTTGTCGATGCAACGAATGGCGCGATCGTACTGGCCCGACTCCGCGCGACCAAATTCTTTTTCGTTATTTGATGACTTACGACGACGGCGGCGTGCGCCGCATCGCGCCGACCGTGCGATGCGACAATGACGCTCTCGATTTTTTAGCGGCTCTCAGCATGGCGTCTGTCAACAACAAGGAATCGGCCGATGAGGTGGTCGAGGTCGAGGTCGCGATCGTCGGCGGCGGGCCGGCTGGCCTGATGGCCGCCGAAGCGCTTGCGGCGGGCGGCGCGCGTGTCGACGTGTTCGACGCGATGCCGTCGGTCGGTCGGAAGTTTCTGATGGCGGGCAAGGGCGGCATGAATCTCACCCACTCCGAACCGTCCGATGCGTTTCTCGACCGCTACGGCACGCGTCGCGCGAACATCGCGCCGCTGCTCGCCCGTTTCGATGCCGCCGCGTTGCGCGAATGGGTCCACGGCCTGGGCGTGGAGACGTTCGTCGGCAGTTCGGGACGCGTCTTTCCGACCGACATGAAGGCGGCGCCGATGCTGCGCGCGTGGCTGCATCGGCTGCGCGCGTCGGGGGTGACGCTGCACATGCGGCATCGATGGCTCGGCTGGGCCGGCGATGGCGTCTCGGTCTCGCGTTTCGCCACGCCGGAGGGCGAGAAACGTGTCCGTCACGATGCGCTCGTGCTCGCGCTGGGCGGGGCGAGCTGGCCGCAACTCGGCTCGGACGGCAGCGCGGTGGCGCATCTGGCGGCGCGCGGCGTCGATGTGCGGCCGTTTCTGCCGTCGAACTGCGGGTTCGATGTGGGATGGACGCCGCACTTCAGCAGCCGCTTCGCGGGCGAGCCGCTCAAGTCGGTCGCGATCGGCGTGCGTGCGGACGGCGCGGTGGACTGGCGCATCGGCGAGTGCCTGATTACGGAGCAGGGCATCGAAGGAAGCCTGATTTACGCCCTTTCTGCACCGATTCGCGATCATCTGATGGCAAGCGGCGATGCCGGGACGACGCTTCTGCTCGATCTGACGCCGCAGCTTTCCGCCGAGCGTGTGCGAGATGAGGTGCTGCATCCGCGCGGGGCGCGTTCGCTGTCGAGTCATCTCCAGAGCCGGCTGCATCTGGCGGGCGTCAAGGCGGGACTGCTGCGCGAATGCCTCAGCAAGGATGAATACGCCGATCCCGAGACGCTCGCTGCGCGCATCAAGGCGCTGCCGCTGCGCGTGCTGCGTCCCCGGCCGATCGCGGAAGTGATCAGTAGCGCGGGAGGCGTGGCGTTCGAATCGCTCGATCAGCGTTCGATGCTCACCGCGCTGCCCGGCGTGTTCTGCGCGGGCGAGATGCTCGACTGGGAAGCGCCGACCGGCGGTTATTTGCTGACGGCGTGTTTTGCGAGTGGACTGGTCGCGGGGGAAGGGGCGCTTGCCTGGCTCAGGGCGCGGGCTCGCGAGATGGACTGAAGGCGATCGGGCGCATTAGAAGGTACGGCTGAGCGAGGGCGGAGCAGGAAGTGCCGCGAGAGCACTAGCGCGCGGACGGTTCGACAGCAGGAACAGGCGCGCGGCGCGGCACTTCGACATCCGGCGACCGCGCCCGCGATCGCCGGAAATGGCGGTCCAGGTTACCGTGCAACCAGCCGCCAAAGCGACGTCACTTCCGCCGATCGCGCCGCGTAAAGCGGATCGGCCTTATCGGCTGCGCGCGGATGATGCGGCTTGACGTCGATGCGGCCGTCGACCTTGAGACCCGCCGCGTCGATCCATTCCTGCAACTGCGCACGCGTCCGCAGCCCGAGCTGCTCGGCAAAGTCGGACAGAATGAGCCAGCCTTCGCCGCCGGGCGTCAGATGCGCGGCGAGCCCGTCGAGGAAGCCGCGCAGCATGCGGCTGTCGGGATCGTAGATCGCGTGCTCAATCGCTGCGCTCGGCCGCGCCGGCAGCCACGGCGGATTGCACACGATCAGCGGAGCGCGTCCTTCGGGAAAAAGATTCGCCTCGACGATTTCAACCTGCTCGTCGAGGCCCAACTGCCCGATGTTCTCGCGCGCACACGCAAGCGCGCGCGGATCGAGGTCGGTCGCAACGATCCGCTCGACGCCACGCCGCGCGAGCACCGCCGCAAGCACGCCGGTCCCGGTTCCAACGTCGAAAGCAAGCGAACGGGACGGCAGCGGCTGATTCGCGACGAGATCGACATACTCGCCGCGTACAGGCGAGAACACGCCGTAATAAGGATGAATCCGGCCGCCCGTCGCCTTGATCTCGACGCCTTTCTTGCGCCACTCATGTGCACCGACCAGACCGAGCACCTCGCGCAACGACACCACCGAAGCTTCGTCGGCCGGTCCGTATGCCTCCTCGCAAGCCTGACGCACGTCCGGCGCGCGGCGCAGCGGAATTACGTATTGGTCGTCGAGGGGAAGGACCAGCATCGCCAGCGTCCGCGCCCGCTGCGATTGCGCGAGACGGTGCAGATTGAAGGCATCGACGGGCGACGCGGGCTTATCGGCCGGCGCCTTTTTCGATTTGCGCGGCTTGTTGTCGATACGGCGGGCCATCGCCTGCAACAACTGGCGCGCGTTCTGAAAGTCGCCGCGCCAGAGAATCGCGGTGCCTTCGCAGGCAAGGCGATACGCGTGATCGGCGGTCATCTGATCGTGACCGATCACGACACGCTTCGGCGGCTGGTTGCCGCTTTCCGATCGCCAGCGGGCGGAGCGGGCTTCGCCATCCTCTTCCCAGTGAAGTTGCGGCGGAACGTCTGATGTGGTGCTTTTCAATTGCATGGCGTGATCGCGAGAAAGGATTTGGCTGCATTGTGAGGCCATTTGGCGCGCGCGGGCCGACGGACCGTTGAATCGATGCCATGCGTGTGACGATCAGGCACAATTCTGCCTTTCTCCGAATGCACCGCCGAATGAAACTCCGAGTTCTCGCCGCGACTTGCGCGGCCGCGCTTGTGCTCCCGTTCGCTTGCGCATCGACCGCGATTGCCGCCGATCCGCCCGAGGCGCCCGTCAACGACCACTGGGTCAGCGCGTGGGCGACGGCCCTCCAGGCAATTCCGCAACTGGCAAAGACGCCGCCGCTTTATCGCGCCCCGGAAGTCGGCGGGCGAACCGTGCGTCAGATGATTTATCCGCAGCTTGCCGGCAAGGAAATGCGGCTGCGAATCAGCAACGTGTATGGGACGGAGCCGCTCGTCGTCGAATCGATGAGCGCGGCGCGCGCCGTGAGCGGCAGCGGCGCGGCGGTGCAGGCAGGAAGCGGCCGGCCCGTGCTCTTCGCCGGCCGCAAGAGCGTGACCGTTCCGCCGGGCGGGCAGATCACGAGCGATCCCGTGGCGTTCGATGTCGTCGCGAATCAGCCGCTCGCGATCAGCATGTTCATGGGGAAGGATCAGAAACTCGTGGCGTGGCACCGGATCGCCAGTCAGGTCAATTATGTGTCGACGCCGGGCGACCGGACGGAGGACGCCTCCGCCGCCTCGTTCCGCACGCGCTTCACTCAATATGCGTGGCTGACGAGCGTGTCGGTGCAGAATCCGTCGGCGCGTGCAGTGGTGGCTATCGGCGATTCGATCACCGACGGCATGCGCTCGACGCTCAACGCGAATCGCCGTTGGCCCGACGCGCTTACGCGGCAGATCGCGCAGAAGGGCAACGGGCAAGTGGCGGTCGTCAACGCGGGAATCAGCGGCAACCGGCTGCTGAGCAATTCACCGTGCTACGGCGAGGCGGTGGTCAGCCGCTTCGACCGCGACGCGCTGCGCCAGCCGGGTACACGGGCGATCATCGTGCTCATCGGCATCAACGACATCAATTTCGCGGCGATGCCCGCGCGCGACGGCCTCGACTGCGACGCGCCTCACACCCAGGTCAACGCCGACGCGCTTTTGCGCGGGTACCAGCGGTTGATCGCGCAGGCGCATCAGCGCGGCATCAAGATATATGGCGCGACGCTGACGCCGGCTTCGCTGCCGCCCGAGCGCGAAGCGATTCGCACGGCGGTGAACGCGTCGCTTCGCTCGAGCCGGGCGTTCGACGGCGTCATCGATTTCGACGAGGCGTTGCGCGACCCGTCGCGCCCGAGCGTGCTGCAGCGTCAATACGATAGCGGCGATCACATCCATCCGAGCGACACGGGGTATGCGGCGATGGCGGCTGCGGTGCCGGTCGAACTCGTGGCAGGCGCGGGCAAGGCGGTGTCGGCGGGCGTCGGAAAATAAATCTGCGTCATCCCCTTGTAATCGCCGTCTGCTTGACCTAATATTCCGCTCCTCGTCGCAAGACGGGGAGACGCCAAAGAAACAGGTGTCCTCGAAGTCGGCAGGTTTTGGAAGCGAAAGCTAAAAAAGCTGTTGACAAAGAGAAAAAGATTCTTCATAATCTCGTTTCTCTGCTGCTGATGCAGCGACGCAAGACGAAGCAAGACGGTCTTAGCGGAATGTTCTTTAAAAACTAACAGCCGATAAGTGTGGGCGCTTGATAGCGAGTGCGGCTTCGGTCTTCGGACTGGGGCAATAGCAAAAGTATCAAGAGTCTCACACGAAGTATTAAGAGGAAGGT
>Ga0153921_1000061_pt1 | contig 107498 bp, 80 predicted proteins | sample TSNJ005MetaG_FD_104691 | JGI IMG/M metagenome (GOLD analysis project Ga0153921, IMG submission 104691) | Attine ant fungus gardens microbial communities from New Jersey, USA - TSNJ005 MetaG | ecosystem: Host-associated > Fungi > Mycelium > Unclassified | place: USA: New Jersey, Brendon T. Byrne... | reverse complement strand
TGGCGCGTGGCGGCGGCCCCCCAAATCAATGTCGGATTACGGGCACACCGAGCCTAGGCGAGGTGCCGAGTGTTGGGGCAAGAGCCCTTTTGGTTACTTTTGGGGCTCTTTTCCAAAAGTGACCCGCTGTAAGAGCGGAACCATAGTCGACCATCACCCAAATAACGGATATGCCCCCGATCCCCCCATCCCTCAAAACCCCAAAAAATGCAATTAACTGATCATCACCAGCCAGCATATTAAAAAAAGCTGATTATTAGCATATGACTACAAAGCCTTTTACAGACGTTTCTTAGACGAATACCTTTCAACCCAGCGACAACACACTCGACCCGACCCCTCGCATGGTGGAGGTGAGCACCGACTATACCCACCTGCGAGGGCCCCCCTGATCATGACGACCTGACCACACTTCCCGCCGCCACACCGTCCTTGCGTTTTCACTGCCGGCCCTGCCGAGCCACGAATTCGCTCGCCTATAAAAACTGCCTGATCAGGGGTTGCCTGTATGAGTCATTCCACACTGTTCCCACAAACCATCTACACCTTGCCCTACGACAATAATCGCCTGGCGCTGGGCGCCGTACCCACCCATGACGACCCGCTGCAAGAGCGCCTGCACCGCAAGCAACGCCTGGCCGCCGCCTACCGCCTGTTCGGCCGCCTGGGTTTCGAGGTAGGCGTGGCGGGACATTTCACCGCCCGCGACCCGGTCCATCCCGAGCAGTACTGGATCAACCCGCTGGGCGTGCCGTTCTCGCAGATCACCGTGTCGCACTTGTTGCGCGTCGATGGCAATGGCCAGGTGGTGGAAGGCGAGGGCCTGCTGAATACCAGCGCCCTGGAACTGCACCACGACCTGCAACAGGCGCGCCCGGACGTAGTCGGCATTGCGCACTTTCATGGTTTTCATGGCCGCGTCTGGTCGTCGTTGGGCCAGTTGTTCGAGCCGATCACCGCTGAGTCCGGCGCCTTCCTCAATGACCAGGTGATCTTCCCGCGTCATGCCCTGCGCACCGCCAGTGGCGCGCTGGAACAGGACCGCAACATCGTCAGCCAGGCGTTCGTCGAGACCTTCGCCCAGAACAACCTGTTGGTGTGGCAGAACCATGGCCTGTGGGTCACCGGCGCGACGGTGGAAAGCGCCGCCTGGCGGTTCATCCTCGCCGAAGACACCGCCCGCGTGCACCTCGCCGCGCGGTCGGCCGGGCAGCCGCTGGTGCCGCCGGCGGACGCCTTGGAGGGCGGCATCGACAAGGCCCGCCACGAGTTCTTCGCCTGGCTCAACTTCCTGCCGCTGTGGGACCAGATCCGCACCGAAGAACCCGACCTGCTCGACTGAGGCACCTGCCATGCACACCCTGACTCGTCGGCAATTACTGTTGGCTGGCGGCACCCTCGCGGCTGGCGCGCTGCTGGGCGCCCAGGCCGCCGAACCCTTGCGCGTGTGGCGCTACAAGGGCACTGCCGCGTCGTTTCTGGCCGACGCCGGCCAGGCCGACACGCCCTACCCGGTGGAATGGGTGGATGTCAGCGGCGGCAACCTGGTACTCGAAGCCCTGAGCAGCGGCCACCTGGACTACGCGTTCATGAGCGAGATCCCGCCGATCTTCGCCTCGATCGCCAAGGTGCCGATTGCACTGGTGGCCCAGTACGCAGGCGACCGCAACGACACGAGTCTGGTGGTGAAAAAAGGCGCTGGCATCCGCACGGTCCAGGACCTCAAGGGCAAGACCATCAGCTACGTACGGGCCACCAACACTCACTACTTTGTGCTGAACATGCTCGCGCAGAACGGCCTGTCCCTGGCCGATGTGACGGCGGTACCGCTGCCGATGCAGGACGCGCTCACCGCGTTTCGCAACGGCCATGTGGATGCCATCGCCACCGGCGGCATCAGCGCGCTGCAAGCCACCAGCCAGATGGACGGCGAACTGCTGGCGGACGTCAGCCGCTACTACTCCGGCAACTACGTGATTGCGACCACGCAACAGGTATTGGCCAACCCTCAACGCCGCAGCCAGGTAGGCGATTTCTTGCGGCGTGAGCAAGCCACCTGGGCCTGGGTCAACGCCCATCCCGAACGCTGGGCCGAGCGCAGTGAAGCGCTGACCGGCATCGATCGTGCCCTGTACCTGCGCCAGTTCCAGCAGCGCAGCCGGCCGGGCCGCCTGCAAGGCATCGATGCCGACGCCATGGCCTCCCAGCAGCAGGTGGCCGACCTGTTTTATGCCAACCATTTGATCAGCCAGAGCGTCGATGCACGAGCGCTATGGCGTGACGACCTCAACCCTATTCTGAACAGTTGACCTGCCATGAAACCCATTGCCTACCGTTCCACCCTGCAACTCGCTCCCTTGATATTCGCCGGCTTTTCCATGCTGCCAGCCTACGCCGCCACCAGCGATGACACGCTCGACACGGTGATCGTCACCGGCTCGCGCGGCAGCGAGGCGCGCACCGTCACCAGCAGCCCGTCGCCGATCGATGTGATCAGCGCCCAGCAACTGGAGAAAACCGGTTCCAGCAGCCTGCGGACCGCCTTGCAGAAAACCCTGCCGTCGTTTTCCCAGCGGCCTTCGGGCACGTCCAACGACAGCATCGCGCGGCCCTACAGCCTGCGCGGCCTCAACGGCTCCAACGTGCTGGTGCTGGTCAACGGCAAGCGCCGCCACAACAGCGCGGTGATCAACCTCGACTCCACGGCGGCCTACGGCACCAACCCGGTGGACCTGGACATGATCCCGGTCAGCGCCATCGACCATATCGAGGTGCTGCGCGACGGCGCCTCGGCGCAGTACGGCTCGGACGCGATTGCCGGGGTGATCAACATCATCCTCAAGCAGAACGACAACGGTGGCTCGGTCAGCACCTCCTATGGCGAGTACACCAAGGGCGACGGCGGCACGATTCGCCAGACCCTGAACAACGGTTTCGCGCTGCCCAACGACGGCTTTTTCAACCTGTCGCTGGACGCCAAGTCCCAGCAGACCGCCGTGCGTGCCCGCGATGCGACGGGCGCGTTCTACTACCCGCAGGCCAACGGCTCACCGGACCCGCGCGAGGCCAACGACAAGGACGTGCAGAAAAACGGCCTGCCGAAAATCAAGGCGATCAACGTCGCCTACAACGCCGAACTGCCCCTGGACGACGTGACCCTGTACTCGTTCTCGACCCTCAGCCAGCGCGACGCGCGGGGCGGGCAGAACTACCGGCGGCCCAACTCCACCAACATCATCCCCTCGATTTACCCCGACGGTACGGCGCCGTTCTACACCCTGCGCGAAACCGACTACCAGGTCGCGGCCGGCGGCAAGGGCAAGATCGCCGAGTGGAACTGGGACTTGAGTTCGACCTTTGGCCGCGACAAGGGCGTGGCCGGCGCCGACGAGACCCTCAACGCCTCGCTCGGCCCGTCGAGCCCCACGCACTTCACCACCTACACCAACTATTTTGACCAGTGGACCAACAACCTCGACCTGACCCGCGCCTTCGACATCGGCCTGAGCAAGCCGCTGCAAGTCTCGGCCGGCCTCGAGCATCGGCATGAGCGCTACAAGACCGAGTCGGGCAACCCGCTGTCGTACATCAACGGCGGCTATGTCTACCCCAGCGGTCCGCTGGCCGGGCAACCCGGCGCGGTGGGCGCCCAGGGCGCAATCACCCTGACCCCGGATGACGAAGGCCAGGCCAGTCGCAACAGCTACGCCAGCTACCTGGATGTGGGCCTCAACCCCACCGAGAAACTCTATGTGGGCGTGGCCGGGCGCTTCGAGCATTACGACGACAGCTCAGGCAACACCAGCAGCGGCAAGCTCTCGTTGCGCTATGACTTCACCCCTGAATTCGCCTTGCGCGGCACCCTCAGCAACGGCTTTCGCGCGCCGTCGCTGTCGCAGTCGGTGTATGCGCAGACCGCCAACCAATACACCACCGTCAATGGCGTGGCGCAGTTCGTCGAGGCCAAGTCGGTGCGGGTCGATTCGCCGCTGGCCCAGGCGCTTGGCGCAGAGGATCTGAAGCCGGAGAAGTCGCGCAATATCAGCCTCGGCTTCGCCTATAAGCCGGTGCCCGAAGCGAATATCACTGTGGACGCCTATCAGATCGAGATCAGCGACCGCATCGCCCAGACGGGTTTCCTCTACGGCAGCGGCGTCGACCAGATCCTGCAGGCCAACGGCTTCCGCCCTGGCTACCGGGTCAAGTACTTCACCAACGCTGCCGACACCACCACGCGCGGCATCGACCTGGTCACCGACTACCGCGTCGATTACGGCGCCTTCGGCACCGTCAAATATGGCGTGGCGGCCAACTACAACAAAACCACGATCGACAGCATCAAGTCGACCCCCGCCGCACTCACCGCCGTGGGCAGCAACCTCGCGCTGTTCGACCGCGTGGCCCAGGGATACCTGACCGTGGCCAACCCCAAGACCAAGCTGATCCTCAGCGCCAACTGGAAGGTCGACAAGTTTGACATCAACGCCGGCCTGACCCGCTACGACAAGGTCATCGCCCGTGACACCAACCCGGCCTATGACGTGACCTACGGCGCCAAGTGGCTCACCGACCTGGAGGTGGCCTACAACCTCACCAAGGACCTGAACCTGGCGGTGGGCGCCAACAACCTGCTCAACGTCAAGGCCGACAACAACGCGTTCCCCCAAGGCGATATCAACGGGTTCCCCAAGTTCGGCAGCATCTCGCCGTTCGATCCCTACGGTGCGTTCTGGTACACCCGCGCGACCTACACCTTCTGATGAGGACTGCGACATGAGCCAACAAGAACGACAGATACTGCTCGGCGCCTTCATTCCGAGTGCCGGGATCATGGGGTCGGCCTGGCGCCACCCGAGTGCCGCCGCCGACTCGTTCCGCGATTTCGAGCACTTTCGCTGGATCGCCGAAAAGCTTGAAGCAGCGCGTTTTCATGCGTTGTTTTTCAACGACACGGTGAACGTCGACCTCGACCCCCTGGCCCTGGCGCGCGGCCCCAACAGCGTGCGCTGGGACCCGCTGGTGCTGTTGCCGGCGCTGGCCCTGGCGACGCGGCATATCGGCCTGATCGCCACCGCCAGCACCACCTACAACGAGCCGTACAACATTGCGCGCAAGTTCGCCAACATCGATCACCTCAGCGGTGGCCGGGTCGGCTGGAACCTGGTGACCTCACTGGGCGGTGGCGAGAATTTCAACCGCGACGACCACATCAAGCACGCCGACCGCTATGAGCGCGCCGAAGAGTTCTACGACGTGGTCACCGGCTTGTGGGACAGCTGGGCCGACGATGCATTTATCCAGGACAAGGCGTCCGGGCAATGGCTGGATACCGACAAGCTGCACGTGCTCAACCACCACGGCAAATACTTCCAGGTGCAGGGCCCGCTCAACGCCGCACGCCCGGTGCAGGGCTACCCGGTGATTGCCCAGGCCGGCTCCTCCGATGCCGGCCGGCGCTTGGCGGCGCGCGCCGGGGAGTTGATCTTTACCGCCCAGCACACCGTGGAGCAGGGCCAGGCGTTCTACCGTGAAATCAAACACACCGCTGCCGGGTTGGGGCGCAACCCCGAGCACCTGAAAGTACTGCCGGGCGTCTCCACCGTGATCGGCCGTACCCAGGCCGAAGCCCAGGCCAAATACGATCAACTGCAGGAGCTGCAGGACCCGAAGGCGTTCCTCAGTTCGATCTCGCGCTTTACCAGCTTGGGTTTCGACCTGTCGGAGCTGCCGTTCGACTCATTGGTGCCGCTGCCGCCCGAGCAGTTCGACACCAACACCCACAAGAGCCGGCAGAAGCTGGTGTTTGACTTGATCCGCCGCGAGCGTCCGACCGTGCGTGAGCTGTTCAACAAGCTCACCGCCGGTGGGCATCGCATCCTGATCGGCACGCCCGAAAGTGTGGCGGATGACTTCCAGGAATGGTTCGAAAGTGGCGCTGCCGATGGCTTCAACGTGATGTTCTCCGGGCTGCACCAGGGCATCGCCGATTTTGCCGATGGCGTGGTGCCGCAGCTGCAGCGCCGCGGTTTGTTCCGCCAGGAATACCAGGGCCAGACCCTGCGCGAAAACCTCGGCTTGCCGTACATCGCCAACCGTCGTCAGGGAGCGCGTCCATGAAGCCGTTTTCAGTCGCACTGTTGGCGCTGCTGCTGGCCGGCTGTGGCGGCCCGTCCGGCGAGGTCAGCCAGGCCGACCCGTCCAAGCCCCACAGCGGCGGCACTCTGCGCGTGGCCCTGGACGGCGATCCGCAATGCGTCGACCCGCAGCAGGCGGGCAATAACACCGCGTTGAACGTCGGACGGCAATTGGTGGACTCCCTCACCGACCAGGACCCGGTCACCGGCGCCATCGTGCCGTGGCTGGCCGAGCGCTGGGAGGTGGATGCGGATTCGCGGCGCTTCACCTTTGTGCTGCGCCAGGGCGCGACCTTCAGCGACGGCGCGGCGGTGGACGCTGCGGCGGTCAAGGCCAACCTGCAAGGCATCCTGGCCCTGGGCGCGCGCTCGATCCTCGGCTCGACCTACCTGGCCGGGCTCAAGCGCATCGACACCCCGGACAGCCACACGGTGGTGGTCGAGTTCGAGCAGTCCAACGCGCAATTCCTGCAAGCCACCTCGACCATGACCCTGGGACTGTTGTCGCCCGCCAACCTGGCCCTGTCGTCAGGCGAGCGCTGCCAGGGCCAGTTGGTCGGCTCGGGGCCGTTTGTACTGAAGTCATTCGTGCATAACCAGAAAGTGTCGCTGAGCCGGCGCGAGGACTACGCCTGGGGTTCTTCCTTGGCGGCCCACACGGGCAAGGCCTGGCTCGACGGCATCGAGTTCCTGATCATTCCCGAATCCGGCGTGCGCCTGGGCAGCCTGGCGTCCGCGCAGATCGAGGTGAACACCAGCGTCGCGCCACAGGATGAACCGGGCATCGAAGGCCAGGGCCTGGTGCTGTTGACCCGGGCCAATCCCGGCGTGGTGTTCAACCTGGCGCTGAATGAATCGACGCCGCTGTTCGCCGATATCAAGGTGCGCCAGGCGCTGAACAAGGCGATCGACCGGGCTGAGTTGCAGCGCATCATTTCCCGCTACCAGAAACCCGCCACCGCCTTGCTCGCCACCAGCACGCCGCTGTACCGCGACTTTTCCGGCCTGTTGGCCTATGACCCGGACGGCGCGCGCCGGCTGTTGGACGAGGCCGGCTGGCAAGTGGGCGCGGATGGCGTGCGGGTCAAGGACGGCAAGCGCCTGGCGTTTCGCCTGGACTACTGGCAGCAGACGCCCATCCTGGAACTGGTGCAGCAGCAATTGAAGGGCGTGGGCATCGACTTCCAACTGAATAAATCCACCATCAGCCAGGTCACGGCGATCCAGGCCGGTGGGGATTTCAGCGTGCGCTTTCTCAACCTGACCCGCGCCGACCCGGACGTGCTGCGCACCGTGTATGACGCCCGGGGCTACAACATCAACAAACGCGAACCGGGGGAGGTGGACCGGCTGTTGAGCGAGTCGTCCAAGACCCTCGACAGCGCCAAGCGCCAGGGGCTGATCGACCAGGCCAGCGAGTTGCTGCTGCGTGACGGTCATGCGATTGCCCTGGTGGAGTTGGCGACGGTGCTGGCCCACGGCAAGAAGGTCCAGGGCCTGCATTACGAAGCGTCCTCGCGGCTGCAGTTCTTCGACACCTGGTTGCAGCCATGAGGGGCACCGCGCTGTACCTGTTGGGCCGTGGCGGCCAGGCGTTGCTGGTGCTGTGGGCGGCGTTCAGCCTGTCATTCGTGATTCTGTACGCACTGCCCAGCGACCCGGTGAGCATCATGCTCAACCAGAGCGGCGAGCAGAGCACCGTCAACCAGCAGCAAGTCGCGGCGCTACGCGCGCAGTACCACCTCGACGAGCCGCTGGCGGTGCAGTACGGCATTGCCCTGTGGCATGCCGTGCAGCTGGATTTCGGCAACTCGATCCAGAGTGGCCAGCCGGTATCGGCGTCATTGGCCGAGGCGTTGCCGAAGACGGCGGCCCTGGCGCTGGTGTCGCTGGCGGTGGCGCTGGTGCTGGGCGTGAGCCTCGCGCTGGTCGCCAGCCTGACCCGCCGGCGCTGGCTGCGCGACCTGTTGCTCGGCTTGCCGGCGGTGGCCGTGTCGTTGCCGACCTTCTGGGTGGGGCTGCTGCTGTTGCAGTGGTTTTCCTTCGGCTGGCACTGGTTTCCGGCGATGGGCAACCAGGGGTTTGCCTCACTGGTCCTGCCGACCCTGACACTCGCGATTCCGACCAGCGCGGTGATCGCCCAGGTGCTGGCGCGCTCGTTGGCCGCCACCGCGCGCCTGCCATTCGTGGATGCACTGCGCGCCAAGGGCCTGAGCCCGCTGCGGGTGCTGTTGACCCATGTGCTGCACAACGCGGTGATCCCGATCCTCAGCTTGAGCGGGGTGATTGTCGGCTCGCTGCTGGCCGGCTCGGTGGTCACCGAGACCGTGTTCTCCCGTGAGGGCGTCGGACGCCTGGCCCAGGGTGCGGTCAGCACCCAGGACATTCCGGTGGTACAGGGCGTGGTGGTGTTGGCGGCATTGATCTTTATCGCGGTCAACCTGCTGGTCGACCTGTTGTATCCGTTGCTCGACCCACGTATTCGCGGAGCCGCACGATGAGCCTTGCCTTGACCGCTGTTTTGCCGCGTCCGCGCCACTTGCGCGCGTTGCGCCGCCGCCCGTTGCTGCCGCTGGGCGTGATCGTCCTGCTGCTGGTGTTGGGCTGGGCCTTGTGGCCGCAGTTGTTCACGCATTTCGACCCGCTGCTCGGGATGCCGGCCAATGCCTTGCAGAGCCCGTCCCTGGTGCACTGGTTTGGCACCGACCATCTCGGCCGCGACCTTTACAGCCGTACGGTGTACGGCGCCGGACTGTCGTTGCGCGCGACCTTGCTGGCGGTGCTGATTGCGTTGGTCAGCGGCATCCTACTCGGGGTGTTGGCGGGGTTCTTCGGCGGCTGGGTGGACGCGGTGCTGATGCGCCTGGTGGAAGTCTTGATGGCGATCCCGGCATTGCTGCTGGCCATGGCGGTGATCACGGTGCTGGGGTTTGGCACGCTGAACATCGCCCTGGCGGTGGGCCTGTCGTCGGTCGCGACCTTCGCGCGCCTGGTGCGCGGCGAAGTGTTGCGTTGGCGTGCAAGTACGTTTGTCGAGGCCGCCTCGGCCTGTGGCGTCGGGCCGTGGACCATTATCGCGCGGCACATCCTGCCCCACGCCAGCGCGCCGGTGCTCGCGTTGGCCGCGCTGGAATTCGGCAGTGCGGTGCTGTCGGTCTCGGCCTTGAGTTTTCTTGGCTTTGGCGCGCCACCGCCGCAACCCGAATGGGGTCTGCTGGTGGCCGAAGGGCGCAACTTCATGATTGCCGCCTGGTGGTACACCAGCCTGCCGGGCCTGGTCGTGGCTGCGGTCGTGGTGTCGGCCAACCAACTGGCGCGGGCGTTGCAACAGGATCAAGGAGGCACACGATGACAGACCACCTTTTGCTCGACGTACGCGACCTGCGTATCGCCTATCACGGCCGCGATGGGCGCACCGAAGGCGTGGCGGGCATTGATTTCCAGCTCAAGGCCGGCGAGATCCTGGCGATTGTCGGCGAGTCCGGCTCGGGTAAATCGACCACAGCGGCAGCCTTGGTCGGCTTGCTGGCGGGCAACGCGCAGATCGAATCCGGCAGCATTCGCCTGGCAGGCGAGGAATTGACCACTGCCCGCGAACGCCAGTGGCAAAGCATTCGCGGGCGCAGCGTGGGCTTTGTGCCGCAGGATCCGGGCTTGTCCCTCGACCCGGTCAAGCGCATCGGCCACCAACTGGTCGAGGCCCTGGCCCTGCACGGCATGCCCAAGCCGCTGGCGCGCCAGCGCAGCCTGGCACTGTTGCGCGAAGTCGGGCTGGCGGACGCCGAGCGTGTTGCTCGCGGTTATCCGCATCAACTCTCCGGCGGCATGCGCCAGCGCGTGCTGATCGCCATCGCCCTGGCCAATGACCCGCCGCTGGTGATCGCCGATGAGCCGACCAGCGCGCTGGATGTGGGCGTGCAGCGGCAGATTCTCGACCGCCTGCAAACCCTGGCACGTGAACGTGGCACGGCGGTGTTGCTGATCACCCATGATCTGGGCGTGGCCCTCGACCGCGCCGACCGGCTGCTGGTGATGCACCAGGGGCGCATCGTCGAAACCGGCGACGCCCGTCGCGTCTTCGAGGCGCCGCAGCATGCCTACACCCGGCAGTTGCTGCAGGCGGCACCGAGCCTGTTGGTGCAGCAACGCCGGCAGGTGAGTGCGCAGCGTGTGGAGGCCACGCCGCTGTTGACGGTGCAGGGGCTGCGCAAGGATTTCTCGACCTGGCGCCACCCGACACCGCTGGCGGTGGATGGCGTTTCATTCCATCTGCCGCGTCATGGCACCACCAGCCTGGTGGGTGAGTCGGGCTCGGGCAAGTCGACCACTGCGCGCCTGATTCTCGGGTTGGAGCGGCTGGACAGCGGCAGCGTGGTGTTCGATGGGCAGGACATCAGCCACGTGTCGCGCCGCGAGTGGCTGGCGTTGCGGCGGCAGATCCAGGTGGTTTATCAGAATCCCTATGCGTCGCTGAACCCACGGTTGAGCCTGGAGCAGATCATCAGTGAGCCGTTGCAGGCCTTTGCGTTGGGCGACAGCGCCTGGCGCCGACAGCGCGCGGCGACCTTGCTGGAACAGGTCGAGTTGCCGGCGCGGTTGCTGGGGAGTCGGCCGGTGGAGTTGTCGGGCGGGCAGCGGCAGCGGGTGGCGATTGCACGGGCGTTGGCATTGGAGCCGCAGTTGCTGGTGCTGGATGAGGCGTTGTCGGCGCTGGATGCGTCGATTCAGGGACAGATTCTGACGTTGCTCGCGGACCTGCAAGAACGGCTGGGCTTGAGCTACCTGTTTATTTCCCATGATCTGGCGGTGGTGCGGCAGATTTCCGATCATGTGGTGGTGATGCAGGCGGGCAAGGTGGTGGAGCAGGGCGCTTGTGAACAGATCTTCACCGCGCCTGCCCATGACTACACCCGTAGCCTGCTGGCCGATATTCCCGGCCAGCACACCCCCTGCAGGCGCCGGCTGGCCGGCGATGAGGCGCCTTCTTTGAGCGTCAATTCGGCGACCGCCATCGCCGGCAAGCCGGCTCCTGCCAGGAGGGTGGTGCAGCTTTAGGCCTCGATAAGCTGCGGGCTGCCACTCTCCACGACAAAGTGCTTGAGCGTCGACACCGTGGCGTTGGGGTCCAGGCGGTCGGAGATCGCCTGCATCTTCACCGCCAGGCGCTCCGGCGTCAGGTCCAGCGACAAATACCCACGGGGCCGACTGTCGTAAAAGCGGATCTGCGGATTGGCCGGCAATATGGACTGCACCGCCTCGTAGCTCGGTCCATTGGAGGTGATCGAGGTGCCGACAAACTCCGCCGCCACCAGCTTCGACTCCGGATCCTCCGGCCGCTCATACAAATGGTTGGCCCAGAACGAGTGATAGTCCCCGCTCAATACCACCGGGTTCGCCACCCGGCTGTCACGCAGGTTGTCGATCAGCCGCCCGCGCGCCGCCTGGAAACCGTCCCAGCTGTCGGTCCAGTACCGCGCGCCATCGGTGCCCGGCCGTTCCGCCCGCAACGGCGCCACCAGCAGGTCCTGGGCGAGCAGGTTCCAGCGGCTGTCGCTGCGGCGCAAACCGTCGTACAGCCAGCGTTCCTGCTCAAACCCCAGCAGCGTGCGCTTGGGATCGGAGAGGTCCACGCAGCTGCTCAGTTCCATATGGCCTTTGCCGAAATTCGGCGCCTGGTAGCACGGCTGGCGCGAGCGGTACTGGCGGCCATCGAGCACCGGCATCGCGGCGAGATCGCCATAGGCGAAACGCCGGTAAATCTGCGGGCTGCCATTGCTGCCCAGCGGCGGGCGCCGCAACGGCATGTTCTCCAGGAAGGCCTGGTACGCCGCCGCCCGGCGTTGCTGGAAGGCCGCAAGGGTCACGCCCGGATCCTTGGAGGACACGCCGGAGTAGTCGTCCTGCACCTCATGGTCGTCCCAGGTCGCGATCCACGGTGCAGCGGCGTGCAGCTGTTGCAGGTCCGGGTCGGTCTTGTGCAATGCGTAGCGGTACCGGTAGCCGGCCAGGTCGGTGGCTTCGGGGGCGCCGTATGAGCGGGCCAGGCCCTGTGTGCCGGGGGCGTTGGTGTATTCGTAGATGTAGTCGCCGAGAAACAGCACCAGGTCGGGACGCTCGTCGGCCATGTGCCGATACGCACTGAACAGCCCACGCTCGTAATGGGCGCAGGAAGCGACGCCCAGGCGCAGGTGATCGACTTTGGCGTTCAGTGCCGGCAGGGTCAGGGCGCGGCCGGTCGGCCCGCGCTCGCCCAGGGCGATGAAGCGATACCAGTACTCGCGACCCGGTTGCAGCCCGTGCAATTGCACGTGCACGGCGTGGCCGTTGATTGCCAGGGCCTGGGTCCGTCCGCGCTGGGCAACGCGCTGGAAGTTTTCATCCAGGCCGACTTCCCAGTCCACCGGGATGCTCGCCGGCAGCGCGTATTCATTGCCGGGAAACAGCGGCAGCGTGCTCAATCGAGTCCAGATCACAAAGCCATCGGGCCAGGGATCGCCACTGGCGACCCCCAGCGTGAACGGCGTGGCGACATTCGCCAGCGCGCTGCCGTAACGCAACACCAGGGGCGCAGCCGCCACCCCGGCCAGCAGGCGCAGGGCCTGGCGGCGGTTCAAATCAAAAGTCATGACAGGTCCCTAGAATTTGTAGCTGGCCTGGACACCCACGGTGCGTGGGTCGCCCGGCGTGGCGATTTGGGCGTTGGAGAGGAACGAGCCGTGGTACAGGTCGTATTTCTTGTCGAACACGTTGCGGGCCCACAACGCCCCCGACCAGTTGCTGCCCTTGGGCGTCACACCCAGGCGCGCATTCGCCAGCCAGTAGGCCTGGGTGGTGGTGCCGTTGCTGCCGGTGATGCGGTCGTGGAACGAGTAGTCGCTCTCGGCGCTGAAAGTAAAACCGCCGACGTCCCACACATATTGCAGCTGGCCGCCGTAGCTGATTTTCGGGAAGTTGGTCAGGCTGGAACCGGAGAAGTCGGTGTACACCGGGTAGGCAAACCCCACCGCGCGGGTCGCGGTGCTGTTCAGGCCCTGGTAGTCGACGTACTTGCCTTTCTTGGTGCCGAAGTACTGGCCGAGGGTCAGGCCCGACACCGGCTCCCATTGCAGTTCCAGCTCATAGCCGTAGATCTTCGACTTGGGAATATTCACCAGCCGGCCGACATTGCCCACCGCCTGGCTGATCCACACCTGCGACTGGTATTGCTGGTCACGATAGTCGTAGTAGAACGCCGAGCCGTTGAAGCGCAGCGTATCGCTCAAGTCACTCTTGAAGCCCACTTCATAGGCCAGCAGTTTTTCCGGTTTGACCGGTGCGATCTGCTCGGCATAGCTGGAGTTGTAGGCGGTAAAACCACCGGACTTGATCCCACGGCTGACCGTCGAATACAGCAGGGTCGACGGGGTGAGCTGGTACTCGAGGCCGAGCTTCCAGGAGGTGGAGTTGCTGTCCAGGTCGCTGTCGGCGGCCGGGAAACTCAACTGCCCGAGACGGTACACGCCGTTGTTGACGAGGATGCGCTGGGTGGAGAAATCCTCGAGTTCGCGGTGTTCTTTTTCCTGGCGCACACCGACGATCAATTTCCAGTCATCGGTCAGCTGGTAGTCGCCCTGGGCGAAGGCGCTGTAGGTGTTGGATTTCTGCGTGTAGGAGGTGTAGGTGCCGTAGCCGAGGTTGGCGCTGAAGTCCGAGTAGAAGTTTTCGTCCAGGCGGTCCTGGGCGAAATACAGGCCGGTCTGCCAGTTGAAGCGCTCGTTGTCGTGGGAGGCCAGGCGCAGTTCCTGGGAGAACACTTCGATCTTGGAGTCGAAGTATTCATCCGATTGCGGGATCACCGACGCGTCCCAGTCGATGTATTCGCGGCGCCGGAAGCGGTCGGATGCGGTGATGCTGGTCACGCTCAAATGGTCATTCAGGTCGAACGTGCCCGTGAGCGCGAAGCCGGTGTTGTCGTTGTCGCGATGCGGCTTGTCACCCACCGACAGCCCGGTGAGCTTGGCAAAGCCCGGGGTGAGGCCCCAGCCGGTTTTCTTGCCGTCGTTTTCCGGGCTGATGCTCGAGTAGGCGGCGCCGTTGGCGTTGGGTTTCAGCCCCTGATACAGGTACGAGCCGCGGCTGTCAGACTTGTCCTCACCGGCATGCACGGTCAGGTTGAAGTTGATGTCCGGCGTGGCGTCCCAATCGAACTGGCCGCGCACCGAGGTGTTGTCCTTGTCGCCCAGGCTTTGCCCGGTCACCCGGTTCTCCTGCCAGGCGCCGCCTTGTTCGGTGATGAACGCCAGGCGTGCGCGCAGGGTGTCGCTGAGCGGCCCGGAGAGAAACCCCTCGACGTTGCTGGCGTTGTAGGAGCCGTAGCTGGTGGTCAGCCCACCGTGGAATTCACGCGTGGGTTTGTTGGTGATGAAGTTGATCGCGCCGGCTGTGCTGTTGCGCCCGTACAGCGTGCCCTGCGGGCCACGCAGCACCTCGACGCGTTCCAGGTCGAAGAGCTGGCCCTGGGTCTGGATCGGGTAGGGCAAGGCGACCTGATCCAGGTATACACCGACGGTGGAGGTGTTGTTGCTGCCGTAATCCTTGAGCCCGACGCCGCGAATGCGGAACAGCGGGTTGCCGCCGCCGTACTGCGGCGCGATGTCGAGGTTGGGTACGTAGTTCTGCAGCTCGTTGACGTTGGTCACACCCTTGTTCTGCAGGTCCTGGCCGCTAAGCGCGGTCAGGGCGATACCCACGTCCTGGGCGGATTCTTCATGCCGCTGGGCGGTCACCGTGACTTGGGGCAGGGCAGTCGTGGTCTGGTTGTCGGCCCCCAGCGCATCGCCGGCCAGCAACGCCATGAAGGGCGCACTGGCAAGGACAAACGGGCGGGCGGGTTTGGTGTAGCGATGGTTGCGAAGCAGCGAGTGCATGGCAAGGTCCCTTAAGAAATCCGATTCTTGAGCGCGGGGCAGGCGGAATGCCGTCCCATCGCGCAGGGGCCGCTCTTTGAAGAGTAAGCTGCTGACATCGATAGCAAGCTATATGCCATCATTTTGTCATAATTAAGTTGATGAATTTATTCGGGATTTTTCAACGGGCACGGTTGGCGCGTTGCTTATGCAACACGCGGGCGGCAGGTTGTTACGCAAGCAACAGCGGCAGTCACCCCCTTGCAGGAGCCGGCTTGCTAGCGAAGATCTTCAACAATGACGCGGCAACCCAGGCGCAACCCGGTGCCCGAAAGATTTTCGCCGGCAAGCCGGCTCCCACAGGATCAGCGCGTACCCGGATACCGCGTCTCCATCACGATCGACAGTGCATCCGGGCGCCAGTATTCCTGGTCGAATTCCACCGCCTGGTTGTCCTCGCCGAAGTTCAAGCGCTCCAGGTACACACTGGTGGAGCCCGGCGACAATTGCAGCAACTCGGCCTGTTCTTCATTCACCGTGCCGATGTGCATCTGCAGTTCACAGCGTGATTGCACCCGCGCAAAACGGTCGCGCAGCAGTTGGGTCAGCGAGGTATTGAGGTCGGCTTCCAGCAGGCCGGGGCACCAGCTGGCGAGCAGTGCGTTGAATTCCAGCAGCACCGGGCGGCGGTCGATCCAGCGGCGGCGCTGCAGGAAAAACACCGGCTCCTGCGTCGAGGCCAGGCCCATGCGCTTGGCCAGCCAGGCGCCGGCCGGGCGCAGTTCGGCGTGCAGGCATTCGGTGCGGGGTGTGCGGCCCTGGGCGCTGACGTAATCCATGAAGCCGCTGATACGCGTCGGGTCGTAGCGGATGCGCTGCGGGCTGACGAACCAGCCCCGGCGGTTTTCGCGGTACACCAGGCCCTCGGCCTCGAGTTGCTGCAAGGCCTGGCGCAAGGTGACGCGGGTGCAGCCGAAGCGTTCGATCATCTCCCGTTCGGAGGGAAATTTCTCGTCGGCCTGGGGCACACCGGCGGCGATGTCGTGGGCGATCTGTTCGCGGATGCGCTGGTAGTGCGGCGAGATGGGGTCGAAAGGCATCCTGGGGTTCCGTGTGCAGGCATGACGTGGGGCAGACTCTACCGTTCCTGTTGGCGCAGGTCACCTGGTCCCACGCAGGCTTTATGCAAAGCGGAACGAGGCGCCATGCGCCGAGGCGGGCAGGCGATCACTGCCGTCGACGCTGAGCCGCGAGCGCAGCGTGCCGGTTTGCGCAGTGGTGCGGTACAGGCCGCGCTTTTGCAGGGCCGGGATCACCAGTTCGACAAAATCATTCAGCGAGCCGGGGCTGATCAGCGGGTTGAGCATGTAGCCGCTGGTGCCCGAGATGCGGGCGTGCTCCTCGATCTTTTGCGCGATCTGCTCCGGGGTGCCGACCAGGATCAGGTCGCTGCCACGGGTGACATTCGCAAAACGCTGGCGCACCTCGCCGGCAGTCAGCGGCTTGCCGCTGCCATCGGGTTTCATCACGTAGGAGGTCATGCCTTCGGTGTGGGTCGACAGCGCTTCATTGTCGGCGTAGCGGCTGATGTCGATGCCGGTGTCGCCGGCATAGCTCACCAACTGCGCTTGCAGGTGATAGTTGCTTTGCAAGGTGTCGTATTTTTTCTGCGCCTCGATAGCGGTGGGCGCCGTGACGATGCGCAGCACGGTCAGTGACTTCACGTCGGCGGCGCGGCGGCCACGGGCTTCGGCCTGGCGCCAGATGTCTTCGAGGCCCTGGCGGATTTCCAGTGGATTGGACTTGGCGATAAACACCAGCTCCGCGTGCTTGGCCGCAAACTGCCGACCGCGCGCCGACCAGCCGGCCTGGATCAGCAGCGGCGTGCGTTGCGGCGATGGCGAAGTCAGATGCGGCCCGGCCACGCGGTAATGCTCGCCGGCATGCGCGATCGGCCGCACGCGGGCGCCATCGGCGTAGGTGTGCGCCTGTTTGTCGGCGCGCACCGCGTCATCGGCCCAGCTGCCTTCCCAGAGCTTGTACACCACGTCGAGAAACTCCTCGGCGCGCTCATAGCGGTCGTCGTGCTTGATCATCTGCTCCAGGCCGAAATTGCGCGCTGCGCTGGACAGGTACGAGGTGACGATGTTCCAGCCGATCCGCCCTTCAGACAGGTGATCAAGGGTGCTGAAGCGCCGCGCGTGGGTGAACGGGTGCTCGTAGGTGGTGGTCACGGTGACGCCGAAGGCGAGCTTTTCGGTGAGGGCCACCAGCGCCGGAATAATGCTTAAAGGATCGTTGGCCGGGGCTTCCACTGCCCATTTCAACGCCATGGCTTCGGAGCCACCGAACACATCGTAAAAGCCCAGCACGTCGCCGAAAAACATCAGGTCGAGGTTGGCTTCATCCGCCGTGCGGGCCAGGTTCGACCAGTATTTGAGGGTATTGATGCCCAGCCTTTCATCGCTGGGGTGGGTCCACAGGCTGGGCGCGCCGCCGCAGCCGACACTGGCTTGTTCATAGAGACCGAATAACAGCGGGGTAGGATCGGACATGGTGCTTCCTGCGTGCAAAAAAGTGCGGCGACAGACTATCGCCCGTGGAGATAAGCCTTGCCGTAGTGCCGTTCCAGCCGGGCCTGGATCAGCTCCAGGCCGATCGACAACAGCCAGTAGATGACGGCGGCCGTGGTGAGCATTTCGATATAGCGGTAAGACGAGCGGCCATAGGATTGCGCGAGGAACATCACCTCCCACACGCCCATCACCGAGACCAGGGACGAGTCCTTGAGCATCGAGATGAACTGGCTGGTGGTCGGCGGAATAATGGTGCGCATGGCCTGGGGCAGCACGATCTGCCAGAACGTCACGGCCCGGCCCATGCCCAGTGCAGCGGCGGCATTGCGTTGGCCCTGGGACACGCCAAGAATGCCGGCGCGGAAGATCTCGCTCAGGTAGGCCCCGTAGTTCAACGACAGCGCAATGATCCCGGCACTGATAGCGCCGGGCACCACGCCCAGTTGAGGCAGGCCGAGGTAGATCAGCAGAATCTGGATCAGCAAGGGCGTGCCGCGAAAGAACGAGGCATAGAAACTGGCGATCCCGAACGCCACGGCGCTGCTCGACAGGCGCGCCAGGGCGGTGGCGAAACCCAGGGCCACCGACAGCCAGATCGAGCAGAAACACAAGAACAGCGTCAGCGCCGCGCCTTGCAGAAAGCCCTGGGGCGAGAGGTGCAGCCCCACCAGGTTCTGCCACTTCGCGGCGACGATGGCGAACTGCAGGTCAAAGCTCATGAACATCGCGGTGAACAGGCCCAGCATCACGCTCCAGGTCAGCCATAGCCGCACACGGAACGACAGCCGTGTGCGCTTGGCCACGGGCGGCTTGATCGTGGTTGGAGGGGTAGGGAAAACACTCATTGGGTGATGTCTGAGCCGATCCATTTCTGCGAGATCTTCGCCAGCGTGCCGTCGCTTTTCAGCTCGGCGAGAATCTGCGTCAGTCTGGCATCCCATTGTGGATCACCCTTCTCGGTGGCGACCACATTCGGCTCGGCGTACAGCACCGCGCCGGTGATCTTGAAGCGTGGGTCGTGGTCGATGCGTTCCTTGGCGGTGACCAGGTTGGTGACCATGGCATCCAGGCGCTTGCCGGTGCCCAGCGCGAGGTCCTGGAAAGCGATGGTCTCGTTGTCGTAGGGCACTGCCTGCACGGCCTTGAACGGGTAGTCGATCGGTGTGCTGGCGCCTTCGATCACCAGGTCCTTGGCCAGGTACGCCTCGTAGGTCGACGCACTGCCCACGCCGACTTTTTTACCGCTGAGGTCGGCTGCCGACTTGATCGTGTCGTCGCTGCTGTTTACCACGACCACGGCGGGCGAGGCGTAGTACTCGAACGGGAAGTTGAAGACCTGGCCGCGCGCGGCGCTGGGGGTCATGGAGCAGATGCACACGTCATAGCGACCATTCCAGCGGCCAGCGGCGATGACTTCCCAGGACGGCGTTTCGAGTTTCAGTTTCACCCCGAGTTTGTCGGCGACGGCCTTGGTCACGTCGACGTCAAAACCATCCAACTGGTTTTGTTCGTTGAGGAATGAGAAGGGTGGGTAATTCTCCATCAGCACGCCGACCAATTGCTTGGATTGGGTGATGCGGTCCAGAGTCTGCCCGGCGAAGATCGCCGGGCTGGCCAGGAGGAGAGTGACGCTGAGCGCAGCGGCAGTGCGTAAGTTCATAAAAGCATCCAAGCGAGTTTTTTTATATTTAAACGCGATAGATGAACTTGTGTTTAATGATATTAAACGCTGTAAACCGAAGCTTTGGTTATATGTTCCTGTTGGTGCAGGTCACGCTGCCATGCCCGCAGACCATAGGCCGCCAGCCCTACAAAGCCGGCGTAGAGCGCGGCGGTGAGTTGCAGGTCCTTGTACAGGAACAACCCCACATAGGCCGCGTCCAGCAGTATCCACAGCCACCAGCTGACCACGTATTTGCGCGCCGCCCACAGGCTCGCCACCAGGCTGAAGGCGGTGAGCAGCGAATCCAGCCAGGGCAGCGCGGCATCGGTGAAGTGGTGCATCACGGCGCCCAGGGCCGCGGCGCCGATCAGCCCCGCGAGCAGGTGGCGCCACGCCTCCCGGAGTGGCAGGCGTTCCACGCGGACCTTGCCCGCCTCGATGCGCCCGGTGCTCCAGCGCCACCAGCCATAACCTTGCAGCACGGCGAAGACCAACTGCAGGAGCATGTCCGAATACAGCTTCACGTCGAAGAAGATCCAGGCATACAGCAACACCGCGACCACGCTGACCGGCCAGCACCAGCGCACTCGCTGTGCGGTGAGCCAGACCCCGGCGATGTTGAAGAACACGGCGACGATTTCCAGTGGCGACATAGGGTTCTCACACGACTAGTTTTCTAGAGGCAGCGCCTGTTGCTTGAGCTGGCGCTTGCGTTCAAAGGGCAGTTTTTCCTGGTCGCCATAGGGCGCGCTGTACCAGTTGCCATACGTAGGGTTGGGCAGCAGGAACCAGCGTTGGCCGAGCCAGGCCAGGTACGGTTCGGCTGCCTTGCGCTGGTCGGCCAGGGTGTTGTGCTCGGCCTGCACGAAGTCGCCCAGCGAGTCGCCGGCGAGCATCAGCACACGGGCATGCGCGGCCACCCACTGGCGGCGGCAGTTCTTGCCATAGCCGGCCTGTTCGCAGTGGCCGGTCGGGGTGCTGGCGGCCAGTACCTGTTCGTTGCGCTGCACCGGGAAACCGCGCAGGCGCAGGTTGTCGACCGTGGCCTGGACCTGGCTGTGTTCACGGTTGGTGATGTAGTAGACGGTGATGCCTTTTTTATCGGCCGCTTGCAGGAACGCTACGGCGCCGGGCAGCGCCTGGGCCTTGGCCTGGTCGACCCAGGTGTTCCAGCGGTCATAGGAATACACCTGGTTGTTGATGATGTCCCGCGCGTTGAGCGGCACGTTGTCGAGCACGGTTTCATCGATATCCGCTACCACTGCCGGCGGCAGCCCGGCGAGGTTGCGCGGCGGCAAGGGCAGGGCGTCCCAGGTCGGATCGGCCAGCGCGGCGTCCAGCTGGCGCGTGGCGCTGGCGAATACCTGGCGATAAATCAGCTCGTGTTCGATGGAGGTCTGGGTCCACAGCACCGCGTCCAGTTGATCGTTGGCGGGCGGTTGCTGCTGGCAGCCGACCAGGACGGTGGAGAGCAGGCAGACACTGGCAAACATCAGATTACGCATAAACACTCAGCCTCAGAAATTGACGGTGGCGGACAGCCGTGCGGTACGCGGCGCCCCCAGGAACAGGTAGCCGTCGCCTGCGGATTCACCCACGTCCCGCCAGTAGCGTTTGTCGAACAGGTTGTCGACGGTCAGGCGCAGCACAGTAGCGTAATCGCCGACTTTGGTGGTGTAGCGACCGCCCACATCGAACACCGCATAGTCGTCGACTTTCACCGTGGCCTCGCGGTTGGCGTATTTGCTCGCGCTGTATTGCACCCCGCCGAGCAGGGCCAGGCCCGGTACCGCCTGGATGTTGTAGTCACCGTGCAGGCTGGCACGCAGCTTGGGCACGTTGATCGCCTGGTGGCCGTCGTAGTCATCGGTGCCGCTGCCGTCGACTTCGGCGCGGATCGCCGCGATGCTGGCCGACACTTGCAGGTCGGAAGTCACGCGGCCGTTGGCCGACAGTTCGATCCCCACATTTTTCTGCTTGCCTTGCTGCACGAAGGTGATGCTGCCGTCGTCGTTGGGGCGGTTGTATTGCAGGTCCTGGGTAATCTGGAACAGCGCAGCGGTCAGGCTCAGGCGCTGGAAGTCACGCTTGATCCCGACCTCCAGCTGGCGCGAGGTGGTCGGCGGCAATACCTCGTCGGCGTTGCTGCTGAACCACGCGGCCTCGCCACCCAGCGACAGGCCTTTGCTGTAGCTGGCGTACAGCGAGGTGTCTGGACGCGGTTTGTAGATCAGCGCCACCTGGGGCAGGAACACGCTGCGCTGGGTATGACGCGTGGTGGCGCCGGCCTGGTTGTAGGTCTCTTCGTCGAGGCGGACCTGGCGCCCGCCGAGGAGGGTTTGCCATTGTTCGTTGAAGCTGATGCGATCGCTGGCGAACAGGCCGTACTGGCGGCTGTCGAGGCGTCGGTAGGTGTGCCCCAACGGGCCGTCGTAGGGTTCCAGTACCGGTGACGGCTGGTAGATATTGCCCTCGCCGATGTACTCGTTGACCGACTTGCGCCGGTCCACCAGGCGGCGGAAGGCGGTGGTGCCGAAGGTCAGGTCGTGCTTGAGAAAGCCGGTGTCGAACTGGCCGTTGAGGGCCGCCTGGGCTTCCTCGTTGCTGCGGGTGTCGTCGGGGCTGCGGTAGTCGGAGATGTCGTAGTCGCCCTCGGCGCTGAAGTGGTTCGGCACGGCGGTGTTCGCGCAACTGGCGGCGCCGTAGCAGCCCCAGGCGAAGGTGCTGTAGTCGTCGATCACCACGCGGCTGCGCGACGCGCTGAAGCTGGCTTTCCAGGCTTCGTTGAAGCGGTATTCAAACAGCCCGTCGAGGTTCAGCGACTGGATGCCCACCGGGTTCGACCAGCTCTGGTACGCCAGCAGGTCCTTGGGCGACACGTGGTGCGGCACCTCGGTGCCGCCGAGCAATTGATAGCCCGGCACCGAGCGCTGCTCGCGGTTCTGGTACTCGGCGTTGAGCTGCAGCAAGGCGTTGGGGCTGATGTTCCAGTCCAGCGCCAGGGAGGCGAAATCGCGCTTGCCGTCGGCGTGCTCGACATAGGAGCGGATATCTTCGTGGGCCAGGTTGATGCGCACGCCCACCTGTTGCTCGGTGCCGAGCCAGCCGCCGATATCGGTGGCCAGGTAGCGCTCGCCCTGCTCGTTGGTGGACACCGTCACCGAGCGCACATTCTCCGGGCGCTTGCTCACGTAGTTGACCAGCCCGCCGGGTTCGGATACGCCGCTCTGCAGGCCGGCCAGGCCCTTGAGCACTTCCACTTGCTGTTTGTTTTCCAGCGCCACGTTCTGCTCGCCGGTGATGGTGCGGCCGTTGATCTTGTAGCTGCTGGCCGGGTTCAGGGCGAAGCCGCGCACCACGAAATTCTCGTAGTAGCCGACCGGGGCATAGCTGTCGCCCACCGAGGCGTCATTCTTCAACACCTCGCTGAGCAGGCGCGCCTGCTGGTCTTTCAGGCGGGCTTCGGTGATCACCGCGACCGAGGCCGGGGTGTCCAGCAACGGCGCGTTGTCAAAGCCGGCCACGGCGGCTTTTTTGGCCTGGTAATCGCTGGCCTCCTGGCCGACCACGGTGACGGTGTCCAGGGTCGTCTCCTGGGCATGCGCTGCAGTTGCGGCAAGGGTGATGCTCAAGGCGAGCAGGGTGTGGCGATAAGGTGTAGCCATGTAAGGAGCGCTCCAAGGGCCGGACCGCCGCTGCCGTACGCTTTTATCGGGCAAAAGGCTGCCCAGCGCTGCGCAACGAACGGGTTGCCAGTACGAAATGAAAAAGCCGAGTTCGCCGAAAGTGGCGTCAGGCCGGAGCTGCTCCGGTAGTCATTGGTAAACGTGCGTCGGCAGCCCATTCCTGCAGGGAACCGTCGTAGAGGGCGATGTCCTGGCGACCCAGCAGGGTCAGGGCCAGGGCGTTGGCGGCGGCCGAGATGCCGCCGCCGCAATACAGCACCAACGGGCCTTCGCTGTGCAGCAGCGTGGGGCCGATGGCCAGGGCCAGGGCATCCTTGGGCAGGTAGCGGCCGTGGGCGTCGAACAGGTTGCGCGCCGGCAGGTTTTGGCTGCCGGGGATGTGCCCGCGTCGGGCGTAGCGGGTGGGCGCGGTGCCTTCGAACAACGCCGCGCCAAGGGCACAGATCAACACGCCGGGTGCTTGCCCGGCGACGATGGCGTCAACGCCGCGGCGGTCAATCCACAGCCCGGCACGCGGGTTGATTGCCATGGGTTGCACCGGCATGACCGGCTCGGCTGGGCCGTTGTGTTCCGGCAAACCGGCGGCACGCCAGGCGTTGAACCCGCCATCGAGTACCTGGGCGTCGATGCCTGCGCCGCGCAGCATCCACCACAGGCGAGCGGCCCAGAAACCATCGGCACGGTCGTAGATAACCAGGGTTTTCCCTTGACCGGCGCCGAGCTTGGCCAAACTGTTTACCAGCGCTTCAGGCGTTGGCAGGGCGAAGCTGAAACTGGCGTGGGTGTCGGCCAAGTCAGTCAATAGATCTGCATGTCTAGCGCCTGGAATATGCGCCTGCAACCAGCCGTCTTCGCCGCTTTGGACGCGGTAATCGCCATCGAACGCCGGCGACGGCAATACCACCGTGGCATCCAGTATCACCAGCGTGGGATCAGCCCGATGCGCGTGCAGCCACTGAGTATCGACCAGCATGCTCATACGCTTTTACGCCGGATATGGCCAAGCAACCGTTGCCCCTCGGCACCGGCGAACCAGCGCAGATGACCGAGCAGGTAGGCGTAATAGGCGATATCGGCGCTGGCGGTGGAGCCCACCACGTCCTGGTAATACGCCACCTCGGACAGGGCGAAATCCACGTGCACCAGCGGCAACAGGGCGCTGAGGGTGAGCAGGTCGCGGGTGCTCAATGGGCGTACTTGGTGATACCCGGCGAGCAGGGCATCCACGCTGTCGAGATCGGCGCGCGCTACGCCACCCGTATCAAGGTCCAGCCAGGGCACGGCGTTGCGTTCGATGGCAGTGGCGAGGTCGAAGAGGGCGAAAGTGCGGTCGGCCAGGCCGAAATCCAGCACGCTGGAAACGCTGCCGTCGGCGTTCCACAGCAGGTTGGAGGCGTGCCAGTCGTTGTGGGTCCACAGTGGCGGTTGCTCACGCAACAGCGGATGCAGCTCTGCGTGCCACGGCAACAGCAACTCGCCGAGTTGAGTGCGCCACTCCTTGTCGGCGAGGTAGGGGCTGCTGATGCCTTCCAGCGGGTTTGATTGTTCTATCAACCGTGCGTTGGCCAGCAGCACCTGGGTCTGGCGTTGAGGGGCGTCGTAGGCTTCGGCGGCCAGGTGCAGACGGGCCAATGCCTGGCCTGCGGCGAGAGCGTGCCGGGTGTTTTGAAACGGCGACCACGACAGCGCGTCGCGGTACAGGTCCAGTCCCTCGGCGACGTGGTGCACTTCATACGTCCACACGCCTTGCGCGGTTGCCGTCGCCCCGTGTCGGTTCGGCAGCACCGCGGCCACTGGCGCGCCGTGGCGGTGCAGGTGGGCGATCAGGCGGTGTTCTTCCTCCAGCCAGGCGGCTTGGCGCACGTGCTGGTGATGACGTTTGACGAACACCGTCGCCTCGTCAGTGGTGATCAGGCCGGCGGCGGAAAACGGTCGCGGGCTGTGCCAGTGCAGGCTCTGCAGCGAGCCCAGTTGCGGGTAGTCGTGCAGCAGCTGTTCGATATCGGTTTCGTGCAGGGCCGGCCAGTCGGCTGCGACGGGCTCCAGCCCCAGGCCGTGGGCGGTGCGTTGCGGATTCATGCGTGCACCTCGGGCAGGTAGGCGTTGCTGGTTGCCCCTTCCCACACCTGCGGATTGTCGAGCACCGCATGCGCGTGCAGCCATTCGGCGTAGGGGGCGAGCAGCGCCTGGCGTTGCTCGCCCCAGCGGCCTTGATGCAGCCAGGTCGGGGCGATTTTATGCAGCGAGGCGCTGAGCAATTCCGCCGGAAAATACGGCGTGGTGTGCTCGTAGGCGGCGAGGGCAATCGACGGCTCCTGTGCCACGGCCAGATAACCGCGGGCAGTGGCTGCGAGGAAATCGCGCACCACCTCGGCCCGGTCTGCCAGGGTGCGCTCGTGGGCGCCGAGCAGGTAGCTGTGATACGCCGGCGCGCCGATCTCGTCGACCGGTAGCACCACCCGGCGCGCGTCTTCGATAGGGCTGTGCATCAGCGCTTCCCAGGCCCAGTAGCCACCGAAACTGGCATCGGCGACACCCTCGGCCAACTGCTCGGGGCGCAGCTCGCGCACGCCGCTGTCGACCAGGATCACACCATCGGGATCGCCGCCATCGCGGCTGACCAGGTGACGCACCATGGCCAGGCCGCGCGGGGTCGGGTTGAGGGCCAGGCGCTTGCCCACCAGGTCGCGGGGGCGACGGATGCCGGAGTCGGTGAGGGTCTGGATCGACTCCAGCCCCGCATGGTTGATCGCCGCGATGCCTTGCAGTGCCTGGCCGAGGCCACGGCGCACCAGCAGGCGGTTGCTGGGGAACACGCCAAAATCCGCAGCACCGGTGAGCAGGTGCTGCAGGGTGTCGCCACGGTAGGGGTCGTGCACCACCAGCTCTACATCCAGGCCCAGTTCTTCATACCAGCCGCGTTCCCGTGCCAGGTACAACCCCGCCGAATTCGGCCAGGGATGAAAGTACTCCAGCATTACCTTTACCGACACCATCGCGTGTTACTCCAGCCCAACGTCCTGTGATGGGGCGATTTATAAGGGAGCAATCTGGTATATACCAATATCGTTTATTGCTATGGATATAACTGGGTGGGCCTTTTGGGGGCATATCCGTTTTTTGGGTAACGGCTGATATGGGTTCCGCCCTTACGGCGGGTCGCTTTTGGAAAAGAGCCCAGAATGCCGGCCTGACCAAAAGGGCTCTCGCCCCAACACTCGGCACCTCGCCTAGGGAAGGAAGCCGGACACGGTCAAAAATGTGGGAGCGGGCTTGCTCGCGAATGCGGTGGATCAGCCAATGAATTTGTTGACTGACACACTGCATTCGCGAGCAAGCCCGCTCCCACATTTGGATCTACATTTGTCAGACAGACAGTGGTCTGCCCTGGCCCTGGCTCTTGATTTGGCTTGTGACCTTGATCTTAGGCACCGAGTGGTGGTGCAAGAGCCTTTTGGTCACTTTTGGCTGGGCCGGCCTTGCGGTCCTTCCAAAAGTGACCCGCCGTAAGGGCGGAACCCATATCAGCCGTTACCCAAACAACGGATATGCCCCCCGACATCACTGATAACTGGCAGACACCCCTTGCAGGTGCTGCATGACCATGTCGCGAAACAGCAGCGCCTGGGGGGACAGTGGCTTGAAGCTGTTGTGGATCACCGAGATGTTCACCGCCGCCGGGCTGTCAAAAGGCCTGATCACCAGGGGCAGCAGGTTGCCGGAAACCGCGAGGGCGTCGACCACGGCGATCTCGCCGCTGGCCAGGCTGAACAGGCTGGCGATCAACCCCGAGCGCACTTGCAGACCGATGTTCAGTTGCGCCAATACGTCGCCCTACACCTTCTCTTCATTGATCCCATACAGCTCTACCTGATCGCGCAGCCGCCCAATCCCCAGCGTGACAACAGGGGCTGGAGGATGTCAGCCAGTTGCCGAAGATCACCGAAGCGTTGCTGCAGGCCGGGTACAGCGAGGCGGATATCGGCAACATCTGGAGCGGCAACCTGCTGCGCCTGGTGGGCCGGGCGCAAGCGCAGGGGCGTCAATTGCAGGCGGAGGGACAGTGTCGGGGTGAGTGAACATTGCGAAATGTTTCGTCGAATGCGAAACTGACGTAATTGTGAATACTTATCATCTGGCCCCATCTTTATCCCCCAGCCCGCGCATCCTGATCATCGAGGATGACGTCGAGCTGTGCACGCACCTGAGCAACCATCTCAGCCGGCGCGGCTTTGCCTTGAACAGCGCCCATTGCGGTGGCCAGGGCCTGGACCTGGCGCTGCAGGCACCGGTGGAATTGATCCTGCTGGACATCATGCTGCCGAGTGAAAGTGGCTTGAATATCCTGGCGCGGCTGCGCCAGGAGCGCGGTACGCCGGTGATCCTGATGTCGGCCCTGGGCGCCGAGCAGGATCGCATCACCGGCTTCAGCCAAGGCGCCGATGACTACCTGCCCAAGCCCTTCAGCCTGGCCGAACTGGATGTGCGCATCGACGCGTTGCTGCGGCGCGTGGCGATCGATTGCGGCACGCGGGCGCCGTCGATGCCTTCGCGGCATTCCGCCCTGGCGTTCGACGCGCAGGCGCGGGACGTCAGCTTCGACGGCCGCGCCGCCGGCCTGACCTCTTCGGAATTCCGCCTGTTGTGCACGCTGCATGAGCACGCAGGCGAGGCACTGACCAAGGCCTTCCTCTACCAGCATGTGCTGCACCGGCCATACACCCGCCTGGATCGTGGCCTCGATGTACATGTGTGCAACCTGCGGCGCAAGCTGGCTGCCATCGAGGTACAGGGCATTCGCATCGACGCGGTGCGCCATCAGGGGTATGTGCTGTTGTGCGACGGCGCCTGATGCAACGTCGTCATCCCTTGCTGTGGAAAATGGCGCTGCTGCAAGTGTGTGCCTGTTTGCTGCTGGTATGGCTGGTGTGGAGTTGGGGCTTGCGGGTGGAGCGCAACACCTACTTCCTGGAGGCGTCCGACCGCATCGCCCTGGCTGCCTATGCGGCCGAGGCCGAGCACGTGGCGGCCACTGGCGACGCCGCGGCGGTAGAGCGCTGGCGCCTGGCATTGCAGCAGCGCGAACACACCTGGGTGGCGGTGCTGGATGACTACCTGCAAAGCCTGGGCACCACGCCGTTGAGCGCCGAACAGGTCAGCCACCTGACGTTCATGCGCAAGCTCAGTTGGCCAATGAGCAAGCGCCTCGAAGACGAATTGCCGTACGTGAGCATGGCCTTCCCGGAGCACCCCGAGCGTGGGCGGTTGGTGATGCAATTGCCTGAACGCCTGTTGCCGCCGGGGCTCACGCCGTGGACCCATGTGTTCACCCACGGCCTGGTGCCGGCGTTGTTGGCGCTGGCACTGGGGCTGGTGCTATACCGCCATCTGGTGCAGCCGTTGAATGAACTGCGCGAACGCGCCAACGCGTTGAGTGCCGGCGACCTCGCACCGCTGGCCAGCAGCAGCGTGACGCGCCGTCCGGATGAACTCGGCGAACTGGCCCGCGCCTATGAACACATGGCCGAGCGCCTGCGCCAGAGCCTTAATCAGCAGCGGCAATTGCTGCGCACCTTGTCGCATGAAATCCGCACGCCACTGGCACGTTTGAAAATCGCCAGTGACAGCGGCCTGCCGCCCGAGCAGTTGCAGCAACGCCTGTCGCGGGAAGTGGAGGAGATGCGCCGGCTGGTGGACGACTCCCTCAACCTGGCCTGGCTCGACACCGAAAAACCTCGCCTGGAAGCCGAAGCGGTGGTGGTGGCCTCCGTCTGGGAAGCGCTGGTGCAGGACGCGCATTTCGAAACCGGCTGGCCGCTCGAAGCGCTGGTGTGCGAGCTGGACAGTACGTGCCAGGTGCACGTGCACCTCAACAGCTTCGCCCAGGCCGTGGAAAATATCCTGCGCAACGCCATCCGCCATTCACCGCCCAACGGCGTGATTCGCCTGAGCGGCCAGCGGGAAGGCGACCGCTGGTGGCTGGTGATCGAAGACCAGGGGCCAGGCGTTGCCGAGGGCGATCTGCAGCGCATCTTTGAAGCCTACCTGCGGCTGGACGGCACGGTGGGCACGGGTTTTGGCCTGGGGTTGAGCATCGCGCGGCGTGCCATCGAACTGCAGGGCGGCGAGCTGTGGGCGACCCAGGGGGCCTCGGGATTGCGCATGAATCTGCGCCTGCCCACGGCAAATGTTTAGAAAGTTAATGTTCTTTACTCGCAATTGCATCTGATTATCATCTGCGATCTTTGATGGCCCACCGCTATCGGTCGGGCTGCGCTTGGAGATCCCCGCATGTTCCGCTTGTCCCTGCTTGCCGTGAGTATTTGCAGCCTGTTGCCCGTCAGCAGCTTCGCCGCCGAGGCCGAAGCCCCTGCGCAGATGGAACTGCCAACCCAGACCGTATTGGGCACCGCGCAGGAAGAGATCAAGCAGATGCCCGGTGTGTCGATCATCACCGCTGAAGACATCAAGAAACGCCCACCGGCCAACGACTTGTCGGACATCATCCGCACCATGCCCGGCGTCAATCTCACCGGCAACTCCAGCAGCGGCCAGCGCGGCAACAACCGCCAGATCGACATTCGCGGCATGGGCCCGGAAAACACCCTGATCCTGGTGGACGGCAAGCCGGTCGGCAGCCGCAATTCGGTGCGCTATGGCTGGCGTGGCGAGCGTGACAGCCGCGGTGACAGCAACTGGGTGCCGGCCGATCAGGTCGAGCGTATCGAAGTCATTCGCGGCCCCGCGGCAGCGCGTTATGGCAACGGCGCGGCGGGTGGCGTGGTGAATATCATCACCAAGCAGCCGGGCACGCAAACGCACGGCTCGGCAACGATCTACCACAACTTCGCCCAGCACTCGGCCGAAGGTGAGACCGAGCGCATGAACTTCGGCCTCAATGGCCCGCTCACCGACACCCTCAGCTACCGCGTGTACGGCAACGTGGCCAAGACCAACGCCGACGATGCCGACATCAACAGCGGGCATGAATCCTTGCGCACCGGCAACCAGGTCGGCACGCTGCCGGCGGGGCGCGAGGGGGTGCGCAACAAAGACGTCAACGGCCTGCTCAGCTGGAACTTCACTCCCGAGCAAACCCTCGACCTGGAGGCCGGTTTCAGCCGCCAGGGCAATATCTACACCGGCGATACCCAGAACACCAACAGCAACGCCACCGTGAAGAACATGCTGGGGCATGAGACCAATATTCTCTACCGTGAAACCTACGCCGTGACCCATCGCGGCGAATGGGGTTTCGGTAGCACCCTGGCCTACGTGCAGTATGAAAAGACTCGCAACCGCCGTCTCAATGAAGGCCTGGCCGGTGGCCTGGAAGGGATCTTCTCCGCCAACAGTTTCAGCACCAACGAACTGCGCGACCTGACCGCCCACGGTGAAGTCAACCTGCCGCTGCACGCAGGGGTCGACCAGGTGCTGACGCTCGGCAGCGAGTGGGTCGAACAGAAGCTTGGCGACCCGAATGCCAACCTGCAAACCACCACGGCCGGCGGCAGCGTGCCTGGCTTGTCGAGCACCTCTCGCAGTGACTCGTCGGCGTCGCGCATTTTTTCGCTGTTCGCCGAAGACAACATCGAGCTGCGCCCCGGCACCCGCCTGACCCCGGGCCTGCGCCTGGACCATCACAACGTCGTCGGCGACAACTGGAGCCCGTCGCTCAACCTGTCCCAGGTGCTCACCGACACGTTGACCTTGAAGGCCGGCATCGCCCGTTCATACAAGGCGCCGAACCTCTACCAGCTCAACCCCAACTATCTGCTGTACAGCAACGGCCAGGGTTGCTACGGCCAGACCACCAGTTGCTACCTGCAAGGCAATGCCGACCTCGACGCGGAAACCAGCGTCAACAAGGAACTGGGCCTGGAGTACCGCAATGACGGCGTGGTCGCCGGCCTGACGTATTTTCGCAACGACTACAAAAACAAGATCGAGTCCGGCCTGACCCCGGTCGGCACGGCGTCCGGCGGCACCGGCAGCACCGCCCGCGCGAGCATCTTCAAGTGGGAGAACGTGCCCAAGGCGCTGGTCGAAGGCCTGGAAGGTACCGTTGCGCTGCCGCTGGGCGAGCAGGTCAACTGGACCAACAACTTCACCTACATGCTCCAATCGAAAAACAAACAGACCGGTGATGTGCTCTCGGTCACGCCCAAGTACACCCTCAATTCGATGCTCGATTGGCAGGCCACCCAGGACCTGTCCCTGCAGGCGAGCGTGGCCTGGTACGGCAAGCAGACTCCGAAGAAATACGACTACCACGGCAACCGCGTGACCGGCACCAGCAACAACCAACTCTCGCCGTATGCGATTGCCGGGGTGAGCGGTACCTACGCCCTGACAAAAAACCTCAGCCTCACCGCCGGCGTGGACAACGTGTTCGACAAACGCCTGTGGCGCGAGGGCAATGCCCAGGGCGTGAACAACATCGAAGGCGCCGGCGCCGCGACCTACAACCAGTCCGGGCGCACCTTGTACACCAGCTTGACGGCGTCGTTCTGATGGCGCGCGCATGCTGGTTGGCGTTGTTTTTTGTGCAATGTGCCTGTGCCCAGCCGGCACCCGACCAACTGATGGATGCACCGGTATTGCGTGAGGCCAGCGACTACCAGTTCAGTACGCTGGAGCTGGACTCGGCTGACGGCGCGCGGCACTACCGGGTGTGGCTGGGGCGCCCGCTCAAGGTCAGCGCGGCCAGCCCCGTGGCCTATCTGCTCGATGGCAATGCGGCGATGGCGGCGCTGGATACCGAGCTGCTCAACCACCTGTCCCATCGCCCGGCGCCGCCGGTACTGGTGGCGGTGGGGTATGCGACGCCGCTGCGTATCGAGCGCAATGCGCGGACGTTCGACTACACCCCGAGAGTGGGCGAGGGCGCGCAACGTGATCCCTTGACGGATGTGCCCAGCGGAGGCGCCGATCAGTTCCTGGATTTGCTGACGAAGCAGATCCGGCCGCTGGTCAACCAGCGCCTGGAGGTACAACCCAGGCGGCAATTGCTATGGGGGCATTCCTATGGTGGATTGTTGGTGCTGCATGCCTTGACGACGCGTCCGCAGGCGTTTGACGACTACGCCGCAGCGAGCCCGTCGCTGTGGTGGAACAATGGCGTGATTCGTACCGACGGACTTGCGCAGCGCCTGCACGCAAAGCGGCCGACCTTGCTGCTGATGCGCGGGGATGCAGAACCGGCCAGCCCGACCAGGGCCGCCAAGCCGCAGGATGATGGCGCGGTCAAGCGCCTGTTGGCCTCGCTGCAAAGTGTCGAGGGACTGACCGTGCGCTACCAGGCATTCCCGGGCCTGGGGCACGGGCCGATGTTGGCCGCTTCATTGCGCTACACGTTGGAGCAGATGAGCCAATAACTGCAGCTCCCACCTCTGATCTCCATATACCCGGGGTCTCAGGCCCCACCCCAATCCCCTGTGGGAGCGGGCTTGCCCGCGAAGGCGGCCTGTCAGCTGATGCATTTGGTGGCTGATCCACCGCTTTCGCAGGCAAGCCAGCTCCCACATTTGATCTCCATACACCCAGGTGCCTGGGCCATACCTTGAACCCCCTGTGGGAGCGGGCTTGCTCGCGAAGGCGGTCTGTCAGTTGATGCATTCGCTGCCTGACCCACCGCTTTCGCAGGCAAGCCAGCTCCCACATTTAACCTGCGTACACCCGGGGTCTCAGGCCCCACTCCAATCCCCTGTGGGAGCGGGCTTGCCCGCGAAGGCGGCCTGTCAGTTGATGCATTTGGTGCCTGACCCACCGCTTTCGCAGGCAAGCCAGCTCCCACATTTGATCTCCATACACCCGAGGGCCAGAGCCATACCTTGAGCCCCCTGTGGGAGCTGGCTTGCTCGCGAAGGCGGCCTGTCAGTTGATGCATTTGGTGGCTGATCCACCGCTTTCGCAGGCAAGCCAGCTCCCACATTTGACCTGCGTACACCCGGGGTCTCAGGCCCCACTCCAATCCCCTGTGGGAGCGGGCTTGCCCGCGAAGCCGGTCTGTCAGTTGATGCATTCGCTGCCTGACCCACCGCCTTCGCAGGCAAGCCAGCTCCCACATTTGATCTCCATACACCCAGGTGCCTGGGCCCTACCTCAATCCCACCTGTTGGCCTTCTACCCCATCTTCAAGGCGCACACACCAACGCCTGGCGCTCATAGTTCAGCGCCTTGTTCTGTGGTGCCAGCGCATAGTGGGCGCTGCATTGCTGGTCGCCCCACTTGATCACTAACGTACCTTGATCCTGTTCGACCAACGCCAGCGCATTCCCATTCGGGTCGGCAATTGCCAGTTGCTTGCCGTTGCCATCTTCCAGCGAAGCGCCGAACGCCAGCGGTTTGTGCTGTGCATCAAACAACTCGAACAGCACCCGCCGCCCGGTAGTGCCGCTGTAATGCGCGACGACCACGGCGCCTCGGCGCGGCACCAGTTGTTGGGTGGCGTTGGTGACTTCCACATTGCCGCCCAGGTCGCGGGTGTCCAGGCTGATCCAGTTGACCCGGTAAGGTTGCGCCGTCGGGATCACCGCATAGCCGTTGTAGCCGGTCTCCACGCCGCTGTAGCTGCTGATCTTCGCCCCGGAGATGCCCGGCACTTCAGCCAGCGCGAAAGTTTCGCTGACGGTTTGACCCAGGTTGATGCCGCCTGCATGGGCCACCACGGAGCCGGCGATGTTGAGGTTCTGTGAGTTGTAGCCCTGGCCCTGGCTGTAGCCGAGGCTCACGTCTGCCATGGAGGTGCGGCTGTTGAGGTTCACCGAACCGGAACTGCCGCTGGTGTCGCTGTGGCCCGCTTGCACCGAATAAAAGGTGTCGCTGGTGTCGGCGACGTAGCCATTGATACCCGCCTGGGTGGTGGTGTCGCCGTGCTGGCGGCTGGTGGTGACAAACGCCCGCGGTGCGCGCGCCTGGCTGCCCAGCGGGAACGAGATGGACAGGTTCAATTGCGTGTCGCTGCTCGGCGCGCCCCAGGTCACGATTTGCTTGGTGCGCGTCACTCCGAGGTTGTAGCTCAGGTCACCCCAGTTGCTGGTGTAGCCGGCCGAAAAGCTCTGCGACCCACCGCGATTCCAGTAGCGCTGGTCACTGGCGTTCACATACAGGCTGCCGAACGCATTGTTGCGGCCCAGGCTCTGGTTGATGGTCAGGTCGGTGCGGGTTTTCGAATGGCCGGTGCGCACGCGCACGTCTTCGCTCATGTCTTCGACGTGGTCGGTGAGGGTGCGGTAGCCCTCGGTGGAGTAGCGGTAGGCGGCCAGGGTGAAGTTGGTGTCGGTGCCGGCAAACGTCTTGGCATACAGCGCGCGCACGCTGCTGCCCTGGGTGATTTGCCCACGGGCCTTGCTGGATGAATGCGTGGCATCCAGGGAAAACGCGCCCAGCGCGGTGTTCTTGCCGGCGCCGATCGACAGCGCGCTGTAGTCCTCGCTGGCTTGCACGCCGACGATGCCGCTGAGGTTGCTGGTCAAGCCGTACGCCAGGGTGCTGCTGATAAAACGCGGCGTCGCCAAACCGTCGGCATTGCTCTTGAAGGTACCCGCCGAAAGGCTGTATTTGACTTGCCCCTCACGCACCATGATCGGCAGGCTGGAGAACGCCTGCATCGTCACGCGGCGGCTGCCGTCGGACTCGATCACGGTGATTTCCAGGTCACCGTTGGAGCCGCTGGGGTAGATGTCGTTGATTTCGAACGGCCCCGGCGCAACGTTGGCGGTGTAGAGGATGTAGTCGTTCTGGCGGATTTCGACGGTCGCGTTGGTCTGCGCCACCCCCCGAATCACCGGCGCATAACCGCGCTCGCTGTCGGCGCGCATGCCGTCATCCGAGGCCAGTTTCAAGCCGCGATAGCGCACGCTGTCAAACAGGTCGGCGTCGGAGAAAATCTCACCGGCGCTGAACTGGCCCTTGATCGGCGTGACGTCATGCTGCAGATAGGTGCGATTGCTGGTGAACGTGTTCGAGCGCCCGGTGCCGCCATTCATGTTCGACTCGTTGCGCAGGCGCCAGGCACCCAGGTTGATGCCGTTGCGCAGGCCGAGGTTGTTGTTGATGCGGGTGTCGGCGTCGCCAGCGCTGCGGTTGCTGTTGAGCTGGTAGTTGATGAACGCGGCAGGCACGCCGTCGTCCCACAACTGCGGGTCGACATACCCGCGCAAACCACGCTGCATGGCCACCTGCGGAATGCTCGCCAGCAGGCGCAGGCGGCTGCTGTCGTAGCGCACGCTGGCCTCCTCAATCATCTCGGCGAGCGCGTAGCAGTCCTGCGGGTGCTGCGGATCCAGCTTGCCCTGGGCCTGCAAGCGGGCCATGTCGATGCCCAGTTGCTTGAGCAGGTCGAGGGTAAGGCAGGCTTCGACGCGACCGTTCCCGGGGTTGCGCTTGAAGTCGATGTCACGGCGACCCACCAGCACTTCGTTGCTGTACAGGTCGACGCGGTAAGTGCCTGGCAACACGCTGTTGGCCGACAGCAATTGCTGCAGGTCGACGGCGGACTGCGCGCCTTGCAGGAAGGTGGTGTTGAAGGTTTCCGCAGGCTCGTCGGCCAGTGCCCAGGCGGGCAGGCTGGCGGCAATCGCGAGCGACAGCGTCTTCAACTTCAGTGCGCCACGTACGGGCCTGTTGCTGGAAATAAAAGACATGCGAAGACCTGTGACATCCCTGGTTGGCGAACAGCCGGGCACGCAAACACGCACGCGAAGTGAGCCTGTGGGTTAGACGAAATGCTTAGGGTTTGAGGCGCGATTCAGTCGCGTACGCGGCTGCCGCAGCGCCGATGGACAGGGGCGCGGTGTAGTGGTTTTGCGCGCCGTAGTCATTGATGCTGGAAAACGACAACTGCACCGGGCCGCTGGCGGGCGTCGCGCCGAGCGGGAACTGTTTTGCCTCGCCGGGCGCAATCATGGTGGAGTCGCTGGCCAGTTGCGCCTGCACTTTGATGTCGGCCATCGACACGTGGTACAGCGTCGGGTTCTTCACCAGCAGCAGGGTTTGCGTGCCCTGTTTGGCCAGGCGCCACTCCAGCTGCGCCGGGGCTTGCAACGCATTGCCGGGCAAGCTGGCAGGGCGGTAGAAGATCTTGATGCGTTGGCGGATGGCCAACTGCAACGTGTTCTCGGCCTCACTGGCCTTGGGGATTTCCTGCACATTGAGCCACACCACCGACTCGCGGTCGGTCGGCATGCCGGCGCCTTGATAGAGGATGCGCAGCAGTTGCTGCTCCTTGGCAAACACCCGTGCCAGGGGCGGGGTGACGGCAAACGGTGCACGGCTGCCACTGGCGTCGTTCATGTCGACCCAGGACTGAATCAACACGTCCTGGTTGCCGTTGCGCACGGTGATATTGGCTTCCTTGTGGCTGCCATCGAACACGATACGCGTGGCGTTGAGTGAAATGCTGGCGGTGGCCTGGGTAGCCATAAGCATGCCCAGCAGCACCAGGCTCGCGGTGATAATACGAGGCTGCATGAGGGTGTCCGGTGTCATCAAAAATAAATGGCGAGGCCGCAGGGCCTCGCGCGTTCGGTGCTCAGGAGCGCCGAGTTACTCGTATTGCAGGATGAACGGCAGGGTCGCGTCACCGCGACCGGCGGTGGAGGCACCGGCGGCACCGGTGGTGACGTAGGCGGCTGCGAAGCTCATGGTGGCGTCGCCGCCTTCAGTGCCCTGACCGTGCATGGTGCTTTCAATGCGTGCGGTGCTCGGCGAGCTGAGGTCGATCAGGCTGCCTTTGCTGTCGAGCAGGGCGATGCCGACGTTTTGCGCGGTGGCCGAACCCGGGTTCAGGGCCAGGACTTTCTTGCCGGTGACCAGGCCCGAACCGCCGTTGTTGGCGTCAAAGATCATCGCGACTTTGGTGCCCTGGTTGCAGTTGACGTTCAGGTTGAAGTCTTTGGCGGTCACGCGACCTGCGGTTGGGTTTTCGGCGGTGCCCATGTCCTTGATCGAGACGTTGCCCATGTCCACGGAGATGGTGCGGTCGGAGTTGGCGCCGTCCACCGAGCACGCGTCATTGTTGATCACGCCAGTGAAGGTAATTTTGCCGCTGCCGCCCAGGGTCGGCGTCGGTGCCGTTTCATCGGCAAATGCGCTGCCGGAGGCCGCAACCAGGGCCGAGGCGATAACAGCCAGGGAAAACTTCTTCATGATGATGTCCGTTAGTGTGAGTTGGAAAGTGCGGTTGTTGAACTGCGGGGCAAGAATAAAAAGTCCAAGGTTTGGACGACATAAGACGATTCTTATAAACCCTGGAGCAGGCGGGAGAGCTTCGGTCTAGAGCGGTCAGGGGCGGGGGCGGGGCGAAGCCATTGCCTTGAATGGCTTGCTGGAGGGGCAGGTCAGTTGAAGATATTACGCGCCAGGCAATAAGCGAGCAGGTCCTGGTCGCTGCTCACTTCAAGTTTGCGCATGGCCGATATCTTTTGCGCACTGATGGTCTTGGAACTTCGATTCTGGCTGCGCGCAATATCACTCACGCTCATGCCCGAGATAAACAAACGCAGGATCTCGAACTCCTTGGGCGACAGGCTGGTGAAGCGCTCGTCGAAGTCCGTGAGGGTCTCGATCACTGATGTCTTCGGCGGTTCCAGGCTGCGATAGGCGCTCTTCTGGGCAATCGCCTTGAGCGCCAGTTGGATCTCGGTGTGCAACTGGCTTTTCTGGATGATGCCGACCACGCCCAACTCCTGCAGGCGGGTGAGAATCAACTGGTTGGAAATCATCGTCAGGATCAGGATCTGCACCTGCGGGAAATGCCGCTTGAGGTACTCCACCAGTTTCAGGCCATCGCCGTAGGGCGAGTCGCCCGGCATGTTGTAGTCGGTGATCACAATGTCGACGCCCTGGCGCTGCAACAGCGCGATCAGCCCGGCTGAACACACGGCCTCGCCGACCACTTGGAAGCGTGTGTCGCGTTCCACCAGCTCGCGAACGCCCAGCAATACGATCGGGTGATCGTCCGCGATTACCACGTTGAATTTTTTCATAAAGGGCCGTCCGTAGTGCCAGTTCAGGTGAGTGAAGGGTGCCCGGGCCGAAGCGTGTCCAGGACGGCCGACAGGCGCTGCATCACCGCCTTCACCTTGAGCGCAAGGGCAGTGTCGAGGCTGCCGCGGTTAAGTTGGTCTTCCAGTTCGATACATGCCTGGGCCAGGTCGAGGGCCTGCACGGCGCCCAATGCGCCGGCGGCCGAATGCAGCAGTTGGCCGAGGGCACGCGCATCGCGGCGTTCGAGCGCCGTGCCGATGCGTTGCAGGTCCTGCTCTACGCTGCTGATGAACAACGGGCGCATGGTGTCCGACAACTGCACGCTGTCGTCGCAGGGCACGAGGTCGGGCTCGACCGGCGGCTTGACCTTGCACAGTCTGATCAACTGGCCGCGCAGGGTCTGCAGGCTCAACGGCTTGACGATCCAGGCGTTCATGCCCACCGCCAGGCAGCGCACGCCTTCCTCGCGCATCGCGTTGGCGGTCACGCCGATAATCGGCAACTGCGGATCATGCTCGCGCAGGGCGCGAGCGAGTTCATAGCCATTCATCAACGGCATATTCACGTCGGTGAGCACCAGGTCGAAGGCCTGCGGCAGCCACAGCTGCAACGCCTGCTCGCCGTTGGCCGCCAGGGTCACCGAGCAACCGAGCGCCTCCAGCTGTTCCTTGATGATCGCCTGGTTGACCGGGTTGTCCTCGGCCACCAGGATGCGCAGCCCCAGTTGCCCGGCACTGTGCGGCCGGGCCGCCGGCGGTTGTTCGTGCTTGCCGTGCTGCGCCAGCGACACGGTGGCAGCGATGGCGCGCACGTCGTGCATGTCGACGACCCAACCCTGCTCGGTGTGCAGTGGCGGGCTGTGAGCGCCTGGCAGGCAGCGCACGCGTTGGCCGGCCCAGGGTTGGGCGGGGTCGCCGGGCAGCAGGTCGACCAGCACTGCGTGGCGGCTGTCCTGCTCCTGGGTGGTCGCCGCCAGCGCCGCCGCGATGCCCAGGCGATTGAGCCAGTCACTCATCGACTGCGCCAGTTCGCGCACCGGCGCCTGCACATACACCGGCGTCGGGCTGGGCTCGATCAACGGCAGCTGGGTCAGCGCACCGCCACACAGTGGCAGGCGCAATTTCAGGGTAAAGCTGCTGCCCAGGCCCGGCTCGCTGACTACGCGGATCTCACCGTCCATCATCTGCGCCAGCCACCGGCAAATCGGCAGCCCCAGCCCGGCCCCGCCTTCGCTGGCGGTGTCCGGTGCCTGGTAGAACAGATCGAACAGCTTGGCCTGCTGGGCCTCGGGGATACCGACGCCGGAGTCGGTGACCTGCCATTCCAGGTCGACGTTGCCGGCGTCGCGCGCCGTGACCCTGGCGCGAATCACCACGCGCCCGATGTCGGTGAACTTGATGGCGTTGCTCACCAGGTTGTTGAGAATCTGGCGAATACGCATCGGGTCGCCCATCACGCAATCGGGCAATTGTGCATCGATGCAACTGTAGAGCTGCAAGCCCTTGCGCTGGGCGAACGCGGCGTAGGTGTGCAGGGTGTCTTCGAGCATGTCCAGCGGGCAGAAATCCACGGCCTCTATCGCCATTTGCCCGGACTCGATTTTCGACACGTCCAGCACATCGCTGATCAGCTGGAACAGCGTGCCGGACGAGCGCTGGATGGTGTGCAGGTAGGTTTGCTGGTGCGGATCGAGGTCGGTCAGCCCGAGCAGTTCGAGGGTGCCGAGCACGCCATACAGCGGCGTGCGGATTTCATGGCTCATGGTCGCCAGGAATAATGTCTTGGCCTCGTTGGCGGCATCGGCGGCGCGGCGTGCATCTTCGAGTGCCTGGGCGTCGTCGATGTGGCGGGTGATGTCGTTGAAGGCGTAGAGGCGCACGTCTTCGGCCTGATAACGGGTCGACACAAAGCCGATCTGCAGGTGCCGGCCTTCGATCTCCAGGTGCGTCTCGCCGCTCTCGGCGCTGTCATGCGTGCCGGCCATGGTGGTGACCAGGCGCGCGGTGCCGGGCCATTGCTGGGCGCGCTGGTTCTCGATGAGGACTTTGCCGTCGCTGCGCCGCACCACGCACAAGCCGGTGGGCGCGGTGTCGATGATCACCCGGCTGAAGGCCACGCTTTCGGCAATGCGCTCGTGGGCCAGGCGCGCCGGGTTGATCACCTGGCGCCGGTACCAGCGGCTGCCGCCCCAGCCCAGGGTCACCAGGCCGACGAAGAACAGCGCCAGGCTGCTCAGCGGCCACAGCGCGGAATGGAAGAAGTGCGAGTAGTTCAGGCCATACACCGCGCTCCACGGCTGGTCGCCTGGCTGGGTCATCTTGAATTCAAAGCCATTGGCATTGAAGTGCACGCCATCGCTGAGCTCCCCGACGTCCGGTCCTGCCAGCCGGGTGCCGTCGGGCGCGATCAGGGTCAGGCGATCAAAGGCCGAGCGGTCCAGTGCGCGCTGTACATCGTCGACCCGCGCGAGGTCGAGCAAGGTGCCGACCACCGCCTGTTCCTGGCCGTCCAGCGGCAGGCCGATATAGGCCAGCAAGTGCCCGGGCGCGGGGCCGGCCTGCCAATACACGCGGTTCTGCTCGAGCGGCTGCGGGGTGTTTTCCAGGGTTTGCTGCACGGCGTTGACCAGCGCCACCAGGTTGCCGGTTTCCTCGGTGTTCTCTCGACGCTGGTAGCCCACCGACGGCACCGTGATGGTGTAGTGGGTGTGGCGATTGAATAGAAAGGTTTGCGGCGCCTCGTACGGCGACGAAGACCAGAAGGCGCTGTAGTAGCTGGTCAGGTGCGCGCCGAGGGCGAAAATCTGCGGCCGCGCGGCGGGACCGACCTGCTGCTCATCGAACTTGACGCTGAAGGGCACCGAAAACGAGTACTTCTGGCCTTCGTACAGCGTGCGGTGGTTGTCGACCATGCGGCTTTTCAGGCTCACCTGCACGTTGGTCGCGCGCAGCAGTTCGGCCTGGATGCCGGGGTGCGTCAGGCTCCTGAGGTACGACTCCTGCTCCGCCAGGTTTTCCATCAGCCGCGCGAAATGAAAGCGCGTCGCGCCGTAGCGGGTTTCGACCCCGCGTTGCAGCGACCAGTAGTTGGTCAGTATCAGCAACAACGCGATGCCAATCAGCACCATCAGGCCTTTGTTCAGGCGCAGGGAGCTGCGGGTGAAGGCTTCGAGTATCGCGTTGTTGTGCTTCATCAGGGGGTTCCGCAGGCGCAGGATAAATCGGCACTGGAGGGAGCTTACTCCTTATTAAAGAGCAAATAATCCAGGGCCGGCTGCTAGTGAGATGTCGCAGGGCCATCATTGTTCAGAAGTTGTTGAAATTGATCCGAAGACACCGCGTGGGAGATCAGGAAACCCTGCACCTGGTTGCAGTCGATCTTGCGCAGCAACGCCAGTTGCTGGGGCGTCTCCACGCCTTCGGCGACCACGGTCAGGCCGAGTTTTCGGCCCAGCGCAATGATGCTCGCCAAGGCCTGGGCGATGCCTTCGTTGTCATGGCTGCCCTGGACCAGCGCCTGGTCGATCTTGAGTTCGGTAAACGGCGTGGACACCAGGTTGAGGTAGGAGCTGTAGCCCTTGCCGAAGTCATCCTGGGACAGGCCGAAGCCTTTGATGCGCAAGCGGCAGGCGCCGGCGTAGAAGTTGCTGATGTCCTGTGGCACCGAGCATTCCATCAACTCGAAGCAGATCATCCCCGGGATACCGCCGTGGTGCAGGACGAATTCCAGCAAACGGTCGGCCAGGTCGTGGCTGTTGAGCAGGTGGGTGGGCAGGTTGATCGACACCGGGATTTCATAGCCGCGCTGGCGCCACTGCTCCTGGGCGTAGATTGCCTGCTTGAGCACCAGCCACAACAGCCGTTCCTCCAGCTCGAAGGCCTTGATCGCCGGCAGGAACGCGGCGGGCAGCATCACGCCTTGCTCGGGGTGCATCCAGCGCACCAAGGCCTCGGCGGCGACGATACGCCCGTTGGCGAGGGATTTTTTCGGTTGGAACCAGGCCTGGAACTGGCCTGCGCTCATGGCCTGGACCAGCGTGTGGCGGTCGATGTCCAGGTGTTCGGGCAGTTCGGGGGAGGGCGTGCGTACCCGGTTGCGCAACTGGTCCACCAGGCTGCGCAAGGCGTCGGCGGCGACCGGTTTGGAGATCAGCCCGATCACCTCCACATCGAGGTTTTTCGCCACCAGGCTGGCGGCCATCAACATGCGCCGCGACGCCGCGCTCATGATCGCCAGCGCCGGCTTGCAGCGCAGGCTGGCCAGGCACTGGATAAACTGCACGCCGTCCATGCCGGGCATCAGCAGGTCGGTGAGTACCAGGTCGAAATCGCGCTGGCGCAGCCGCTCCAGCGCCTCTTTGCCGTCCTCGGCGGTTTCGAGCCTGAAATCCCCCAACTCACTGAGCAGGTGCTGCAGGTAGATGTGCTGCAGGGGGTGATCCTCGACTATCAGAATACTAAGGAGCTTCATGGGTGTTCCGTGCATAAGGCGCCAGGGAGTTGAATAGAGCCCGCAACGCAAAGGGTTTGACCAGGCAATGGTTCATGCCGGCGGCCAGGCACAGGTCGGCCTCGCCGCGCATGGCGTTGGCGGTGGCCCCGATGATCGGCAACGGGCAGCCCTGGCGGCGCAATTCGCGCGCCAGTTCATAACCGTTGATGTGGGGCATGTTCACGTCCGTCAACACCACATCGAAGTTGCCGGCGGTGTACAGCTGCAGCGCTTCCTGGCCATCGGCCGCCAGCTCCACGGTGCAGCCGAGTTCTTCGAGTTGGTCGCGCAATATCAGCTGGTTGATGATGTTGTCCTCGGCCACCAGCAGATGCAGGTTGAGTTTGCTCAAGTCACGCTGGCGTATTTGCTCGTCGCTACGGGCCACCCACAGCCCTTGCGCCTGGCTGACGGCCTGGTGAATCGCCGCCAGGTGATTGAGGTTGACGTGCCACGCGCCGGCGTCGGCTTCCACGGCGGTGCAGGCGTTGCTGCTCACGTGGATCACCGGGCCCGGCCACTCGGGCGCCAGCGACGGGTCGATGCTGCCCGGATGCACTTGCAGCAGCAGATGACTGTCCGCCAGCGTGGGCAGGCCGGTCTGCGCCCTGGCGCCCCAGCGGCGCAGCCAGCCGCTGATGGAGTGCGCCAGCTCGGGGATCGGCGCGACCACGTAGATGGTCTCGGCCAGCAGCGGGGTCATCGGCGGGGTGGGCGCTTCTTCCAGCGGCAGGATCAGGCTGAAACTGCTGCCCAGGCCCATTTCGCTGACCATGCGGATATTGCCGTTCATCAACTCCGTGAGGCGCTGGCAAATGGGCAGCCCCAGGCCCGTGCCGGCGACCACGTTGGTATTGCCTTCGCTCTGGTAGAACGGTTCGAAAATCATCGCCTGGTCTTCCTGGGCGATGCCTTTGCCGGTGTCCGACACCTGCCACAGCAGGCTCGAGCGCTCGCCGTCGCGCCCCAGCACCTTGACCCGCAACACCACGCGCCCGTAGTCGGTGAACTTCACCGCGTTGTTGAGCAGGTTGTTGAGAATCTGGCGGATGCGCGTCACGTCACCGATCAGCCGTTCCGGCAACTTCGGGTCGAAGCAGGCATACAGTTGCAGGCCCTTGCCCTGCGCGGCTGCGGCGTAGCCCTGGATGATTTCGTGCACCAACTCCAGCGGCGAGAACTCACTCAACTCCAGGGCCAGTTGCCCGGCCTCGATCTTCGACACATCGAGCACGTCGCAGATCAACTGCAGCAAGGTCGAGGACGACCCTTCGATGGCGTGCAGGTAGTCCTTCTGCTGGGCGTCCAGTTGCGTGCGCGCCAGCAGTTCGAGGGTGCCGAGCACGCCATACAGCGGCGTGCGGATTTCATGGCTCATGGTCGCCAGGAACAGGGTCTTGGCAGCGTTGGCGGCATCGGCTGACTGGCGGGCTTCCTCCAGCGCCGCCTCGACCTGCTTGCGCGCACTGATATCGCTGAATGCACAAAACAACACGTCTTCGCCGCGATAACGGGTGGGGGCGCTGCTCAGGTACAGGTGGCGGCCGTCGATGGTTTCAAAGTAATCGCAGTGTTCGTGGGCGTCATCGGCAAACGCCTGCTCGATCCAGCCTGCGCGCAATGCCTCACGCTCCGGGCCATGGCCCAGCCATTGCTGGGCCAGGGTGTTTTCCAGCACCACCTGGCCGTCGGTGCGGCGCAGCACGCAGAGGGCGACGGGCGCGGTCTGGATCACATCGCGGCCGAACGCCTCGCTTTCGATCAGCGCCTGGATACGGTGGATCGAGGGGATGATGAAACGCTGGTCGACACGGCGCATCACCAGCCAGATCAGCGTCACGCTGAGCAGGCAGAACAGCAGCGAACCGAGCAGCTGCTTCCACAGCCCGGAGACCACCGCGTGCAGGTCGATGGAGTACATCAGTTGCCAGTCCGAAGACTTCAGGTGCTTGCGAATCACCAGGTGATCGGGCAGCCAGCCGTTGCCGACAAAGCCGAAAAAGCTGTCTTCCTGGGGCTTGAGGCGTTGCTGGCTCCACTGCGCATCGTCGCTGTTGGTGAACACCAGCATGCCCTGGGAATTAAGCATCATGAACTCGCCGGCGCTCTGGTCGCTGAGGGTCTGGGACACCTCGCGGCTTTCCATCTCCAGGCCCAGCCAGCCGGAGCGCGGGTCGCGCTCGTCCAGGCGGATGAAGAGGTAGAGGTGCGAGTGGTGCTCGGTCTTGTCGCTGAGCCACAGCTCTTTGAGCGTCGACGGGTCGCTGCGTTGCAGGGCCTTGAGGCGATTGAGCAGGCACTTGGAAATCGGCAGCACTTGCGCGGTCGAGTCGTACAGGCGCGTCACCTGCGGCTCGGGGCCGGTGTTCACATAGAGCAGGTTGACCTGCTTGGCCTTGAGATAGTCGCGCATGCGCGCGGTCAGCCAGATGCTCCACTGGTTGCCCGGCGTGTCACCCAGTTGCAGGTGTTGTTCTTCTTCGGAGGAGGGGTAGAGCCGCGCCTGCTTGCGCACTGCCGAGAGGCTGAGGCTTTCGAGCAAGGCCTCGCGGTTGGTGAAAAAAGTGTGGGCTTCGGCGATGGCGCTGCTCATGTAGCCGCGGCGCTGGGAGATGTCGTTGTTGAAGGTCGACAGTAGAAAGGTATACACCCCGCTGAAGATGCCGATAAGCAGCACGGTCGCAAAAATACGCAGCAGCCTTCTGGCTGCTTCGGGTCGGGAGAGGACGGGGTTGATCTGCAGCAGGTAACTTTTCAATCGCATCGGCGCACTGTAGAGACCCGCGTGCGCCAAGGGCATAAGACGATCCTTAAAATTCGCCTACTTGTAATACATATCTACCACCACGGCGGCGTCGAAGGCGCCGGGGAGCGGCAGGGTGCGCCATTTCAGATCGGCACGAAATTCATCGTGGCTCTGGCCCAGGCCCATCAGTTCCTGAAGGGTGAACCACGCGTTGAACGGCAGTTGCTGCTGGCTCTCGGCGCGCGACAACGAAATGCCCACCGAATTGTTGTTGTCCGGCACCAGCAAGCCATTGCTCACACTGCCGCCGCCCGCCGTGGTCGCGAAGCGCGCACTGACGGTGTAGGGCGTGTCGCAGCCCTTGCGCAGGTTCAGGCTGAAGTTGGCGCTGCTGGCGACTTCGCCGATCGAGGCTTTGCGCGACGGTGTCGGGAAGTTGACCACGCTGGGGGTGATGGTCAGCTCGGGCGTGCAGGGCACGAAGCGGATGCCGTTCATGCCGGTGACCACATAGTTGAAGTTGCTGTTGGGCCGTGAGTTGAGACCGCGTACGCCGTCCAGCTGGAACACCCGGTAAGAGGTCAGGGTGCTGGCCTGGCCACTCGGTGGGGTAGGGTCGTATTTTTCGATGAACACGCTGAAGTTGAGGGTGAAGCGCGCCTTGTCCCAGCCCACGCAGTTGCCCAGGTTGCAGCCACGGTCGGAATAGAACCCGGTGCCGACTTTGCCGCTGCTTTGGGTAATCGGCTGGTTGTTGTAACGGATGCCCACGCGGATACCGGTGCCGATGCTCACGTTGGCCGGGTTGACGTAGAAATACACTTCCTCGCGGCCATGGTTGTAGTCGTCCTTGCAGATCACATTGGTCGAGCGCGGGCCGGATTCCCAGATGATGCTGCCGTTGGGGGCATCGGCAGCCACCGCCAGCGCGGTGCCCAGCGCCTCCTCGGTGATGATCGAGTTGGTGCCGTCCTCGCGGCAGGCCAGCGCATGGCTGGTGGCGGGCAACACGGCGCAGGCCCACAGCAGCAGGGGCAGGAAACGTTTGGTCGGTGACATAGGTGCAAGTACCCCGCGATCGGTCATTTGAGCAGTGCGCTACGGCGCGCCTGCAGGCCGATATCGTTGATTTCGGTGAAGTGGAGGGTGGTGCCGGCGGCCAGCGGGCTCGGCGTGTCCAGGGTTTTGCGCTCGTAGGGCTTGAGCAACAGGTAGTCGCTGAGCGCCTGGCTGTCGGTCTGCACGTCCACCAGCGACAGGTGAAATGCGCTGGGATTGCTGACCGTCACGCTGCCCCCGTCGTTGCGGCTCCAGACCAACTGCTGCACCGCCTCGCTCGATCCCCCCTTGAGCGCGGGCGGGCGATACAACAGCTTGAGCCGTTGGCGGATTGCAAACTGCACGCTGTTGGAGTCCTGCGGCTTGAGCGGAATTTCCATGACGTTGAGCCAGAGCAGCGACTCGCGATCGGTCGGCAAGCCCTCGCCGGCATACAGGATGCGCAGCCGGTGGTGCTCGCCGGCGCCCAGTTGTACCAGCGGCTCGGTGGCGGCGAACGGCACGGTGCGCCCGCTAGCATCGTCCTCGCCGGTGATCCAGGTCTGCACCACTACTTCACGCGGCGCCTGGTTGACCACGCCGAGGGTGGCTTCCCGGTCCTGGCCGAAATAGATCAGGCGCGTGCCCTCGATCTTCAACGCCGCATTGACGGGACGTGATGCGAGGGCCAGCAAGGCGCAGGCTAAAAACACCATTCTGAGTAGAAACATGAGCACAGGCGAATCCAGGGGTGCGTGAGGGACGCGGCCCATGGTAGGGGCAGGGCAGTGCGAGGGCTTTGAGGCGATTCTTAAAAGTGCGTGGGGGTAGCGGCTTACCGTTTCAGAATCGCCTTAAAGTCAGGTTTGCTGGCTGACGGTTAACGTATTCAGCGTTGAATGATCGACGCGGATGCCCAACTGTCAGGTTTACCTATGTCCAATAAAGCGTTACGCCTTCTGATTGCCGATGCAGACCTGCTGCAACGGATCAAGATCGAGAAAATGCTCAACCAGCTGGGCTATTACCGCATCGCCCCGCTGAGCACGTTCGACGAGCTGCAGGCCTTGACGCGCTCGGGCACGGTGGCGTTCGACCTGTTGATCATCAACACGGCGCTGGTGTGCGCGCGGCCATTCAACCTGCTGAAGTACTGCCATGACAACCCGCTGATCCGCCACGCGCTGATCTATGACGGGCAATGCGTGCAGGGGTCGGTGGTGTCGGTGTCGGTGAGCCAGACGTTGCATTTGTCGCTGGCGCAGTCGCCGGACTTCAACTCGTTGCGCCGCTGCATGGAAATTATCGACCCACAGCATTGCGCGCCAGCCGTCGAGCGGCCGATGTTGCGCGCCGTCGACGGTCGGCTGCTGTCGCCTGCGATGGCCCCGCGCGCTCACTATCCGCAGGATTCGGCGGTGGTGGCGTGCGCGGTCGGGCTGTCGCCCAAGCGCTGATCAACCCGCCAGGCTCAGGCGGATCGGCACCGATTTGGCCGCCGGCACCTTGCTGCGTTCGGCATGGTGCCAGAGCGGCACCAGCGGGTTGCATTCAGGGTAATACGCCGCGGCGCAGCCTTCGGGAATGTCATAGGCGACGATCTCCAGCGGCCCCACCTGGCGCTTGACCTGCGGCTCTATGGCGGTGGTCAGCATCACGCCCTGGCCATTCTCGAAGCCCAGCCGCGCGATGTCGTTGCGGTGCATGAAAATCACCTCGCGCGTGCCGCTGATACCGCGAAAGCGATCCTCGTAGCCATAAATGGTGGTGTTGAATTGATCGTTGCTGCGCAGCGTCATCAACTGCAGCACATCGCGTGGCAGCACCTCGGGATTGACGTCGTCATCTTCGTTGAGGGTGCTGGGCAGCACAAATTGTGCCTTGCCGCTGTGGGTCAGCCACTCACGCCGGGCGACCGCGATGGGGCGGTGGAAACCACCCGGTTCGGCCATGCGGGTTTCCATGTCGTGGAAGATCTGTGGGTAGATCGCGCCAATGGCGGTGCGCACCTGCGAGTAGTCGGCGCTCCAGCCTTGCCAGTCAATCTTGCTGCCGGCCGGCAAGGTCGCCAGGGCCAGGCCGGCGACGATGCTGGCCTCGGCTCGCACCTGCGGGCCGACCGGTTCCGCGCTGCCGCGCCAGCCGTGGATGCAACCGGTGCTGTCCTCGGTGGCCCAGGTCTGGGCGACGCCGTTCTGCCGGTCGATCTCGATGCGCCCCAGGCACGGCAGCAGCCATTGGTGGGCTGCAGGCAACAAGTGCGTGCGGTTGAGCTTGGTCGCGATCTGCACGTTGAGTTGCAGCGTCTGCCAGGCCGGCTCCATGCGCGAGGTGTCCGGGATCGCGCGCAGGAAGTTGCCGCCCAGCCCGATAAAACCGCGCACGCGCCCGGCGAGGATGCCTTCGCAGGCGTCAACGGTGCACAGGCCCATCTGCTCGGGCACCTTGAAGCCGAAGTGCTGTTCGATCAATTCGACCGGGACTTTCTTCGGGTCTTCGGTAATGCCGACGGTGCGTTGGCCTTGCACGTTGGAGTGGCCACGCACCGGGCAAATCCCGGCGCCCGGCTTGCCGAAGTTGCCGCGCATCAGCAACAGGTTCACCAGCATCTGCACGTTCTGCACCCCGTGGCGATGCTGGGTGAGGCCCATGCCATAGATCATCATCACCCGCTCGCTGCGCGCATACACCTGCGCGGCCGCCTCCAGGGCGCTGCGGCTCAGCCCGGACTGGCGCTCGACAGTCTGCCATTTACAAGCCCGCACCAGCGCCGCGAAGGCCTCGAAACCCTGGGTGTGCTGGGCAATAAAGGTGTGATCGAGCACCGCCGCGCGCCCCTCGCGCTGCGCCTGGTCGTCCATCTCCAGCAGCACCTTGGCCAGGCCGAGCAGTGCGGCGCTATCGCCGCCAATCGCTACCTGGTGGTATTGCGTGCTGATCACGGTGGATTCCGGCGTGAGCATTTCTACCGGCGACTGCGGATTGACGAAGCGCTCCAGCCCGCGCTCACGCAGCGGGTTGAAGGTGATGATCGGCACGTCGCGTTTGCGCGCATCCTGCAGTTGATGAAGCATGCGTGGGGCGTTGCTGCCGACGTTCTGGCCAAAGAAAAACAGGCAGTCGGTGTGTTCGAAATCGTCCAGGGTCACGCTGCCGACCGGTATGCCGATGCTTTCCTGCAGCCCCACCGAGGTGCTCTCGTGGCACATGTTCGAACTGTCGGGCAGGTTGTTGGTGCCATAGGCCCGGGCGAACAGTTGGTACATGAACGAGGTTTCCAGCGATGCGCGCCCGGAGGCGTAGAACACCACGCTGTCGGGTTGCATCGTCTGCAACTGCGCACCGATCTCGCGGTATGCCTGCTCCCAGGTGGTCTCCTGGTAGCGGTCGGTGGCCGGATCATAGCGCAGCGGGTGGGTCAGCCGCCCGTGTTGCTCCAGGTCGTAATCTGACCATTGGCGCAGTTCGCTGAGGGTGTGCTCGGCGAAGAACGCCGGCGAGGTCTTCAGCGAGGTCAACTCCCAGGCCGTGGCCTTCGCGCCGTTCTCGCAAAACTCCAGGGCGTGCGGCTTGCCTGGCTTGGCCCAGGCACAGCTGACGCAGGCAAAGCCGTCCGGCTTGTTCTGTTTCATCAGCGCCCGCGAGCCCTTGGCGAAAGCCTGCTCGCGCCACAGGATTTTCATCACCGACTGCGCCGAGCCCCAGCCGCCGCTCGCATGGGTGTAGGGGTGAAAGTGGGCTTTTGGATAGATCAGCATGGCGGCACCGGGGTGTCATCAGGAGGGATAAGGCTGTGACGAATGCGCGCTGCAAAAGGTTCGAGCTGATCTCCGGACGGTAGGCGACCACCGCTCGTCCGACGCCATGCCGATTTGTTGAACATCCATTTGATTGCCCCGGACCTATGAATCACCACGCCTGGATTTTTTTCCGGCGTGCCTGACTATTAAAAAAAGCCTGCCGTGATCCCTATGCCGAGCGGAGAGATACCTGATGAACGACCTACCTGTAGTCAATCCAGTGCGTGCGCCGTTGCCCTTTGAAGCGTCCTTCGAACAGATCCCGGAAGATGAAGCGCAGACCAGCGCGGAGCTGGCCGAAGCCCTTCACGGCATTATGCAGACCACGTTTCGCGACAGTGGGCACGCCACCCGCAGTGTCCACGCCAAGGCCCACGGTTTGTTGCGCGGGCACATCACGGTGCTGGATAACCTGCCGGCCGAACTGGCCCAGGGCGCCTTCGCCACGCCGGTGACACTGCCGGTGTTCATGCGCTTTTCGACCAACCCTGGCGACATCCTCGATGACAAGGTGTCCACCCCGCGCGGGCTGGCGGTCAAGATCGTCGGCGTCGAGGGTGCGCGCCTGCCGGGCAGCGATGGCGAGGTGACGCAGGATTTCGTCATGCAAAACGCCAAGGCCTTCACCGCCGCGACGCCGAAGGATTTCCTCAAGACCCTGAAGTTATTGGCCAAGACTACCGATAAGGCCCCCGGCATGAAGAAAGCCTTGTCGGCAGTGCTGCGCGGCGTGGAGGCGACGCTGGAGTCGCTCGGTGGTGAAAGCGGTACCTTGAAGAGCCTGGGCGGCCACCCGCAGACGCATATCCTTGGCGAGAGTTTTTCCAGCGTCGTGCCGATGCTCTACGGGCCTTACTACGCCAAGGTCGCGGTGGTGCCGGTGTCGTCGAACCTGACGGCGCTGACCGACCTGCACGTGGATTTCGGTGGCAACCCCGATGGCCTGCGTGCAGCGGTCGAAGCCTACTTTGCCCAAAGCGGCGGCAGCTGGGAGGTGCGCGTCCAGCTGGCCACCGACCTGGAAAAAATGCCCATCGAGGACGCCTCGGTGCAGTGGCCTGAAGACCTCAGCCCGTATGTGACCGTGGCGCGCATCGACCTAGCACCGCAAGCGGCCTGGAGCCCGGAAAATGTGCAGCAGATCGACGATGGCATGGCCTTCAGCCCGTGGCACGGGCTGGCGGCGCATCGGCCCCTGGGCGGGGTGATGCGGGTGCGCAAGCCTGCTTATGAGATGTCGTCCGGGTTCCGGGCCGAGCACAACGGCTGCCCGATCCATGAGCCACGGCCGTCAGCTACGCCATAACGGCCGTCGTTGATCATCCAGCGTCCAATGCGGCTGGCGGGGTGAGAGACACACGCCGCCAACCCAGCGCACGTCGCTGGCATGGTCCAGCCAATAGGCATCGCCCTTGAGTACCGCGTGGCCCAACGCGGTGAGTGTCAACGGGCGGCGAGGCCATGGCTGGTCGGTGCCGGTCTCGATCAGCAACGGCTGCTCGGCGTCGATCAATGGGCGCAGCAGCGCGTGGAACATCATGTCGCCCAGGAACGGCAGCGGCTCACGCTTGGCCATCAACTCGGCGAACACCCGGCCGAAAGGCACCGGTCCAGCCTCGGCGATGTAGCTCAGCGATAACTGTTCGGTGAGTGACAGACCGTTGTGCTGGCTGGGCAACTCCTGCAACTGACGCAGTAGCGCCGGCGCGAGAAAGGGCAGGGAAGGGTGATTGCCGTGCGCCAGTTCGGCGAGGGTGACGGGCGAGTTGTCGCAGTACGCCGACCACACCTGTCTGGCCAATTGCACCGCGTCATCGTCGATCAGCCGACGCTGCGGCCATAGCCATGCCAGGACGTCAGGCGCCAACTGGCCGATGCCGATGAAGCGCTCGACGCCCGGAATGCGGCCCACCTCGATCAGCTCCAGCTTGCGCGGCGCGTGTTCCAGACTTGCCAGTGTGCGGACCAGGAACAGCTGGTCATAGGCGTCCGCCTCGCACCACAGCACGCTGTGATCGGCGCTGGCCAAGGTGTTCAGCTGTTGGTATTCATCGTCCACGCGGCGCGCTGTCTCGGCGTGGTCCAAGGCAAAGGCCTGGCTGATGAAGGCGCTGCGCAGCGCGCGGAATGTTTCATCCGGCACATCACGCACCGGGCCCATGCATAACGGGTCGGTGAGCATCCGGAACTGGCCCTTGAACCCGGCCAGTTGCAGGCTATGGGCGATGTCATTGCCACAGCGCCAATGGGTGGTGCGCGCTTCATCGCTGGCGGCGAAGTCGGGGTGCTGCGCGGCGAAGTCGATGGCATCGATATGCGCCTTGAGCCTGGGCCAACTGCTGAAGCCCAGCTGTTTGGCAATCGTCCATTGGGTCTGGGACAAAGTCGCGTGCGGGTCTTGGGTTTTCAGGCGCGGCAACAGTTCCTTGGCGCGCTTGCGCTGCTGCTCAAGGTTAAGGCGGCCATCGGTGTTGAAGTGTTGGGACATACGATCTCCTTGCACAGACCTTTTCCGCTTTAAGGCTGGGGAGTCGTAGAAAAAAGGAGGTTGCAGTGTCTTGGGCGCAGCCCTTTCCGCGGAAGGTGGCGTAGAGAGCGCCAGGCGGGAAATATAGGCAGCATTGCCGTTCACTGCAACCCTCAAGGGGGGGGCGCGAGCATGCCCGCGCCCACATTCAGGCCGGTTTACTTATCCTTGCGTGCGTCCATGGTCTTTTGATGCTCGGCCAGGAACGGCTGTTCTGCCGGGTCAAAACGGTCAATGCCCGCAGTAAACCGGTGCCAGTATGGGTACAGCGGCTGGCAACGGGTCACGGACTCGATGCGCGAGGATTGCTCCTCAGTGAGCTTCAGTTCGGTCGCCGCAAGGTTGTCGCGCAGGTGTTCTTCGGTACGTGCGCCGACGATCAACGAGGTGATCCCTGGGCGATCCTTGAGCCAGGCCAGGCATGTGCGGGCCACCGAGACGCCATGCTCGTCGCCGACGGCAGCAAGGGTTTCGATGATATCCAGCGCGCGCTCCTGGTCATGCACGTAGGGTTCCGGCCAGCCGCTGCCTTGGCGGGTATTGGCCGGTGGCTGGTGTCCGCGCCGGGTCGAGCCGGTCAGCAAACCTTCGCCCATCGGGCCCCACACCAGGGTGCCGATGGACTGGTCCAGCGCCAGTGGCAGCAACTCATACTCGGCCTCGCGCGATTCCGGGGTGTAGTAGATCTGCTGGGTGATGGGCTTGAGCATGCCGTGCAATTCGGCTTTGCCCAGGGTTTTCATCATTTGCCATGCGGTGAAGTTGCTGGTGCCGAAGTAGCGGATCTTGCCCGATCCCACCAGCAGCCGCAGGGCTTCGAGGGTTTCCTCGATGGGCGTCATACCGTCCCAGTTGTGCAGTTGATAGAGGTCGATATGGTCGGTGCCCAGCCGCTTCAGGCTGGCTTCGCATGCGCGGATCAGGTGATAGCGCGACGAGCCGGAGTTGTTCGGGTTCTTGTCCACCGGGCTGCGGCCTTTGGTCGCGAGCAGGATGTCGTTGCGCTTGTCGCCCAACGCCTTGCCGACCACTTCTTCGGCCAGGCCGTGGGAGTAGAGGTCGGCGGTATCGACCATATTCACCCCGGCGTCGAACGCGATGTCGAACATGCGCTTGGCCTGGGGCACGTCCACCGAGCCGCATTTTTCGAACTCGGCACGACCGCCAAACGGCACGGTGCCCAGGATGATTTCGGATACCAGCAGGCCGGAATGGCCCAGTTGTCGGTACTGCATGTCGCCTCCTGTTTACGTTGCACGTGAAGGTGTGAACGACGTGGCTGGCGATAGTTTGAATTTTTTCATGAAATCTTCCTGCGTGTGCCGCACCATTGCGTCTGGCAGGATTTACGAGGAACTCCGCGTCCATGAGCGCATTGATACAAACCCGCGCCCTCACGCGCGTGGATGAACGCCGCCAGGTGGCCTTGCTGCAACCCACGGATTTCACCTTGCACGCCGGCGACCGCGTGTCGATCACCGGTTCGTCCGGCTCCGGCAAAAGTGTGTTTCTGCGCGCCCTGGCGTTGCTGGATACGCCGACCTCGGGGCAGATCCTGTGGAACGGCCAGCCGATCGCCAATGCGCAGATTCCCCACTACCGCAGCCACATCAGCTACCTGTCGCAACGCCCGGCGCTGCTCGAAGGCACGGTGGAAGACAACCTGCGTTTCCCGTTCAGCCTCAAGACCCTGCGCAAGCGCCACTTTGACCGCGCGTCAGTCATCACGCTGCTGGAGCATGCGGGCAAGGCGCCGGACTTCCTGGCCAAGCACGCGCTGGACTTGTCCGGCGGTGAATCCCAGGTGGTGTCGCTGATCCGCACCCTGCAACTCGACCCCGAAGTGCTGTTGCTGGACGAACCCACCGCCGCCCTCGACCCGGCATCTTCGCGTGACGTCGAAGCGCTCATCGACGCCTGGTTTGCCGCGGACAACGCGCGTGCCTATGTCTGGGTGTCCCACGATCTCGACCAGGCCCGGCGCATGAGTGACATCCACATGCAGATGAGCGCAGGCGTGCTGGATGGAGCGGCCCAGCCATGAATTATCAGAACCTCACGGCCCTGGACATGGGCATCGCCGCCTCGCTGATCCTGATCAATGGCGCGCTGTCAGTGCTGTTGCGCCTGGGCCTGGGCCGACAGTTGCTGTGGGCGGCGGTACGCACCGTGGTGCAACTGTTGGCGATCGGTTACCTGCTGGGATGGGTGTTCGAGTTTGCCTACTGGTACGTGGTGCTGCCGTTGATGTGCGCGATGACCTTGATTGCCGGCCTCTCGGCCGCCGGCCGTGGACGCCGCACGTATCGCGGGCAGCGCGTCGACAGCATCCTGTCGGTGTGGGGCAGTTCCTGGCTGGTGACGGCGGTGGGGCTGTTCGCGGTGATTCGCATCCATCCCTGGTACGAGCCGCAGTACGCGATTCCGATCCTGGGAATGATCCTCGGCAACACCCTGACCGGCGTGTCCCTGGGCATCGAGCGCATGACCCAGGAACTGACCTCGGGCCGCAACACCATCGAGATGATCCTCGCCCTCGGCGGCTCGCGTTGGGAAGCCGCGCAGGAAGCGATCCGCCAGGCAGTGCGCGCCGGCATGATCCCGACGCTGAACCAGATGACCGTGGTCGGCATCGTCAGCCTGCCTGGCATGATGACCGGCCAGGTGCTGGCGGGGGAAAGCCCGGTGGATGCGGTGCGGTATCAGATCGTGATCATGTTCCTGATCGCCGCATCGTCGGCGCTGGGCACGGTGGGTGCGGTGCTGCTCACCTACCGACGGTTGTTCTCCACCAGCCACCGGTTTTTGCGTGATCGGTTGCAAGAGCGCTGAGTGCGGGCTGGTTGTTGTGGGCACGCTTGTTGTGGCGAGCGGGCCTGTTGTGGTGAGCGGGCTTGCCCCGCGTTGGGTGGCGAAGCCGCCCTAAAACCATCCACCGCATTCTGTCTGATGGAATGCGGCGGTCTTATTGGGACCGCTTCGCGCTCCAACGCGGGGCAAGCCCGCTCGCCACAATAAGCAAGCCCGCTCACCACAGTTTCACTTTCAGCCACAATCTCATTCCCTGCCACAATCTCACTTTCAGCCACAATCCCATTCCCAGCTCCAACCCTCACAACGACGCAGTAATTCCCCCGTCCACATAAAGAATATGCCCGTTGACGAAGCTCGCGGCGTCGCTGGCGAGGAACACGGCGGCGCCGGCCAGTTCGGCCACGTCGCCCCAGCGGCGGCTCGGGGTGCGCTGCACCAGCCAGTCGCTGAATTCGGGGTGGGTCACCAGGTTGGCGTTCAGTTCGGTCTTGAAGTAACCGGGGCCGATGCCATTCACAGTCAACCCATGCGGGCCCCAGTCGATGGCCATGCCCTTGGTGAGCATCTTCAACGCGCCCTTGCTCGCCGCATACGGCGCGATGCCCGGGCGGCCCAGTTCACTTTGCACCGAGCAGATATTGATGATGCGCCCACGCTGGCGCGCGATCATTGCTCGCGCCACGGCCTGGCCGACCAGAAACGCGCTGTCGAGGTTGGTGCTGATCAATTCGCGCCAGTGCTGCTCGCTGTAGTCTTCGAGCGGCCCTCGACGCTGCATGCCGGCGTTGTTGACGAGGATTTCCAGCGGGCCGAGGCGCTCCTCGATATCCGCCACCGAGGCCTGGATCGCCGCGCTGTCGGTGACATCGAATGCCTGGGTGTGCACCTCCAGGCCTTCCAGCGTGAGCATCGCGGCTGCATCGCACAAGTTGCCGCGATTGCGTCCGTTGAGCACCACCCGTGCGCCGGCCTGGGCCAGCCCGCGCGCAATGGCCAGGCCGATACCGGCGCTTGAACCGGTGACCAGCGCGAGCCGGCCATCCAGGCGGAAGTTGTCTAAAACACTGTGCATGGAACCGTTCTCCGAACGCGCGGGTGATAACCAAACAGGGCTTGATGGGCTTAACTTCGCTGCAATCCAGGGGGGAGGTCCAATGTTCATTTATGATCTTCTGATCAATATCGGTGATCACCAGGGTAGGGTATGGAACTCAAACACTTGCGGGCCTTTGTGGTGCTCGCCCAGGAGTTGCATTTCGGTCGGGCGGCAGCGCAGCTGTCGATTGTGCAACCGGCGCTGAGCATGCAGATCAAGTTGCTCGAAAGCGGCCTCGGCGTGCGCCTGCTCGACCGCAATCGCCACTCGGTGGCGCTGACCGAAGCCGGTCGCGTGTTCCTGCCGGAAGCCCAGGCCACCTTGCATCAGGCGACGCGTGCGGCGGATGCGGCGCGCGCCTCCAGCCGTGGCGAGATCGGCCGGGTGCGCCTGGGGTTTGTGTCCTCGGTACTCCCGCAATGGTTGCCCGAGTTGATCCGCGCGGTGCACCAGCGATACCCGCGCCTCGAGCTGGAACTCAAGGACATGCCCGGCCCCGACCAGGCCATCGCACTGAAGAGCGGCCTGCTGGATTTCGGCCTGATGCGCCTGCCGGCCGCGCACCCGGGGGTACAAACCCGCGCGGTGTTGCACGAGAGTTTCTGCGTGGCGTTGCCCGTGGATCACCCGCTGGCGGCGCAGGCGTCCATCCAGCCCGCCGACCTGCTCGATGTGCCGGTGTATATCCTCGCGCGGCGCTATGCCCCGGGCTTCTACGATGAGTTTATCCAGGCGCTGGGGATTCCCCTGCAGATCGCCTCGGAGCTGGGCGAGTTCACCACCATGCTCGCGCTGGTCTGCGCCGGGTTGGGTGTTGGCGTGCTGCCGGTGCAGGCGACGCGGGCCCTGCCGGCCAATTGCGTGTCTCGGCCTCTGCAACTGGGTGGGTTCGAGACCAGCACGGGGCTGGCCTGGACCGCGTTGGACAGCGCGGTCAAGTGCACGCTGTTTGATCTGATCGTCGAATTGTTCGGCGAGTGATTGTTTCACCGGGTGAAATGCTGGATTGTAAAACCTGGTGATTCCATCGACCCGGGCAGCGATGGAACATGCGGTGTGTCGAACCCCTCTTTCGGAGCCTTCCATGTCCCAGCCTGCGATCAAACTCTACGGTTATCCATTGTCCGGCCACACTCATCGCGTCGAGCTGATGCTGTCCCTGCTGGGCTTGCCCAGTGAGTTCATTCTGGTCGACCTCAAGCAGGGCGCGCACAAAGCGCCTGAATTCGTCGCGACCCTCAATAGCTTCGGCCAGGTGCCGGCGATTGACGACAACGGCACGGTGCTGGCGGACTCCAACGCGATCCTGGTGTACCTCGCGAGCACCTACGGCAAAGGCCAATGGCTGCCGAGCGATCCCGTAGGCCAGGCGCGCGTCCAGCGCTGGCTGTCGGCCGCCGCCGGGCAATTGCACGCCGGCCCCGCTGCGGCACGCCTGGCCCTGGTGTTTGGTGCCCAGGTCGATACCGACACCGCGATCAGCCGTTCCCATGCCCTGCTGCAGTTGGTGGAGCAGCAATTGCGCCACAGCCGCTTCCTGGCCAGCGAACAGCCGAGCATTGCCGACGTAGCCTTCTACACCTACGTGGCCCACGCGCCGGAAGGCAATGTGTCGCTGGACGACTACCCTCATGTACGCGCCTGGCTCGCCAGCATTGAAGCGTTGCCAGGGTTTGTCGGCATGCCGCGCACGGCGGTGGGGCTGCAATCACACTGATTTTCACGAGGCCTGTCGATGGATCGATTCCATGAAATGCAGGTGTTCCTGGCGGTGGCCGAGGAGGAGGGCTTTGCCGCCGCCGCGCGCCGCCTCAACACCTCGCCACCCAGCGTGACCCGCGCCATTGCCGCCATGGAAGCGCGGATCGGCACGCAGTTGCTTGCGCGCACCACCCGCAGCCTGCACCTGACGGAAGCGGGCCAGCGTTACCTGGAAGACTGTCGGCGCATCCTGGCTGAACTCGACGAGGCCGAGGAAGCGGCGGCAGGCAGTTATACGATTCCCTGCGGCCACCTGACGGTGACCGCGCCGGTGTTGTTCGGCGAGCTGTATGTCGCACCGGCGCTGGGGGAATATCTCGACCGTTTTGCGCAGGTGAGTATCAATGCGCTGCTGGTCGATCGCGTGGTCAATATGCTCGACGAAGGTGTCGACGTGGCCGTGCGCATCGGCCATCTGCAGGAGCCGGGGCAGCAGGCGATCAAGGTCGGTGAGGTGCGCCGCGTGGTGTGTGCGGCGCCGGCTTACCTGGAGCAGTACGGCCGGCCCCGGCACCCCTCGCAGTTGCGCGATGCGAAGATTGCGACCTCGTCCTCCAGTCAACTTGTCAGCGAATGGCGGTTTGTCGAGGATGGCCAGCCACTGACCGTGCCGATTGAGCCGCGCCTGGTGGTGACGGCGAACAATGCGGCGATCAACCTGGCGAGGCAGGGCTGGGGCATGACGCGGGTGCTGTCCTATCAAGTCGCCGGGGCGGTGGCGGCCGGTGAGCTGGAGATTGTCCTCGAGGCTTTCGAGCCCGCGGCGCTGCCGATCCAGGTGGTGTTCCAGAAAAGCCCGCGAGTGCCGGCCAAGATCAACACTTTCGTGGATTTCCTCACCCACCGCCTGGGTCAGGACGCAGCCCTGAATCCGGCGATGAAGCGGCGCGGATGATGGAGCGATACCGCGATATGCAGCTGTTCGCCGCGCTGGCCGGGCACCCGAGCCTGGCCTCGGCGGCGCGCAGTGTCGCGGTGTCCGGCGCGACCCTGATGCGCGCGGTCGCCCGCCTGGAAGCCCGCCTGCGCGTGGCGTTGCTGGTGCGCAGTACACGCGGCGTCAGCCTGACCGAGGCAGGCCAGGCCTACCTGGCCGACTGCGTGCGCCTGCTTGCCGCCGTGGACGCTGCACAGGCTTCGGCCAAGGGCATGCACGATCAGGCCCAGGGTAATTTGCGCGTGTTCCTGCCGCTGCTCTTCAGTCGTTATGTGATGGCGCCCGTGTTGGCCGGTTATATGGATCGCTACCCCGACGTGCACCTGGTGGCGCACTACCACGACTACTACCCCAACCTGCACGAAGAGGGGCTGGACGTGGCGATTTTGGTGGGCGAGCTGCCCAGTTCATCCCTGGTTGCGCGACCGGTCGGGCACGTGCGGCCGATCCTGTGTGCCAGCCCTGGCTATCTCGCTGCCCATGGCGAGCCGCGGCACCCGGACGCGCTGAAGCAGCATCGACTGATCGCCAGCACCGACCCGGTCGATTGGGCCTTCAAAGGCGGCCCGCTCAAGGCGCGTGCGCGCTTGAGGTGCACCACGGTGCAAGGCGCGATCAATGCGGCCGTGCAGGGGGCGGGGCTGATTCGCTGCCTGAGCTATCCCGTGCATGAGCACCTCCTCAGCGGCGAGCTGTGTCGTGTGCTGCCGGACTATGAGCCGCCGCCGTTGCCGGTGCATGTGGTGTACCGCGACGGCCGCCATGCGCCGATGCGCGTGCGCAGTTTTGTCGACCATTGCGTGGCGGCGCTGCGGGATCATCCGGCATTTCAGTTGGTGTAACAGTCGATTGCCCGGCGTGGGCATTCTCCTGTGGGGTGCCAGCGCGCACCATTGGCCTATCCACTCGGAGGTGAGCAGCATGAACCCCATCGAACATTCCCCCTGGCATGCCGGCGAACGGTATCTGCAGCAGAGCGCCGGCGCCGCCGAGCGCATGGCCGTGGTCGGGCCCAAGGCGATCCGCGATCACTTGCCGGAGCAGCATCGGGACTTCTATCCCCTGTTGCCGTACCTGGTGCTCGGCGTGGTGGATGAACAAGGGCTTCCCTGGGCGACGATGATCGAAGCCGCGCCAGGGTTCGCGCATTCACCCGACCCGCAGACCTTGCAGATCGACAGCGTGCCGTCCGTGAGCGACCCCGCCCGTGCTGCGTTGCATCGCGGCGCCAGCGTGGGCGTGCTTGGCATCGACCTGAACACACGCCGACGCAACCGCCTGAATGGCCGGATCGGCAGCCTGGGGCACGAGGGTTTTTCGATCGAGGTGGTGCACACCTACGGCAACTGCCCCAAATACATCCAGCTACGGCCGGTGGTTGGCGTCGCACGTAGACCCGACACGCGGGTCGAGCGCCTCGACGGCCTGGATGCCGCGGCCCACGCAATGATCCGCAACGCCGACACGTTCTTCGTCGCCAGCTATGTCGATGTCGCCGGCGAACGCTCGGTGGACGTGTCCCATCGCGGCGGCTACCGCGGCTTTGTGCACGTGGAAGGTAATCTGCTGACCATCCCCGACTTCGCCGGCAACCTGTTCTTCAACACCCTGGGCAACCTGCACGTGAACCCGGTGGCGGGGTTGTTGTTCATCGATTTCGAATCGGGGGACGTCCTGCAGGTCACCGGGCGCACCTCGCTGATCCTCGACGGACCGCAAGTCGCCCGCTTCGAAGGCGCGCAACGCTTGTGGACCGTCACCGTGGAGCATCTGGTGCGGCGTCCGGCAGCCCTCGCGTTGAGGTGGCGCTTCGTGGAGTTCTCGCCACACAGCCTGGCTATGGGAAATGGGTAGCCTGGGGATTGGCATAGGAGGCTGCAGGGAACAACTGGTTGGTCATCTCGATGATCTTGTTCTGTGCGCTGATGAACTTGTCCGGACGCCCGCCACCCCAGGTCGCGTCATACAGCGCCTGGCCGACACGGTGACCGTTTTCAAACACCTGGATGTCGGCAAAGGTCATGTACAGCGCAAAGTCCCAGCTCCAGGTGCCGATGTAGGTGGTCGACAGTGCACAGCTCGCGGGCGGACTGCCCGGCGGCAACTCGCGGGTCTGGAAACCCTTGCTGCGCAGCTGCGCGGTGTAGGTGCTGTTGAACCCGCTGCGCAGGCCTGCGGCGGGAATCATGCAGATTTCAGCGGACTGGGCGGGTGACAAGGCCACCGGGGTAACGGTCTGCGTAATGCTGCACCCCGAGAGGAAAAGGGCGGTCAGCACAACAGCGGAAGCAGATAGCGGGCGCATAGGGACTGTCCATGTCTTGAGTGGTGGCTTAATGATAGCTGATCCCTTGCAGGAGCCCGGCTTGCCGGCGAATGCATCAGGGTCGCTATCGCCGGCAAGCGCGATGGCCTTCGTGGGCTCAAGGTATTCGTGCCCTGCGGTTAAAACTCAATTGCGCCATCGCCGGTGTTTACCCCCGGGTCATCAGGCAATACTCCGTCGGGATTTTTCCCGAGGTTTCAAGCATGAACAACCCGAGCCGACTGGCGCTCCTGATCACTGCTGCGGCGGTTCTGACTGCCTGTGGCGAATCGTCCAAGCTGCCCTTCCAGGCCGGTGTCGGCCCCACGCCCCAACTGCCGGAGCCCAGCACTTCGTTGATGCCCACGCTCAAGGTGTCCAAGGCCGTGGGCTGGCCCGAGCAGGTGCAGCCGCGTGCCCCCGAAGGCTTCACCGTCACCGCCCTGGCCGACCATCTCGACCACCCGCGTTGGGTCTACACCTTGCCCAACGGCGATGTGCTGGTCGCCGAAAGCAATCACCCGCCGATGCCAGAAGGCGCGACCGATGGAGGTAGCGGCTTGATCGCCTGGGCCCGCCGCACCGCGATGGGCATCGTCATGGGCCGCGTCGGCGCGGATACGCCGAGTGCCAACCGCATCACCCTGCTGCGCGATGCCGATCACGATGGGCATGCCGAGGTGCGCAGCGAGTTCCTCACCGGCCTCGCGTCGCCCTTCGGCATGGCACTGGTGGGCGATGAGTTGTACATCGCCAATGCCGACGCGGTGGTCAAGGTGCCTTATACCCCGGGCCAGACGCACATCGACGCCACCCCGGTGCACGTCACTGACCTGCCGGCCGGCATCAACCACCACTGGACCAAAAACCTGCTGGCCAACCCGGAAGGCACGCGGCTGTACGTGACCGTGGGGTCCAACAGCAATGTCGGCGAAAACGGCCTCGACGCCGAAGCAGGCCGCGCGGCCATCTGGGAGCTGGACATCGCCAGCGGCGCGAAACGCCTGTTTGCCAGCGGCCTGCGCAACCCCAACGGCCTGGCGTGGAAACCCGGCTCCACACAGCTGTGGACGGTGGTCAACGAACGCGACGAAATCGGCAGCGACCTCGTGCCCGACTACCTCACCTCGGTGCAGGACGGCGCTTTCTACGGCTGGCCGTGGAGCTACTACGGCGCCCACGTCGACATCCGGGTACAGCCGCCACGCCCGGACAAAGTCGCCCAGGCCATCGCCCCCGACTACGCCCTCGGCACCCACGTCGCGCCGCTGGGCCTGACCTTTTCCGACGCCCGCAGCATGCCGGCGGCGTTTGCCGATGGCGTGTTCGTCGGCGAGCACGGCTCGTGGAACCGCAACCCGCAGGCGGGCTACAAAGTGGTGTTTATCGCCTTCAAGGACGGCCAGCCGACGGGCACACCGGTGGACTTCCTCACCGGCTTCCTCAATGCCGAGGGCGAAGCCCAGGGCCGTCCGGTGGGCGTGACCCTGGACGCGCAAGGCGCATTGCTGGTGGCGGATGATGTGGGGAATACGGTATGGCGGGTGGTGCGGGACAAGCCTTGAGGCTGGGGTAACTGGTGCTCTGAAATCCCCATGTTTGATGGCAAGTAGGCTTCCCGGGGCAAGTGAGTTCTTATGGCAAGTGGGCCCCCTGGGGCAGGTGACCGCTTGTGGCAAGTGCGTGGCAAGTGGGCTTCCTGAGGCAAGGAGGGCCTTTTCTTGTGGCGAGCGGGCTTGCCCCGCGTTGGGCTGCGAAGCGGCCCCAAATCAGACGCCGCGGTTCCCCAGGAAACACCGCGTCGATCTTACTGGGACTGCTGCGCAGCCCAACGCGGGGCAAGCCCGCTCGCCACAAAAAAGCCCGCGAAAACTGATCGAGGCTCACTACCTGGAGCATTGGCCGCTGGAGCGGGTGATGCAGAAGGCCAAGCGCCGGTTTTTCCTTCGCTATGCGCAGCAGACGCCGGGGGCGTATCGGCTGCGGCAGTCGGGGTTGCGCTGACGTCCCAAGCGCCGCCCAGCGCCGTGTACAGGTTCACTTCGGCCACCAACTGCGCGAGCCGATCGATGATCAGCGCCTGCTGCGAACTGAACAGCGAACGCTGGGCATCGAGGAACGTCAGATTGCTGTCCACGCCACTGCGGTAACGGTGTTGGGCCAGGTCGTAATAAGCCTGGTTGGCCGCGACGAAGTCGCGTTGGGCCGCGAGCTGGTCGGTGAACGTCTGGCGGGCGGCGAGGCCATCGGCGACTTCCTGGAAGGCGCTCTGGATGGATTTTTCGTACTGCGCCACGCTGATGTCTTTTTGCAGCTTGGCGTAGTCGAGGCTGGCGCGCAGGCTGCCGGCGTTGAAGATCGGCAGGTTGACCTGCGGCTGGAACGTCCAGGTGCCCGAGCCGCCCTTGAACAGCCCCGACAGTTCGGTGCTGGTGCTGCCGGCGTTGGCCGTGAGGGTGACCGACGGAAAGAACGCCGCGCGGGCTGCGCCGATATTGGCGTTGGCCGCCTGCAGCTGGTATTCGGCCTGGAGGATATCCGGACGGCGTTGCAGCAGATCGGACGGCAAGCCGGCGGGCAGGCGCGCCACCAGTTCGTCGGCGAGTGGGCGTGACGGCAGGTGTGCATCCACCGGGCTGCCCACCAGCAGCGTCAGGTTATTCAGGTCCTGGGCGACCTGGCGCGCGTAGCGGGCCACGCTGGCGCGGGTGCTGTCGACGCTGGTACGCGCCTGCACCACGTCCAGCGCCGAGGCCTTGCCGGCGATTTTGCTGCGCCGGGTCAACTGCCAACTGTGCTCGTCGGCGGCCAGGGTTTGCTGGGCCAGGGCCAACAGTTCCTGGTCGGCGCGCCAGGTCAGGTAGGCATTCGCGACATTGGCCACCAGGCTCAGCTGCGTGCTGCGCCGCGCCTCTTCGGTGCCCAGGTAAGTCAGCATCGCCTGTTCGCTGAGACTGCGCACACGGCCGAACAGATCCAGCTCGTAGGCGCTGAGGCCCAGGGTGGCGGAGTAGTTCGAAGTGATCGCGGACTTGCCCGTACCGGTCACATCCCCCGGCAGTTGCTGGCGCTTGCCGGCACCGGTGGCGGACACGGCGGGGAACAGGTCGGCACGCTGGATACGGTACTGCGCCTGGAAGGCTTCGACGTTCAGCGCGGCCACTCGCAGGTCGCGGTTATTGAGCAGCGCCGCGCCGATCAGTTGCTGCAGCGCCGGGTCGTGGAACATGCCGTGCCAGTCCGAGGTGGGCATGGCGCGGTAGACCCCACCCTGGGGGTACTGCGCCGGCACGGGAGACTCGGGCCGCTGGTACTCGGGGATCAGCGAGCAACCGCCCAGCATCCAGGCCAGCGCAAAGGGGATGAGCGCGGGTCGGTTCATCAGGCGCCGACCATCCATTTGGCCAGGCCGTGTCGGCCGCTCACACCAAGCTTGGCGGCGGCGCGCTTGAGGTAGGTTTCGATGGAGCTGTTTTTCACGCTGAGTTTTTCCGCCATTTGCGGCACGGTACCGCCCGTCAACAGGCCGAGGCACACCTCTTGCTCGCGCGCCGACAGGGTGATGTCGCCCAGGGACAGGCGTTTGTAGAACGCGTGCTGCAACTGCGACTGCTCCAGCACGGTGTGGGCCGGCTCCAGCGCGGGAGACGGCGCCTGGCGCAGGCTCTGGGCGTGGCACTCGATCAAGGGCAGCAACGTGTCCGACAGGCACTTGAGAAACGACAGCTGCGCCAGGGAAAAACCGCGCTGGGTCGGCGGGCGGTAGAACGAAATCACGCAGCGTCGATTGCCCTGGCGTGACACCAGGTTGCACTGGTGGGAGGTGCCCCGTGGGTGCGCGCTGTCGGCCTTGGCCTTGAGCTGGATCAGTAGCGGGTCCTGCATGCCGAGCATGTCGCGCAGCAGCGGGTGGTCGTTGATCGAGTGCAGGGTCAGGGGCGGCGGCAGGTCCTGGTTCTGGCCGGCACTGCCGAGCAATTTGATATCGAGTACGCGGTCGCGCAACTCGTCCAGGGTCCATTCACTGAGGTCCACCAGGTGGATCGGTACCCACTTGTCCACCAGGTGCAGCATGTGGGCAGCAAAATCCGCGTGCCCACAGTTGGCAATCAACTCGCCCATTTCGGCATAAAAATGCGTGCTTTGCGTGTTGGCAAAACTGCTCGTCAAACTCATAGCCATCTCATCCTTGATGTCGAAAACCGTCACAAACTCCCTGGCCTCTACGGGGCGATCCGTTCTTCATGAAGCAGAGTCGGCACTCGAGCGTGTAGTTAGCCTGGGGATTCGTCCTACGTATGTAGCAGAAACGAGGGACACAACGTGCCATAAAAACATCGTCATTAATTCGACGTTTCTGACGGTCCATTCCGGCCGAGATAAATCGAAAATGGTTTTTAGAGTGAATTAACTAGCTGATAAGTAAGATAAAAATAATTCTTAAAAATCATTCCTGAAAAAATGACATCGGCCGGATATAGCCAATTTCCTACAGCCCTTTAATCGTTTCAGCAGTGAGCCATCAGCCAAGCCCGTTTCGCGCCTTTCGGCTGTCCGGGTTTCGGGTGTCAGAGGGCCTGCGGACCCCATGCTCAAATCCGGCCATTTCGCCGTCCCCGAGTGGCCAGCGCCTGATACCCATGAGAAGGATCTTATGAAGCATTCTCCCAGCTTCCCCCTCACCGCCGCCCAGCAGGACATCTGGCTCGACCAACTGCGGGCGGGCGATTCGCCGCTGTACAACATCGGCGGCTATGTCGACTTCGCGGGTGCGGTGGAGCCCGCGCTGATGCAGCGCGCCATCGAGCAGTTGGTAGCGCTGCACGATGCCTTGCGCACCCAACTGCACAGCGACGCCGACGGCTTGCCGCGCCAGACCTTCGCCGCCAGCTTGACGGTGCACGTGCCCTTGCACGACCTGTGCGCCCATGCCGATCCGCAGGCGGCGGCCCAGGCCTTGATGCAGGCGTACATGGCCCGGCCCTATGCCTTGGACGGCGGGCCGCTGTGGCATTTTTTCCTGGTCAAGCTCGATGACCATCACTATCGCCTCGGTACCCAGGCCCACCACCTGATCCTCGACGGCTGGGGGTTCGGCCAGATGCTGCAATCGCTGGCGCAGCTGTACAGCGCGCTGGAGCAAGGCCGGCAGCCTGAGTGCCTGGCACCGTCCTATGGCGACTTTATCGAGGCCGACCAGCGCTACCAGGCGTCCGCGCGCTACCCCCGCGACCGCGCCTATTGGCTCGATCGCTACCCGATCTTGCCCGAGCCATTGCTGGTGCCACGCCACGCCACGCCGACGGCGAGTCACACACTGGTCGAGCCGTTCCCGGTGGCGTTGCTGGACCGCATGGAGGCGGTGGCCAGCCGTTACCAGGCTTCGGCGTCCCATGTGCTGCTGGCAACGCTGTATGTGTATTTCACCCGCGCCTACCAGCGCGATGAGTGGGTGGTGGGGCTGCCGATTCTCAACCGTTCCAACGCGGCTTTTCGCGCCACGGTCGGCTTGTTCACCCAGGTCAGCGCAGTGCGTTTCAGCTTCAGCGAACAGCTGACGTTCGGCGCGCTGGTGCGCGGTGTGCGGGATCAGCTCCAGCAGGATTTTCGCCACCAGCGTTTTCCCCTGAGCGAGATGAACCGCGAACTCGGCCTGCGCCGCAGCGATCGCGGCCAGCTATTTGATCTGTCGGTATCGTTCGAACAGGACGACCACGATCTGCGCTTCGGCCAGGTCCAGGCGCGTGCCGTCAAAGTCTCCAACCAGCATGAAGCGCTGCCCCTCGCCATCCACTTGCGCAGCAACCGCTGCCAGGCCACCGCGAGCCTGCATTGCGTGTACCACCAGGCGTACTTCCAGCACGACGAAGTGCAGGCGCTGGTACGACGTTTTAGCTGGCTGCTGGAACAAGGCCTGGCGGACACCGCGCAGCCGATCGGCGAGTTTTCCCTGGTCACGCCTGCCGAGCACGCCCAGTTGCAACGCTTCAATGCCACCGCGCAGCCCAGTGCCGAACCGCACACCTTGCACACCCGTATCGAAGCGCAGGCCGCGCGTGCACCGGACGCCGTCGCCGTGGTGCAGCAGGGCCGGCAACTGACCTACGCCCAGCTCGATCAACAGGCCAACGCCCTGGCCCATCAGTTGCTCGAACATGGGGTGCAGCCGGATGATCGCGTGGCGATCCTGGCGCGGCGCAGCCCGGACACGCTGGTGGCACTCCTGGCGATTCTCAAGTCCGGCGCCTGCTACGTGCCGGTGGACCCCGCGCATCCGGCGGAACGCCTGCATTACCTGCTGCACGACAGCGCGCCGGTGGTGGTGCTGACCCAGCACGCGCTGCTGGCGCGCCTGCCGGCGCTGGACGTGCCGGTAGTCCTGTTGGATCGCCCGACCTCTCACCGGGCCGGCAATCCGCGCGTAGCGGTCAGCGCGGCGAACCTCGCCTATGTGATCTACACCTCCGGTTCCACCGGGTTGCCCAAGGGCGTGATGGTCGAGCACCGCACCGTGGCCAATCTGGTCGACTGGCACTGCCGGGCCTTCGACCTGCACGCCGGCAGCCACACCGCCAGCGTCGCCGGTTTCGGGTTTGATGCGATGGCCTGGGAAGTCTGGCCGGCCTTGTGCGTCGGCGCGACGCTGCACCTGCCACCGGCCCACGATGGCGCGGAGGACATCGACGCGCTGCTGCACTGGTGGCGCGCCCAGCCGTTGCAGGTGGGGTTTCTGCCGACGCCGGTGGCCGAATACGCCTTCAGCCAGCAGCAGGGCCATCCGACCCTGCGCACCTTGCTGGTCGGCGGCGACCGCCTGCGCAGCTTCAACCAGGCGCAGACCTTCGAGGTCATCAACAATTACGGCCCTACGGAAGCCACGGTGGTCGCGACGTCCGGCCGGGTGGAGGCGGGCCAGCCCGTGCATATCGGTGCACCTGTCGCGAATGCCCGCGTCTACCTGCTGGACGCCCGGCAGCGCTCGGTGCCGATTGGCGCAGTGGGGGAGTTGTACGTCGGCGGCCGGGGCGTGGCGCGTGGTTACCTGAATCGCCCCGAACTGAACGCCGAGCGCTTTCTCGATGATCCTTTCAACGCTGGCCGGATGTACCGCACCGGTGACCTCGCGCGCTGGCTGCCCGACGGCAACCTTGAGTACCTGGGGCGCAATGACGACCAGGTGAAAATCCGCGGCGTGCGCATCGAACTGGGGGAAATCGAAGCGGCGCTGGTCACCCATCCGGCGGTCAAGGACGCGGTGGTGCAGTACCGTGAAGGGCAACTGCTGGCGTGGTTTATCCCGCAGCATGCGATTGCGCCCGAAGCCCTGCGCACCCATCTGCACGCCTCGCTGCCGGACTACATGTTGCCTGTGGCCTATGTGCAGCTGGACGCGCTGCCCCTGACTAGCAACGGCAAACTGGATCGCAAGGCGCTGCCGACACCGACCCAGGCAGCCTTTGTGACGCGCCTGTTCGAGGCCCCGCGTGCAGGCGTGGAAACCACCCTGGCGCAGCTCTGGGCCGAGCTGTTGCAGGTGCAGCAGGTGGGTCGGCATGACCACTTTTTTGAACTCGGCGGGCACTCGTTGCTGGCGGTGCAACTGGTGCAACGCATGCGCCAGGCGGGGCTGCAGGCCGATGTACAGGTGCTGTTCGGCCAGCCGACCCTGGCCGCGCTGGCGGCCGTGAGTGAAGGTCGCGATGAGCCGGTACCGGCCAATCGGGTGCCGGCGGATTGCCTGCGGATCACCCCGCAGTTACTGGTCCTGGCCGAGCTGGATCCGCCGAGCATCGAGCGTATTGTCGCCGGCGTCCCCGGTGGCGCCGCCAATGTGCAGGAGATCTATCCGCTGGCGCCGTTGCAGGAAGGCTTGCTCTACCACCACCTCACCGACGAGCGCGATCCCTATCAGCAACACGCGTTGTTCAGCTTCGCGCGCCGCGACCAGTTGGACGCCTTCGCGCAGGCGCTGCAACAGGTGATCAACCGCCACGATATCCTGCGCACCAGCCTCGCGTGGGACGCCCTGGAGCAGCCGATGCAGGTGGTGTGGCGCCATGCGCAATTGCGCGTCGAACCGCTGCGCGAACCGGCTGAACCGCTCGACTTGCGCCAGGCCCCGCTGATGGCCCTGGATTACGCCGAAGAGCCCCAGCACCGGCGTTGGATCGCGCGCCTGCGGTTTCATCACCTGATCAACGACGCCACCTCGACCGCCGTGCTGGTGGATGAAATCCGCGCTCACTTGCTCGGTGAGCAGGCCCAACTACCGCCATCGGTGCCGTATCGCAACGTGGTGGCGCAGGCCCGCTTGCCAGCGCGCCAGGCCGCCCACGAGGCGTTCTTTCGCGAGCGCCTGGCCGCTGTGGATGAACCGACCCTGGCCTTCGGTGTGCAGGCGCGCCAGGCGGATCGTAAGCACATCGACGCCTTCGAACAGCCGGTCGGCGATGCCCTTAACCAGCGCCTCAGGGCCCAGGCGCGTGCGCTTGGGGTCAGCGCCGCCAGTCTGTTCCACCTGGCCTGGGCCCAGGTGCTCAGCCGCGTGGCCGGCCGCGAGGATGTGGTGTTCGGCACCGTCTTGCTCGGCCGCCTGCAAGCGGGCGAGGGCGCCGACCGCGCCCTGGGCATGTTCATCAATACCCTGCCGCTGCGCCTGCGCCTGGCCGGGCAGACAGTCATCGAGGCCGTGCACGACACCCATCGGCAACTCAGTGCCTTGCTGGCCCACGAACATGCCTCGCTCGCCCTGGCCCAGCGTTGCAGCGGTACGACACCGTTGTTCAACAGCTTGCTCAACTACCGCCACACCGGCGCCGACCCACAGCCGAAACTGGTCCCCGGCATCGCCTTGCTCAGCAGCGAAGACATCCTCAGCTACCCGTTGATGCTCACTGTGGACGATACCGCCAGTGGCTTCCAACTCAAGGCCAAGGCGCCGCGCCAGGTCGGCGCCGAGCGCTTGCTGGGCTACCTCGACAGCGCATTGAACGGCTTGGCGGCGGCGTTGGAGCACGCCCCGCAAACGCCGTTGCGCGAGGTGCAAGTGGTGCCCGCCCACGAGTTGCAGACATTGCTGGTGGGCTTCAATGCCACCGCCAGCGACTACCCCGACACCCTTACCGTGCAAGCATTGTTTGAAGCCCACGCGCGGCAAATCCCGCATGCCATTGCGGTGCAGGCCGGCGAGCAGCACCTGACTTATCGACAGCTCAACGAACGCGCCAACCAGCTTGCCTACACTCTGCGCGAGCGCGGCGTGCAGCCGGATTCGCGGGTGGCGCTGTGCGTCGAGCGCGGGTTGGACCTGGTGGTCGGCTTGCTGGCGATCCTCAAGGCCGGTGGCGCCTACGTGCCGCTGGATCCGGGCTACCCGCGCGAGCGCCTGGCCTACATGCTGCACGACAGCCAGCCAGTCGCGTTGCTGGTGCACGCCGCCACACGCGAGGTGATGGGTGACGTGACAATCCCGGTGATCGACTTCGACCGCTGCGCCTGGAGCCAGGCGCCGGACGGCAATCCACGGGTACCGGGCCTGAGTGTCGCCAACCTCGCGTATGTGATGTACACCTCGGGCTCCACCGGTACGCCCAAGGGGGTGATGATCGAACACCGTGGCCTGGGCAACCTGCTGCACTGGGGCTCGCTGCTGTGCCCGAATGCCGAGGGCGGCGCGGTGTTGCAGCGCGCGCCCTTCAGCTTCGATGGCTCGGTGTGGGAGCTGTTCTGGCCGCTGGCCAACGGCATGCGCCTGGTGCTGGCGCGGCCCGATGGGCATCGCGAGCCGGCGTACCTGGCGCAGGTGATTCGCGAGCAGCGGATCACCGTGATCAAGTTCGTGCCGGCGATGCTGCAGCAGTTCCTCGAACTGCAAGAATCCGCCCTGTGCACCAGCCTCACCGACGTGCTGTGTGGCGGCGGCGAACTCACTGAAGCCCTGGCGCGTGGCGTGCAGGCGCGTTTGCCCCAGGTGCGCTTGCATAACGTCTACGGCCCCACCGAAGCCACGGTGGACAGCAGCGCGTGGACCCTGGCCCCCGGCGCACCCGTGCCCGCGCGGCAACTGCCGATCGGCCGCGCGATCAGCAACACCCGCCTGTATGTGCTAGACGAGCACGATGCGCCGGTGCCGCTGGGCGTCAGCGGCCAGTTGCATATTGGCGGCGTCGGTGTTGCGCGCGGCTACCTGGGCCTGGAGCAAATGACCGCCGAGCGCTTTATCGACAGCCCGTTCGTGACCGGTGACCGCTTGTATCGCACCGGCGACCTGGTGCGCTATTTGCCCGATGGCAACCTTGAATTCCTCGGGCGCAATGACTTCCAGGTCAAGCTGCGCGGCGTGCGCCTGGAGCTGGGGGAGATCGAGTCGCGCCTGCTGGCGCACCCGGCGTTGCGCGAAGTGGCGGTGTTGATTCGGGATGAACGCTTGGTGGCGTACTTCACCGTGCGCGCCGAGCCGCCGAGCCTGGAGGCATTGCGCGCGCATATGCTGGAGCAATTGCCGGAGGTCATGGTGCCGGCTGCGTTTGTGCAACTCGACACCTTGCCACTCAACCCGGCCGGCAAACTCGACCGCAAGGCGCTGCCGGAGCCAGGGATGGAGGCGGTGGTCAGTCGCGCTTACGAGGCTCCACTGGGCGAGGTGGAAACCTTAATGTCGGGCATCTGGGCCGAGGTGTTGAAGCTGGAGCGGGTAGGGCGCCACGATCATTTCTTCGAGCTGGGCGGTCATTCATTGCTGGCGGTGAACCTCGTGGCGCGCCTGCGCAAGGCCGGGTTGGCAGTCGATGCGCGGACGCTGTTCAGCCACCCGACCCTGGCGCAGCTGGCCGCCGCCACCGTGATCCCGGTGCAACGCGTGGAAGCGCCGCCCACCGCCATCCCCCACCTCAACCGCCGCCGCCGACTCTGACCCAACGACCTGTGGGCGCCGGCTAGCCGGCGATGGAGGTCTATCAGCAGCGAGTAAAGTCGATGACCCGCCGCCATCGCCAACCCGCCACCTCCGGCAGGTTGGCCACGGTCGAACGCGCCAATACACGCGCCCTGCCTACAGGTCCTATACGTACGAGGATAACTGCCTACGGCGCGCTGAAAGAAATTCGCTTAAAGAACGACAGTTGTCTCACATTCCCGGGAACTATTTCGTCGCCGTCACCAATAACGTGAGCGTCCCTGATGCATTCAGGGGGACGTTCCAGTGCAATTGAACTTTGAAAACAAGGTAGCCATGAGCTTTTATATTAACGATAACCCTGCAATTTCCCCGCTTTCTCAAGTCGCCCAAAACACGCAACCCGGCATCACAAATAATCAGGATAATCCCGACGGTGAAGCGCGCTTGCAGCAGGTCCTCAAGGACAACCCTATTCTGAACCGGGGAATCCTGTCGAATGACGATGCTTTCAGGCCTGACAAGCAAAGGTTGTTTGAGGTCTAAAAAAACACGTAGGTGATTTCACCGACGCCAATAAAGATCCAAGCAAGCGCGCCGATGCGTTGCAGAAGTTAGCCGATAAAGCCAATGAAATTGATAAAGACTCAAGTCTTTACAGGCATTCGGACAGCAAACCCGGCGATGGTTTTTTGGATCAGAAATCCGAGGTAGACGCACTGCGCAAGTACAGCGAAGAACCCGTGCCGGCCCAGAAACAGTCACAGTAACCCGGTTCTACTGGCGGTCGCCCTGACCGCCAGTGTTGCGCAGCAGCGGCAACACCTCCGCCCCCACATGAATCGCCTCTTCCAGGTGCGGAAAACCGGACAGGATAAAGCTGTCCACGCCCAACTGGTGATACTCCTCGATCCGCTCAGCCACCCGTGCATAACTGCCCACCAGCGCGGTGCCGGCGCCACCCCGCACCAGGCCGACCCCGGCCCACAGGTTGGCTGACACTTCCAGTTCCCGCGCCCCACGGCCACGGCCTTGCATCAACTGGGTCTGCCGGCTCTGGCCGACGGACTCATACGTCGCCATCTGCCGTTGCGCCTGGTCGATGGCGTCCTTGGGGATTTCTTCCAGCAAGCGCTCCACATGCGCCCATGCCGCCTCATCGGTAGGCGCGGCGAACACGTGCAGGCGCAGGCCGAAGCGCAGGGTACGGCCCTGGGCGGCAGCGAGGTCGCGCATGCGCTGGATGCGTTCGGCGATCATCGCAGGCGGCTCGCACCACATCAGGTAGGTTTGCCCATGGGCCGCGCCGACGCGTTCGGCGGCTTCGGACGCGCCGCCGAAGTAGATCGGCGGCGCAGTCGCCCCCGGCGCCATGGGCGTGTGGATGCCGCTGCGGTAATAACGGCCGGGGTGCGTCGGTGGCTGGCCGGCCCAGACGGCCTGGAACACTTGCAGGAACTCGGCGGTGCGCGCGTAGCGTTCGTCGTGCTCGAGAAAGTCGCCGAGGGAGCGCTGCTCGAAGCGGCTGGAACCGGTCACCACGTGCAATGCCAGGCGGTTTTCGCTGAGCAGTTGCAAGGTCGCCGCGCGGTGCGCGGTGTAGGCGGGCAGCTCCAGGCCAGGACGCAGGGTCAGCAGGAATTTCAGGCGACGCACTTCCTGGGCCAGCACGGCGGTGATCAGCCAGGGGTCTTCAAAGCCGCTGGCGGTCGGCACCATGATGCCGTCGAAGCCGGCCTGTTCGGTGGCGCGCACGATCTGGCGCAGGTAATCCAGGGTCGGCGCGCGTTCACCTTGCTGGAACAGCCCGACCTTGGGCAAGCCGCTGCTGGTGAGGTGGCGCCCGTCGCCATTGGTGGGCAGGAACCAGTCCAGCTGGATCGGTGGGCGTGCATCAGTGTTCATGAGCGCTCCTTGCGCAAGAGAGGGACAACCTGTTCGCCAAAGCGCAGCACTTCGCTGACCGCAGGGCCACCTTCCAGGATCAATTGGCTCAAACCCAGCCCGTGCAGTTCCTGCAGGCGCGTAGCGATCTGTTGCGCCGTGCCGACCAGGATCAGCGGCTGGCCCGGCGCCAACTGCAGCAGGTTCGGGTGCACTTCCCATTGGCGCAGCGGGTGACGGGCGCGGGGCAGGGTGGCCAGCAGCTCGTCGGGCAACGCCGGTACCGGCAGCAGCGTGGCGGCGGTTTCCCAGGCGAGGTCTTCGCTGTCGCCAAGGATCAGGCCAAAGGTGCAGGCAAACTTGAGCGACGGTTGAATCGCGCGCCAGCCCTGGATTTCCTTGGCCAGCGCCTTGGGAGGGCCGGGCGCAAGCAGGCAGGTCTGGGCATGCGCGGCGAGCAGCGTGTGGCTCTGGCTGTCGTCCAGCACCAGCGCGGGCGCGGGCAACTCACGGCGGGCGACGCCGGCGTTTTCCAGCTGGAAGTAACGGCCTTGGTAGTCGAGGCCGGTGTCATTGGGCGCGAGCAGTTGCTGGAGGATGTCCAGGTATTCGCCGATGCGTTCGCTGCGCTGGTCGCGGTTGAGCCACTCGCCAAACGCGCTGCGCTCACTGTTGGGCAGGTGCAACTGCACGCGGTGGTTGCTGATCGATTGCAGGCTTTGCAAGGTCGTGGCCAACGCCGCCGGCAGCATCACCTCGGGCGGCACGCTCACCGACAATTGCACCCGCCGCGTGTGTGCGCACAACGCCGCCGCCACGCCCAGGCTGTCGGCACACAAGGCCCCGCCGGGGATCCACAGGCCGTCGAGGCCGGCGTATTCCACGGCTTGGGCCAGCTGAATCCACTGCCCCGGCCGTGCCGCCCAGTCAGGGGTACACAGGGGCATCAGCCAGCTGAATGCTAAGGGCATGCACACGCTCCACTCTTCATGGTCTTTTCCAACCCAAGGCCGGGGCAATGTCCCTGGCGAGGATTTCCAGGCGCTTGAGAATCTGCGCCTGGGTCGAACTTTCGGCCTGGACGACAGCGATCAGGTCATCAGCATAAGGCAGCAGCGAGGGATCGTGCTGCATGCTTTCAATCACTTCATCGGGATGGCCGTGGTGCACATTCATCAGGCGCAGGTGTTCCTGCAGGTCGACGGCCTGGTCGATCAGCCCTTCGCGTTGCAGGCGCGGGATGTGCCGCTCGATATCCACCGCCAGTTCCGCCTGGGCGCTCGCGCGGTCCGCCGCCGGGAACACCGCGCGGACCACGCCGATACGCGGTGCGCGGCCTGGATGTGACCAGGCCTTGAGGTACGCATCGGCCAAGGGCTTTTGCACGGTCAGCGGATCATGGGTCGCGGTGCCCAGCAACAGGCCGTTGCCCTGTTCGGCGGTGTAGGTGGCGCCGTCGATGCTGGCGTGGGAGTGCCACAGGCGCTGGCGCAAACCGCGCGCGGGCGGCTGCAGTGTGAGCCCACCCGTCAGTGGCTCGCCCTCCAGCAGCCGTTGAAGCGTTTGCTGGCGCTCGGCGAACTCCGCCTGGCGTCGACTCGGGTCGCGCTCGAACGCACTGAAATTGTCCAGGTTGGCGCCGCCGCTGCCCAGGCCCAGTTGCACACGGCCGCCGCTCAAGGCGTCGAGCACGCTGGCGTCCTCGGCCAGGCGGATCGGGTCTTCGAACGGCAATACGATCACGCCGGTACCCAGCTCGATACGCTGCGTGCGCTCGGCCACCGCCGCCAGCAACACCAAGGGTGACGGCAGGCGCCCAAAGCCGTTGCTGAGGTGGTGCTGGGCAATCCAGCCGCTGTCGAAACCGAGGGCTTCGGCCACTTCGAATTGTTCGATCAGGTCGCGGTAGACCTGCTGTGGATCATCGCCAAAAGCGTGGCTGAGAAAGCCCAGTTTGAACGTCATGACGGGGTTCCTGTGGGCTGCCAGCCCAGGGCTGGGGCAATGTGTTCGCGGATGATTTCCAGCGCGTGAATGGCATCGCGCAACGGCGTGCTGACGGTCTGCACCTGCAGGATCAGCTGGTCGTGGGCGGTCAGCGCCGGACCTTGCTGCAACTGCTCGACCATCTGCTGTACCGGGCCGTGCAGGACGCCGAGGCGCTTGAGGGTCGTGTCGAAATCGTCATCGATCGCGCCCTTGAACACGCCAATGCGTTGCTGGCGCTGCACATAGGCGCGGATGTCGTTGCGGGTGGCGTCGTCCGGTGCCGGGAACAGCGCCTGCACCCGCGCGACCCGCGCCGGGGTGCCGTTGTCGCCGGTCCAGGCGTTGCGGTAGCGGTTCACCAGGTCTGTGCCGGCGTCGGCGGGCTGGTGCGGGTTGGGCGCCATGATCAGGCCGTGGCCGCGTTCGGCGACAAGCTCCACGCGGGAGGTCGCCTCCCATAACCGATGGCTCAAGCCGTTGGCGCGTGGCAGCAGGCGCGAGCCGCTGTCGGTCAAGGGCGCGTTGCCGAGTGCGTTGAGCAACTGGTGCAGGTGTTGTTCGTAGTCACGGTGGCGCGCGTCATGTTCGCGGCCGAAGGCGAGGAACGTCTCGGGGTCGAAACCTGCGCCGAGGCCCAACTCCAGGCGGCCATTGCTCAGCAGGTCGAGCACCGCCGCGTCTTCCGCCAGGCGCAGCGGGGGTTCCTGGGGCAGCACGATAATCCCGGTGCCGAGGCTGATGTGCCGCGTGCGTTGGGCCACGGCGGCAAGCAATACCAGCGGCGCAGGCAGGCGTCCGTGCTCACTGGCGAAGTGATGCTGCGCCACCCAGCCGCTGTCGAAGCCCAGCGCCTCGGCGACCTTGAACAGTTCCAGGGTGTCGCGGTAGACCTTGGGGTCAGCGCTGGGGCTGTAGACCCGGCTGAGGAACCCCAGGGAAAAGCCGCCACTCATGGGTTCACCTCCTGCGCCAATTGCTTTTGCAGCGCCGGGCCGGCGCTGACCGATTCCGGCAGGCCACTGAACGGGCTGATGGTCAGGTAACCCTTGTTCAGCCAAACCGCTTCGTCGTTCTGTTGCGCAGCCGTCGCGGCAGGGCTGTATTGGAAACCGATGCCCGGCTTGCCCGGCAGGTTGAACTGCTTGAGGTCGTCGGTGTAGAGCGCCTCGAAACCCACATAGCTGCCGACCCGGGTGAGTTTCACGCCTTTGATCTGCGCGTCCTTGGGCAAGTTGATGTTCAGGCCCAGGCCCGGCGGCAACAGCGCGCCGTTGGGCTGGCGATGTTGATCGAGGGCCTTGACCAGTTTCGCCACCAGCAGGGCGGCGCGTTGCGGGTCTTTTTCCTTCAGGTCGGTACTCACCGCCAACGCCGGGATCCCGGCCTGCAACGCCACGCTGGCAGCATTGAAGGTGCCGGAGGCCATATTGATCGCGCCCAGGTTGTTGCCGGGGTTGGGACCGACGATCACCAGGTCGGGGTGCGGCAGGATTTTATTCAGGCCCATCAGCAGCGCCATCACTGGCGTGCCACTGATTTCGATCTGCACCTCCTTGCCGGCGCAGTCGGCGCTCTGGCACACGCCTTTTTCAAGGGTGCTGAGGTAATAGCTGTCCGGATAGGCCGGGTCGCTGTCGTGGCCAACGGTCACTTCGCGGCCGAAAAAGAACGCGCCGCCACGTGCACTCTGGTCACTTTGCGGCGCGGCAATCTTGACGTTGTGGCCCTGGGCCTTGAGCTCGGTGTACAGGGCGCGAATATTGGGGTGCTGATAACCGTCGTCGTTGCTCAGCAAAATGTTCAAGGCAAACGCCTTGGAGGCGATCAGGCTGCCAAAGGCGAGCATCCATGCGCTGCGTTTCATGCGGTGGCTCCTCGGGTGAAACGGTTGGCCGGGCGCGGCAGGCCGAGGTTGTCGCGCAGGGTGGTGCCTTCGTATTCGAGACGGAACACGCCGCGCGCCTGCAGCAGCGGGATCACCTGCTCGACGAACAGGTCGATGGCGCCGGGAAAGTACGGGAAGAACACATTGAAGCCATCGCAGGCACGGGCCTGGAACCAGCGCTCGAAGTAATCGGCGACGTCCTCGGCGGTTCCGATCACCGGGTTGCCGCCAGCCAGGCGCAGGTACAACTGGCGGATGCTGAGGTTTTCGCTGCGCGCCAGTTCCAGCACTTTGTCGCGACGGCTGCCACGCTGGCCCACCGGGGTGTCCGGCAGCGGGCCGTCGAGGTCATGGCCGGACAGGTCGATGTCATCGCCCAGGGTGTCGGCCAGCAGGCGCAGGCCCAGCACCGGGTCGATCAGCGCCTGGAATTCCTCGAACAGCGCCTGGGCCTGCTCACGGGTGTCGGCGATGAACGGGGTGACACCGGGCAGGATTTTGACGTGGTCCGGTTCGCGCCCGAGCGCGGCGGCGCGTTGCTTGATGTCCTGGTAGAACGCCTGGGCGCTTTCAAGGCTATGGGCGTGGGCAAAGATCAGTTCGGCGACGCGCGCGGCCAGCTGCTTGCCCGGCTCCGAAGCACCGGCCTGCACCAGCACCGGGTGGCCCTGGGGCGGACGTGCCACGTTGAGCGGCCCCCGGACGGCAAAGTGTTCGCCCCGGTGATTGAGGGTGTGCAACTTGGCCGGGTCGAAGTATTCGCCGCTGGCCTTGTCGCGGGTGAAGGCGTCGTCGTCCCAGCTGTCCCACAGGTCCTTGACCACGTCGTGGAATTCTTCGGCGCGCTGGTAGCGGTCGCCATGGTCCACATGGTTTTCCCGGCCGAAATTCCAGGCTTCGTCGGAGACCACCGAGGTCACCAGGTTCCAGGCGGCACGGCCCTTGGACAGGTGGTCGAGGGAGGCGAACTTGCGCGCGATATGGTACGGCTCGTTGTAGGTGGTGGTGGCGGTGGCGATCAGGCCGATATTGCGGGTCACGGCGGCCAGGGCCGACATCAGCGTCAGCGGCTCGAAGTGTTCGGCGCGGGCGGTGCGGCTGAGGGCGTCGTGGTGATGGCCCCACAGCGCGACCACATCGGCGATGAACAGCGCGTCGAACTTGCCGCGCTCGGCGGTCTGCGCGATGTGCTTGAAATGCTCGAAATCCAGGCTCGCATCGGCCTGTGCGAGAGGGTGACGCCAGGCAGCCACGTGGTGGCCGCTGTTGGCGAGGAAGGCCCCCAGTTTGAGTTGATCGGTGCGGCGGGTCATGAACAGGCTCCCATCGAGGTCAGGCACGGAGCCGGCGAACCGGCCCCGTGGGCTGGGTCAGAAGTTGTAGGTCACGCCGGTGTACCAGTAGCCGCCGGTGGTGCCGTAGGGCGAGAAGTTGCCGTAGGGGAAGCCGCCCGAGCTGCTGGCCAGGTCGGTGCGTTCCGGGTACTTGTTGAACAGGTTGTTGGCGCCGGCATTCAGGGTGATTGCCGGGGTCAGGTGGTAGTCGATATTGAGGTCGGTGATCCACGCCGGCGAGAAGGTGCGATCGTAGATTTCAGCCGTACCGTACTGGGTGTATTCGCCGTAGCGGGTCAGGTTGAGGCCGACTTCCAGCTTGTCGTAGGTCCAGGTGGTGCCCAGCAGCAGCTTGGATTGCGGCAGGCCGTACTTGAGGTTGCCCTGGCGCTGACGGTCGTAGCCACCGTCCGGGCCGAGGGCCTGGGCAGCGACGGCGGACGCGTGGATGTCGTCGATCTGCGTGGTGTTCCAGTTGAAGCCCGCAGAGTATTTCAGGCTGCCCCAGGCGCCGATGTCCTGGCGATAGTCGCCGACCAGGTCGATACCTCGGGTGGTGGTGTCCAGGGCGTTGGTGAAGTAGGTGACGGCCTGGTTCGGGTTGAGCCCGGCGGCGGCGAGAATCGCGCTGATCTGCGGGGTGCCGCCGAGGTAGCCGGTCTGGGCGATGCGGTCCTTGATTTTGATCTGGTACGCATCGAGGGTGATGTTGGTGGCGTCCGTGGGTTGCAGGGTGATGCCAAGGCTGAAGTTGGTGGATTTTTCCGGCTTGAGCTTGCTCGCGCCCAGGGCCTTGGCCACGTCGGAGTCGACCGCCACGTTGCGGTAGTCGAACAGCTGGCCATTCACGCTGGTCTGCGAGGTGGCGCTGTAGATCTGCTGGGCCAGCGATGGTGCGCGAAAGCCGGTGCTGACGGTGCCGCGCACGGCCAGGATCGGGGTCAACTGGTAGCGCGTGGAGAGCTTGCCGTTGGTGGTGTTGCCGGAGCCATCGTCGTAATGCTCGTAGCGCCCGGCCAGGTCGACGTGCCATTTATCGGTGAAGTCCTGGCCGATTTCGCCGTAGGCAGCCAGGCTGTCGCGGCTTTTCTCGGCGGCGTCGGCGGGCGTGGTGCCGGCACCGGAAATGGTCCCAGGCGGGATCAGCGCGCCGTTGGCACCGGTGCTGAAAGGCCCGCTGGCGTAGGAGGCTACGTCACCCTTGCCGATCTTGTAATCCTCGTAGCGATGTTCCAGGCCCCAGGAAATCTGCGTGGGCTTGTACAGGCCGAGGTCGAAGGCGCGGGTCAGGTCGAGGTTGTTGGTCCACTGGCTGAAAGTTTTTACCCCGGTGTCCACCGAAGTCGGCGACGTCGGGCCGTAGCTCAGGTTGTAGGTGTCGGTGAGGGTGGCGCGCGCGTGATCCTGGCCAAACGTGCTGGACAGGTCATAGTCCCAGCCGGCGGCCTTGCCCTTGCCGCCGAACGCGACCTGGAAGTCTTCTTCGATAAAACGCAGGTTGTCTTCAATCCCTTCCGGATAGGGCGTCTGGATGCCGTTGAAGCTCGACGGCTGGTGGAACGCCAGGGGCTTTTCCGAGTTGCGGTGGGTGTAGGTGGAAAACGAATACAAGGTCAGCGCATCGTCCACCGGCAGCTCGGCGTTGTAGCCCAGGCTGAAGTTCTTCGCCTCGGGCAGGCCGGTGCCGTAGTAGGTGTGCTGCAGACTGGTGTTGCCGGCAGAGTCGGTGTACGGCGCGTTGTCGGAACGGTCGGAGATGTTTTGTTTTTTCACGTCCAGCGCCAGGTTGATAAACCCGTCGTTGGGCAGGGCCAGGCCGATATTGCCGGTCTGGCGCGCGGTTTCGCCGTCGCCGTTTTCATAGTTCTGGCCGTAGCTGGTGGACAGGCTGCCGCCGTGGTCGGTCTGCTTGAGTACCACGTTGACCACGCCGCCGATCGCATCCGAGCCGTACTGGGCCGAGGCGCCATCGCGCAGCACTTCCACGTGATCCACCAGGGCGGTGGGGATCATGTCCAGGTCCACCGGTTGCGAGCCGGAGTTGAGGTAAGTGCCGTTGTTGAGCAGCGCGCTGTTGTGGCGGCGCTTGCCGTTGACCAGCACCAGCACCTGGTCGCCGTTGAGGCCACGCAGGCTGATCGGGCGGACCACCGAGGTGGAACCGAAGCCGGAGGACGCCGGCTGATTGAGCGACGGCAGCACCTTGCTCAAGGCGCGGGTCAGGTCGCCCTGGCCGGTGGCGAGCAGTTGCTTGGAGGAGATCACATCCACCGGCGCCGGGCTTTCGGCGAGGGTGCGCGCCTGGCCACGGTTGCCGATCACCACCACGGTGTCCAGGGGGTTGTCGCTGGCCGGGGTGTCGGCGGCGAGGGTCAGGCTGCTGTAACTGGCGGCCTCGCACAGGGCGAGGAATAACAGCGTGTGGGCGAAGGCCTTGCGGGGCCTGCGGCCGGCGGCGCGGGATGCATTCATGATGGGCAACACTCCAATGGGTAGGGTGGCTTGTTGAGTTCAAGCTCTGGTGGGAGGCTTGAGAGCAAGGCCTGTGCCATGTGGAAAAGTTTTTTAAAAACAATGAGTTGATGAGTTGTTGAACAGGACGCTGGTGTTTTTCTAACAGGCGCGAAGGCAGGGTGTTGGTTTTTGTGCAGGGGTTTTTCCGGGCCATCCGGTTTTGCCTCGCGAGGCCGGGGCGCCGATGCTTGGCACACCCCTTGCTCTCCCCACGCCATACCTAAACCCAAGGAAGCTTTTTCTGTATGCCTAGACCCGGCCCGCGCAACGCCCTCACTGATATCCCAGGCCTTACGGTCGGCCACGCCACGGACCTGCACGTCGACACCGGCGTCACGGTGATCCGCCCCGATGGTTTCTGGACCGCCAGTATCGACATCCGCGGCGGCGGCCCCGGCGGGCGCGAGACGGCCGCCCTGGAGCCGGAAAACATGGTCGGCCAGCTGCATGCCCTGGTCTTCGCCGGCGGCTCGGTGTTTGGCCTCGGCGCCGCCGATGCCGTGGCCGCGAAGCTGTCCCAGGACCAGGTCGGGTTGCACCTGAAACCGGGCGCCCCGGCGATCCCCATCGTGCCCGCTGCGGTGTTGCATGACCTGGCCAATGGCGGCGACAAAGCCTGGGGCCTGGAACCGCCTTATCGGCGCCTGGGCTTTGAAGCGCTGGCAAATGCCGCCGAGGACTTCGAGCTGGGCTCGGTCGGCGCTGGCCGTGGCGCCATGGCCGGGGTGTTGAAGGGCGGGCTGGGCACGGCCTCGCTGGACCTGGGCGACGGGCTGATCGTCGCGGCCCTGGTGGTCGCCAACCCGATCGGCTCGGTGTACATGCCCGACGGCAAGACTTTCTGGGCCTGGCCCTGGGAAGTCGCCGGTGAGTTCGGCGGCCAGCGGCCCGAGGGCGTGATGGACTGCAGCGACCCGATCCCCGAGCTGTCGCGCCTGGATTCCATGGGCCGCCTGCAAGCCGGGGCGAACACCACGTTGGTGGTGGTCGCCAGCACTGCGCGCCTCAGTGTTGCCGAGTGCAAGCGCGTGGCGATCATGGCCCAGGACGGCATCGCCCGCGCCGTGCGCCCGGCGCATTTGCCGTTCGATGGCGACACGGTCTTTGCGCTGGCGTCGGCGGCAGTGGAGCTGACCGACGGACCACGGCGGCAGGTGGAGATTGGCTGTATTGGTTCGGCGGCGGCCGATTGTGTGGCGCGGGCGATTGCCCGGGGGGTGTTTGCCGCGCGAAGCCAATGAGCAGCACGGATTCCTGTAGGGGCTGGCTTGCCGGCGATGGCAATCTGTCAGTTGGGCCACATGCCGCTGACTGACCGCTATCGCCGGCAAGCCAGCGCCTACTGTTTGGATCTGTGAACATCAGGCAAAGCGTGCAAGCCGCTCCTGGGCTTTTGCTGCCTGCTCCGGCAGCCCCAGCGCCTCATATACCCGCACCAGGCTGCGATTGGTCGGCACGTCCCAGCCGTCATACCGGCGGCGCAATTCCAAGGCCTGCTGGGCACTGGACCAATCCCCGGCTTGCAAGCGCGCATCCAGCTCGACCTGGGCGAACAAGTCGCGCTGGGCGTGGCTGCCGCCAATTTCGTTCAGGCGCGGCAGGGCAATGCCCAGTTGTTCAAGCGCGACGTGGGCATCGCCGCGTGCATGGGCGAGCAGGCCGCGTGCCAACGGCAGCGTCACTCCGCCCCACACCGGCCGTGCGTGAAGGCTGTGGTGCTGCAGCGCCGCCAGCAGGGTGTCTGCTTCCGGCTTACCCGCGCGAGCCAGGCCATACAGGTACTGCACGCTCAAAAACGGCTGCACGGTGTCGGCGGTACGGCGTTGCAGGTAGGGCGCCAAGGCCTGCCAGCGCTGGCCCACGTCGATGCCGGCCAATTCCAGGCGCGCCAGCAGGGACACGGCGCCGACCTGGTCCTGGGAGTACTCCGGGAGGATGCCCCACACATGCTGGTCGTAAATCGCCAATACGCGTTGATCCTCGCCCCGGGCCAGGTAAAACAGCGCGAGGTGCCACCAGTTGTGGGTGTACATGAACGAGTTCAGGCCGTCCCAGTTGTGCTTGACGCTTTCCAGGAACGCGGTGCCTTCCTCGATGCGCCCGTGGGTCAGCAGCACGTGGGCGAGGGCATGTTGGGCCCAGGGCTCCGACGGTTGCAGGCGCAGGGCTTCGCGGGCGCTGGCTTCGGCTTCTTCGAGCAGGTGGCACTGCTCGTAGGCGAAGGCGAGCAGGCCGTGGCTGTGGGCAATGTCGGGCGCGCCGGCACGGGCCTTGAGCCCGATGCGCAACAGCGCCGGCCAGTTGCCGCGGTTGAACTCCAGGTACTGGTTGAGCTTGGCGGCGAACAGGTCGCGAGGGTAGCGGTCGAGCAGGTTTTCGCTCAACTGCAGGACCTGATCGAGGTCATCCTTGATCCAGGCATGCAGCGCGTCAAGGTACAACTGGGCGCGCGGGTGGTCGGTGTTCACGGCTACGCCGCGCTGGCGGTATTGTTCCGCCAGCGCCGGGCCTTGCGGAGACTCGATGAACATCAGCAGCAAGCCGGCAAACGCATTGGCCAGCGCCGAGTCCGGGTTGGCATCGGCGGCGGCAAGGATGCCTTCGGCGCGTGGCTGGTAGCCGAGGAAGCCGCCGATGAAATCGTCCAACCCTTGGCGGGTGATGGGGTCGGTGGTGTCGATGGGGTTGCCCAGGTAATCCAGTGGCATGGTGAAGAGGCTCTTGGTTTCAGATGGGTTTGGAGGGGCAAACCTTGTGCCAGCTGACACCGTGGCGCTCATGTGGGCGCTGGCGTGCCGGCGAGAGCGGTGGGTCGGCGATGGATTCGTTGGCTGATACACCGCCATCGCCGGCAAGTTGGCTCCTCCAGGGGCTGTTGCTTTTTGCACACTCACGCAGGCCGCTGTGGTTTTTTCATCACCTTGCCGGGCCTTTGGCTCAGCAATCCCCCGCCAATACCCCCATGGCACAGCCCTTGCAAAATCCCTCGCCTGTCTTTCCAGTCGAGGAGCCTTCATGCGCCCACTTTCTTTCCGCCGTGCCCTCACGTCCGTGGCACTGTGCACCGCGTTGCTGGCCGGCCAGGCACTGGCGCAACCCCAGGACGGCGGGGTGCTGAACCTGGTGGCCCAGCCGGAGCCGCCATCGCTGATGCACGGCGTGGTCAGCCACGTGTCCACCCAATACGTGAGCGGCAAGGTGCTGCAGGGCTTGTTGACCTTCGACACCGACCTCAACCCCAAGCCGGTACTGGCCAAGGCCTGGACGATTTCCCCCGACGGCCTCACCTACACCTTCGACCTGCAGGACGGCGTGCATTGGCACGACGGCCCGGCGTTGACCGCCGATGACGTGGTGTTCAGCTTCCAGACCTTCTACCCCGAGGTCGACAAGCGCCTCGGCGGGATCATCACCGAGTACGTCGACAGCATCACCGCCAAGGGCCCGCTGCAAGTGGTCTTCCACCTGAAGAAACCCTTCGCGCCATTGCTCTCGGCCCTCGGCAGCGGCCTGCGCCCGGTGGTGCCCAAGCACCTCTATGAGCACACCGATTTTCGCAACAACCCCTACAACCTCAAGCCGGTGGGCACCGGGCCGTTTGTATTCGTGGAGTGGAAACGCGGCGCCTACATCAAGCTGGCCAAGAACCCCAATTACTGGAAAAAAGGCCTGCCGCACCTCGACAGCATCATCTTTCACGTGATCCCCGATGGCTCTTCGCGCGCCGCCGCGTTCGAGCGCAATGACGTGCAAGTGCTGCGCAGCGGTGATGCGGATTACGCCGACCTCAAGCGGCTCAGCGCCTTGCCGAATGTGCAGTCCTCGGAGAAAGGCTGGGAGCTGTATGCCGGTCTGGCCTTCCTGCAGATCAACACACGCAAGCCACCGCTGAACAACCCCAAGGTGCGCCAGGCGATCCTGTATGCGCTGAATCGCCAGTTCATCGTCGACAATATCTTCTTCGGTTCGGGCAAGGTCGCCCAGGGTGAGTTTGTCTCGACCACGCCGTACCACGACCCGCAGTTGCCGCAGTACACCTATGACGTGAAAAAGGCCAAGGCGCTGATTGCCGAATCCGGCGTGGACGTCGGCGCGGTGCGCATCCGCCTGCTCAATGGCGAGAAGGGCGGTGCCTGGGAGCGCCTGGCCGAATACACCAAGCAGGCCCTGCAGCCGTTGGGCTTCAAGGTGCAGGTGGTGACGTCCGATGCGGCAACCTGGTTCCAGCGCGTGAGTGATTGGGACTTTGACCTGACCTACAACTTTATCTTCCAGATCGGCGACCCGTACCTGACCAGCGCCTACCTGTTCCGCTCCGACTACATCCTCAAGACCTCGCCGTTCGCCAACGTCAGCGGCTACAACAGCCCCGAGGCGGATGCGCTGTGGAGCAAAATCGCGGATACCCCGGAAGGCCCCGAGCGCAAGCAACTCTTCAGCCAACTGGAAAACGTGCTGAACACCGACCTGCCCATCGCGCCGATCTTCGAAATGCGCTACCCGACGCTGTTCCACACCCAGGTGAAAAACCTGCTGCAGACCGCCACCAGCCTTAACGAGGACTACGAAAGCGTGTACCTCGAGGCGCCGGCACCATGAACGGCGTGCTGTATATCGGTGGGCGCCTGGGCAAGGCGCTGCTGATGGTGGTGGCCGTGCTGGTGTTGAGCTTTTTGTTGATTCACCTCGCGCCGGGTGACCCGGCGCTGCTGCTGGCCGGCGAGGCCGGGGTGGATGATGTGCAGTTCATCGAGCAATTGCGCCAGACCATGGGTTTGGACAAACCGCTGCTCCAGCAACTGCTGATTTACCTGGGCAATATCGCGCACCTCGACCTCGGTTACTCCTACCGCAACCAGACCCCGGTGTGGTCGCTGATCGCCGAGCGCTTGCCGGCGACCCTGGCGTTGATGGGCTCGGCGTTCGTGCTGTCGTCGGTGCTGGGGGTGACCCTTGGCGTGCTGGCAGCGCGCGCGCGGCAGAAGCGCCATTGGCTCGATGGCCTGATCTCCCACGGCGCCTTACTGTTGTATGCGATGCCGTCGTTCTGGCTGGCGATGCTGCTGATCCTGCTGTTCTCGGTGAGCCTGGACTGGTTGCCGGCGTTTGGCATGGAGACCGTGGGCCGCGACTTTTCGCTGCTTGATCGCCTGCAGCACTTGCTGTTGCCGTGCCTGTCGCTGAGCGTGATGTTCCTCGCGTTGTACATCCACCTGACCCGCGCCGCCGTGCTTGATGCCCTTGCCCAGGAGTACGTGCGCACCGCGCACGCCAAGGGCTTGCACCCACGGCGGATTCTCTGGGTGCATGTGCTGCGCAACGCGTTGTTGCCGGTGGTGACCTTTGCCGGCTTGCAACTCGGCCAGCTGGCCAGCGTCGCCTTGCTGGTGGAGGTGGTCTATTCCTGGCCCGGCATCGGGCGCTTGATGTATGACTCGCTGGCCCAGCGCGACTATGGCGTGTTGATGGGCGGCTTCCTGGTGATCTCGATGCTGGTGGTCGGTTTCAACGTGTTGACGGACGTGCTCTGCCGCGTGCTCGACCCGCGTATTGGCGCTGGAGGGCAGGGCTGATGCGGTTGTTGAAGCGCTTTGTGCGCCAACCCTCGGCGCTGCTCGGCGCGGTGTTTTTGCTGGTGCTCGCCGCCTTGGCGATTGCTGCACCGTGGCTGACCAGCAGCTCGCCGTGGGAAATGAACAGCCAGCCGATGCTGGCGCCGTTCCATGATCCGGCCCATTGGCTGGGCAGCGACCTGCTTGGCCGCGATCTCGGCATCGGCTTGCTGTATGGCGCGCGAGTGTCACTGGCCGTGGGCGTGCTGACCAGCCTGGCGACTTTGCTGATGGGCCTGCTCGTGGGCGCCATCGCCGGCTATTTCGGCGGTTGGGTCGACGGCGTGCTGATGCGCATCGCCGAGTTTTTCCAGATCATCCCGCAACTGGTGCTGGCGGTGATCCTGGTGGCGGTGCTGGAGCCGTCCCTGGGCACCATCGTGCTGGCGATTGCACTGGTGGCGTGGCCGGCCGTCGCGCGGTTGGTGCGCAGTGAATTCCTCACCCTGCGCCAGCGCGAATTCGTGCAGGCGGCGCGGGTGCTGGGCCAGTCGCCGTGGGGGATCATCAGCCAACAGATCCTGCCGAATGCGCTGGCGCCGTTGCTGGTGGTCATGACCTTTGTGATGGCCACGGCGATCCTCACCGAATCCGCCCTGGCATTCCTCGGCCTCAGCGACCCCGAGGCGATGAGCTGGGGCTACATGATCAACGCCTCCCGTGGCCTGCTGCGCGATGCGTGGTGGATGAGCTTCCTGCCGGGGCTGGCAATTGCATTGTGCGTGCTGGCGGTAAATCAGGTCGGCGAAGGCCTGCGCGTGGCATTTGAACCAGAGAGGTCGCTATGACGTTATTGAGTGTCGAGCACCTGCGCATCGCCTTGCCGCCGGGAGCCGACCGCAGCCATGCGCTGTATGACCTGTCGCTGCAGGTGCGCAGCGGCGAATGCCTGTGTGTGGTGGGCGAGTCCGGGTCGGGCAAGTCGATGTTGGCCAAGGCGCTGTTGCGCCAGTTGCCGCGCCCGTTGAGCGTGCAAAGCGGGCGACTCTTGTTTCGCGGCGAAGACCTGGCGGCGCGCAGCGAAGCGGCCATGCGCGAACTGCGCGGGCGCCACATCAGCATGGTCTTTCAGGAACCGATGAGCGCGCTGAACCCGCTGTTGCGGGTGGGCGAGCAGATCGATGAAACCCTGCGCGCCCACGGGGTGAAATCCGCCAGTGCACGGCGCGCCCGGGTGGTGGAGTTGCTCGGCTATGTCGGCCTGCCGGACCCTGAGCGCCTGCGCCTGGCCTATCCGTTCGAGCTTTCCGGTGGCCAGCGCCAGCGCGTGGTGATCGCCATGGCCCTGGCGTGTGATCCGGCGCTGTTGATTGCCGATGAACCGACCTCGGCCCTGGACGTGACCACCCAGGCGCAGATCCTCGAGATGTTGCGCCGCATCCAGCAGGACAAGGGCATGGCGCTGCTGTTTATCACGCATGATTTTGCCGTGGTCGAGGCGATTGCCGACCGCGTGCTGGTGCTGGAAAAGGGCCAGGTGGTGGAGCAGGGCAGCGCCCGGCAGGTATTGCGCGAGCCGCAGGCCGCTTACACGCGGCAATTGCTTGCGGCAGTGTCGGCCCAACCCTTGGCACCGCGCACCACGGTGGACGGTGCGGTGGTGCTCAAGGCCGAGCGACTGGGCAAGGTGTTCAGTCGCCGCACAGGCTGGTGGAGCAAGCACACCACGCGGGCGCTGGACGCCGTGGGGTTGCAGGTCCGTGAAGGCGAGACCCTCGGCATTGTCGGTGAGTCGGGCTCGGGCAAATCCACCCTGGGCCGCTGCCTGGTGCGCTTGCTGCGCGCCGACAGCGGCCAGATCGAATGGCTGGGCCAGGACGTTGCAGGGTTGTCCGAAGCCCGCCTGCGCCCGTTGCGCAGCGAAGTGCAGATGATCTTCCAGGACCCGTTTGCCTCGCTCAACCCACGCCAGACCGTCGGGCGCATCATCATGACCGGGCCGTTGGTGCAGGGGCGCACCCGCGCCGACGCCGAACAGCGGGCGCGGGCCTTGCTGGAACTGGTAGGCCTGCCCGCCACGGCGTTCGAACGCTACCCCCATGAGTTCTCCGGTGGCCAGCGCCAGCGTATCGGCATCGCCCGCGCCTTGGCGGTGGAGCCCAAGGTGCTGATCGCCGATGAGTGCGTTTCGGCCCTGGATGCGTTGATCCAGGTGCAGATCCTGGAGCTGCTGGAGTCGCTGCAACGGCGGCTCAAATTAAGCATCATTTTTATCACCCATGACCTGCGTGTCGCGGCGCGTCTGTGCGACCGCATTGCGGTGATGCAGAACGGCCGGGTGGTCGAGCAGGGCGACACGGCGACGCTGTTTGCCGATGCACGCCATCCCTATACCCGGACCTTGTTGCACTGTGGCGGTCGGCTTGCCGGCGATAGCGCCCTGTCGAGCGCTGCCACGTCCGAATCTTTCATCGCCGGCACACCGGCGCCTACCCAAGGCTGTGTATGACGTTCTCTTTTGCCGATCTACCCGTGGTGCGCGGCGAGTTGCTGGAAATCCGCCCCAATCGCACCTTGAGCATTGCCCACCACGTGGGCACCACCCAGGCCGACACCGTGGTGTTTTTCTGCCATGGCGCCGGCGGCAACAAGGACCAATGGCGCCTGCAATGGCCGGCGCTCAAGGCCGCAGGCTACAGCCTGGTGGCCTGGGACCTGCTGGGCCATGGCGACAGTGGTCGGCCACGCAATGCCCAGGCCTACGCCTGGTCCGAGCTGGTGGCCGACTACCTGGCGATCCTGCAGCGCTACGCCGGCACGCGTAACCTGCTTGTCGCGCATTCCTTCGGCACCGGCCTGAGCCTCAGCGCGTTGCTGGCCAAGCCCACCGCGCGCATCGACGCAGCATTGCTGTTGGGCGCGCGCCTTCACCGCCCTGTGGTCAACGGCGGATTGATGGCCTTGCCGGCGTGGCTCCTGGAATGGCTGCGCCCGGTCTTGGCCAAGGGCTTTCGCAAGCATGCCTGGCATGCCTCGGTCGACCCGGCGCTGGTGGCTTACGAAGAGAAACTCACCGAGCGCAACCGCCTGCACATGTTCAAGGCCCTGACCAGTAAGGCCCAATGGCCGGATGCGCAACAGATCCCCGGCCTGACATTGCCGGTCAGTGTGCTGGCCGGTGACAGCGATGGCCTGACCCCGGCCAGCGGTGGCCAGGCGCTGGCTGAGCAGTTGCCGAATGCTGACTTCCAGCTGCTGGAGGCTTGTGGTCATCAATTGATGCTGGAGAAGCCTGCCTTGGTGCTGAAAGCATTCAACAAACTGCTGGCAAGGGGCTTATAACTCAAAATCTTTTTGCTATGCGATTCAGCTATTGGATTGTTCATAAGGTAATGCATTTAATCCGAGGCCTAACTCATTGTTGTGCGGAATAAATTAGCGCCCTCGTGCGTTGCAATGAGCCATCGTTTCGCCTTAGAGATTCGCCATGAGCAACCTCGTTGCCCCCGTGCCCCTGGTCCGCCTGCTGGACCTGAGCAAGTCCTTTGGTGCCCAGCGGGCGCTGGATCAGGTCAATCTGGATATTTATCCGGGGGAAGGGGTGGCAGTGTTGGGGGCCAGCGGCGCGGGCAAGTCGACCCTGGTGAAAATCCTCAGCGGCAGCCTCGCGCCGGACACTGGCGAAGTGTGGGTGGAGGGGCAGCGCCAACGTTTCACCTCGCCGCTATCGGCGCGCCGCGTTGGCATTGTGGCGGTGCACCAATGTCCCGATGATGCCATCGCGCCGGGGCTGAGCGTGGCCGAAAACCTGTTGCTCGACGAACTGGGCCAGCCTGACGCCGACTTCCTGCTCAATCGCAAAAGCCTGTTGCAACGTGCCGAAGCCATCGCCGCCGGGCTGGGCCTGGAGCTGCCGTTGCAACTCCCGGTAGAGCGCCTGGGCCAGGCCGACCGCCAACTGCTGGTGCTGGCGCGCGCGTTTGCCCTGCACCCCAAGCTGCTGATTCTCGACGAACCCACCGCTGCCCTCTCGGCCGTCGACGCCGAACGCCTGCTCGGGCTGATCGACAGCCAGCGCGCGCGTGGCGTGGCGATCCTGTGCATCTCGCAACGCTTGTCCGACCTGCAACGGGTGACCAACCGCGCGATTGTGCTGCAGCAAGGGCGCCTCACCGGCGACCTCAATACCCGGCATCTGCCGAGTGCGGCTTACACCCTGTTTGGCGACACGGCCGAACATCCACCCATCACTGCGGACAAAGCCTTGCCGGTGCCATTCCTGGAACGCTTTACCCGCGCCGGGTTTATCCGCAACCGGGCGGAGGGGCGGGCGGTGCAGGAGCAGGTGCTGGGCAGCGGCGTCGCACCGACCGAAGAGGTCAGCCCTGCAACGTCCAAACCGCGCTGACCTCACTGCAACGGCGGATACACAATCAATTCCAGATAGCCTTTGTGATAACGCTTGCCGCCTGGCGGCAGTTGCCCGGCCTCGCGCATTTCACTGGTGCTGTTGACGCGCATCAGCACGCCGACCGAACCGTGCTGGCGGGCCTCGCTGATCCAGGCCTGGACCTGTTCCAGTTCCACCTTGCGGTGCATCGAGCCTGCGTACTGCAAGCCGTAGCGCAGTTCACCTTCGGTGTCGTACAGCGACACTTGCGTGCGCTTGAGGCGCCAGGCCAGGGCGCTGGCGTTTTCCAGGGAGTTGGCGAGCAACGCCTGGGTTTGCTGGAGTTCGTTCATATGCTCCAGCACGAACTGGTCGGGCATTTCGTTATCGGCGATCTGCGCCGGCATGCTCGCCGGCAACAGGATCACCAGCAAGCCAATGCCCAGGGTCGGCATCGCCCACAGCGTCAACGGGCGGAAGGCTTGCAGCAGGTTGCTGAGGATCCACACCAGCAGCACGATAAAGGCCAGGGACAGGCCGAACATTTCGGCATGGCTGTGGCCATACAGCGGCCGGGCGATTTGCAGGTAGATCAGGCCGATCATCGCGGCCATGCCGATTGCGAAGTTGAGCAGGCCATTAAGGCTGATCGTGCGTGCGCGGCCGTTGTCGAGCAGGTCGACCAGCGTGTGCCCCATCAACAGCGCCAGGGGCAGCAGGCACGGCATGATATAGGTCGGCAGCTTGCCGTTGCTCAGGCTGAAGAACCCCAGCGGCAACAGCAGCCACAGGGCCAGGAAGGCGATCGCCGGCTGGCGTTTTTCGCGCCAGGTGGTGCGCAGGGTCGAGGGCAGCAGGCCGGCCCAGGGCAGGCAGGACACGGCGATGATCGGCAGGAAAAACCACCACGGGCGTACGTGCTGCGCATCGTCGGCGCTGAAGCGGCGAATGTGTTCATTCCAGAAAAAGAAGCGCCAGAAGTCCGGTTCCTGCAGATGGATCGCCACCACCCAAGGCAAGCACACCAGGACCGCCACGCCCACGGCCAACGGGCCATAGCGCAGCAATTCGCCCAGGCGCCGTTGCCAGAGCATGTAGGGCACGGCAATCAGCACCGGCAACGCCCAAGCGAGGAACCCCTTGGTCATGAAGCCCATCGCGCAGGCCAGGCCCACCACGGCCCAGGCGAGCAGGCGGCCACGGGTGCTGGTGCTGTCGAGGGCAAACCACAGGGCAACCAGGCTGAGGTTGACCCACAGGGTAAATTGCGGATCGAGGTTGGAATACCCGGCTTGCCCGGCCACCAGGCCAAAGCTCAGGTACAGCAGGGCGCAGGCGAAAGACTTGCGCGGGGTGTTCCACAGGCGGCGGGCGATCACATAAGCCAGCAGCACACTCAAGCCGGTGGTCAGGGCCGAGGCGATGCGCACACCGAACAGGTTCTGGCCGAACACGGCCTGGCCCAGGGCGATCAGCCAATAGCCGCCGGCGGGTTTTTCGAAATAGCGAATGCCCATGTAATGCGGCGCGACCCAGTTGCCGCTCAGCAGCATTTCCTGGCTGACCTGGGCGTAGCGGGTTTCGTCCGGGGTCCACAGGCCGTGCAGGCCCAGCGGCAACAGGTAAAAGGCGGCGAAGGCCAATAACAACAACGGCAGGGGTTTGAATCGGATCGTCACAACGTCGCTCCTTGACGTGTACTGGCAAACATTTGCAGTAAGAAAGTAATAGCGGAAAACATCAAAACGTTCACTGAGTGACAGAAGATATTCATGACGTCCTTAATTAAAAGGCGCAACTAAACATGCCAGAACATGGCTGTCTTTTTGCTGAACATAGAGGGTGGCGGCGTGCAGGAAAGTACTTACAGTTGTTTTAACGCGGCTGGCCAGTCCTGATTATTGACCAGGCCCAGGGTCTTGAATTTGCCGTTGGGCAAGACCTGCACGAACAGCGCGCTGCCGTACTCGGGGAAGGTGGCGTGGGGGAAACCCAGGGTGCTTTCGAAGTCGGCGATGCAGCCGCTGTGGGTGACGAACACCAGGTTGCGCCCCGGGGTCTTGTGGCTGAGCAACTCTTCGCCCATGGCCGCACCGCAGACGGCTTGCTGGCCGGAGGTCAGCTCGTTTTTACCGAACATGAACCGCAGCGTCTGGGCGGTCCGAATGGCCGGGCTGGCGAGCACATCGCTGCCGTCCATGCCTAGTGCCTTGAAGGCCTTGCCGAGGTTTTCGGCTTGTTGGCTGCCTTTGATCGTCAGGCCTTCCACCGGCCCCAGGCAAGCATTCGACGAGCGGTCGCAGCGCTCTTCATGACGCACCAGCACGATCAGGTCGCCGTCGCGCCACAGCGGCAGTACCTGGGAAGTCAGCAGGCGGTTGCCCACCCCCAGGTCACGCGGTGACGCCGGCCACAGCAGGCTGGCGGTGAGCAACAGGCTGATCACTACAAGCCCCAGCCACAGCGGTTGCAGCCGCTTGATGACGGCCCTGCGCGAGCGTGGTTTGGTCAGGGTCAGGTCAACCACTTCATTCACCTTGGGCACTGTTGGCAGTGTTGTATTAGTTAGCTGACGCAACGTGTTGGCGAATGCCTGCAGTATGACTTGAGGCTGGCACAGGACGGCTGTCTTTTCGCTGAACACGGGGCGGGTAAAAGTTGTCTGGCATGGCAACTAACAAGTTGCCGATACCTGACGCTTGGCCGGTAATTTAAAGTGCGGCGGGTGGGCAACCGGTGAAATCCATGTGAAAAATTTGCGTGGCCGCCATCACCAGCCGTTATTCTCGATGGCCACCCCTCACACGAGTGTTCCCATGCTGCAGGTGCAAGGTGTTTTCAAAAGCTATGCCACGCCCCAAGGCCCGTTGGCGGTGTTGGCCGGGGTCGACCTGCACCTGGCCGCGCGCAGCAGCCTGGCGTTGATGGGCGAATCCGGCAGCGGCAAGAGCACGCTGCTGCATCTGGTGGCTGGGCTCGATCGGGTAGACGTCGGCAGCATCCAGGTGGGCGAGCAGCGGCTCGATCAACTCGGCGAAGCGCAACTGGCGCATTGGCGACGCACTGAAATCGGCCTGGTGTTCCAGCAGTTCAACCTGATCGGCAGTTTGCGCGTCGACGACAACCTGGCATTCCAGGCGCGCCTGGCGGGACGCTTCGATGCCCGGTGGCAGGCGCAACTGGTGGAGCGCCTGGGCCTGGGTGACTTGCTCAAGCGTTATCCGGAACAACTCTCGGGTGGCCAACAGCAACGGGTGGCGGTGGGGCGCGCACTGGCTTCGCGCCCGGGATTGTTGTTGGCCGACGAGCCCACCGGCAACCTCGACGAAGCCACCAGCGATGAAGTCCTGCAACTGCTGCTGGACCTGCTGCGTGACAGCCCCACCAGCCTGTTGATGGTCACCCACAGCCCGCGGATCGCTGCGCGACTGGACCGCCAGGTGGTGTTGCATCGCGGACAGGTGGTGGCGACGTGAGTGTGTTTTATTGGACGGTGCGCGCCTTGCTCAGCCATTGGCGGCGCCATCCGGTGCAGTTCTTCAGTGTGCTCACCGGCTTGTGGCTGGCCACCGCCCTGTTGACCGGCGTGCAGGCCCTCAACAGCCAGGCGCGCGACAGTTATGCGCGCGCCAGCCAATTGATCGGCGGTGAGCCCCAGGCCAGCCTCAGTACGCCGGACGGCGCGAGTTTCCCACAGGCGCTGTTTGCCCAATTGCGCCGCGCCGGGTGGCCGGTGTCGCCGGTGGTACAGGGGCGGGTGCAGCTCCAGGGCCACGAGGACATGCGCCTGCAACTGATGGGCATCGACCCGGTGTCGCTGCCCGGCAGTGGCGCAGTGGCGGGGCAGCGTCTGAGCCAGGCGCAAATGCTGGCGTTCTTCGATCCGCCGGGGCGTACCTGGATCGCGGCGCAGACCTTGCAGGCCCTGGGGCTGCGCGCCGGTGAGCAGCCGCTTACGCTGAACGGGCAGCGCCTGCCACCGTTGCAAGTCCAGCCGGACATGGCGCCGGGGTTGTTGCTTACCGATATCGGCTTCGCCCAGCCGCTCCTGGCGATGCCCGACCGACTGTCACGACTGCTGGTAGACAAGGCGTTTGCCGCCGGCCATCCCACGCCACCTGCCGAACTGCAACTCAAGCAGGGCGAGGACAACAACCTCGCGCGCCTCACCGAGAGCTTTCACCTGAACCTCGACGCGCTGGGCTTCCTGTCCTTCGTGGTCGGGCTGTTTATCGTGCACGCGGCCATCGGCCTGGCCCTTGAGCAACGGCGCGGGCTGCTGCGCACCCTGCGTGCCTGTGGGGTGAGCGCACGCATGTTGATCCTCGGCCTGGGAGTCGAGCTGGGCGCCTTGTCGTTGCTTGGCGGTGTGCTCGGCGTCGCCAGTGGCTACCTGCTCGCGAGCTTGCTGCTGCCGGACGTGGCGGCCAGCCTGCGCGGCCTGTATGGCGCCGAAGTGCCAGGGCAGTTGAGCCTGAGCCCAGGGTGGTGGCTGGCGGGACTCGGCTTGAGCCTGCTCGGTGCCTTGCTCGCCGGTGCCAGCAGCCTGTGGCGGGCGGCGCGCCTGCCGTTGCTGGCGCTGGCCAATGCCCAGGCCTGGCACGAGGCCCACGGGCGCTGGTTGCGACGCCAGGGTTGGGTCGCAGGCACGGCCTTGCTGATCGCGGTGCTGGCGCTGTGGCTGGGCGATAGCCTGGCGGCCGGCTTTGTGCTGATGGCCGCGCTGCTGCTCGGCGCCGCCCTGGGTTTGCCGGTACTGCTCAATGCCTTGCTCAAAGCGGTACTCGGACGCAGCCGCTCGGTGCTCGGCCAATGGTTTCTCGCCGACTGTCGCCAGCAATTGCCGGCCTTGAGCCTGGCGCTGATGGCCCTGCTGTTGGCGCTGGCAGCGAATATCGGCGCGGGCTCGATGACCTCGGGTTTTCGTCACACCTTCAATAACTGGCTGGAGCAGCGCCTCACCGCCGAGCTGTACCTCAATCCCCAGACCCCGGCCCAGGCCGAACAACTCAACACTTGGCTCAAGCAACAACCGCTCGTGCAGACCGTGCTGCCGACCTGGCAGGTCGCCGTGCAATTGCAGGGCTGGCCGGCGGATCTGTTTGGCGTGGTCGATGACCCGACCTATCGCCAGCACTGGCCATTGCTGGAGGCGGTGAGTGAGCCGTGGGATCAGTTGCAGCACCACGACACGTTGATGCTCAGCGAGCAATTGGCGCGGCGGCTGGCGATCAAGCTGGGCGACACGCTGAGCATTCCCACGCCGCAGGGCGTGTGGTCACCGACGCTGGTGGGGATCTACGCCGATTATGGCAATCCCAAGGGCCACATGCTGGTCAATGCCGCACACCTGCTGGCCCACTGGCCGACGCTGTCACCGGCGCGGTTCAACCTGCGGGTGTTGCCGGCGGATGTGGCGCCGTTGGTCCAGGCCGTGCAACGGGTCTTTGCCCTGGAAGACAGCCGCATCGTCGATCAACAGCAGCTCAAGGGTTGGTCGAGCCAGGTGTTCGAGCGCACCTTTGCCGCCACCGCGGCGCTGAACAGCCTCACCCTCGGCGTGGCCGGGGTGGCGCTGTTTATCAGCCTGCTGACCCAGAGTCAAAGCCGCCTGGGCCAACTCGCACCGCTATGGGCGCTGGGCGTGACGCGCCGCCAATTGATGCTGCTGAACCTGGGCCAGACCTGGCTGCTGGCGGTGCTCACGCTGATCCTGGTATTGCCCCTGGGCTTGCTGCTGGCGTGGTGCCTGGATGCGGTAATCAACGTGCAAGCTTTTGGCTGGCGCCTGCCCCTGCAGGTGTTTCCTTGGCAACTGGCGCAATTGCTCGGGCTGGCATTGCTCGCCACGTTGCTGGCCTCGGCCTGGCCGTTGTGGCAGTTGTACCGCAGCCGTCCGGCGGACCTGTTGAGGACGTTTGCGCATGAAGATTAAATCCTTGCTGTGGCTGGCGCTGTTACTGGTGAGCGCGTGCGACCAGGCGCCCGCACCACCGGAAAGTTTCGCCGGCCTGGGCAGCGATGCGGCTGACTTCAGCCAGGTAGTGCCGGGCAAGGTCTTCAGTTTTCCCGAGGACCATGGGCCGCATGCTGGCTTTCGTATTGAATGGTGGTACGTCACCGCCAACCTCAAGGATGCGCAGGGCAACGTGTTTGGCGTGCAATGGACGCTGTTTCGCAACGCCCTCAAGGCCGGGCCGGCGCAAACCGGCTGGCAGGACGCGACAGTCTGGCTCGGCCACGCCGCCGTCACCTCAGCCACCCGCCATTACGCCGCCGAACGCTATGCGCGCGGCGGCGTCGGCCAGGCTGGCGCCCAGGCCGTGCCGTTCAACGCCTGGATCGACGACTGGAACTTCGCCAGCCGCCCCGGTGCCGTGAGCCCCTTGGCCGATATGCAACTCAAGGCGAGCGGCGCGCACTTTGCCTATGACCTGCACCTGACTTCCAGCCGCCCGCTGGTGCTGCAGGGTGATAACGGCTACAGCCGCAAATCCGACCAAGGCCAGGCCTCGTACTACTACAGCCAGCCGTTTTTCAGTGCCAGCGGCAGCGTGAGCATCGACGGCCAGGTGTATGAAGTCACGGGCCCGGCGTGGCTCGATCGCGAATGGAGCAGTCAACCCCTGAGCGCGAGCCAGACCGGCTGGGACTGGTTCTCCCTGCACCTGGACCGTGGCGAGCAGTTGATGCTGTTTCGGGTGCGGCAAACCGATGGTGGGTCCTACCTGACCGGCACCTGGATCGACCACGAAGGCCACACGCAAACCCTGCACAACGTCGATATCCAACTGACCCCGTTGGACACCACGACGCTCGACGGGCGCAAACTGCCTACGCGCTGGTCCCTGAAAATTCCCGGCAAGCACCTCGACATCACCCCTGAGGCCGTCAACCCCAACGCCTGGATGAACCTGAGCATTCCGTACTGGGAAGGACCCGTGCGGTTCGACGGTGGGGTGGGTTACCTGGAAATGACCGGTTATTAAGGTATTTCTGTAGGGGCTGTTTCTTCTTCAGGTAGGCAACTTCCTAAATGCAATTCGACCGCCCTGGGCTTGTGTCCGGGGCGGGGTCGTTTTTTTTCTAAAAAAATACTGTACATGCATACAGCTATATTCTACATTCCATCCCAGGTGACCGGATGTCACCTGAGCTTCACTTTTTAACTATGGATGGATAAAAAATGAAATCGAAAAAAGCTCTGATGCTGGGCGCGGCCATGGCGGCCACCTGCTTTGTCTCGGCCTTTGCCCTCGCTGAACAATACCCTCAGCTGGCTGCGCAACCGGCGTCTCCCACGGTCAAGCACGGCTTGAAAAGCGCTGTGAAGATCAACGCCAACAAGGCGACGGCTGCCCTCAAGCAGCAACTGCTGGCGGGGGCCCAGCAGAAGAAACCATTGTTTGCCGCCAAGGCGAAAGCCGACTCGGTGGTCGAAGACAACACCGCGCCGGCCAGGGTGACCAAGGTACAAAAAGCCCCGGCCCAGTCGGCGCCCGCCGTACAGGCCGCGCTGGTCCAGGGTTGTGAACAGACGCTGGATATCAACTCTCTCTACACGATCAATGGCGTACAAACCGGCGACCTGCTGTGCTACCACTTCAACCTGCCGCAGAAAGCGCGGATCAACGTTCTGCTGGTCAACCAGACCGCAGGCACCGATATGTCGTTGTCGCTGTTCCAGGACGATGGCCAGGGCAATCCGCTGCCCCTGGGCACTTCCAATAACCCCGGCACCGGCGATGAAAGCCTTGGCGGCGTGGTGCCGGCCGGTGACTACTACTGGTTCATGGAGGCCAACGCGGCGGTCCAGGGGTCGAGCTTTCAGTTCGGGGTTGCGGTCGATACCAACCTCGACGCCTATGAGCCCAATGACACCCCGGACACGGCCTTCCAACTGCCGGACACTCTCAACTACATCAACGGCAATGCCGACAGCCTGGATGACGTCGATTACTTCGATTTCACCGCCGTCCGTGGGCAGAGTGTCGGTATTGCGCTGACGGCCGATGCGGCCAGTGGCAGCACGCGTAACAAGTGGATCCTCGAGCGTTTCGATGGCGGCCAGTGGGTCACCGTGGGTGCCAACGTCGTGTCGACCTCGATCCCCAGCCCGGGCGTCGGTGGCGTAGTCAAGGTGCGTGTGCGGCCGAACCAGCACCCCAATGAGCCGTGGAGTGCGACGGGCAAGTACAACCTGTCGTTTGGTTCCAACCCGCGGGTCAACAGCCCGGATGTGAAGGGCGAGGCGAACGTGTTGCGCATCCCGTATTCGGCCTCCAACGTGGGCTATGGCTACATGACCACCCAAGCCTATCGGGACCTGACCTGGACCATGGGCCTGTCGGACAGCACCGGTGCACCGCTGGTGGGCCTGCACCCGATCGTCTATCTCGACCAGCGCATCGACCCGGCCAACGGCGACATCGTCTACAAGGCGTATTCGGCAGCGACCGACAGCTCGGGGCAAGCCTCTGGCACGATCAATGTGGGCGCGTGCAGCGGCGGTGATTTCCAGACCACCTTTGTCGATTACTCCCAGGGCTACAACAACACCTGGCGTACCGACTTCAACTACGGCGTGTGGCGCATGGAAGTGCTGGAATACCCGGGCATCGGTGTCGGTGGCGAGAATACCCAGTTCGTCAGTTTTGGCCACCTGTGCAAGCAGACCCTGCTGAGCAGCACCAAGAGCTGACATGATTGACCCGTAGTACCCAGGGCATACAGGCCAGGCGCCTGTATGCCCTTTTTGCGTCATGGCGCCAACGCCAGCTTCAACGGCAGGCGCGCCATGCTTGTGCTCTTCAGCGAACCCAGGTACAGCCACTCGCCATACTCCCGGGCGGTGGTGATCGGCGAGTAATTGCCGGTGCTGCCATCCTGCAGGTTGGCGATGACGTTACCGTCGGTGTCCAGCCCCAGCACGAAGGCTTTGCGCTCGATCGGCTTGGGCACCACCATCAGCGCCCGCACGATGACTTTGCGCAGCAGTGGGTAGCCGGCAAAACTGTCCAGCAGTGGATTGCGCGGCGAGTAAAGTGCCACCCAGAAGCGGTCCTGGCCGTTGAAGCTGAGGTTGTCCGGCAGACCGGGCAGGTTGTCGATAAACAGGTCGTGCTGCCCAGCGCGCTCGCCCTTGAGCCAATAGCGGCTGATGCGATAGGCACCGGTTTCATTTACCAGTACATAGTTTTCCTCCGGCCCCAGGGCCACGCCGTTGGCGAATTGCAACTGGTCGAGCAATACCTCGGTGTTGCCGTTGCTGAAGTCATAGCGCAGCAGCCGGCCGTCGCCGCCGTGCTCGATCACTGCCTCGCCGTCCTGGCCATAACCCCAGCGGCTTGAAGCATCGCTGAAGTAGGCATAACGCCCGCTGGCATCCACCGTGACGTCATCGGTAAAGCCAAAGGGCACGCCATTGGCGGCGGTGCTCAGCGACGTCAGTTGGCGATGGGCGTCGAGTGCGAGCAAGCCCTTGATCCCGTCGGCAATGATCAAGCGCCCATCCGGGTGCAGCGCCATGCCTAGCGGGCGCCCGCCGGTATTGGCCAGCACTTCCAGGCTGCGGCTGTCGGGCGAGGTACGGATGATGCGCCCGTCGTGCAGCCCGCTGATCAGCAATCCCTGGGCATCCATCAGCAACGCCTCGGGCCCGTCGATGCCCTGGGCACCGATTTTCTGCACGCCCTTGAGGCGTTGGTTTTCCGCGTAGGCGCCGTCCTGCAGGGAGGGCGCCTTGGGCGGTGTCCAGTTCACCGGTTGCACCTTGGTGGGCATCAGCAGCAGAAACGCGATCACCACCAGCAGCAACACAAACAACAGATGACGCAGTTTTCTGGGACGGGTACTCATGACGATTCCTGGTTGTCGTGGGGGCCGGGCTCCCAGTACAGGGTGCCGAACAGGTAATCCATCAGCGGCATGACGATATTGAAGTTGCGCCCCTGCATCAGCTCGCGGCGGTGATGCAGCGCGTGCAGGCGGTGCATCTGGCGAATCCACGGTAGGCGCGCGAGCGGGTGCTCGACAGGCAAGTGCTCGCAGGCGTGGAACACTTCGTACAGCAAGTAGCCGAGAATCATGCAGCCGGCAAACAGCCCGGCGACGTTGGGACTCAGTTGCTTGAGCAGCCACCAGGCGGGCAGCGTGATTGCCAGGCTGTGCAGCACGATCAGCCAGGCCGGGAACAGGATCACGCGCCAGTCCCTGGGGCTGTCGTAGGTCATGTGCCCGGGGGTGAAGAAACTGTGGTGATCGCCGGTGTGGCGGGCGTAGAACAAGCGGGCGAGGGCGTGTTTGTGGTGGCCGAGGTGACGGTGCACGAGGTAGATGCACAGGTTGAAAAACACCAGGGTCAGGGGAATAGTCAGCCACTGGAGCGCGGTGATGTTTTCTGTGGAAGACCAGGCCAGGGTGATGCACAACGCCCCATAACCGAGGACGAAGCTGGCGTGCAGCCAGGGGTTGTAGAGGGGGCTGACGGCCGCGCGGTAACGTGCGCGGAAGGTCTCGGTGGGATGGGGCATGGCGGGCAGCTCAGGGTTTTTTTATTGGAAACTGAGCTTAGTTGGTGCGCGCAAATGTGCGAGTTTTTGCCCCGTGCGCGGGTTAAATCAAGGGGTCCCAGCGTTGCGACCAGTCACTCTCGGCCTTGACCACGTCACGCAGCAACGCCAGGGCCTGTTGCAGCACTGCCGAGTCGCGCGCCCGCGAATACACCACGAAGGTCGGGAAGTTGAATTCCGGGGCCTTGGGCACGCGCTGCATCACGCCGCTGTCCAGGTAGCTTTGCACCACCCGCGTGCGGAAGTAGCCGGCGCCGCCATTCTCCAGGATGTACTGCAACGCCAGCGGCCCGAGGTTGAAACTCAGCGCGGCACGGGCCCGGTCGGGCAGGGCGGCGTCATGCTGCTGGCGAAAGCCCGGGCCCCAGTCGATGTAGACGTACGGGTCCGGCTTGCTCACCAACTGCACCAGGATGAGTTTTTCTTCCAGCACCTGCTCGACCTGCAGCCCAGGCCAATATTGGGGTTGGAACACCAGCGCGGCATCGAGCACACCGAGTTCGAGTTGGCGCAGCAGGTATTCGCCCTCACGCACTTCGGTGCGCAGCGCATGCCCAGGGATCTGCTCGCGCAGGGCCTGGGCCCAACCGAGCATCAGTGGGTTGCACAGGCTCACTTCACCGCCGATATGCAGCACGTTGCGATAGCCATCGGGCAACGGCAGGTCACGCCGCGCGGCTTCCCAGGTTTGCAGCAGCTGGTTGGCGTACACCACAAAGGCCTCGCCGTCGGCGGTCAGACGCGCACCGGCGCGGTTGCGGATAAACAGCGTGCTGCCCAACTGGCTTTCCAGGCTCTTGACCCGCGCGGTGATGGCGGTCTGGGTAACGTGCAGCTTCTCGGCCGCGGCGGCGAGACTGCCGCAGCGGGTGATTTCGAGAAAAGTGCGTGCCAGTTCGATGTCCATGAAACCCCCGGGAATGAATGGGGCACAGTGTAATGGAATGCGATCAAGACCGGGGGCGGGTGCCCACTACAGCTCCCACAGGGGATTGGCGGTGTGGCCCTTATTTCAATCCCCTGTGTGATCGCAATATCCGGCGCGACGAAGCTCAAGTGTGGGAGTTGTCGAGCCCCAGCGAGGCTACGAAGGCGGCGGCATTGCTGGCATTTTCTTCGCCTGAGACACCGCTTTCGCAGCCTCGCTAAAGCTCGACAACTCCCACAGGGGATTTGCGGAGTCTGCCTGATTTCAATCCCCTGTGGCATCGCAGTAGTCGGCGCGACGCAGCCCAAGTGTGGGAGTTGTCGAGCCCTGGCGAGGCTGCGAAGGCGGCGGTATTGCTGGCATTTTCTGCGCCTGAGACACCGCTTTCGCAGCCTCGCTAAAGCTCGACAACTCCCACAGGTGGTTGGCGGTGTCGGCCTTATTTCAATCCCCTGTGGCATCGCAGTAGCCGGCGCGACGCAGCTCAAGTGTGGGAGCTGCCGAGCCTTGGCGAGGTTGCGAAGGCGGCGGCATGGGCGATAGAGGGGTTGGCTGACCTGCCACCCCCGAAAGCCACCCAGTTAAGTCGGCTTCAGGTCGGCGTCTGCGGCGCTTGCAAGTGCGGTGTGGGGAACGCTTTGGCGTACACCTGGCAGACCTTCAGCACCTGTTCATCGGCAAACCGCGCGCCCACCACATGCAACCCTACCGGCAGACCATTCGCCGCCAGCCCGCATGGCACCGATGCCGCCGGTTGCTGGGTCAGGTTGAACGGGTAGGTAAACGGCGTCCACTCCATCCATGCCTGCATCCCGGAACCCGGCGGCACGTTGTGCCCGGCGTCGAACGCGGTGATCGGCAGCATCGGCGACACCAATATGTCGTAATGCTCATGGAACGCGGCCATCTTCGCCACCAGCGCCGCGCGGGCTTCGAGGGCGTCGTTGAAGTCGCCAAGACTGAGCTGTTCACCGCGTTGTGCGATGCGCAACAGACCGGGGTCCAGCAGCTGTTTTTGCGCATCACTCATGGCGCCGGTCAGGCGCGCGGCACCGGCGGCCCACAGGGTATTGAACACTTCCAGTGGGTCGCTGAAGCCTGGATCGATCTGCTCGACATGGGCGCCCAATTGCACCAATCCCTCGACTGCCTGGGCCACGACCTTGGCAACCTGCGGATCGACCTTCACATAGCCGAACGTCGGGCTATAGGCCACGCGCAACCCTTTGAGGTCCGCAGCGCCCGTCAACCAGGGCGTCGTCCGCGGCGCGCCGATCAGGCCGTCCCGCGCGTCCGGCTGGGCGATGGTCTGCAGCATCAACACGCTGTCTTCCACGGTGCGGGTCATCGGCCCCAGGTGCGACAGAATCGTCATGGAACTGGCCGGCCACTGCGGCACATAACCGAACGTCGGCTTGATCCCGAAAGTGCCGGTAAACGCGCACGGAATCCGGATCGAGCCGCCGGCATCGCTGCCCTGGTGCAATACGCCGAGGTTCAACGCCGCCGCTGCACCGGCGCCGCCGGACGAACCGCCCGCCGTGGTACGTGTGTCCCACGGGTTGCGCGTGATGCCGTACAGCGGGTTGTCGGTCACGCCTTTCCAGCCGAACTCCGGGGTGGTGGTCTTGCCCAGCAGCACGGCGCCGGCCTTGCGCATCAAGGCGGAGAACGGCGCGTCGACGTCCCACGGCCCTTCGGCGGATGAGGTGCGCGAGCCCTTGCGGGTGGGCATGCCGATTGTCAGCGTGAGGTCCTTGATCGACGCAGGTACACCGTCCAGCGCGCCGCAGGGCTGGCCCTTGAACCAACGCTGTTCCGAGGCTCGCGCAGCCTGCAGCGCGCCTTCGGGGTCGACGTGGCAATAGGCGTTCACCACCGGGTTGTAGCGTTCGATACGCAGCAGGGCGTCCTCGGTGACGTCCACCGGTGACAAGGTCTTGTCGCGAAAATGCTGCAGCAGTTGCACCGCCGTCAGTTGGCCCATCTCACTCATGCCCGGTCCCCCTGTGCCGCATTGACCATGGCGCGCAACAGCACCGCGCAGCCTGCCGCGAGGTCATCCGGCGCGGCGTTTTCGATTTCGTTGTGGCTGATGCCGCCTTCGCACGGTACGAAAATCATCCCGGCCGGGCCGAGTTCGGCGACGAAAATCGCGTCATGCCCGGCACCGCTGACGATGTCCATATGGCTCAAACCCAGCGCGCCTGCCGCGTCGCGCACGGCATTGACGCACGCCGGGGCGAAGTCCAGGGGCGGGAAGTCGGCGGTCGGCGTCAGCTCGAACGTCAACCCATGCCGGGCCGCGCTGGCTTCGATCACGCTGCGCACTTCATCGACCATCGCTTGCAGCTTGTCCGCATGCAGGTGGCGCAAGTCGAGGGTCATGTGCACCTGGCCGGGAATCACATTGCGCGAGCCGGGGTGCAGGCTCAGGCAGCCGACGGTGCCACAGGCGTGAGGTTGCTGCTGGTGAGCGATGCGGTTGACCGCGCTGACCACCTCGGCGGCGCCGACCAGGGCGTCCTTGCGCAGGTGCATCGGCGTCGGGCCGGCGTGGGCTTCGACGCCGGTGAGGGTCAGGTCGAACCACTTCTGGCCCAGGCAACCCATCACCACACCAATCGTGGTGGCCTGGTCTTCCAGCACCGGACCCTGTTCGATATGCGCCTCGAAATACGCCCCCACGGGATGGCCGAGCACCGCACGGGAACCGGCATAGCCGATGCGCTGCAGCTCGGCGCCCACCGACAGGCCCTGGTCGTCGAGCTTGTCGAGCGTGTCCTGCAGGTCGAATTTCCCGGCAAACACCCCGGAGCCCATCATGCAGGGCGGAAAGCGCGAGCCTTCCTCGTTGGTCCAGACCACCACCTCGATCGGCGCCTGGGTTTCGATGTTGAGGTCATTGAGGGTGCGGATCACTTCCAGCCCGGCCATCACCCCGTAGCAGCCGTCGAACTTGCCACCGGTAGGCTGGGTGTCGATATGGCTGCCAGTCATCACCGGCGCCAGGGCCGGGTTGCGCCCAGGGCGACGCGCAAAAATATTGCCGATGGCGTCGACACTCACGCTGCACCCAGCGGCCTCGCACCACTGCACAAACAAGTCGCGGGCCTGGCGATCGAGATCGGTGAGGGCCAGGCGGCACACGCCGCCCTTGACCGTGGCGCCGAGCTGGGCGAGGTCCATCAGCGATTGCCACAGGCGGTCGCGATTGATCAGTGGGGCATTGCTCTGGAGCGGTTGCGCAAAGCTATTCATCAGTGTTCTCCGGTCAGGCGCTCAGGGCCAGGTAGCGGTTCTTGATGGTCGGGTCGGCGCGGAAGGCGGCGGCGCTGCCCTCGTAGACCACGCGGCCCTGTTCGAGCACGTAATGGCGGTCGGCGAGCTTGTCGCAGACCATCAGGTTCTGTTCCACCAGCAGCACGGGGAGGCCGTCGTCCTTGACCTTGCGCAGGATCTTCACCAACTCGTCGACGATCACCGGGGCGAGGCCTTCGGTGGGTTCGTCGAGGATCAGCAGCTTGGGATCGTTGAGCAGGGCGCGGGCGATGGCGAGCATCTGCTGCTCGCCGCCGGACAGCGCGTGGCCGGCGTTTTTGCGCCGCTCCTTGAGGCGCGGGAACATGCCGTAGACGTCATCCAGCTGCCAGCGGCTGGTCTTGCGCGCGGCGATGCGCAGGTTTTCCTCGACGGTGAGCAGGCGGAAAATCCCGCGGTTCTCCGGCACCAGCGCCAGGCCCTGGCGCGCGATTTCAAAGATTTTCTGGCCCACCAGTGCCTGGCCATTGAAGTGAATCTGGCCCTGGCGCGGGCAGATGATCCCGAGAATGCTGCGCAGCGTGGTGGTCTTGCCGGCGCCGTTGCGCCCCAGCAGCGTCACCAGCTCGCCGGGGTTGACGGTCAGCGACACGCCTTCGAGCACGTGGCTCTTGTCGTAGTAGGAATGGATATTGTCGACGATCAGCATCAGGCAGCCTCCCCAAGATAAGCCGTGCGCACACGTTCATCGGCCCGCACGAATTCCGGTGTGCCTTCCACCAGGATCTGCCCGTGGCTCATCACCGTGATGCGTTGGCTGATCGACATGACGATGCTCATGTTGTG